>JAABUR0100004874.1_pt1 | contig 17521 bp, 10 predicted proteins | sample 5560091 | NCBI WGS metagenome assembly JAABUR01 (sample SAMN10711879, study PRJNA513375) | rock metagenome | isolation source: Antarctica rocks | place: Antarctica: Victoria Land, University Valley sud | reverse complement strand
TCTGCGAGAGGCACGGCTGAAGGTCTGGCACAACACCCGGGAGCTCCATCAAGCCCGGCTCGTCGGGCCCGACAGGTATGCCGTCAGGCTGGCAGAGCTCGAGCTGCTCAGCGCCGCTCGCACTACGACACGAGCATCGGGGCGGTCTGGGGGTATGCCTCCGCCGAGGTCCTGATCAACCTCAAGGTGCTCGACGGCACCCAGGTGAAAGGCAGCAACCGGCTCAGTCTCGTACGCCCGATTCCGCCGTCCTCTGGATCGCCTCCGACAGTGGAAGCGGCGCCTACACGCTGTCGTGCGAGTTCGACCACTCGTACGGCACGCCACGCAGCTACGCCGCACTGGTGGAGCTGAAGACGTGGGCCGGCGGCGGTGGGGCGTTCGTCGTCTCCTCCGCCTCGGCACCTCGCCGGGGTCCGTTCGCTCCAGGACAGCCAACAGCTCATGCATCCGGCCGTGCTCCTCGAGCGCACGGTGGTTGGCATCGTCCATGCCCACCTCGTCCCAGACCGGGCACAGGACCGTCTCCTCGGCGAAGGCGTGGGCACCGAGCTCGAAGGCGATCTCGTCCACCAGGACTCGCCGGTTCCCGCGAGCTGCCTCAAAGGTGGCGGAACTGGCGTTCGACGATTGCGTGGTCGTCCGCGATCAGGTGGTCGATATCACCAGCAACGTCAATATGACAGCGGCACTGTGCTGGCTCCTTCGAGGGTGAGAGGTCACGCGCGGCCGAGCATGGCCGCCAGCGTGCGGCTGAGGTTTCCCTACCCCCTCCGCCACAGTGTTTGCATGGCGTCTGTCGACTCGCGGCATCGGCTCACCGCCCGCCGAACGGGTCGATCTAGCGCCGACTCCGCCCAACCTCAGTTGCGCTTCGACACATTACCGATGACGCCGTCGTATGCCGCGTAGAGCCCCTTGCCGGTGCTCTGGCGCATGACCTGCCCTACGCGGCCGGTGGACGAGACCATGGGGTCGCTGACACAGGTGGCGGTGCAGCCGTCGGCGAAGGCCACCAAGGTCCGCCCCTGACGGTCGACGTTGATGTCGTTGAAGTCCAGCAGGTTGCGTTGGCTGCAGATGTTGGGGTCGGTGGCGGTCTTGTTCGACGTGCCCTGAAGGTCGATGCAGCCTCGCTGGACGGGGTCGGAGCCGCTGGTGTCCACGGTGGACCAGGTCTGTCCGCCGTCGTAGGTCGTGGAGACGTACAGGTGCCAGACCGCCGGGTTCCCGTCCGCACCAACGAACCCGTTGTGCTGGTCGTCACCGACCGCGGTGGTTCCCAGCCAGGCGAACGCGGCCCGGTCGTCGTCACCGGCAATCACCTCGGGGAACTGGACGTTGTGGATCCCGAGCGGGGTGCTGACGTCGACCGGGGCCGACCAGGACTGCCCGTCGTTCGTGGACACGGAGATCCTGGCGGAGCTCGAGGTGCCGTAGGTGCTCTCGCTGGGGTTGATCCCGTCCTCCCAGCCGAGGTACACGCGCCCGCCGGGGAACTTGTCGCCCCGACCGACCGCGACGGAGGGGTCGCTCTCGTCGCTGTTGTTTCCGGTGTCGACCCGGTGCACGCCGTAGGTGACGCCGTTGTCCTGGCTCACGCTGACCGACGGGTGTCCGCCGAAGAACTCGGTGTTGGTGAGGTTGCCGGCCGTGGGAGTGCCGCCGCATCCCTTCAGGGGCAGGTATGCCGTGCCGTCCGGCCCGACCCGAAGGTGTCCGTGCAGGGCCGAGCAGGCCCCGCCCTCGGCGCGGATGGCAGGGTCGGGCTCGGTCGGGGCGTTGAGTGGCGAGTTATAGGCCGGCACGACCGGGCCGAAGGTCAGGCCCCCGTCGACGCTGGTTGCGCAGCCGCCGTTGAAGGAGTCCTGGGCGCAGTAGTACACCGCGTCCCGGTAGGCAGTCGCCGCCTGGGTCGGCACACCGGCGTGGAAGGGTCCTCCGCCCACGGTCTGGTGGTCGAGCACCGTGCCGACACCGCACCCCTGCCCCGGGGTCCAGCTGGCTCCGGCGTCGTCGCTGTAGGAGAACAGGCTGCACGCCGCCGCCAGCTGCGAGACAAACGTGCGGTTGGTGTGCTGGTCAGTGAAGGTGATGGCGTCCAGCGACGTCAGAGACGTGGGGGCCTTGGCGTCGGCCACGGTCATCGTGGCGGGGACGGTCGAGTCATCCCATATGAGCCGCTTGTTCGCCGTTCCCGCCCCGTAGACCGCCGCATTGCGGGCGGTGTCGAAGCCGATCGACGGCTCACCGCCGTTCGCGGTCGTCGCGTACGCCGTGTAGGTGTTCACCGGAGCGGGCTTTCCCCAAGCGGGCGCAGCCAGAGCAAACAAGGTGGTCGACGCCACTGCGAGCATAGTGCTGCGACGACGATGCGATGGACGGAACACCACGTACCTCCAATGTGGACCGACTGGAGACGCGATGACATCTCCGGGACAACCACCAAGTATGTACTGTCGGCAGGGTGGTGAAGGGGCTTGACCACCTGGGAATTCGTCGAACCAGCTCGGTGTGGGCACGTCTGACCGGCCCATGTCAGGGGCGCCACCACAAACTTCAGGCTCGGCGGCAAGGCGATGCGGCCCGACACGAGGCTCGGGCGCCCGGTCAGTCCAGGTAGTCGCGCAGCACCTGCGAGCGCGACGGGTGGCGCAGCTTGCTCATCGTCTTGGACTCGATCTGACGGATCCGCTCGCGCGTCACGCCGTAGACCTTGCCGATCTCGTCGAGCGTCTTCGGCTGGCCGTCGGTCAACCCGAAGCGCATCGACACGACGCCTGCCTCACGCTCGGAGAGCGTGTCGAGGACGGAGTGCAGCTGCTCCTGCAGGAGCGTGAAGCTCACGGCGTCCGCCGGGACGACGGCCTCGGAGTCCTCGATGAGGTCCCCGAACTCGCTGTCGCCGTCCTCACCGAGAGGGGTGTGGAGAGAGATCGGCTCGCGACCGTACTTCTGGACCTCGACCACCTTCTCGGGGGTCATGTCCAGCTCCTTGGCGAGCTCCTCCGGCGTGGGCTCGCGGCCCAGGTCCTGGAGCATCTGGCGCTGGACGCGGGCGAGCTTGTTGATGACTTCGACCATGTGGACGGGGATGCGGATGGTCCTCGCCTGGTCGGCCATGGCCCGTGTGATCGCCTGGCGGATCCACCACGTGGCATAGGTGGAGAACTTGTAGCCCTTGGTGTAGTCGAACTTCTCGACCGCACGGATCAGCCCGAGGTTGCCCTCCTGGATGAGGTCGAGGAAGAGCATCCCGCGACCGGTGTAGCGCTTGGCCAGCGAGACGACGAGTCGCAGGTTGGCCTCGAGCAGGTGGTTCTTGGCCTTCTTGCCGTCCTGCGAGATCCACCACAGCTCACGCTTGAGCTTCATGTCGATCTTGTCGCCCGAGTTGAGCCGTTCCTCGCCGAACAGGCCAGCCTCGATGCGCTTGGCCAGCTCGACCTCCTGCTCGGCGTTGAGGAGGGCGACCTTGCCGATCTGCTTCAGGTAGTCCTTGACGGGGTCGGCCGTGGCGCCGGCAGTGACGACGGTCTGGGCCGGCGCGTCCTCCTCGTCGTCGTCACGGATGATGAAGCCGGCTTCCTCGGACTCCTCTTCGGGCTTCTTGGTGGCACGACGGATGGCGCCGTTGTTGCCCTCCTCGTCCTCCTCCGCGTCCTCATCGGCCTGGTCCTCGGCGGCCCGGACCTTGGCGAGCTCGACCTCGTCAACCTCTTCGGCGTCGTCGTCCCCCTTCTTGGCCGCAGCCTTCCGCGCGGCGGTCGTCTTCGCCGTCGACTTCGCCGCGGTCTTGGCTGCGGCCTGCTCGCCGGGGGTCGCGGCCGCCTGGGCAACGGCACGGGTCGTACTCCTCGTTGCCGCGGACTTCTTCGCGGGAGCAGCCTTGGCCGCGGTCCTGGTGACCACCGCTGACCCGTCGTCCTTCGCGGCAACCTTCTTGGTGGCCCCCCCGGCCGGCTTCTTCGTCGACGCCGTGGCTGTCCGCTTTGTCGTCGTCGTGGCGACCGAGCGGCGGGGACCTTCGTCGCCGACGGTGACCGAGATTCCCTGGTCCTCGAGGGTGCGCACGACGACCTTTCTCCGGGCCGGAGGGACCTGCGCCTCCTCGATCGCCGCTCGCAGCTGGTGACCGTCCACGCTGCCGCGCGTCGTCCCGCTGGCGAGCAGCTTCTGGAGAGAGGGGTGCGAGAACTCCTGCGGAAGCGCCATGGTGGGGCTCTGCTTGGTCTGGGGGGCCTTCGAAACTGACACCGACTACCTTTCGTCGCTAGGCATGCGACAACTTCACCGATCGCGCCGCGACGGTGACCATGCTGAGAGGAGGAGGTTCATTCCGGACTGCTGGGGGCCCGGGGCCGATCGTCGTTCGACGTCTCGCGTCCTGTTCGGGCTCTTGCTCGTCCTTGCTGATCTCCATTATAAAACGCGGCAGCCCCCATAGTGAAACGGCCGCGACGTTGGAGTGTCAGCGTCCGGCCAGAACTGGCGCATTTTCGTGACGGGTCGACCGCCGGCTCGGATCGTCACTCCTCGTCCGGACCGGCCTTGACCGCGAAAACGGGGCACGACGCGTCGAGGAGGATCCGCTGGGCGTTGGACCCGAGGATGAGCTTGCCGACCGGTGTCCGCCGCCGGAGACCGATGACGATGAGCTCCGCGTCCACCGCCTCGGCGACCTCGAGAAGGTCCTCCGCCGCCTCGTTTCCGCGCACGAGGTGACGCACCTCGTGCTCGAGCCCAGCGGCCTCGAGCCGCTCCTGCACCTGCCTGAGCTCCGTCTCGAGGCGGGCCGCCGCGTCGGCGTCGTAGCTCTTGCCGCCACGGTTGGAGTTGATGACGACCAGCCGGCTCGTTCGCAACTCACACTCGTGCGCTGCATGCCGCAGCGCAGCACGGCCTTCCCTTGTCGGGACGTAACCCACCACGATCGCCACCGGCCGAACCTCCTGTCAGCGTGCCCCCGACAAGGCCCGGACTGGCCTGCACTGCCGACGCTACCGGATAGGAGGGCGACCCGCCGGGTCGGCGCCGACCCACCCGCGCTCAGGCAGTCCGCGACCACTCGGGTCAGCCGAGCGCCTCGTGCACGATGCGCCCGACGGCGTCGACCTCGATGAGGAAGCCGTCGTGCCCGTGCACCGAGGTGATGGTGTGCTGCACGGCGCCCGGTGTCGCCGCAGCGAGCTCGTCACTGAGCCGCACGGGATAGAGCCGGTCGGAGTCGACCCCGACGACGGTGGTCCGCGCAGTCACCCGGGCGAGCGCCGCGGCCACCCCATCACGTCCTCGGCCGACGTCGTGCGAGTTCATCGCCTCCGAGAGCACGACGTACGAGTTGGCGTCGAAGCGGCGCGACAGCTTGCCGGCGTGGTGGTCGAGGTAGCTCTCGACGGCATACCGACCACCCGCCCCGAGCGGCTGCTCGCGCTCCTGCGGCTCGCGTCCGAAGCGTTGGTCCAGCTCGCGGTCGCTGCGGTAGGTGACGTGGGCGATCCGTCGGGCGATGCCCATTCCGGCCTCGGGACCGGACTCGCGGTCGTAGTAGTCACCGCCGTGGAAGCCGGCGTCCGAGCGGATGGCAAGCAGCTGCGGCTCGCACCAGGCGATCTGGTCGGCGGTCGCGTATGCCGTACTGGCCAGGAGGACCGCCCGGCTGACCCGGGAGGGGTGGGTGACCGCCCACTCCAGGGCCCGCATCCCACCCATGGAACCCCCGATCACGGCGGCCCAGGTGTCGATCCGCAGGACGGCGGCAAGCCGGGCCTCCGCCTCGACCTGGTCACGGATCGTGAGAAAGGGGAACCGGCTGCCCCACGGTCGACCGTCGCTCGTCGGGGTGGACGGGCCGGTCGTGCCCTGGCAGCCCCCGAGGACGTTGCTCGCAACGACGAACCATCGGCGGGTGTCCAGCGGCTTGCCCGGACCGATGAGCCCGTCCCACCACCCCGGTGAGGCGTGCCCCGGCCCGCTCGACCCGACGACGTGGCTGTCACCGGTCAGGGCGTGCTCGACGAGGACGGCGTTGTCGGCGCGCGCGTTGAGGCGTCCCCACGTCTCGTAGCCGACGTGCACGCCGGGAAGGACACCGCCGCGCTCCAGCTCGATATCGCCAACGGAGGCGAACATCCGGTCGCCCTCAGGGTCACCAGGACGCCAGGCTCCGCTCACCATCGGGCGTTCTTCGATCGTGGTCATGTCGGGTGCTCCCGGGTGTGCTCGCGCTTGCCCGGACCGTCTGGCCGGACCTGGTCATCACCCGGGGCACCCCACCGCGAGGAGGGTTGCCGTCCAGCAAGCCGGGGCTGTGCGCTGGAGCTCGTGACCTGCACCCACTATAGCGAAGGGTGCCCACGGGTCAGTACCAAGCTGTCCACGTGCTGGACGACGCCATCCGGCCTCAGGCCGCCCGCCGGGGCCTGATCGCGAGGTCGACCATTCGTTCGAGGAGGCGGGCGAGCCGATAGCCCGGGTCGACGGCGAGTGCCCGATCGAGGGCGACCCGGGTCAACGCGCCGTCCCCGAGCCACCACGTGAAGCTGGCGAGGACGGTGAGCGGTCCGGGTGACAGCTCGACCGGGGACCTGCGGCAGAGCTCGGCCAGCCGCTCGGTGAGCCGGTCATGGCCCCGGACCAGCTCACCGGGAGGTTGCGCGGCATCGTCGCCGTGCGGCGGGAGGTGGCGGTCCGCCAGGTCAATCAGGCAGGGGTCGAAGACCTCGAGACCCAGGGTCCCCGGGCACGCCCAGGCGATCACGAGGTCGCGCAGGGTCACGTCGCGCAGTGACACGGTCAGGCGAGCCCATGCCTCGTCGCCGAGCGCGATCGGCGGGATGTCGGCGGAGACGTCCAGGAGCTCACCCCAGGTGTCCAGAGCCGCTCGCCGGGCCGTCGTCAGGTCAGCTCCGCCACCACCCAGGGCGGCGTCGAGGTCCTCGGCGAGCTCGGCGCACCGGCCGGCCGTCGCAGGCTCCTCGCGGGGAGCCAGGCGGGTGTGCAGCTCCGCCCGGCTGGCTGCAGGGCGTCGGCCGAGGAGGACATAGTCCGCGACGGCCGGCACCTCCTCGTCACCGGGCACCGGCTGACCGTCGGCAGGACAGCACCCTCCGGTGCAGTCGAGGGACCACCACTGCTTCCCCCGCACGACGAGCCGGTCGGCCACCTGGATGCCCTCGTCGAGGAGGGCATCACGCATGGCTGCGCTGAGACCGTCGGCGCGGTCCCTGTCGGTCTCGAAACCGACGAGGACCACGCGGTCAGGCTCCTCCTCGAGGACGCGGGGCAGCAGCTCCTCGACGGCCACCCACGGGTCGGCGCCCGGGGGCGGCAGGTCGAGCCGGCCGACCATCGTCAGGCGGCTGCCCTCGAGGCAGACCACGACGAGCGAGTCGCTCGGGCGGTAGCCGAGGTGGTAGGGAAGAACGGTGATGATGTCCGCGGGGCCACGCAGGCGGATCGTCGATGTCATGCCCCGATCGTGGGACCGGGCCGGACCGCCCCACCATCTCCGCGTGCGGAACTGTGGATCGTGGGACGAGCCGATGGGGCCCTGTGCAGGGCGGCCTCCGGCGCCCCCGGACGGGGGCACGGCGGCGCCGGCGACGGCAGCGCCGGAGCAGCCCGACGCTGCCGTCAAGCCGCTGGGTTCGGACCGATCGCCGGGGTGGGGTTGCGGGGGAACTCCCTCCGGGCGTTGTCGGCGATCCGCCGGAGAAGGTACACGTCGAGCCCGGCTCCGACCACCCCACCGACCAGCGGGAGGGCCTTCCCGAAGCGGGCGAACGTCGAACGGCCAACCTGTGACAGCAGCCGGAACCCGATCGCCTTGTTGACGACCATGAGGGCCGGGCCTGGCAGCCGCTGGGCCGCGAGGTTGGTCAGACGGCTCCCGGTCGCCACGATGCCGGCCTTCTTGAGCAGGTCGTCGGCGTCGGCACCGACAAGGGTGAGCAGCACGGCGGTGCGGATCTGGCCCTGGCGGATGTCATACCCCCGCAGGGCGGCGACGGCGGCAGTCATCCGGGTAGCGACCAGGTAGAACTCCACGACGTTGGCCGGCAGCGCGACGGGCATGGTGACGAACCCGCCGAGCCCGGTGACGAACCCGCCTGCGCCGCCGTAGGCCAGGTGCGAGCGCACGACCCGCTCGATCGCCGCGTCGGCGTCGCGCGAGTGCCTCAGGGCGGAGTCGGCGACCTGCTGAGCCGATGCGAACGGGCCGCGACCCTCGATCCCCGTGTCGAGGAGGCGCTCGACGAGGTTGGTCGCCATGCCGGTCAGGCCGCTCGGCTCGGCCACCGCGCCGGCGCGCTCAAGGGCGCTGTTCGGCGTCGAGCCCTTCTTGTCGTCCTCGCCGAAACCGAAGATGCCCATGGTGTTCTCCATTCGTTGCCGGCGGCAGCCGGACTGTTCCGCCGACGACCGTACCCCACCTGGCGGCGCGCCACGCGGGGCGCAACCCCACGATGGCGGTCGGTGGCGCCGCCGCCCGCGTGCCGCGTCGGTGGCGTCGGGTTGGATGGACCCATGCTCCCCCTCGTGATCGGCGGCGCCCAAGCTGTCGTCGGCTCCGGGGGCAGCGCCGTGGTCGGGACCATCGCCGAGGTCGTCCCGATGGTGCGTCTGCTCGAGGAGCGCGACCAGCCGCGGTGGCTCGTCACGAGCGCGAGGTCCGCGCTGGGAGCCGTCGCGGCAGCCGGCGTGGCCGTGACCCGGTGCTGGGACGTCGCCGAGGTCCACCGGATCATCCACGGCGGCTGGGTGGCCGGGATGCCGCAAGTCTGGGCCAGCCTCGAGGGCCTCGACCCGGCCGGGCTGCCGACGCGCCCGAGCGGGGACCTCTTCGACTTCTTCGCCGACGCGGGGGACTCGCCGGACGACCCCGACTCCCCGGTCCGCCGCGACGGGCACCTCCGGTTCGAGGCCTTCGACGGCTCCTGGGCGGTGGGCGAGGTGCGCCTGCGCCGGCTCGCCGACCTCCTCCTCGGCGTCGGCCGTCGACAGGAGGCAGCCCTCGCGGAGGCCGGTCCGCGAGCCGTGCGCACGGCATACTCCGAGTCTGCTGCTGCGGCCTTGTGCGTCGAGCTCGAGCAGCACGGGCTGCCCGTCGACCGGGCGGTCGCCGAGGAGCTCATCGCGCGCTCCGCCGGCCCGAGGCCGCACACCGAGGCCGAGACCGCCGCCATCCGGGCTGGACGCGACCGCGTCGTCCTGGCCCACGCGCCGGGTCGCGAGAGCACGGACCTGCGAAACCCCTTGCAGGTCAAGGAGCTGCTCGCCGCCGTCGGCGTGCAGGTGCCCAACACCCGGGCGTGGGTGCTCGAGCCGTTCCGGGCGACCCACCCCCTCGTCGAGGCCCTGCTCCAGTGGCGCAAGGACGAACGGATCGCGACGACCTACGGCTACCGGTGGCTCGACGAGCACGTGGGCCCCGACGACCGGCTGCGTGGCGGCTGGACCGCCTGCGATGGTGCTGCGGGGCGGATGACGGCCCAGAACGGCCTGCACAACCTGCCGGCTCCCCTGCGACCGGCCATCGCCGCGCAGCCCGGGCATGTCTTCGTCCGGGCCGACCTCGGCCAGATCGAGCCGCGGGTGCTGGCCGTCGTCTCCGGCGACCGGGCTTTCGCCGAGGCGACCCGCGCCGACGACCTGTACGCCCCGGTGGCTGCCAAGCTCGGCATCGACCGGGCGATCGCCAAGGTGGCCGTCCTCGCGGCGATGTACGGACAGCGCTCGGGCGCGGCGGGTGAGGCGCTCAAGGACCTCGAACGGGCCTATCCCGTGGCGATGCGGCTGCTGGACGACGCGTATGCCGCGGGGCAGCAGCGGCGGCCCCTGCGGACGTTCGGCGGACGGCGGATCCCTTTCGACGCGCTGCCGGCAGCAGGCGGCGCGATGGCGTCCCCGGCCGAGGAGAGCAACGCCCAGTCCGCCGACTCGGCTCGCGGCAGGTTCGCCCGCAACGCGGTCGTCCAGGGCTCCGCCGCAGAGCTGTTCAAGGCGTGGGCGGCGACGGTGCGGCACGCGGTGGCCCCGCTGGGTGCCCGGATCGTGCTCTGCCTGCACGACGAGCTGCTCGTCCACACGCAGGAAGGGACGGCGGCCGAGGTCGAGGGTCTGGTCCTCGCCGCGCTCGACGACAGTGCCCGCCGGTGGGCGGGCACCGACCGGGTGCGCTTCGTCGCCGACACGAGCATCATCCGGCGCTGGTCGGAGGCGAAGGGCTGAGCGGTGGGCCGCCCCCGACGCCGGGGCGGTGGGCCGGCCCGACCTCAGGTCGAGGGCTGGTCGCCCGGGACGGGCGGCGTGTCGGGACCCGCGTCGGTGTCCTCGGCGACGTCCTTGAGGAAGGCCTCGAGCTCGGCGCCGATCTCGTCGGCCGACGGCAGCTCGGAGATCTCGGTTGCCAGCAGACTGGGGCGCTCGAGCCCCTCCATGAAGGTGTCGTACTGGCGCTCGAGCGCCTCAACGACGTGGGCCACCTCGTCGGAGCCCTCGATCTCGCGGTTGATCTCGGCGCGGTTGAGTCCGGCCGTGGCCGCGAGGTCGGCGGAGTCGAGGTTGAGGCCGGTCGCGGCGGCGACGGCGCCCAGACCGGCCACCGCGGCGTCGGCGAACTCGGCCTGCGCCAGGTAGTGCGGGACATGCACCGAGAACCCGACGGCGTCGCGGCTGCTCTCACCGAGCCGCAGCTCCAGAAGCGAGCTCAGGCTGCCGGGAACCTGCACGGCGCCGAACACGGACTGGTGGTCGCTGATGAGCCGGGGGTCGGTCGCGTGGGCCGTCAGCCCGAGCGGACGCGTGTGCGGCACGGCCATGGGGATGCCGTGGACGCTGACCGTCAGCTCGACCCCGAGGATGCGGATCAGGCCGGTGATGGCCTCGACGACGCGCTCCCACTGGTAGTCCGGCTCGGCACCGGCCAGGAGCAGGAAGGGGTGGTCGTCCTTGTCCAGGACGCGGTAGAGCAGCAGCGACGGGTCGTCATAGCTCGTCCAGCGGTCCCGGTCGAAGGTCATCAACGGTCGCCGGCCCCGATAGTCGAGCAGCTGGTCGATGTCGAAGGAGGCCACGACGGTGTGGTCGTGGGCCTCGAGAAGGTGGTTCGTGAGCACGTGCTGGGTGCGTCCGGCGTCGATGAAACCCCCCAGGGAAACCACCATCACCGACGCACGCGCTGACGCGGGGTTGGTGTCCGTCTCGAAACGGTAGAGCGCCGATGGGTCCTGCACGGTGGAGCCCTCCTCGTCCTCGGAAACGTGTCTGTCGAGGGCAGCGATCCTCCCTCTGTCTTTCACAACGCCGTCGGAACGTCAGGGATTCCGGGCCGGACGTCTCGATCCGGAGTTCATCGTCCCACCGGCAGCACCGGTCACCACCCTCATGTCAGGCCCGCTCGACCGCGTCGACGGCGCGTCGGATCCGCTTCGCGGAGACGGGGTATGCCGTGCCGAGCGTCTGCGCGAACAGCGATACCCTCAGCTCCTCCAGCATCCACCCGATGCTGACGACCTCCTCGCTCGCCCGCTGGGCGGGGCGCAAGGAAACCAGCAACCCGGCATACGCGGCCTCGACGACGGCGACCTGCTCGGTCGAGACGGCGTCCTTGTGCAGGTCCGCCGGGGCGCGGTCGAGTCGGTGCAGGACGCCCCGCAGGTAGCGGTCGAGGTCGCCCAGCCGGCCGAACCCCGTGTCCGCGACGAAACGCGGCCGGATCAGCTCAGCGAGCTGGGACCGGATGTCGGCGACGAGAGGGACCAGCGCCGGCGCCGTCGTGGAGTCGAGCTTGCGGACGATCTCGAGGTGCCGGGCGAGGACCTGATCGACGAGACCGACGACCTGCACGACCTTCGCCGCAACGTGTGTCCGGACGGCGGAGAGGGCGGCGGCGAAGTCCTCGGGGGTGCGGACCTCGTGCCGGATCCGTTCTGCGGCAATGACGTCGACGGCGCAGGCGAGGCAGTCCTCGAGGAGCTTCGGCACCGATCCGTGCGGGTTGTGGCTCAGCGCGAGCTTCTGGGTGTTGCTCAGCCGGGAGAGCACCTGCTTCCACGGTGGCACGGTGCCGAGGACGAGCAGGCGACGGACGCCGACCCGGTGCTCGGCCGTCGCCTCCGCGCGGGTCGGGAGGATCCGCAACGAGACCGATCCGCCGTCGTCGACGAGGGCCGGGAAGCCGTGCACGCTGCGGCCACCCGGCGACGTCGAGGTGAAGTCGAGCGGGACATCACCGATCGTCCACTCCCGCAGACCTGTTCGCTCGACCGCGGCGCCCGCCCGAGCCACCTGCTGACGCACCTGGGGGGCCGCGGCGTCTCGGAGCGCGTCCAGGTCGTGGCCCTTGACGAGCGCGCGACCGCTCTGGTCCTCCACGGCGAAGGTGATCCGCAGGTGCGGCGGCACCCGGTCGAGGTCCCAGTCCTGCGGGCTGAGCACCACACCGTGCGTCGCCCGCAGGACGCCCGCCAGGACGCTCGTGAGCCGGCCGTCCGCCGGGCCGAGACCTCGTGCCGCCAGCTCGCGGGTGGCCGCCGCCGCATGCTCCGGTGCCGGGACGAGGAGGCGACGGGTCCCCTTCGGGAGGGAGCGGATCAGCGCCGTGGCGAGCTGCTCCCGCAGGCCGGGGACCTGCCAGTCGAAGCCGTCGACGGCGACCCGGTTGAGCACCTCGACCGGGACGTGGACGGTGACGCCGTCGTCCGCCGTCCCCGGCTCGAAGTGGTAGGTCACGGGCAGCTCGAGGTCGCCCTGGCGCCATGTCGAGGGGTAGTCGTCCCGGTTGACCGGCCCGGCACTGTCGCTGACGAGGAGGTCCTCGGTGAAGGTCAGGAGCTGCGGCTGGCGGCGCGACTCCTTCTTCCACCACGAGTCGAAGTGCCGGGCGGACACGACGTCTGCCGGCATCCGCGAGTCGTAGAACCGGACCAGGGTCTCGTCGTCGACGAGGATGTCCCGGCGTCGGGTGCGGGCCTCGAGCTCGGACAGCCTGGTGACGAGCTCGGCGTTGTCGTGGAAGAAGCGGTGGTGGGTCGTCCAGTCGCCCTCGACGAGCGCCCGGCGGATGAAGAGGTCACGCGCCTCCTCGGGGTTCACCGCGGCATACCCGACCGTCCGTGCCACGACGAGCGGCACGCCATAGAGGGTGACCCGCTCGGTCGCGACGGCGCTCCCCTGCTTCGCCGACCAGCGCGGCTCGGAGTAGGAGCGCTTGACGAGGTGCGCTCCGAGCTGCTCGGCCCAGAGCGGGTCGATCCGGGCGGTCGTCCTTGCCCAGAGGCGGCCCGTCTCGACGAGCTCCCCGGCCATGACGACCTGCGGCTGCTTGCGGAAGAGGCTCGAGCCGGGCGAGATGCCGAAGTGGGCCCCCCGGGCGCCGAGGTAGTCCCGCCTGACCTCGTCACGGACGCCGACGTGGGACAGCAGGCCAGACAGTAGCGCGCGGTGGATCGCGTCGTGGTCCACGGTATCCGACCCCGTGCCGCGGCTCGAGTCGAACCCGGCCTGCTTGCACGCCTGTCGGAGCTGCTGATGCAGGTCCTGCCACTCCCGGATCCGCAGGTAGTGCAGGAACTCCGCCTTGCACATCCGGCGAAAAGCGCTGCCGGACAACAGTTCCTGCTGTTCGGTCAGATAGGTCCAGAGGTTGAGAAAGGCGGCGAAGTCGGAGTGCTCGTGGGCAAACCGCTTGTGCGCCGAGTTGGCCAGCTCTTGCTTCTCGAGCGGCCGTTCGCGCGGGTCCTGGATGCTCATGGCCGCGACGATGACGAGCACCTCGCGCAGACACCCCTGCTCGTCGGCCTCGATGACCATGCGGGCCAGACGCGGGTCCACCGGCAGCAGGGCGATCTTCCTCCCGTATGCCGTGAGCCTGCGTCGGTGGCCATCACCACGCCCGCGTCGGTCACCGTCTCCGCCGGCGGGCTGGCCGCTCGAGTCGCTGGAAGCCTCGTCGTCGTCGGTGTCGCCGCCGGGCTGACCGGTCGAGCCGGGCCGGGGCTCCTGGTCGAAGGCGCGGAGCTCCTCGAGGAGGCGGACCCCGTCGCTGATCTGGCGCGGGTCGGGCGGGTCGACGAAGGGGAACCGCGCGACGTCGCCGAGGTCGAGTGTCGTCATCGCCAAGATGACCGAGGCGAGGTTGGTCCGCAGGATCTCGGGGTCGGTGAACTCCGGTCGGGCGCCGTAGTCCTCCTCGGAGTAGAGCCGGATGCAGATGCCGTCGGCGACCCGGCCGCACCGGCCGGCGCGCTGGTCGGCACTCGCCCGACTGATCGGTTCGATCGGCAGGCGCTGGACCTTCGTGCGCTGGCTGTAGCGCGAGATCCGGGCCGTGCCGGTGTCGATGACGTAGCGGATCCCCGGCACGGTCAACGAGGTCTCAGCGACGTTGGTGGACAGCACGACCCGGCGTCCACGAGCCCGGGAGAAGACGCGGTGCTGTTCCGCCGCGGAGAGCCGGCCGAAGAGCGGGAGGACCTCGGTCTGCGGGAGGTCGAGGGCGCCGAGGGCGTCGGCCGCGTCCCGGATCTCTCGCTCACCGGACAGGAACACCAGAATGTCTCCCTCGCGGTTCTCGGTCCAGAGCTCCTCGACGGCCTCGGTGATACCGGTGACCTGGTCGCGCTCGTCGTCGGGGGCCTCGCCGAAGAGGGGCCGGTAGCGGACCTCGACAGGGTAGGTGCGCCCGGAGACCTCGACGACCGGGGCCGGCGTCCCGTCGACCCCGAAGTGCTCCGCAAACCGCTGCGGGTCGATCGTCGCCGAGGTGATGATGACCTTGAGGTCGGGCCGGCGTGGAAGGAGCTGGCGGAGGTAGCCGAGGATGAAGTCGATGTTGAGGCTGCGCTCATGGGCCTCGTCGAGGATGATCGTGTCGTAGCGGCGCAGGTCGCGGTCGCGCTGCATCTCGGCGAGCAGGATGCCGTCCGTCATGACCTTGACGAGGGTCTCCCGGCTGGAGTGGTCGGTGAAGCGCACCTGGTAGCCGATGGCCCGGCCGAGCTCGACGCCGAGCTCTTCGGCGATCCGCTCGGCGACCGAGCGGGCCGCGATGCGGCGAGGCTGGGTGTGCCCGATCATCCCGGCGACGCCGCGACCGAGTTCGAGGCAGATCTTGGGAATCTGGGTCGTCTTGCCCGAGCCGGTCTCTCCCGCGATGACGACGACCTGGTGGTCCCGGATGGCGGCGGCGATGTCGTCCCGGCGCTGCACGACGGGCAGCTCCTGGGGGTAGACGACTGTCGGGACGAGGGCGCGGCGGCGCTCGATCCGGGCCGCCTCGACGGCGGGGTCGCCCGGCGGACGGAGCCCGCCAGTCTGCGGCTTCTGCGGCTTCTGCGGTTCCCGGGGCTTCTGCGGCTTCCGGTGCTTCCGGCGGCGCGGGGTCCGGGCACGCTCGGGGCGTTCGGCGTGCTCCGGGGACATGGGCTTCAGGATAGGTCTCGACGCCAAGGACCCCGGGACTCGCATGGTGGCCATGGACCAGCGCACCCTCTGCCGCGACGGGATCTTCGCGCCGCCGACGCCGCGGCTGCGGGCATTGACGGCTCGGAGCTGCGCCGGCTCCGGCGTCGGGAGAGTGCCACTGGCTGCTGCGCGGCTGGTACTCGGTCGAGCGGCCGGTGGACGACGCGACTGGCCACCGGCTGCGCACCACGGCGCTGGTGCGCCACCTCGGAAGGGGGTCTGTCCGAGCCACCACTCGCTCCTGATCCTGCGCGGTCTGCCGACCCTCAAAGCGGACCTCGCCTGCGTCCACCTGACTCGGCTGGCCGACACCGCGTCGCGCCACCGGACCGGAGGCGTGATCCACCCCCAGGTCGACGGCCCCGACGCTGGCCCAGGTGATCGTCCAGACCGGCCAGCTCAACGGACCTCTCGACGCCCTGGTCGCCGCCGACGCCGCGCTCCATCGGGCGCTCGTCACGGCCGACGACATCGAGCGGTCGGTCGCGCGCTTCACGAGGCACCCGCACAGTGCGGCGGTCCGGCGGATCCTCGCGCTGGCCGACGCCAGGACCGAGTCGCCGGGTGAGACGCTGCTGCGCCGGATCATGCTCGACGGCGGACTCCACGTCACACCGCAGCACCCGGTCGAGGACGGCTCCGTCATGTGGCGGGCAGACTTCGTCGTCGACGGCACGATGGTGCTCGTCGAGTTCGACGGCCTGGTGAGGTACGCCGGCGCGGACGACCTCGTGGCCGAGAAGCGCCGCGAGGACCGGCTGCGTGCTCTCGGCTACGAGATGTTCCGGGTGAGGTGGGCCGACCTCGAGCACCCCGAGCGCATTCTGCGCGCGATCCGTCAGGCCATCGCCCGGTCCCGGCGCGCTGAGTAGCGCAGGCTCAGCCCACGTCGCTGCGCCCAGCGCACGGCATACGGTGTGCTGGGCGCACGAGCGTGTGCTGGGTGAGCAGTCCGGCACACCGGAGTGGTATGCCGGGTGCTCGCCGGCCCGGGTCAGTCCACCTTGGCCGCGGCGAAGCCCTGCTCGAGGTCGGCCAGGATGTCGTCGATGTGCTCGATGCCGACGGCGAGGCGCACCAGGCCCGGGGTGACGCCCGCCGCCACCCGGTTCTCCTCGGGGCCCTGCGAGTGGGTCGTCGAGGCCGGGTGGATGGCCAGCGAGCGCACGTCACCGATGTTGGCGACGTGGCTGTGCAGCCTCAGCCCCTCGACGAAGCGCTTGCCCGCCGCGACGCCACCGGCGATCTCGAAGGCAAGCACCGCGCCCGCGCCCCTCGGGGTGTACTTGCGGGCCAGCGCGTGGTTCGGGTCCCCCTCGAGGGAGGCCCAGACCACCTTCTCGACCTGGGCGTGGCCCTGGAGGAAGGACGCGACCTTGTGGGTGTTCTCGAGGTGACGCTCGATCCGGAGGCTCAGCGTCTCGATGCCCTGGCCGATGAGGAAGGCGTTGAACGGCGAGATCGCCGCACCGAGGTCGCGCAGCAGCTGGACGCGGGCCTTGAGGATGAAGGCCAGGTTCGCCCCGAGCGGGCTGCCGACGCCGAGGTCGCGGGCGAAGACGAGCCCGTGGTAGCTCTCGTCGGGGGTGTTGTAGTTGCGGAACTTCTCTGGGTCCTGGGCGAAGTCGAACTTCCCGCCGTCCACGATGACCCCGGCGATCGACGTGCCGTGGCCGCCGAGGTACTTCGTCGCCGAGTGGACCACGACGTCGGCGCCCCACTCGAGCGGCCGCAGCAGATAGGGCGTCGCGATCGTGTTGTCCACGATGAGCGGCACGCCCGCTGCGTGGGCCACGCCCGCGACGGCCTCGATGTCGAGGATCTCGGACTTCGGGTTGGCGATGGTCTCGCCGAAGAAGAGCTTGGTGTTCGGCCGCACCGCCGCCCGCCACGAGTCGACGTCCTTGGGGTCCTCGACGAAGGTCACCTCGAGGCCGAGCTTCGGCAGCGTGTACTTCAGGAGGTTGACGGTCCCGCCGTAGAGCGATGGGCTCGCCACGACGTGGTCGCCCGCCTCGGCGACGTTGAGGATGGCGAGGGTCGTGGCGGCCTG
>JAABUR0100004872.1_pt1 | contig 17527 bp, 18 predicted proteins | sample 5560091 | NCBI WGS metagenome assembly JAABUR01 (sample SAMN10711879, study PRJNA513375) | rock metagenome | isolation source: Antarctica rocks | place: Antarctica: Victoria Land, University Valley sud | reverse complement strand
CCTCCTGGACCGCTGCACGCTTGAACTCCGTCGAATACTTCGCCCGTTTGGTAGACACTCTCTTCTCCGATCAGTGATGCCCAAGGCTACTTGGGGCCACTGTCCGGAAGAAGTGGGGCGGCTCACGGTACTGCCATGGATCCACCACATCACCCACGTGTGAAAGCCGCCGGTGAGGTTGTGTGAAGGGTTGATGGTGCCGCGCCTGGGCGTGGCGAGTTAGCTGGGGCGGGGCAGGAAGCGGTAGCCGACGCTGCGCACGGTGTCGATGATGCTCGGGTGAGCGGCGTCGTCGGCCAGGGCGCGGCGCAGGGTGCGGATGTGGACGTCGACGACGCGTTCGTCGGTGTGGATGTCGTCGTTCCAGACGGCGGCGAGCAGTTGGCGTCGGCTCAGAACCTGCCCGGGTGCGCGGGCCAGGGTGAGCAGCAGTTCGAAGTCCATTGCGGTGAGCTCTGGGACGCCCGCATGGGTAGTGACTTGGCGCCGGCCGATGTCGATGGTGATGTTTTCGAACTTGAGGATCGCGCCGGCTGGGCTGTTGGCAAGGACTGCGGACGGCGCGGGTGGAGGTGCTGGTGAGTCGAGTCGTCGCAGGATGGCGTGCAGGCGGGCGGCGAGTTCCCGTCCGCCGAAGGGTTTGGTGACGTAGTCGTCGGCGCCTGCGGTGAGCCCGAGGACTTTGTCGATCTCGTCCTCACGGGCGGTGAGCAGCAGCACGGGGACGTTGGAGCTGGACCGGATGCGGCGCAGGACCTCGAGTCCGTTGAGGACGGGCATCATGACGTCCAGCACGATGATGTCGGGTCGGTAGTCCTCGAAGCGGGTCAGAGCGGTGGTGCCGTCGGCGGCTTCGCTCACTTCGAATCCGTCTGCTTGCAGGTAGCGGCGGACCAGGTCACGGATTTTCGGTTCGTCGTCGACGACCAGGACGCGGGTTGGTCGGGGTGTCGGGATGCTCATCGGCGGGTCGTGTCCTCCGGCAGGGGCAGCGTCAGTGGAAGCGGCAGTGACAGCGTGAATGTCGCGCCTTTGCCCGGGCCGGGGGAGCGGGCGGCCACTTCGCCGCCGTGAGCGCGGGCCAGGGCGCGGGCTATGGTGAGGCCGATGCCGCTGCCACCGTTGGCCTGATCGAGCGGTGGGATGACTCGTTCGAATCGGTCGAATATCCGGTCGAGGTCGGCTTGGGCGATACCGTGCCCGGTGTCGATCACCTCGATGACAACGTGTTGCTCGCGGGTGTGCAGGGTGACCTCCACCCGGCCGCCCGGGGCGGTGGCGATGAGGGCGTTGGATAGCAGATTGGCCAAGATCTGGGTCACCCGGTCGGCGTCGATGACAACGACCACCGAGGCGCAGGTCACCGTCAGTTGTACGCCGGCATGATCGAATTGTGGGCGCATCAGGTCGATGACCCGCAGCACCAGGGCGGCGAGATCGGTGTGTTCGACTTTCAGGTCGTAGGCCTTTTCCTCGGCCCGCGACAGGCCGGACAGGTCCTCGGTGAGGCGGCGCAGTCGGCCCAATTCTTCGCGCACGGAGTCGACGAGTTCTCCGGTGAAGTCGTAGACGCCGTCACTGACCCCGATCAGTTGGCCTTCGATGATGGTCAGCGGGGTACGCAGTTCGTGGGCCAGGTCCGACACCAGCCGCGCCCTGCGGGTTTCCACGTCGGTGAGGCGAGCCGCGAGTTGATTGAGGTCGGCTGCCAACTCGACCAGCTCGGGCGGGTAGGGCGGGAGGATTTGCTCGCCGTAATGGCCCTCGCTGAGTCGCCGGGCAGCGGCGCGAAGCCGACTCAACGGTTCCAGCAGTAGCCCGGTGATGATGACGGTCGCGACGACACCGACGATCATGCTGATCGCCGCGCCGACGATGAGCGCCCGGAGCAGGCTGTGACCCAGGCTGTCGAGGTAGCCGTCGACCTTGGCCTGGGTGTTGAGAGCCGGAGCGTTACGCGGAAGCGGAGACACCACCAACGCGCTCAACACGAACACGGCGATGTCCACCACCACCACCACCAGGTAGGACACCAGCAGCCGCCGGGCCAGCGACCCCCTGCGGGGAAAGCGCCCGTGCCAGACCGGGTGGCCGGCCACGAACCGGCGCACCCCGCCGGACCGTGCCGCCGGGAACTTCACGCCCGCCCGCAGGTCGGGTCGGCACCCGGGGCGGTCAGTCATCGTTGCTTCCCGTCATGAGTGATTCAACGGCCCCGACGGGCCTCGCCCGGTCACGGGTTCGGCGCTTCGTCGGCCGACGCGCAGCGCACAGCGCGATCATATGGGCCCACGACGTGCCCTGGATGGCATATTCCTTGTCGAAGGACACGCAGACATCGACGGCGCTGATGAGCGAACGCTTCCTCCGGCACGTGTCGGTGTCACTTCCGAAACGTGGAGCGCCCAGGGTCGTTCGGCAGGGTTTTCAGTACGCGGAGACGCGGGGTCGACCATGCCTAGACCAGGCTCGGGATGTTATCGGGAAAGGCTTCGTCGGCTCGTTGCTCCAGAGCACGCAGCGATCGGCGACCGACCACGATCATCGCGATGGACAGAACGCCGGTGACGGCTATGCCGATAATGCCGATGGTGCTGCCGATTCCGGACATGGCGTTGCCCAGCGCATAGGCGCCGAACGCGTAGACGCTTACCCACAGCACGCCGCCGCCGGCGTTGGCGACGAGGAACCGAGACCAGCGCATTCGGCTCAGTCCGGCGAAGAACGCGGCGTAGGTGCGCAGCACGGCGACGAATCGTCCAAAGAACACGACTTTGGCGCCGTGGCGGGCGAACAGATACCGCCCGACTTTCAACTTCGCATGATCCAGGCGGACGTAATGCCCGTAACGTTCGGCCAGGCGCTGACCGCCGGTCTTGCCGATCCAATATCCGGCGTTGTCGCCGATGATGGCCGCAGCGCCCGCGACCCCAGCCAGCACGCCGATGTTCAGGTCATGTGTCGTGCCAGCGAACAGGGCCGCGGCGATCAACGAGGACTCGCCCGGCAGCGGGATGCCCAGGCTTTCCAGAGCGATCAGCGCGAACACCGCGTAATAGCCATAGTTTTCTACCAGATGGGTGATCCACGTCGAGATCATGATCTCACCTGCCCGTAACAGCGAAGAAAGTGTTCATAGGTCCACTACACCCGCCGACCGTGAAGGTCACCGATGATTGACCATGAAGCTTGCGTGTGTATCTCCTGGTTCGCTGGGCGGCAGTTTCGCGTCGGACAAGCTGTCGGCGGTCCTTGCCGCAGCGGTGGGCGCTTGGGCGTGCGGATAGGTGTCGGCGCCGCCCGAGGCAAGCCCCGCTTGTGACGACGGCCTGCCGTAAGTGCGAAACAGTTCGACCTGCCGACCATCCATGCTCTGCAGGACGCGGTGCCTGGCTGGTCTGATCCCATACGACGCTGGACGGGCGCCGGTCGGAAATGTGCAAGGTCGCCATCTTCGAGCACCGACTGGACGGGGGCGGCCGGAGGCCGCCGCCCCCGCGTCTGGTACCTGCGGGGGCGGCGGCCCGGTGCACTCTGGTATCAGGCGTCTCGGTGCCGCAGCCGCCATCCGGCGAACAGGAGCGCGGCCGCGACCCACAGGGCCATGACCCCCAGCCCGGTCCACGGCGCCAGGGTGTGGTCGGCGCGGACGCTGCTCAGGAACGAGCCACCGGCAGCGCTGGGCAGGAACTGCCCGATCGATGCGCCCCAGCTCCCGGCCAAGGTCTGCAGGATGACCGGAAGCACCAGCAGCACTGCAACCAGTGCGGAGACGCCACCGGCGGTGCTGCGCACGATCCAGCCCAACGCGCTCCCCAGCAACCCCACCAGGGTGAGGTAGACAGCGACGCCGATGACCACGCGCAGGGCGGTGGGGTCGGTGAGCGAATAGCCGCGGTGGTAGGGGGACAGGATCGCCTGTGAGACGAGGAAAGACACGAACGAGACAACCAGAGCGGAGCCCAAGACGATGCCGCCGAAGACCACGGCCTTCGCGTAGAGGACGGGTATCCGTTTGGGGACCGCGGCCAGGGTGGAGCGGATCATGCCGGTCCCGTACTCGCCGGAGACGAACAGCACTCCCAGGACGCCGATCAGCAACTCGGCGAGCATGTAGCCCTGCGAGGTGGCTGAGGCGGCGCTGTCCTCGGGGGCCAGGACCCCGCTGCGGCCGTTGAAGGCGATGATCAGGCTGATCGCGAGGAATCCGAGCAGTGCTGCGGACAGCGTGAACCAGCTCGATCTCAGGCTGCGGAACTTGATCCATTCCGATGCGGACGCACCGGCGAAGGTGACCCCGCTGGGGGGCGTGCTGTGCCGAGTTTCGGGGGGTCGGGTGATGGTGTTGGTGCTCATGCGGCGCTCCTGTTCAGGTCGGTGCTGATGGACGGTTCGGCGTGTTGGCCGGTGGCGCGGTACTCGACTGCGTCTTTGGTGATGGCCATGAATGCCTCTTCCAGGGAGGCCATCACCGGTGACAGTTCGGCCAGGGTGATCGCGGCGGCGCCGGCGGCGGCGCCGATCTCGTCGGTGCTCAGGCCCTTGACGCTCAGACTTCCGCGGTGCGTGCTGGTCACCGAAACGTTTGGCCCCAGCAGCAGGTCGCGTAGCTCCGTGGCTTGCGGTGAGCGGACGTACACCGATTTGGCGGACGCCTCGGCGATGAAGTCGCTCATGGAGATGTCGCGGACCAGCCGACCGCGGCCGATGACGATGAGGTGGTCCGCGGTCAGTTCCATCTCGCTCATCATGTGTGAGGACAAGAACACGGTGCGGCCCTCGGCGGCCAGGTTGCGCAGCAGGGTGCGGATCCACAGGATGCCGTCGGGGTCCAGGCCGTTCACCGGCTCGTCGAGCATCACCGTTTCCGGGTCGCCCAGCAATGCAGAGGCGATCCCTAGGCGTTGGCCCATCCCCAGGGAGAAGGCCCCGGCGCGTTGGGTGGCCACCTCCCGGAGGCCGACCAGGTCGATCACCTCCTCCACCCGGGCACGGCTGATACCGGTGGTGGCGGCCATCGCGCGCAGGTGGTTGGTCGCCGACCGGCTGGTATGCACCCCGCGGGCCTCCAGCAGGGCGCCGACCTCACGCAAAGGTGCCGGCAGATCAACATACTGGCGGCCATTCACGGTCACCGCGCCGGACGTGGGGGCATCCAGCCCCAGGACCATCCGCATCGTGGTGGACTTGCCCGAGCCGTTCGGCCCCAGGAACCCGGTGACGATACCGGGGCGGACCGTGAAGCTCAGATCATCGACGGCTGTCTTCTCGCCGTAGCGTTTCGTCAATCCGGTGGCCTCAATCATGGCTGCTCCTCATTTACTCGACGGACGGTGTCTCTGCTCTTGCAGGACTCACTGATGTGTACAAACCCACTTCATCCCGGCGGCGTGAAGCCCCCACCGCGAAGTCTGTGAAGAGTTGATATGCCGCAGGCGTGGAGTCGCCTTCATCGCGAGTCCGGATCCGAGCCGGCCGATCGGATTCGGCAGTATGGCCGGTGGCAGGAGGATCTGTGATCGGTACCGTCACCGGGTTCGTCCGCTGACCGGTCGGGGACGCACGTTGGTTGTTCAGGCCGCCGCGGGACCCGCCAATCTGCTCGTCCGAGTGCTCAGTGAGCGCATCGCCCCCGATCTTCACCGCGGCGAATATGTCTCTTCGTTGCCGGGGCTCTAGCCGATCGGTGTGGCTGCGACCTTCAACTCCGCCGGGGATGATGCCGCCGGGCGACGAAGGGGCGTTGATGCGCCACTCACACCTCGCCGCGCCTGTTCGCCGGCTACCTGCTCGATAAGGCACTCGGACGTCACCGCCGTCGCCGGGTCGGATTCGCCCATCCAGCGGGCATTCAAGAGGGGAACGACCAAGTCCTACGTCTACACCTTCATCGGCCAGTGTCTTATTCGGTCGGTGAAGTCCAAGATCAGGGCTTTGACATCGGGGTGTGAGATGTCTAGGCCTTGTTGCTCGCGTCGGACCCTCTTGTGTCAGATGATCTGGTGTCGTAGGATCAGCTCATGACTCCGCTACCGATGCCGCCCGTGTGGGACTTGCCGCTGCCTGGTGCGGCCCCACCGCCGGGGATGGCCATCTATCAGCTGCCCACCGGCACCTACGACACCCGGGCGATCTTCGCGTTCCGTGGCGGGTCGTTCCGCGACAAGCGGCATTTCGCGGCGACGGCGATCCTGGTGCAGCACCCCAAGGGTGACCTGCTGATTGACGCAGGGTTCGGCGCGAACATCGCGGCGCACGTGGCGACTGTGCCGCGGTTCGCGCGCGCCCCGTTTCAGGCAATGAAGACCGTCAGCGAGCAACTCGATGCCAGCGGCTATGACCGCAGCCGGCTACTGGGGGTGTTGCTGACCCACGCCCACTGGGATCACGTGAGCGGCCTGGACGGGCTGCAGGTGCCGATCTGGTTGAATTCCGGTGAACGGCGGTACGCCGCCGAGGATTCGGACGGGAAAGTTTTCCGGATGGTGTCGGTGGGCCACGAGATCCACGAATATGAGTTGAACGGCCCGCCGTATCTGGGTTTTGAGTCAAGTTTCGACGTGCACGGCGACGGCTGCGTGGTGATCGCTCTTGCGGGCGGCCACACGGCCGGCTCGGTGGTCATCTTCGTGACCGTGCCGTCGGGGCAGCGGTATGCGTTCATCGGTGACCTGACTTGGCAGCTGGACGGGATCCGGCGACGGGTGGAACGGCCCCTGCTGATGCAAAAGCTCGCCGACAGCGATCCCGAGCAGTTGCGTCAGGGGCTGCTCCATGTGATCGCCCTGGCGGATGTGATGCAGATCGTCCCGGCCCATGACCGGGACTCCTACGACGGCATTCCCCGCCTGCCCGCCCGGCTGGCACCTGTCCCGGACCTCAAGACCGCCCAACACCCCTGAAGCCCGCCGATAGCGTGAACCGCTTTGCCAAGGCGAACCGTCGCGTACCCCCACTGCTCAAAGCTTCCGGTTGTAGGCACACCGGTGGGGCCCAGCCCAAGGGACGGAGCCTGAGGACCCAGTGGAGCAGTCCATCCACAAGTCAGCAAGGAGCGCAAGGTTTCACATGCACAGTTCCACACGGCACAGTCAACGGTCGCCGATCGACACTTCAGAAGATCGCCGGGACCTGGGCGCATCCAGTGCGGGCCCGTCGGTCGACTCGGACATCACCTGGCTGCTGCATCGGGCGGCGCAGCGGATGCGCGGCGCCAGTGGTGAACAGGCGGAAAAGCACGGAATTGCGCTCCGCGACTACATCGTGCTCAGCGCCCTTGACCTGACCGGTAATTTCACGCAGGTCGAACTGGGTAAAGCGCTCGGTTTGGACAAGACCACGCTGATGACCCAGTTGGATCAGCTCGAGCACAGGGGTCTCATCGTCCGCCGCAGTGATCCTCGGGACCGGCGCGCACGCATCCCGGACATCACGAAGGCAGGAAACGCCCTGCGCGCGAAGGTCGCCGCCGACTGCGCCCAGGTCCAAGCCGCAGCGTTGGATGGCGTCAACCCAGATCAGCTGAAGATGTTCCGGCGGATCCTTTTCGACATCATCGGCGACAGCCAAGACCCCGGATCATGCCTATAACCGGACAGCGCGCATTGCCCACCGCTCGGTTTGTCATCCGACTGGGGCGCCCCGCAAGACCCTCTTCCACTCACCGAAGGAGCAAACCTTGCTCGCATTCACACCCAGACACTTGTCCCAACTCATCCTGCTGCAGGCACCTCCGGTTGAGAATTCCACCCTGCTGCCGCACCATGGGCGCGTTCACAGTGTGGGGGGCGGGCGATGACTGACCGGATCGCCGCGGGGCGCGCGATCTACGCTCGTAATTTCGGGGTGCCGGACGCCGAGGCCGAGGATCTGCTGACCGGCCGCGTCGGTGCGGATTTCACTCGGGAGGTCTTCCAGGCCGCCGGCGGTCTGGGGTGGCACAGTACGGCCCTGACCGACCGGGACCGCAGCATCGCCATCATCGCTGCGCTCGTCTGCCAGAACGTCACCGACGATCGACTGTCCAGTCATCTCGCGCTGGCGCGTCGCAACGGAGTCGATCAGCAAGGGCTTACGGCCCTGATGGTGCTGCTCGCCGCCTACGTCGGACAGCCCTACACATCGATGGCAATGGAGACCGTCCACCGCGGGGCGGACCCGGGCTAGCCGTCAACCGGTCAGGCGCAACTGCTGACCGGCATACTTCGGCTCACTGTCGCTCGCATCGGCGGTCACCAACTGCACCCCCGACAGCCCGCGGGCCATCAGCCCGATCAGAATCAGCTCACATCCCACGTCGCTAAGTGGGCATCGGTACTGAACTGGGTGTTTCAGAGTAAGGGGGAAAAGGTGCTTTCTACCTGCGATAAGGAGGGGCGTCCATCGCCATGGAGACCGACCCCTTGTTCGCCTCGGCCGACCAGCCGAATGATTGAGAAGGGACAACGCCAGATGGGTGATATGCCGATGACCAACAACAGCGCCAACGACTCTGGGGACGGTTTCCGCCGTAACCCGTTCCACTTGGACGGGCGTGTCGTCAAGCCGACCCCGGAAATCCTCCAGCCCATGCTGGCCCAGGCTAGGGCCTCGGCGCGCACACCCCTTGTCGGCGTCACGAGCGATGGCACGGCTGAGCCGGGCCTGTTCGGCCTGGAGCCGACCGGGCGGTCCACGGCCTCGATCGTGGAGTCGGCGTTGGCGTACCTCGCCTCGCTGGACCCGGCGAGGCGGGCTGCCGCGGTGCTGCCGCTGGACAGCGAGAATTGGCGGCTCTGGTTCAACATCGCCCCGAACTTGCTGCGGCACGGCGTCCTGCTCGAGGAACTGAACGAGGACCAGCGTGACGCCGCACTGGCTCTACTCCGCGAGACCTTGAGCGCGCGCGGGTTTCAGACGGCACGCGACATCATGAAGCTGAACCACACCATCGCCGAGCTGAGCGGGAAGTGGGACCTGTACGGCGAATGGCTCTACTGGATGTCGGTCTTCGGTGACCCCAACCGCATGGAGCCATGGGGCTTTCAGATCGATGGTCATCATCTCATCACCAACTGCCTGGTCGTCGGCGACCAGATGGTCCTCACCCCGCTGTTCTGGGGCAGCGAGCCGGTCACCGCGACGAGCGGGAAGTACGCTGGGACGGCCGTACTCGGCGACGAAGAGAGCCTGGGCTACGCCCTGTTTCACTCCCTGAACGCCGCCCAGCGCGCGACCGCAGTACTCGCCGACCAGTTGCCCGAGGAGGTGTTCACCGGCGCCTTCCGGGACGACTTCGAGATGCGCTTCGAGGGACTCCCGTTCGACGAGCTGACCGTCGACCAGCAGGCCGCGTTCTTGCGACTGGTCGAGGTCTACGTGGGACGGATCCGCCCGGAGCACGCGGCAGTCAAGATGGCCGAGGTGGAACGGCACCTCGACCGTACCTACTTCGCCTGGATCGGAGGCGTCGGACCCGACGCCGTTTTCTACTACCGCATCCATAGCCCGGTCATCCTCATCGAGTTCGACCACCTGGCGGGGGTGGCGTTCGACAACGACCAGCCGACCCGCCGCCACATCCACACCGTCGTCCGCACGCCCAACGGCAACGACTACGGGCAGGATCTCCTCCGACTTCACCGCGAGCGCTCCTCACACGCCCGAACGCTCCGCCCCGAGGAGTGCTGACTCGCCACGCCGGCCCGCCCTGCGTGTCAAACATCCCATGCTGAGTCGTGTCAAGCGGCGATCGGCTCGACGGCCGGTTTGTGGTGCTGCCAGGCGGTGTCCTCGTCGTATTTCGTCATGGTCTTGAGGCAGCCGTGCAGGATGCCGACGAGCCGGTTGGCCAGCTGGCGTAGAGCCGCGTGATGTCCGATTTTCCGTGCCCGCATGGCGTCGTAGTAGTCGCGGGCACCCGGTGATGCTTTCATCGACGACACGGCTTGAAAGTGCAGCGCATCGCCGAGTCTGTCGTTCTTTGCGAAGCGGGCCAGGACGACGGTCTTCTTGCCCGATGCTCGGGCCGCCACGGTCGCAGGTTGCTGCAGGCCCTCGCGACGCAACGTGGCTAGCAAGGCATCGGCCTTGTCCTCCACATGATGACGACGAGCCGAACGCAACGCCGAAATGACCTGGCTCCGGGTCAGCTTCGCGGCCCGTGCTGGGGAAAGTGCCCGCCCCAGCAGGATCAGCGAGTCCTTCCCGACAGGTCCGGGAACGGCCTCGACTGCGGCCGGAAAGATCTGCAGACGGCGATCTGGGAACGAACGAGGCAGCAGAGTCCGATCTGAGCCGCAGCACCTGATGAGCTCGAGCCAACAGCTTCACCGCCCCGGCGAGTTCACTGTCACCGGCGATCTGCCGATGATGGTCCCGGTCCAACCGGACGATCTCGGCCAGTACATGTGCGTCCCCAGCGTCGCTCTTGGCGCCCGATGTGGAGTGCCGTTCCCGATACCGGGCCGGTGGTGACGTCGGTGATGTCCTGGTCGGCGCCGGCCGGTCACGGGCCCGGTCGATCTCCTCCGGTGTGGATGGCGTGTTCCAGGCCGTTCCGTGCAGCCACCGCGACAGCGCGCCCGCCCGGGTGCGGGCCGACATCGGGACCGTCGACGCACCAGACCTGCACATTGCCGAGCAGGTGATGGATCTGCCGGGCGCCGCGGCCCGGCTCGACGACCGGGGTGACGTCGCCGTGCGAGTAGTCGCTGTTCAACGGACGGGTACCGCAGCGGCGGCTGAGGTGGGTCAGCTCGGCCCGGGTGGGCAGCCGGGCGCCGTGGCGGGCGGCGGGCGGCACCGATCCAGGTCCACCCAGTAGGCGCCGGAATCCTCATCCGGTACCCCCTCTGCGTCGACCTTGTCCTTCGGCGGGTCCCCTTACACCGTCGCCGACGGTGCCCATCGCGCCCTACCCGAGCCGGTTGATGGTCTTGCCGCCGAACGTGATCGTCATGGTTGTTTCCTTACTCGTGGTCGGGCCCGAACCGTTGGATTTCGGGGTAGCGGGGCCAGCCGGGGTCTCCGGTGGTGGCGAACTGGATCCAGCTCGTGTGCATCCGGGTGGCGAGTTCGCCGGGGGCCGCGACGTCTCCCAGCAGGGCTCGGGGTCCGAGCAGTGCTGGCAGGTCCTGTCGGTCGAACACGAACGGCAGCTCCATGACGTGGCTCGCGCCCAACTGGCCGTTCAGCGCTGCGGACCGCCAGGTGAAGAGGTACGCCCAGGTGGGCCCGTGCTTCGCGTGAGCCTCGGTCAGCTTCCGGGTGCCGGTGCCGAACAGGCCGTCGCCCAGGATCGCGGTCGCTAGACCGGCGGCGGAGGCGTGCGGCATGGCCTCCCGGTACGTCCTGACCGCCTCGTCGGGATGGGCGTGGAAGCGGGCGGCGATGGCGCGCACATCCGCGTCGGTGCTGTCAGCCAACAGCCCGAGTGGTGCCAGGTAGAGCGCGCCTTCGTCGAGGTTCGCGCCGATCAGCAGGTCGACGTCGCTGCCCCGGCCCGCAGCAACGGTGTCGGCGGGTTGTTCGTCGAGGACGAGGCTGAACGCAGTGATGCCGCCGAGCGGATCGTGGTGGCCACCGGTACGCAGATCGAGGCCGGACAACTGTGGCATCAGATCGACGAGGCGACCGTCGCTGATGCCAGCAAGCGTGGTGACGCTTGGCACGACGCCCAGCGACCGTCCCACGGTCGCGGTGACGATGCCGGCCTGCTCGGGGGTGAACGCGCCGACGCCGCTGCCACTCTGGATGATTGCCCGGCGCATCAGGCCGGCCGAGGCGGGATCGGCCAGAACTGCGGCGACGATGATGGCGCCGGCGGACTGACCGAACAAGGTGACATTGTCCGGATCACCGCCGAAGCGGGCGATGTTGTCGCGCACCCAGCCCAGCGCGGCCTGGACGTCGAGCAGGCCGCGGTTGTCCGGGGCGTCGCTCAGGTGCAGGAAGCCGGCGATGCCGAGGCGGTAGTTGACGGTGACGAGGATGACGCCGTCGCGGGCGAACGCCGTGCCGTCGTACAGTGGTGAATTGATCGAACCGGCGACGAATCCGCCACCGTGAATGAAAACCATTACGGGTAATGATCTTTCGTGTACTGGTGGGGCCCAGATGTTGACGTTCAGGTAGTCGGTTCCGCGCTGCCAGCCAGGACCGAAGTACGGCGACATGTCGAGCGTGCCGAACGCGTCGCGGGCTGGTTGGGGTGCGGTCGGTCCAAGACGGGTGGCGTCGCGGACCCGCGTCCAGGGTTGGTGCGGCTGGGGCGCGGCGAACCGGGTGGCACCGATGGGGCCAGCCGCATACGGCACGCCCAAGAAGGCCGTGCCGTACGCGGTGTGATAGCCCCGCACCGGACCGGAAGTGGTGACGATCTCCATTGCGGGACGTTCCTTTTCAGAGGCGGGTGAAGGGAGCCCACCGCTTGATGGCGAAGGCGTCGCCGCGGTGCGCGACCTCCAGTGCGCCGTGGCCGCTGAGGTGGGCAGGTAGGACGAGGGCGTTGCTGTCCGCGGCCCAGCCGAGCAGCTCGCGGCGGGTGGCGGCGGCGGCGGCGGGGTCTTCGCAGAAGCAGCTGTTGTGGCCCAGCTCCATCACCTGCAGCGGGGTGTGGATCAGGTCACCGGCGAACAATGCCCGATCGCCGCCGGAGCTCAGCTTTACGACGCTCGAGCCGGGGGTGTGCCCGGGCGCGGCCTCCAGGCGCAGGTTCGCGTCGATGGAGTGGCTGCCTTCCCACAGCTGGACCTGGCCGGCGGCGTGCACCGGGGCGACGCTGTCCGCGAAGACGTTCTCGTTGACGCCGCCGACGAGACCGGGGTGGTTCGCCGGATCCCAGAACACGAAGTCGGCCCGCGGCATCAGGTAGGTGGCGTTCGGGAACGTCGGTACCCAGTCGCCGTTCACCAGGCGGGTGTTCCAGCCGACGTGGTCGACGTGCAAGTGGGTGTTGACCACCAGGTCCACGTCTTCGGGGCGGACGCCGGCCCGGGCCAGGTTCCCGAGGTAGTCCAGGTCGAGGTGGTCCCAGGCCTCGACGGCCGGCCGCGACTTGTCGTTGCCGACGCCGGTGTCGATCAGGATCGTGCGGCCTTCGCTGCGCAGCACCCAGGTCTGCATGGCCACGTGCACCATGCCGTCGCCGAGGTGGTCCGGGACGAGCTCGGACTCGTGGCGCTGCCACGCCTCGCCGGGCATCGACGGGAAGAACGCCTCGGTGGGCATGATTGGGCCGTGCATCTCCTCGACCCGGGTCACGGTGACGTCGCCCAGTTTCATTTCGTTCATGATTTTCAATCCTTCGTTCAGGACCGGCGCGGAGCGCGGGTCAGCAGTAGGTTCGGGTCGGTGGCGGTGCGGTAGGTGGCGATGAGCTCGTTGACCCGGGCAACGGTTAGGTCAACCAGCGTGATGTCGTTCATGACGCTCTCCGATCGGGTCATGGCGTTCAGTGGGTGAGGTGGGCCCTCAGAAGGTTGGGGTCCTTCTGGGTCAGGTAGGCGGCGCTCAGGACGGTGACGGTGGTGCCGCGCACGGCGAGAGACGTGGGTCCCTGCAGCCCGTCGGTGGCATCGAGAACGACCCTGTGGGTGCCGTTTCGCTTGACCAGTTCGACAGTGTTCTTGGTGTCGATGGCCGCCAGCAGGGTGTCGCCCTCGCCGGTGAAAGCGAAGTCGTCGATGCCGGCCAGGCCGGTCGCGGTGGTCTTGACGGTCCCCGCACGAGCGTGGCGGGTGATCGGGATCCGCAGCACGGTGCCCTTGTCCAGGTTGGTGGCCCAGACGGCACCGCCGCGGATCTTCAGGCCGTTGACCCCGAGGAAGCCGGTGGTGGCCAGTTCGGTGGCCGTGGACCAGATCTTCGCGGGACCGCCGGTGACCGGGACGCTGTAGATCGCGCCGACGATGGAGTCGGCGACGTACAGGGTGCCGGTCCGGGTGTCGAGAGCGAGCCCGTTGGGCAGGCCGGTCGCCGGCAGCGCGGTGATCCGGTGGGCGGTGCCGCCGGGGGTGAGCTTCCAGATGCCGGTCAGGTCGGCGGTGCCGGTGGCGTACCCGAAGTACAGGGTCCCGTCCTGGCCGCGGACGATGCCGGTGGTGAGCGGGAAGCCGAGGGCGGGGGTCTTGACACCGCCGTCGGCCGGCAGCGGGAGCGTGGCCAGGATTGTGGTCTTTCCCGTCGAACTGATGTGGGCAATCTGCCGACTCGCTGCGAACGTGACGTAGGAACCGCTGTGGGGAGCTGCGGCGATGTTCTCGGGCAGCTGGCCCTTGGCCAGGTCGAAGTGCACGCCGATCTGGGCATTGCTCAGCGGCGCCGTAGCGGCCATCGATGGGGCCGCACCAAAGCTGGCCAGGACAGCAGCGGTCAGCGCAGCGGCGGCCAGGGCGGTTATTGACGTTCTGGTGGACATGATCCCAGTTTCTGTTTGTATTTCGGGCGTGCAGAAGCGAAGCCTCGGCACCGGGGGGTGAAAACACCGGTTCGGACCGATGTCTGAAGGGGTGAAACGGGGGCGGACCAGCCAGGAGCTTCAGGCGCGGCGGCCGGTCCGCGTCCTGACCGCTAGGAAGGGCTCCAGGGAACGGCGGTGTCGGCGACGGAATGGCCGGCCTCGGCAGGGACGACGGCTTGAGCCAGCAAGGTCATCGCGGACTCGGAGGGCGAACCGTCCTCTGCCGTGGCCACCACGATGCTCTGGCCGTTGGCACCGGGGCTGAGCAGGGTCTGCTGGTTGAGGGTTACGGCTCCGACCAGGGGATGGCGCATCTCGTACACGGCGACGGCACAGGCCTGGATCCGGTGATCGGCCCACAGGTCGGCGAATTCGCTGCTCTTCATGGTCAGTTCACCGATCAGAGCGGCCAGGAGCGGGTCGTTCGGGTGTTGGGCCACGGTCAGGCGCAGATTGCCGACCACGGCCCGGGCCTTTCTGGGCCAGTCCGCGTACAGCTCGCGGGTGTGAGCGTCCAGGAACACCAGCCGGGCCATGTTGGGTCGCTCGCCCGGGCGCTGCGGGCCGTCCACCGGTAGATGGCCGGCGAACAGAGCGTGTCCCATCCGGTTCCAGGCCAGGACGTCGCTGCGGCGGCCGGTCACGATGGCGGGTGTCTGTCCCAGCGCGCTCAGCAGTTGGAGGGTGGCGGCGGTGACCCGTTCCGGGGGTGGGCGGCGAACGGCCGTCCGACGTTTAGGAACATTGGCCAGGACATGCAGATGGGCGGTCTCGGTCTCGTCCAGGCCCAGAGCGCGGGCGATGGCGTCGAGGATCTCCGCCGAGGCGTTCAGGGATACCCCCTGCTCCAAACGGGTGTAGTACGAGGCACTCACCCCGGCCAGCTGAGCCAGTTCCTCACGGCGCAGCCCTGGCACCCGCCGGCGTTCGCCGTAGGTCGCCAACCCGATCTGCTCGGGCTGCACCTGGGCCCGGCGTGCCTGCAGGAAGTCTCCGAGCTGTCCTTGTCCGTCCATGAAATCGAGTATGCGGTCGCTGGACCGCAATAACCTCCCCCTGCCGAGGGTAGGCATGAGCGGGTCTGGCACCACCGAGCCCGCCCCGGGAACGTATGAGCATGACCACAGGAATCACCAACTCGGACAGTCCCGACACCGTCACCGCGACCGACCTCACCTTCACCCGACGCGCCTGGATCAACGCCCGACCCGGCGACCTCTACGACCTCATCAGCGACGTCAGCAGAATCGGTGACTGGAGCCCCAACGCCGATGCCGTCCACTACGACCAGGACGCCGGGCCCTGGGTCGGAGCCTGGTTCAGCGGCCGCAACCGCAAGGGCGGCAAGGAGTGGACCACCCGCTCCCAGATCGTGGCGGCAGAGCCGGGCCGGCGCTTTGCCTTCACCGTGGGCGGTGCGCAGGACGGAATTATCCGATGGGAGTGGTTATTCACCGCCCAGGGAACTGGAACAACGGTGCAGCAATCCTGGCGAGTGCTCCGCTACGACCCGGTGCTGGGTGGCACCCGCTCGGACGTCGAGGCCCTGCGCGACTTCATGGCGGACAGCGCCGAATCCACATTGATCAACCTCGCCGCCCGGATCGGCGAGCGATTTCGGCCGAGCGCGCCGTGACCTCACCGCACACGACGCAGCCTGACGGTGCACCTGATCTCCGCCAACCCTTCCTGTCCCGTCTCATCGAAGTTGAGGCATTCGCGGCCGTCTGGCCTGTTCGTCTCATGTAGTTGAGCAGTCGCTCTTAATTTTGCCTCAAGTAGTTGAGACAACTTCTCGAATCGTGCATGCGCTTGTGCGGGTTGAATGGGCAATGACGCCCGTCCGTCACTGAGTGCGGGCTGCACGACGGCGGAGGTAGACATCTGCCCACCAGAGCACGGGCACGGCGAGGACGAAGCCGGCGAAGGTGCCGGCGAAGCGTGGTCCCAAGCTGCCGTGGGTGGAATCCAGCACCGCAACGATGCCCGCGAGAAAACATGATTGCGAGTTCGAGAAGGGTGAGGCCGAAGGTACGTAGGGTGCCAGGTCGGCTTGTCGTGCTCGTTACCGACTTCCAGAACCCTGCGGCCATGAACGTGAACATGCCGAAACAGAAGCCGCAGCCCAAGATGCTGGATCACTGTCCGCTGATAGTTGGATTGGGCTGTGAAGACTAGCGCGAAAGACGCGACGACAGCGGCGAGCCACGAAAACGCTGTGCTCCGGGGGAATGGCGGTCGTTCAATCGGGTTGTCAGGCATCAGATTATCGTTCCAGTTCAGGTGAGTCGGCGCGGCCAAATGCCCCGACATAGTCGCGCTGGATACGCCGACCCAAACGGCGACCGGACTTTTCGCGCCGTGGTTGGGTGAAGAGCGGCGAGCGGTAGCTGTAAGGGCGTTGTCCCTTTCGATGTGCCGCCTCCTTGACGAAGAGTTCGACGAGCGGGTCACAGTTACTGTACGAGCGGATCGTGTTCCACCGGAATTCGGGTGCGGCCGTGCGTCGCGTCTCGGAAGTGAAGAGGTTGATGGTCGCCAGGACGTCGGCCTTGACCGCAGCAAACAACTCGCTGTACCCGTCAGGAAGCCCCACGATGCTCATGCCGCAATCCTTGCAGCACACCCGCGTTGCCCTGCATGGCTCCCATCTTGAATTGTGACGGACTACCATTGCTTGAGCAATTCTCCAAAGCAACATTGGAAGAATGCAGCCGAGCCGGCGAATGTCGTCGACCGAGCACCAAGGCCGTCGGGTACTGCTCGCCGGCGACGGTGTGGAAGACGCGCCGGCGATGACCGCCGCGCATCTAGTGTCGCGATGGGCCGGCACTGATGAGATCTCGCGCTGAAGCTGCGGACGTCGTTGTCGTCCGTGACGAACTGTCTGGCTCGACGGGCCTGCAAGGTGGTCATCGCCAACCTCGCCCTGCCGGCGTCGTCATCACCGGTCTGGTTGCCTGAGCCTCGATCCACCGCGTGTGTGAGTTGTTGATCTTGGATTCGGGATTTGATCTTGCTGGGCGGGTGACCGGTGGTGTCGCGGGGCCATCGCCCGACCGTTTGTCGGTGTGTCCGGGTGGTGCT
>JAABUR0100004870.1_pt1 | contig 17528 bp, 21 predicted proteins | sample 5560091 | NCBI WGS metagenome assembly JAABUR01 (sample SAMN10711879, study PRJNA513375) | rock metagenome | isolation source: Antarctica rocks | place: Antarctica: Victoria Land, University Valley sud | reverse complement strand
GTGGGGTTGGCCACCAGAATCGTGGCGAAGATCTGCGCCTACACCTACGCCTTCTACGTCAACCGGCTGCTGGGAAGAGCGCAGGGCCGGATGAAGGACCTGTGGGCATGAAATCCTCGCAACACTCGTCTAGTAGAGAAGAACGCTAGCTAATACCTTCGAGTTACCGGGGTCCCCAACAAGAACTACCGGGGTCCCCAACAAGAACTGTCATACGGGGAAAAGGTGATTTGGCATCAAGAGCAGGGCAAACAAGCGTGTTTGAGCCTGCTGAACCACGTATGACAGCCTAATGACCGATACCGGGGTCCCCAACAAGAATTACCGGGGTCCCCAACAAGAACTACCGGGGTCCCCAACAAGAACTACCGGGGTCCCCAACAAGAACTACCGGGGTCCCCGACAAGAACTACCGGGGTCCCCGACAAGAACTACCGGGGTCCCCGACAAACGTGTTTTCAGAAATCCCTGCAACAGAGCGGTTTTTTTGCTTTCGTAGGCGTTCCCCTGTATTGTTATTGTTTAGTTGTTGTTCATGTTTAACAACAACAGGGAGGATAAAAAGACTTGTCTGAGACAACTGATTTGCAGTGGCCTCTGTTTCCAGAGTATGCGCCGTTGGTAAGCGCAGAGCAGAACCTGGAAGAGTTTCCTCTCTTTGAGCTCAAAGCCAGGAAGCGTGGGACGAAGGCCAGGATCTTCGAGAAGACAGTCTCTGGCGAAGGTGGTGTTTCTTTGAACCAGGTCTGGAAGGTCATGCCTTCTGGCGAATACGGCATGCCGGGACCACTCGACCAGGACGTCTATCTCGCTGTATTGCAGCTGCTACAGCAGCGGGGAGGCATGTCTGAGGAAGGTCAGCTGAGCTTCTCACTCTACGAGCTACGGAAGATACTCGGCTGGTCGGACGACTCGGGTGGCGCCTACAAAGAGATACGTGACGCACTACTTAGGATCGCAACCACCTCGGTGCAATCCAGGAATGCTTTCTACTCAGCCGACGAACAGCGACGGATCGTGGACACCTTCAACATCTGGAGCGTCCACTTCGCCGAGCATGAGGTGAAGGGACAGACGGTGCGGGAGAGGCACGTCTTGCGCTTCCACCCGGCCTTTATCCGAAACTACATGGCCCAGTATCTAAAAGGCATCGACTCGGAATTCTACTGGAGCCTGCGTTACCCTATCAGCAAACGACTCTATCGCCTGGTGGACCTCCAGCGTGCCGGCGGTCTATCGTGGGAGACGGATCTCCTCGGGGTCCGGGACCAGGTACCCCTGGATTACGAATATCCGTCGCAGATAAAGCGGACCCTGCAGAAAGCTCACGACGAGCTCTTGGAGAAGAAGTTTCTCTCCGGGGTGGAATACGAGGGTAAGACCGGGATCGTCTACAAAGTCTCGCGTGAGTTCGCCCGGCGCCAGAAGGCTCGCGAGCTCTCCGGGGAGCCGAAGGAGATCTTCGCCATCGAGCGCCTTATTCGAGAGTCACTGGATAGCGAGAGCGCAAGGGAACTGGTTGCATCCCACGGACCGGAGAAGTGTCTGTTCTACGCGGACGCCGTCAACCACCAGAAGAACGTGACGAACCGCGCGGGCTGGATCATCACCGCCATAAGGGAAGGCTGGTCCATACGCGACGCTGCCCAGGCCACCCTCCAGGACTCAATCCAGGAGCCTCTGGAAGAACACTCTGCGCCCCTAAAGAAAGAGCCCCAGGTTCCTTACAAGCCGCCGGAGCCGGAGCCCGACCCCGCCGCGGCCGAGCTATGGGCCCAGATCCTCGGCGACGTCGCCAAAGATGCCGGCGAAGGTGAAGACGATGCCCAGGGCATAGACACAACTTCCCTGAAGGTGTGGTTCGACGGCACCGTCCCTATCGCTCTCGAAGAACATACGCTTACCATCTCTGCCCCTAATACGTTCGCCCAGGAATACATACAGACGCGCTTTAAAGACCTCCTCGAGGCCGCCCTCAAAGAAAGCCTCTCCCCCACCTCTTCTTTGCGCATTGTTGTTGCCTCTCCAAACTAATCTCCATAATACTAAGTGTTTGTACTACCCTGCTTATCTGTTTTTCTTTGCTTTCTTTTCGATGTTTTGGTGTGTTCCCTCTGCCTAGTCCTCCAGGCTGCTCTCTCTTCTAAGTATTATAGGTAGATGCTTAAACTTCATCCCCTACTCTTCGGGAATATGGAGCTCTTCCGCCAGTAGATAGAGTAAGCCTAGTGCCTCATCGAAGGGGATGAAGTCGCCGCGTACGGTATCCCGGAGCGCCTGGCTAGCCCTGTCGGATAGCTCGGGGTCTCTGAAGGCGGCTTTGGAGACGGGCACGTATCTCGCCTCGGCTTTATCGAGGAGGAAGCGGGAGATGCGGCCGCGGTCCAGGGGCGTGTTGTGTCCCAGCAGATACGCTATATCGAGGAGATCCTGGGGCCGGTTTCGGTTGCGGATTGTCCCCTTCTGCTGCAGGAAGGCCCGCAACTTCTCGGCCACTATGTCATCGATGGTGCTGACGCGGAGGGCTCTCGTGCCGCCTAGGGGAAGGGTCTCGTCGGCGCCGATCGGCTCGTTGATGCTCACCTCGACGGGAACGACGTTGCTGCTCGGCTGGCGGGCTCCCAGGCGGGTTCGATTCCGCGGGTCGTCCTGCAGAGCGTAGCCGATCCTGGCCGTGTATGTGACGAAGGTCTTGCCTTCGCCGGGCGGCTGGCGCCTGACGCCGTGCACGGCCATTGCGACCCCCAATTCCCTTTCCGAGACAATGAGGGCGCGGGTCAGAAGCCGCCCTAACTCTGCTTCGTCGATGTCGTTTGCCCCCGCGGCTTGCATGTCCGCGGAGAAGTCCAGGTCGAGCGTACTGCAGTTCGGGCTCCACACGAAGTCCAGGGCGTTGCCCCCCTTGAAGACCAGCAACCTCCGGAGGGAAGATGAGGAAGCGATGGCGGCCAAGATAGCGTACTGGGCGAAACGCCGGCGGGCTTCGGAGGGCGGGACGCGGTTCTCGCTCGCCCAGGCGGGGATCTCGGTGAATGAGGTTGGGTAATCGGGCGACGGCCTGTCCCCCGTCGTCACACCGCTCCCTTCAGCGCGTCCACCGGGGCGTTGATCGAGAGGTTCCAGCGTTCGTCGTACTCCGGAGAGTAAGGGGCCGAGGCGAGGAGCTTGCTGGATCCCCCCCGCTCCTTGCGCTCCCGCCATCCTTCCAGGGCCGGATGAGAGAGGTCCAGCTCGTCCATTACGAATCCCACCCTCTGGCGCAGCACTACCTCGCCGAGCCGCTCCACCTGGTAGACGACGGAATCGACGTCGAGGATGTCGCTCGAGGAGGCCCACGCGCGCAATACGTTCTCCAGGCCGCCGCTCAATTCGGGATACCGCAGCCCATCTACCAGGGTCCGCTCGGGCGTGGTGACCCGGACCGGGAATCCCTGTCCTCTGTAGAGTTCGAACCCGAAGTACCGCTCGGGCTTCGCGCTGCGCCACCTGACGGGCCAATCCAGGACGCTCGGGATCCGTCGGCCCTTTATCAGTGCGACCCCTTCCCAGTCATCAGCATCGGTATCCGCTGGCAGCAGCCCTCCCTTGCCGTCCGCGGGCGCGATGGCCGTGATGATCTTCGGCATCACCTCCGTCATGCCGTGGTAGAAGAGCGCTGACAGGTATCCCAAGCAAGCGTAGGGATGAACCTCCATGAGGACTTCCCTCTCGTCCACTTCTCTCTGCTGAGCGTACGGCACCGAAGCCCGGTAGAGGTGCTGGATACCGGGTATTGATTCGAGATCCCCCCTCGTGACCATGCGGCGCAGGATCGGCCAAACCTCCCTGGGCACGACAGGCATCACGGACCAACGGCGTTTCGAATCCGGTAAAGAGAAGCTCGCCCGCCTGAGAAACAGCATCGCCCTCCAGTCGGAGAGCACCAGCCTACCCTGCTCACTGAGCTGGTACAGTATCGCTGCCGATGCGGATCTATTTCTAAGTTCTCTACTCATAAGTGTGCTGGTAGTTAAACTAATGTCCTTAGGACATTAGTTTAACTACAGACGAGCGTTTGTCAAGGAATCGGTTAACAAGGGGCCAGTCCTTCACTGGCGAGGCCAAAGTGGATAGGCTCGTTCGCCGACAATCTCGCGGATGTGCGACTAGACGATGTCGGGCGGGAGATGAGAAAGGTCGCGGGCTGAAGAAGTGCGGGCCAGGCACGGGAGGTCGCTGGTCAAGAGTTGGGGCAATGTCGAGCAGCCGGGGACGCTAGCGGACGCGATGGTCGCGGGCGCGGCTTCGACCGCGACCATCCAGTTAGGCCCATCTCCCCTCTCTGAACCATCGCGTCTAAGATCTTTACCGTCGCCATCCTTGCAATCCTAGTGGGCTTCTTGGTGCTCACTCTCCGTTAACATATAGACATCTTCTCCAGACCCGCACCGTCATGGGACCAAACCGTAAGCCCTGCCAACTCGAACCGTTTCGCGAAGCCCATAAACCCTCAACGATGACCGGCCGGCCGCCGGACCGTCCAAAAGTGGGCAAGAGCCAGCAACTGATCTCCTCTCCGAGGCCCCTATATGGCTCGCTGAGCGCCTCCGGCTCGCTGAGCGCCTCCGGGCTCGCCGAGCGCCCCCCCAAATCACCTCAGACAAACCTCGTAGACCCCAAAACTCTCACGGGGCCCACGAGGCTCCTTCTCAGAGATTACCTCGAATAATCCCATAACAGCACGATTGCTATATTGCTAGCAGCACAGCAATGCCTTTATGATAATTTGCATCTCTGCTTGACTGCTACTTTGCTATACAGCTATACTACTAGCAGGATGACGCAGACGATCATAGCGCTGACGAGCTTGAAGGGTGGGGTGGGGAAGAGCACCCTGGCGGTGAACCTGGCTGGGGCGCTCGCGCTGAACTCCTCCACGACGCTCGTTGACGAAGACCCTTTACAGTCCTGTTACCAGTGGTCGCAGCGCAACGGCGCCTTGCCGATGACGGTGCTGCTTCCAGGCGAGGCGCGAGGGGCGGCTCTAGGCGTGTCGAGGTATCTACTTGTGGACACGGAAGGCCGACCGCGGCTGAGTGATCTGGAGGAACTCGTACGCTCCTCCAGTTGGACCCTAATCCCTTGCGGAACCAGCGGGCTGGAGATGGACGGCACGCTCCGTTTGATCTCCGACCTGCGGAAAGCCGACGCGGATCTCGAAAAAGTGAAGGTCGTCGTCACCAAGGCGCCCCCGGTGGGGACGGTGGGCCAGCAGGCCCGCGACGCCCTGCGTGAGGCGGGCATCCCGGTTGCCAACTCCGTGGTCCGTTCCTACGTGGCGCACCAACGGGCCGCTGAACTCGGCGTACTGGTGAAGGACGTGCCCGACCCGAGAGCCTCCCAGGCCTGGTCAGACGTGCTGGAGCTGGCCATGGAGATCGTAGGATGAGCGCGGCCAAGAAAAAAGCTAGCCGGTTCGGCTACCTCGCGGCGCCCGAGGATACTACGGCAGAGCAGCCGCGGGATCAGAACGCGGATCAGCAGCAAGATGGCGCCACGCAGTCTGGTAGCGAAACCACGGTCGCGAACGCTGACAACGGCGGTGGGGGAGAGGGGGAGAGCCGGATCCGAGGGAGAAGCCGTTCCTCGCGAAAACCATCCACGGAAGGGCTTGTAAGCGTCCCCAAGGGCCAGGGGCGCATGAAGCAGGAGAGATCTCAACTCAACGTCCGCGTCCCAACCACCCTAAAGCGTCAGGCCTCCGCCAAAGCCGTCCTCGAGGGCAAGGACATTGGCGAGGTCGTCGAAGCATTACTCCAACAGTACCTAGAAAGCTAAGAACATAGCATTGCTGGGCTGCTAGCAACCCGTTGCGAAACTTGGTCCGTCGTGCGGCAGGACGCGAAGGGTACGGCGGTGGCCGGGGCGCTCCTCGACGAGCTCAGGGACGATCCCGGGCTCTCTGAGCGGGTGAGCGGGTGACCGGGCGGCTTCTGGATCAAGAGACTGCGTGAAGGTCCTGAGAGCGATGAGAGCCGACGAGGACGAACGGCCGCGAGTGGGGGAGACCGGACGCTATCTGGGCGTGAGGCCGAGCGTAGACATCCTGGTGGACGCAGACGGCCTCGTCGAGCCCGAAGCTGGCGGGATGAGCGCGGTACCCTCGCCGATGACGAACCTCGCGCCGCACCGCCTGCCACGCGAGCATGGAGGCACGGGTGGGGATCCCGTCTTCGAACTGGATACGGACAATCTTCCCGACGAACTGCGCCACCGTCCCGATCCATCGAACCCCGGCGAGCACGTCTTTATAGAACCGTCGCGGCGCATGGCTTTCGAGGAGTACGAGCGAGCCGTGCATGCTACGCGCGTCTTGTGGCGCATCGTGAGATAATAGGAGGTGTTATGGAGCAGGCAAAGATAGACGTTGCGGAGCGAGTCGCGGACCTTGCGCTCGCGGAGCCTTACGAGCGCGCCCTGCTAACGATCCGGGGGTACGCCGCAGGACTTTTGGATACTGGCTACCCACGCGAGGTGCTCTACGAGGACTTTGAGCGCGCCCGCCACGTGCTGACCAGGCGAGGGGCGCCTGAGGATGCCGAAGACGTCGTGCTCGACGTGATGGACTTCCTCGTCGGCTTCAGCTCTTCCCACATGAAGCTCTAGCGCACCACCAGGACATGTACCTAGCCGTCATTACTAAATTTCAAATCCTCATAGGTAGGCTGTCAACCAACCTCGAATATAGCGGTTTGCAGGCACTTGCACAAGGATGAATGTGCCACGCAAAGGTGCTTTAGATCGTTGGATCTCGCGCCGAGGTTAGGGACCGGTTATGCGCGCTCTAACCTCGCAATCACCTCTACGCCGTCAAGGCCTTCCCAGCTTCTGTCGGTGGTTACGGCTGTAGCCTTGATGGTGCGCGCCACGGCCACGCACACCCTGTCGGCAACACCCATATCTCGCTCTCGCGTCGTGATCCTGAGCATCCCGGCCAGATAGGCTGCGTCCTCGTTAAGGGGATGCACCTGAAGACCCAAGACTCCCACGGCTTCCCGTGCCTCCCGCTCGTCGAAACCCCCCTCGGCGAGCTTGGCAGCCACCTCTGAGAGGTTCACCGTGCTCACCAAGACGCGAACGCCGGTGATCCTATTGCGGATTTCCTCCTCGCCACTCTCCCCGTAGAGCACCGCAAGGATCGCCGAGGCATCGAGCACCACATCACCGCTCATCGCAATTCGCCAACCGGAGGTCTCTTCACGGAACTTTCTGAGGGACTTTCTGAGGAGCTCTCTACAACGCGCCGCGCTCCCTCAGCCACGCGGCCCCTCGTCCGCGCTGCCTGCCGAAGCTCTGGAGGAGTCCTCGGCTTCGGCCTCCTTGTGCCTCTGTGCGATCAACTCCTCAGAGAGGCTTCGCCCCTCCCCGAAACGTTCCCGCACCATCCGCTGCACCCGGCCTATGGCCTCATCGCGCGATTCGATCCGCAAGGCTCCACCCTCAATCCCGACGACGACCTCATCACCCTCGGAGAGCCCAAGAGCTCTCCGGTGTGCCACGGGTATATTGATCCTCCCGCCCCGACCTATAACCACCTTCGTCTCTTCCATAACCCAATTATACTTAAAGGCGCCGAAATATCTTAATCGAGCCCTAGATTCAGCGTTATGTCCTAATATAAAAGACGCGCCCTAAAGCTTCAGGAGTTAGAAGCGTACAACATGCTATTTCAAAAACCCCATAAAAATGGGCAATTTGGGCGCGAGTTTCCGGTATGATGATTCTCGGAAACCTACCTCCGGAAACCCACCACAATCCAGGTCCGCTACTGCAGGGGCTGGTACGCCCACACAGTGACCCTGGTGGCTAGGTGGTTAGGTGGGTAAGAAGCATGCTATCGGCGAACAATGACAAAAGGAGGGATATGCTGTCGCCCGAAGAGGAGTTGCTTAGTGATAAGGATCTCAGAGAAGCGTCCATCGAGCAACTGATCAACTTGAGGGACCGCATAGCCCTGGAGCTGCAGAAGCGAGAGGGGATGCCCCCTCAGCATCAGACCGACGTTATCGACGAACCGACCGATCCCGCCGACCCGAACGCTGACCAGCCACGAACGGGCGAGTGAACGCTACTTGATACTTTGCGTCCTGATCGGCGACGAGACCGGCGTCCTCAAGAAGGACGAGAAGGAGAACTGCCGGGTCGGCGTTTTCCTGGCTTGAGCTTCCGAGAAAGGCTCTGCCTTTGTCACCTGAAAGGACATTCCGTGACGAGTTTGGCAAAGTGGCGACACCTACGCCGTCCCGGACGATGTGATCGTCTCGTTCATGATCCAGGATGGCCACTTCTGAAGGCCCTTACCGCACAATTTCCCCGGAATCATCCGTTCCTCCCTAGCCGAAGATACTAACATGGCGGAGGCTACCGCCTCGACCATCCTGGCGTTGATGTATCTACACATATATGTAGAATACACATAGTTTTCGTTAAGATCAGATGGGAGAACGAAGACTTGTGACGGCAGCGAAAGTGGGAAATGAATAATATGATTAACTACGGAGTAGGCAATCAGCTGAACGGACAGAGCTTCGGGGCGTTTGGCATATTTGACTACGACGATCCGGTGACGATCCGCGCCAGGAAGTACGCTACGGGTACGCACGTGCTTCTGAAGGAGATCGGGGTCGAGACGGAAGCCACGCCCAGAGAGGTGGTCTGGACCAGGAATAAGGCCAGGCTCTACCGCTATCGGCGCGCAGGCAGCGGTGGCGGGAAGAGACGAGCGGTCCCGATACTGCTGATCTACGGCTTCGTACTCAAGCCGTACGTCTTCGACCTGGTACCGGGTAACAGCCTGGTGGAGTATCTGATGGAGGAGGGCTTCGACGTGTACCTGCTCGACTTCGGAATCTCCGGGACCGAGGACGCGGGGTTATCGATCGAGGATTTAGTCTTGGACTACATGCACGGGGCGGTCCAAAAGATCCTGGAGACCTCGGGCGCCGAGGAGATTAGTCTCTTCAGGCAGTCCCAGGGCGGTACGCTGTGCGCTATGTACGCCTCTCTGTTCCCCGACGGACCCGTCAAGAACCTCGTCCTGCTCTCCGCGCCCACGGAGTTCGCCCCCAAGAACCCGGGTCCACTCGGACTCTGGACGCTGGTAATCCGCGACAGTGGGGCGTACTTCGATCCGGCGATAGTACCGCGGTTTATGGGAAACCTGCCGACGGACCTTGCGAGCCAGGTCATCGAGTTGGCGGCCTCCACGCAGGCCGTTGCCATCGGCACGGCCGTCCGGCCCTCCAGCTTGGGCGTCTACGACGCGGCGTTGCGGCAGATGCGAGAGTGGGCCGAGTGGGACGTCTCCATGCGTTCGTGGCTTGGGGTGAGCAAGTGGGTCGACGACGCAGCACCCTTCCCGGGCGAGATCTTCCAGAGGTGGGTGGGAGACTTCTACCAGCGCGACAAGCTCGTCAAGGGGCAGATGGAGCTTCGCGGGCGCAGGGTGGACCTCTCGAATATCCGGTGCTCAGTGCTCAACGTCTCGGGCAAGTGGGACTACACCGTCCCGCCCTCCCAGACCGAAGCCACGACCGCACTCGCCAGCAGCCCGGACAAGGAGTCCGTCTCGCTGGACGCCGGGCACGTGGGCATGCTCGTCGGGCCAGCGGCCGTGGTCAGTCTCTGGCCTCGCCTCCGGGACTGGCTCGCGCCCCGCTCGGGCTAACAGGAGGGAGAGTGAGCGGGTGACCGTGGACCCTTCCACCAACCCTATAGCCCCGACATCGCGGTGGATGGCGGCGGCGCGAGCCCGGGAGAGTGAGCGGGCGGACCGCCTGTTTGACGACCCGCTGGCCGCCCCGTTGGCCGGACCCGAGGGCTTCGCCTGGCTGGAGCGCATGGAGTCAGCCGCGCGCTCGGAGAGCCCTGGACTGTACCCCGTGATCCGCACCCGCTTCTTCGACGACTTCCTGCTGGACGCTTGTAGGAGATTGGGGGTGCGCCAGGTGATCCTCGCGGCGGCCGGCTTGGACACCCGCGCCTTCCGCCTGAACTGGCCACCCCAGGTCTGTCTGTACGAGATGGACCTGCCCGAGGTGCTGGACACCAAAGAAGAGGTGATCGAGGCTGCCGGAGCAAAAGCAAGCTGCGCGCGGCGTACGGTCAGGGTAGATCTAAAGCGGGCAACCTGGCCGGAGGTTCTCCTCAGCGCCGGCTACCAACCGGAGAGTCCGTCAGTCTGGCTCATAGAAGGTCTCCTCTTTTATCTGAGCAGAGCCGCCGTGTACGGGCTCCTGGAGAAGGTGGGTGCGCTAACGGCAACCGGCAGCCTCCTTGGACTGGACCTAATGAACAGGGGGCTGTTTTTCTCCCCCGTGGCGTGGCCGATGCAGGCTGCCCTCGCCCGACGCGGCGCACCGGGTCAGTTCGGGACGAATGATCCGGAGACGTTGATGGCTGACCTGGGGTGGGAGGCGGACGTTACGCAGCCAGGCGAGGGAGGGGCCAACTATGGGCGGTGGCCCAGGCCGATGGTGCCCCGGAAAGTGCCGGGCTTGCCGCGAAGCTTCCTGGTGAAGGCGCACAAACAGGATAATAAGTACGAACAAAGACGGAATGCTTAGCCTCCCCGGCGGTGTCGATGTGCCTTTTCGCCTTATCCGGCCCGACGACGTACCCGCCCTGCAGCGCTTCCACGGTCGGCTCAGCGAGAAGACGATCTATTCGCGCTTCTTCGGTTCGTTGAAGGAGCTTCCCGAAGCGAAGGCCAATTACTTCGCCCACGTCGACGGTGTGGATCGCCTCGCTTTTGTCGCGCTGGATCCCGACGATCCGGACGAGATCATCGCGCTCGTGCGCTACGACCGCGAACCGGGTAGCGAGAGGGCCGAGTATTCGGCCCTCGTCGAGGATCGCTGGCAGGATCACGGGGTGGGAATAGAGTTGACTCGCCGACTGGTCGACGAAGCGCAAGACAAAGGGGTTCGGTTCTTCTACGCGATGGTGATGGGCCAGAACACGCGTATTCTGGAGCTTCTTCGGCATCTCGATCTTCCCGAACACGAGCGCGTGGAGGATGGCGTCAAGCACGTGGAGGTCGAACTAGTATCCAAAGCATCCTAACGAACTGGGTAGATAAGGCGGTTACGAGTGCCTTCGCTATCCAGGTGACGATCCTCCGGTACTTGGGCTGTTTGTTATCCTAGCTTCAATGGACGGACGCCACGGCGGTTTCTTGGCGCCTAGTAAAGGCAGGAAAGGCTGGACCACGCACACGACAGCAAGGCGAAGGATCGCTGATCATAGTGGGTAAATTCGGAGAGTATGGGCAGCCGGAGGAGTAGCGAAATAGGAAAACCCGCGGCTTCCGCAGCTTCGGGGCGCGTGGTGTACGTGGGCATCGGGCTGGTCTTCGCCCTGCTCGTGGCCGGCTATTTTATCTACCAGATCCACGAGGTCGTCCTCACATTCCTGCTCACGGTGCTCTTCTCGATCATATTCAGCGCCCCGGTCAACTACCTGGGCCGTCGCGGATTACCATGAGCTTGGGGGGTTCTTGCTGTAATCGCGACGCTCGTGGGAGCGCTCTGGCTCTTTGGCCTGGCACTCGCCCCGGCGGTCGAAGAACAGTCCCGCCAGCTGGCGAAGGATTTTCCGAAACTCTTAGAAGAAGCCCTCTCTCTAGCCAACCGACTCCAGAGCTTCTTCGGGCTCAATACTCCGATCGGGCTGGGCCAGAAGAGCCTATCGAACTTCGGGCAAGAGATCCTCACGGGGAGCACGGTATCCACGGCGGCCGGGGTGGGGCTGACCGCGGTTTCCTTGCTCTCACTGGGGCTGGTGGTGTTCATCTCCACCATATATTTGGTCATCCAGCCCGAGCCCTGGGTCAACGGGTTCGTATCGCTGTTCCCGGCCGGGTGGCGGGAGAGGGTGCGAGAGGTGCTTCAGGAGATGTACCACACGGTGCAGCGGTGGTTTATCGGTCAGCTGGCGTCCATGGTGTTCATCGGGATATTCTGGGCCGTGGCGCTGGCCATAATCGGGGTGCCATTCGCCCTTCTCTTGGGTATCTTCAGCGGTCTGGTGGCGTTTATCCCGTACCTGGGTGCGATCATCTCGGTCATCCTCCCCCTCTTGCTGGCACTGGTCTCGCACCCGATAACGGCCGTCTGGGTGATCCTGGCCTTCGTCTTTATCCATCAGGTCGAGGGCAACATCCTCCAGCCGATCGTGATGAGCCGGGCCGTCCACCTGCACCCGGCGCTGGTGGTTTTTGCCATCCTCACGATGGGAACGCTCTTCGGCCTGGTGGGGGTCTTCCTGGCCGTCCCGTTCGCGGCCGCCGTGCAGGTACTGGTGCGCGAGCTTTGGGTGAAGAGGATGGACCGGACTGGGACCGACCCCAACCCACCCACTCAGGAAGCTGAGAAACGCAGACCTCCCGGCCCAATCGGCAGGGTCCTAAGAACCTTAAAATCCTCGCGCTAAGTCCTGCTCTTATGGAGAAAATCCTCTGTACCGTCCTGAACGAGGCCCTACGAGCAGCAGATAAGGGGAGACGTAGGATAGGGGTCATCGGATGTTCGGTCCTAAACGACGATTTCCCTCAGATCATGGTGCTGTTGGCGAATTCCGATAGAGGCTTCTAAATGCCGCCTCCGGGTGTCTTATGATCGCGATTCGAGCCGGTTCCGTACCCGTTTGAGTCAGTCCGAGGATTTCGCCAACAGCATCGAGTAATACTCAGACCCGGGAAATAATGGCGAGGTCTGGTGAGGGTAGGTTTGGTCGTGCAATTCACTCACGCCGGTCTCACGGTGAAGGAAGACGGGTACCGTCGCTGGCCTCTCCACTTCCGGAAGACACAACCGGCCGCCTCACTCCACTGTTTGTGAAATAATCCGTAGGCCTTGGGTTCGCGCCACACATATTTCATTATTGCGCTGGCGATCATCGTCTCCGCCTTCGTATCACTCCATCCGTACCTGGCGGGTGGGGGATGCAGGATGGGCGGATGTGCGCAACCTTCGCCTGCGGCCTCGGTCGTCTGCGAGGTGATCTGTGCGGTGGGAGCGGTTCTCGCCGTTTCCGTAGCGGCTTTCGCCTTCACCGTATTCGGCGTGCGCCGGGCCTCCGACCAGGCGCGACCCTCGCAACTTTACCTCACCCCCGATCCGCTCCCTCCGCGGAGCCTCCTCATTATCAGCCCGAAATAACGATCCCGAAGAGCCTCGCTGCCGACACTCGTCTCCGTGCGCGGATCGGTTGGCGTGGTTCCGAAGAGGAGGTAAACAACAACCATGAGCAGGAAAGACGGCCGAGGCCGCAGTGCGAGTAACCGCGGTCCGGGTAACCGCGGAAACACTGATGGCGCCAGATCGATCGGATTAGGGACGATAGCGATAGCGGTAGTCGTGACGGTAGCCGCAATTATCGGCGTTCTGGCCTGGCTCTCGCGTCCCGACCCGATGGCACCACAGGCGAACTTCGGTAACAACGGAGCAACCGGTAAGCCCATAGACGGCATAAAGTGCGCGACGCAGGAGAGCCTGCAATTCCACATCCACGCCCACCTCGAAGTGCTCGTCGACGGCAAGAAGGTTATGGTTCCCCCGAACATAGGCGTACCTGGCCAGTGCCTCTACTGGCTTCACACCCACGATAAGAGCGCCGTAATACACGTCGAGTCACCCGTACAGCTAACGTACACTCTAGGCGACTTCTTCGATATCTGGGGAGCGCCGCTTTCGAAGACGAAGGTCCTCTCGTTCGACGTCAACCGATCGGAGCCGCTACGCGTCTACGTGAACGGCAAGCGTTACAGCGGGGATCCTCGTGAGGTCAAGATCAAGCCCCACGAGGAGATCGCGCTGGTGATCGGCAAGATGAAGGGCAAACCCCCAGGCTCCTACGACTTCCCGCGGGGTGAGTGATGGCAGAGGCGGACGTTCGGGTTCTGGTGGTGGAAGACGATAGGAACCTGATGAGGCTGCTCCGTGAGTACCTGGGACGGGAGGGATTCGTGGTCCACGAATCCCTCGACGGTGCCGACGCGCTGGAGGTGGCGCGTCGGGTGGACCCCGACGTTGTAGTTCTGGATTGGATGCTCCCGAAGCTCGACGGGGCTGGGGTCTTGCGCGAACTGCGCACGTTTTCGGATGCCTACGTGCTCATGCTCACCGCCCGAACCGAGGAGGTGGACCGGATCGTGGGGCTCTCCATCGGCGCCGACGACTACCTGACCAAGCCTTTTTCTCCCGGGGAGCTGGTGGCACGCATCCGGGCGATGCTGCGTAGACCCCGTGGCAAGAGCCGCGAGGCACCGGAGGAAGAGGAGCCGCTCTTGAGATTCGGCGAGCTGACGATAGATCCCGCCCGCCGCGAGGTGAGGCTAGGGGGCGAGGAGATCCACCTCACCGCCGTGGAGTTCGACCTGCTCGCGGCAATGGCCGCGAGGCCGGGGGTGGTCTTCGGCCGCCGGCAGCTGTTGGAGAGGTTGTGGGGTGAGGACTACTTCGGGGACGACCACGTGGTGGACGTGCATGTCGCGAGGCTCCGCAAGAAGCTCAAGGACGACTCCTCAGATCCCCGCTACGTTCAGACGGTGCGCGGGGTAGGCTACAGGTTCCGCCGGCCATGAGGCGGAGCCGCTTCTTGCCGCGTGGCCTCGGGTCCAGGCTCTTCGCTTCCCACTTTTTAGTTGCCATGGTTGCGGCCCTCACGCTGCTCGTGGCCATATTCCTCGTGGCGCCGCTCATCTTCGGAGAGCTTATGGGGGGGATGATGAACCGGATGGGCGGAATGATGGATCAAGTGAGCGGCGCGAGAGAGATGATGGATTCCATCTCGCGGGCCTTCGTGCGGACCCTTCTCTACTCGTTGCTCGTCTCCGGGCTTGCGGCGGCGGTGGCCGCCGTAGCGGCCAGCTTGCTGGTGTCCCGCAGGATCGTTGGCCCCGTGCGCCGTGTGCTCGGGGCGATCCGGCGCGTCTCCGCGGGGAGCTACGGCGAGCGCGTGCCGGCGGAGGGCCGCGACGAGCTGGGGGAACTCGCGGAGGGCTTCAATGCCATGGCGAAAACCCTTGAACAGGCCGAGCGGCGCAGGACGGATCTCATCGGGGACGTCTCCCACGAACTGCGTACCCCGCTCTCCAACCTCCGGGGCTACATGGAGGGCCTCATGGAAGGAGCGATCGAACCCTCGGAGGAGACCTGGGCACTCCTGTACGGTGAAGCCGAGCGGATGCAGCGCCTGGTTGACGACCTGAGGCGGCTCTCCCGAGCCGAGGCCGGCCGGCTCGAGCTGCGAATGGCATCCGTTCCGCCTGAGGAGGCCGTCCGGATTGCCGCCGAGCGCACGCTCCCGCTCTTCGAGGAGAAGGGCGTGAGGCTGGAAGACCAGGTGACCAAGAACCCGCCCCCGGTCCGAGCCGACGCCGATCGGGTGGTCCAGATCCTGACCAATTTACTCTCCAACGCCCTGCACCACACACCGGACGGGGGAAGGGTCTCGGTCTGGGCGGAGGCTCGGGGCGAAGAAGTCGTTTTCAGCGTGGAGGACACCGGGGAGGGTGTGGGCGAAGAGCACCTGCCGCGCCTCTTCGAGCGGTTCTACCGGGTCGAGAAGTCCCGCTCGCGCGGCGAAGCCCGCAGCGGCTCGGGGGTGGGGCTCGCCATCTCCAGGGCGCTGGTCGAGGCGATGGGCGGAAGGATCTGGGCCGAGAGCGAAGGAGCGGGGAAAGGAGCCACCTTCTCCTTCGCCCTGCCCATGGCTGACCCAAAGTCTTGATCTAATCTTCATCTTCGCGCAACGTCGGCTTCAGGTAGGCATCTTAGACTGCTTGTGTAGAGAAAATTCGGACCAAGCGGAAGGCAGGTTAGAGCACGGCGATGAGCGAGATGATGCAGAACATGATGGGCGGAGGAGGGTTATGGTGGCTGTGGATGCTGGTGCCGCTGCTGATGTGGGTGGGTCTCATAGCCCTCATATCATGGGCGGCACTCCAGTTCTTCCCCGCCCGACACGCAGAGGACCGTTCGGAGATCCCCAGGGACTCGGCGGAAGAGACCCTCAGGGAACGTTTCGCCCGCGGCGAGATCGACGCCGAAGAGTTCGAGCGTTCCCTGGAGATCCTGCGCGGAGGACCTTCCGACGGATCTACGGAGACATCGCGCAGATCGGTGAGTAACGGCCGTGGGGACGGCAAGTCCACCGCTATTCCGACCTTTATGAGAGGAGATGATCGATAGTGATGGGTATGGGAATCGTGGCGATGTTGTTGGGATTGGTCTTCCTGGTGGCCATCGTCGCCCTCGTGGTATGGACCCTGGTCCGCTTCTTGCCGGGCGCGAGAGAGCGGTCATCCAATGGCCCGCTGCGGCAGGAACGGGAAGAGAGGGCGGAGGAGACCCTTGGCCGGCGATTTGCCCGCGGCGAGATCGACGCCGAGGAGTACGAGAGATCCCTGAAAATTCTTAATGATGAGAGCAACGATAAGAGGAGCGACATCTAAATGAAGAAGATGAGATACCCGGTAGTCGGCCTGATCGCGACCGTCCTAATTGCCATGGGAGCCATCGCGGGTTACGCCGCGGTCCAGACGAAGTCCCCAACCGATAATGGTCATACGAACTCGACGACGAGCGCACAAAGCATGGACTCCATGATGACGGACAAAGGCGGCATGGGCTCAATGATGGACGGCGGGAGCATGGCCGGCGGCAACATGATGGGCTCCTTCGACAAAGACGAGCCGTTCGACCTGCAGTTCATCGACCAGATGACCATGCACCACGAGGGCGCGATCATGTCCTCCGAGCAGATGATCTCCGACTCGAAGCGGCCCGAGCTGCGTAAGCTTGCCGCAGACATACAGAAGAGCCAGTCCGCGCAGATAAAGCAGATGCAGGATTTCCGCGAGAAATGGTACTCCGAAGCCAAGCAGACCTCTGGCATGCCTGCCGGCATGATGGAGCAGATGATGGGTGGCGGTCAGATGGAGCAGATGATGGGCGGCTCGATGCGGCAGATGATGGGCGACAATACGACCGACGAGATGTTCCTTCGGATGATGATCCCGCACCACCAGATGGCCGTGGACATGTCCGAGAAGGCGTTGAAGGACGCCAAGCACCCCGAGCTCAAGGACCTTGCCCGGAAGATCCGCGACGAGCAGTCGGCCCAGATCAAGCAAATGAAAGGATACCTGGAGAAGATCGAGGCGGCGGACAAGAGCTAACCATCCCGGTGGGGCGCGGGGTCCAGAATCTCTCGCCCACCTATGGTTAACACCCACGGTTAAGAGCAGGACCGGACGAAAACAAAAACGAAAAGGAGACGAGAGATGACGCAGGCTGAACAGCAGATAGCAGAAAAAGGTTACGCGCACCCGGAGGCGTTGGTTACGACCGACTGGGTAGCGGAGCACCTGAACGACGAGAGCATCAGGATCGTGGAGAGCGACGAGGACGTGCTTCTGTACGACATTGGACACGTACCGAACGCGGTCAAGGTCGACTGGGTAGAAGACCTGAACGATCCGCTGA
>JAABUR0100004869.1_pt1 | contig 17535 bp, 16 predicted proteins | sample 5560091 | NCBI WGS metagenome assembly JAABUR01 (sample SAMN10711879, study PRJNA513375) | rock metagenome | isolation source: Antarctica rocks | place: Antarctica: Victoria Land, University Valley sud | reverse complement strand
AGATCTGGGTAGTGGGCGCCGACAGGTGGCGCAACCCCGATGAGGACCTACCGGCGGACTTCGCCGAGCGCCGCGAGCAGAACTACCGCGAGCTGCGCAAACCGGTGGACCCGGCGGTGTTCGTCGAGGAACTGCGTCTACGTGAACACCCTGATGCTCCAAGACGTCCTGGCCGAACCCGCGTGGGCGGACATCCTCACCCCGGCGGACCGGCGCGGTCTGACCCCGTTGTTCTGGATGCACGTCCTGCCCTACGGGGAGGTCCACCTCGACATGAGCTCCCGCCTCAGTCTCCGCCCCGCGACATGACTCTCTCAGCACTCTGGAGCCATGACGGGGAATGGACGATTCCCTGCCACACCGGTCGTCCCGTGATGCGGATCGCTGCAGCCCAGCGCGCTGCCCGGCTTGTCCGGCTACCGTCGGCGAAGACACATTCCCTGTCACATCCCGCCGGAGGTGCCTGGTGCCACCCGCCCGGACCGTCGCCGACGCAGCCGATGCGTTTCTGGCCCGCGCCACCGCCCCGACCACCCGGCGTTCCTACGCACAGACGATGCGCGCGCTCACCGCCGCGTACGGCGACCGCCTGCTCGACGCCCTCGACGGGCCCGCCGTCGCTGCGCTCGCCGCCCACAGGTGGGGGGCGCTGGCGCCGGCTACCTGGAACCGGCACGTCGCCACGCTGCGCTCGTTCACCGTGTTCTGCCGCCGCACCGGCTGGCTGCAGGTCGACCTGTGCGCCGGCTTGGAACGGCGCCCGCAAAGAACCGACCGCACCAAGGCCGTCGCCGACACCTCGCTGGAGCGCCTGTTCCGCCGCGAGGACGTCCCCGTCCGGGAGAAGTGCCTGTGGCGGCTGCTGTATGAGACAGCCGCCCGCGCACAGGAAGTTCTCTCCCTCAACGTCGAGGACGTCGACCTGGACAACAAGCGGACCCGGACGGTCTCCAAAGGAGGTGACACGGAATGGCTGCATTTTCAGTCGGGCTCCGCCCGCCTGCTGTCCCGCGTCATCGCCGGACGTCAGACCGGGCCGCTGTTCCTCGCCGATCGCCGCCCCGCACCCGCCCGCACCCCAGCTGCCCTCGACGCCTGCCCCGTCACCGGCCGGGGACGACTGTCCTACGAACGCGCCGAGTACCTGTTCAAGCGGCACTCCCGGCGGATCAGCCGCGACGGATTAACCCTGCACCAGCTCCGGCACTCGGCCCTGACCACCCTCGCGGACGCCAACGTCTCCCTGCCGCTGCTGATGGGCAAGAGCCGCCACAAGAGCCTGCGATCACTGCAGCGCTACGTCCACCCCTCCGCCGAAGCCGTCGCCGCGATGACCGCCGCCCACGACCCCGCCGCCCGGCGTCGTCGGTTCTGACACGCAACAAGATCACCGTGGTTTGGGGCTGGTGACACGATGCTTACCAGCACCCCGAGTACAAGCGGCTCAGCCAGGACCCCTCCCTGAGCCAGCTACGTGCCATGCGCTCCAGCCGGGTCCGCAGGTGAAGCCTGACGCCGACCCCGAAGGGTCGACAGCCGGCGCACCTGGCCCGGCGCCCAGCGAAGCGACAGCGGCATCGAGCCTGGCGGTCGATCGGCTATCGGAGCGTGCTCGCAACCCACCTGAAGCGCGGCCGCTGGCCCCGGCGGGGCGTCGTGAAGGTGCACGCGTCAGGAGATGTAGCAGAGGCTGATCCACGAGTCGCCAACACGCTCAATGATCTGGACCGGACCAGGCCGTCAGTTGTCTCAGCCGTGTGAGGGCGCTGACCTCGACTACGGGGCATCGAGCAGGAGGCCCGGCCGCTGCCATCGGCAGACGTTCGCTGAGTCCTGCCAGGCCCTCCGGGCGTTCGCCGCGTGGACGATCGATGTGGCGAGCCACAATCCTCGCCGCTGCACCTGCTCAAGCACCGCGAGGTCCACGGGGGCTTTGCCTCGGCGGAGGAGCAGGCGAGGAGCGTCACGGCCTAGTGCCGGAAGAGGGCGCTGTAGGCGTTCAACGCGGGCTGCCCGCCGAGGTGCGCATACAGCACCGTGGAGTCGGCGTCGATCTCGCCCTGCCGGACGAGGTCGATCATCCCGGCCATCGACTTGCCCTCGTACACCGTGTCGATGATCATTCCCTCGAGGCCGCCGGTGAGCCGGATCGCGTCCAGCGTCGACGCCACCGGGATGCCGTAGGACTCGCCGGCCCAGCCCTCAAGCACCGTCATCTCGTCGTCCCGCAGGTCGCGACCCAGCCCGATCAGCTCGGCGGTGCGGCGGGCGATCTTCTCCACCTGCGCGCGGGTCTCGTCAATCCTGGCGGAGGCATCGATGCCGAGGACGCGGCGCGGCCGGTCCTGCCCGGCGAAGCCGGCGATCATCCCGGCGTGGGTGCTGCCGGTGACGCTGCACACGATGATCGTGTCGAAGAAGACGCCGAGCTGCTGCTCCTGCTGCTGGACCTCGTACGCCCAGTTCGCGAAGCCCAGGCCGCCGAGGCGGTGGTCGGAAGCGCCCGCCGGGATGGCGTACGGCGTGCCGCCCGAGGACCGGACGTCTTCGAGCGCGTTCTCCCAGCTCTCCTTGAACCCGATGCCGAAGCCGGACTCCACCAGCTCCACGTGCGCGCCCATGATCCGCGACAGCAGGATGTTTCCCACCCGGTCGTTGACCGCGTCCGGCCAGTCCACCCAGCTCTCCTGCACCAGCCGGGCCTGCATGCCGAGCTTGGCGGCCACGGCCGCCACCTGACGGGTGTGGTTGGACTGGATCCCGCCGATGGAGACGAGCGTGTCGGCGCCCTGCGCGAGCGCGTCCGGCACCAGGTACTCCAGCTTGCGGGTCTTGTTGCCGCCGTACGCCAGGCCGCTGTTGCAGTCCTCGCGCTTGGCCCAGATCTTCGGTCCGCCCAGGTGCGCGGACAGGCGCTCCAGCGGGTGCACCGGGCTCGGGCCGAACAGCAGCGGGTGGCGGGGGAAGTCCTCGAGCGACACGTGTCCTCCTGACAGGCGGCGGGTGGGCTGTGTGGCTGGTAGTCAGACCCGCCAGCGACGGAACGGTGCCGCCGGAGCGGCTGCACCGGGACCGGACGCCTCGCCAGCGGGCTCAGTGGCGACCACACGCGGCAGCAGCGGCTCCAGGGCCTGCCAGTTCCGCCAGGTGGCGACCACCGCTGCATCGGCGTCGCCGGCCTCGCAGGCTCGCAGCACCTGCTCGTGCTGCGCGACCGAGCCGCGGCCACTCAGCGAAGCGAAGCGCAGCCGCTCGACGCGGCGCAGCACCGGGCCGTACTGCGCCAGCACCGCCTGGGCCGCCTGGTTGCCCGCTGCCTGCACGGCGACGTCGTGGAAGGCGTCGTCGGCGGACAGCGCCGCCTCGACGTCACCCGACCGCAGCGCCGCGGCGAAACGCTCGTTTGCCTGCCGCATCGCGTGCAGCTCCGGCTGCGACAGCCGCGGCACGGCCTCCCTCACGGCAAGGACGTGCATAGCCGCACAGACGGCCTGGGCGTCGCTGACGTCCCGCAGGTCGACGGGGCTGACGCGGGTGCTGCGGCCCGGCTCGGTCTGCACCAGCCCCACCTGCTCTAGGCGCCCGAGCGCCTCGCGGATCGGCGTGCGGCTGACGCCCAGCCAGCGCTCGAGCTCGGCATCGCGCAGCCGCTCACCCGGCTGCAACGTCCCGTCCACGATCGCCGCCCGGAGCCGCTGGAACACCTCGTCGCGCAACAGAGCACGACGTGACACACCATGCTGGTCGGGCACTGGCATGCGAAATACTGCACACAGCACGGAACACGGGTCAAGTGACGCGCCTCCGCTACCTCCCTCACGCAGATTCTGCAATTCGTCGTCCCGCTGGACGACGATCCTCTACCGGACAAGATCCAGGGCCGTGCAGCGGGCGGGCGGCCACGTAGGGGGTCGAGGATGATCCGCGCAGCCATTAGCGCTAGCGAAGATCGATCTGGTGTCGGTTTGAGCTGGGGTGGGCGCCTGGTTGCTGGCTGGGGTGGCTGGTAGGGCTACGGTGCGCGGAGCATGCTGCTGGACTTTCTGACCGATGCGCAGGTCGCCGGGTACGGACGTTTTGAGGGCGTGCCCTCGCGGGCTGATCTGGAGCGGTTCTTCCACTGAACCCGGCGCGAGACAGTGTCCTGCGCGAAGGCGTGCCGCTGGGACGACTGCCAGGCGAAGCGCCCTGTCCCACGAGCCGCAGGTCATGCGGCACAGCTCCGAAGCGCCCGGTATCCGTGAAAGATCGATCATGCGCACACGCTCTAAAAAAGGCTCGGGCCCCGCCTTGCCCTTGCTCTTGCGTTGCCGCGCGATCACCCGCGTCGCGGACTCTCTTCCGGTCGGCCACGCCTGAACTCCGTCGGCCACACGTCGACCACCTCGTCGCCACGGGTGACCAGGTAGGCGTCCCACCTGGCGAACACCGAGCAGGGGTGCGAGATACCCAGGTCGACGATCTCGCCCACGGCCAGATCCGTGCCCGAGACCACGCAGTGGTGGTCGTACATCGCCGTGACCGACCCGGCTGGGGGCGTCCGTTCGGTAGGCCGGCCACCGCTGGCGCCGACGACCACCGGGGGGCCGGCATCGTGCGGTAGTTCCCGCTTCCCGGCGCCGATGACCGCGACCCCCGGTTCCGGTTGTGACACCACGACGGCGCGCACGGTCACCGCGGGCACCAGGCCGACGACCGGGCTGGTCCGGCGGTAGACGCCGTGGTCGTGCGTGACGTAGCAGCCGGACCGGAGTTGCACGCGGGCCCGGCTGACCGGCCCGGACGCCGGCACGGCGGCGACGACGCGGTCCGGGAAGACGGAACCGCCCATGGACAGCAACGGCTCGTCGGTCTCGTACATCGGCGCGAGCGCGGCGAAGACCTCGATGATCCGCTGGCAGTGAGCGTCGACCGAAGCGAGGACCTCGCCGGTCCGCGCGTTCTCGACGACGCCCTCGTAGCCAGAGGTGCCGCTCAGCCGCAGACCGGTCGCGCCGGCCACGGCCTGCGCGACCTGCCGGGCCTCCCCGGGCAGGCGGACGCCCGTGCGGCCGCCGGGGGTCCCGACGTCGACCAGCACGCAGAGCGGCCGGTCGCCGCGGCCGAGCCCCCGTGCCGCTGCCGCGACGCCCTCAACCGAGTCGACGAGCACCGTCACCCCGAAGGGATGACGACCGTTGACGTCCCGGAGGCGCGCGAGGCCGTCCTGGTCGAGCACCTCGTTCGCCAGCAGGATCGGGGCGCCGACGCCCCAGTCGGCCACGATCTCCGCCTGCTCGACCGTGGCCACGGTAATGCCTGCCGCGCCGGCCGCGAGCTGCCGTTCGACGATCGGTCGGGACATCGTGGTCTTGACATGCGGGGCGAGGGAGACGCCCCTCGAAGTCGTCCAGGCGGCCATGATGCGGATATTCGTCTGCAGCGCATCGAGGTCCAGCCGCATCTGCGGGTAGGTAGCGCCGCCCGTGGCAGCGTGTATGGGCGCTTCGCTAGGCACCGTGGTCGCGCAACCAAGTCGTGGCTTCCCGCCAGGCGCCCTGCGCGGAGTCCCTTCTGTAGGTCTCCCGGTAGTCCGCGAAGAAGGCGTGGCCGGCGTCGCCGTGGACGCTGATCCTGGCGTCCGGGGCGCCGGCGGCCCCGTCCGCGAGCGCGTCCCGCATCGCTTCGACCGTGGCCAGCGGGATCGCGTCGTCCTGCCCCCCATAGATGCCGAGGACGGGGGTCCGTAGGCTGCGGACGACGTCGATCGGATGCGCCGGGAACAGCTCCGGGTCGGGGTAGGCGCCGCTCTGGACGCCGTCGAGGATGCCGTACCAGGCGACGGCGGCGGCGATCCGCGCATGCGCCGCGTACAGCCAGGCCCAGCGGCCTCCCCAGCAGAAGCCAGTGGCGGCGACCCGTGACGCGTCTCCTCCGTTGCCGACGGCCCAGTCGACAGCGGCGTCGAGGTCGCCCATGACCTGGGCGTCCGGGATGCGCTGGAGAAGACCGCCGACCAGCTCGTCGACGGTGTCGAAGGACTGCGGGTCGCCCTGCCGCTTCATCAAGTCGGGGGCGACGGCGAGGTAGCCGAGGTGGGCGAAGCGGCGGGCGATGTCCTCGATGTGGGCGTGGAGCCCGAACGCCTCGCTGAGGACGAGGATGACCGGCAGGTCGGCGCCTTGGGCGGGGCGGGCGACGTAGACCGGCATGGCGAAGTCCCCGACGGGGATCGTGGTCCGCCTGGTGTCGAGCCCTCCCGCGGAGGTGCGGACCACTGTCTCGCTGGCGAACGGTCCCGCTGCCGTGGCGAACCGCTCTTCGGTGCCGTCGGTGGAGGTCATGGTTCCTTCTCTGCTGGTAGTGGCGGGCGTCAGAACTTGCCGTTGTCGTTCTTCCAGTCGGCGCGCGGCGGGATCGGCTCCCGCACGTTCCAGTGCTCGACGATCAGGTCGTCGTGAAGACGAAACAGGTCATAGACGGCGCATGGCCGGCCGCCGGTCAGCCCTTCGCAGATGCAGAGGCAGAAGTTGCCCTCGCCGAAAAGGTGGTGCAGCGTGCTGTAGCTCGGGCCGTCGTTCGACGCGGCCAGCTTCGCTAGGAGCTGGCCGGCCCCGTCCGCCGTGTCGGGGTCGTGCTGCCGGAGGTCCTCAGCGAGGTAGTCCAGGAACGCGTCCGTGTCGCCGCCGATGAGCACGCGCCGGACGAACTCCTCGCAATGACGCTTGTTGGAGCCGGTCCGCTCCAGATCGGTCACGTCGGTGGGGCCGTCGACCATGGTCCGGCCGCTGGGGTTGCTCGTGCCTGGAAGGGCCTGCAGGTTGTCCCAGTGTTCGACGATGTGACCGTTCTCCCAGCGGTGGACCTCGAAGCCAACGACCGCCCCACCCATCGGCTGCAGGAAGTATTCGAGGTGAGCGAAGCTCACGTCGCCGTCCTCGAACAGCCGCAGCGGCCGGACCTTGCTCGTCCCCGGGGGGAGCGAGTCAAGGAACTCCAGCAGGGGACCCAGCCCGTCGCCGAGCGCCAGGTTGTGCTGCACGTAGCGGCGTGAGTCGAAGTAGTGCAGCGGGTGCCGCTCGCCGGTCTCGATGCTCTTCTGGATCGCGGCGGTGCGGTGCCGGTTGGGGACGGTCATGCCAGTCTCGCCTTCTTGGGTCATACGCGTCTTGGGGTTCGGGTCGTCGGGCGATCCGGGTCTTTCGCGTTCGGGTCCTCCGGTTCCGGGTCCTCAGAGGTGGCGGTCGTTACAGCCGACGTCCGGCCCGCACGCCCGCCGTCTGGCCATGCTCGTAGCTGACCTCGCCGTTGACGGCGACCAGTTCGATGCCGACCGAGCGGCTGGTGGGGTCAAGGAACGTGGCCGTGTCTGCGATCGACTCGGGGTCGAACAGGATGACGTCGGCCGCGGCTCCCACCCTGATGACGCCGCGGTCGTGGAGGGCGAACGCCGCGGCGGTCCGCGACGTCATCTTCGCGACGGCCTCGGGCCACGACAGGCACCCGGTCGCCCGGACGTAGTGCCCGAGGTGAAGGCGCCGTACGAGCGCGGGTGCGGCTTGCCGCCGGTGCCGGGCGGGAGGCCGTCGGACCCGACGATCGCGAACGGGTGGGTCAGCGCCGCCTCGATGTCGTCGGCGGACATGGCGAAGACGGACATCGTCGCCTGCAGGTCGTTGGCGACGAGGATCTCGACCAGTGCCTCGAACGGGCTGCGGCCGGAGGACTTCGCGATCCGGTCCAGGGTAAGACCCTCGTGGCGGTGGGCCGCGGTGCTGGCGACCAGGACGTTCGTCCAGCCGGACTCCGCAACCCAGTTCTGCCAGGTTCCGTCGCTGCGTTCGAGCTCGCGCTCCGCGCGGGCGAGCGCCAGCGGGTCGTGCAGGCGGGCCATGGTCGCCGCGTAGCCGCCGTCGTGGAACCACGGTGGCAGGCAGCTGGCCAGCATCGTGCTGTTGGCGTCGTACGGGTACACGTCGTGGTGGACCTTCATCCCGGACCGGCGGGCGACGTCCATCAGACGCAGGGCGGCGGGCACGCCTCCCCACGAGGCCTGACCCGCGGCCTTGAGGTGCGAGACCTGAAGTCGGCAGCCGGCGCGGCGGGCCACCGTGATCGCCTCGCGGACGCTCTCGAGGAGTTGCCGCCCCTCGTTGCGGATGTGCGTGGTGTACACGTCCTCCTCTCCCAGCAGCGAGGCGAGTTCGACGAGCTCGTCCGCGTCGCCGTACATCCCGGGCGGGTAGATCAGCCCGGACGACAGCCCCCGTGAGCCGGCGGCCAGCGCCGCCCGGAGGTCGGCGCGCATGCTGTCGACCTCAGCCGGCTCGGCGCGGCGGTCATCGAGGCCCATCGCTGCTGCCCGCAGCGTGCTGTGGCCCGCGAGCGCGACGGTGTTGGTCACCGAGCCGGCCGCGTCCAGCTGAGCGTGGAGGTCCGCGGTGCTGCTCCAGTCGAATGGCAGGCGCGGGAACAGCCGGCCGCAGAGCTCCGCAATATCCGCGCGCCGTGACGGGGGGCAGGGGGCGAGGGAGAAGCCGCAGTTGCCGACGACCTCCGTCGTCACGCCCTGGCTGATCTTGCTGTCGTCGATCTCGGGCAGCAACGGGGCGGCGTCGCCGTGGGTGTGCGCGTCGATGAAGCCGGGCGCCAGCACCAGTCCGTCCGCGTCGATCGTCCGGCCGGCGGCGCCGCGCATCCGGCCGGGCTCCTCGATGGCCATGATGACGCCCATCGCCACGAAGACGTCGGCAAGGCGCTCGTCCGAACCCGTGCCGTCGATGAGCGTGGCGCCCCGGAACACGAGTCCCGTCATAAGCAGGCCCCGGTCCGTGCAGGCCCGTTCATCGGCGCCCGGCGCGGTCCGCGTCTCGGCGGCCGCCCGCCCGTTGAGGTCATCTTCGCCCGCCCCGTCCGTCGCCCGCCGCTGCCGTGGCGGCCGTCGCCGATGCTGCCCCGCGCCCGGTACGGCGCCGCCGGTCTGCCGCATAATCACGCGGGGACCTGCCCGGGCGACGGGATCCTCTATACGGAGGCAGGAGGATGGGGGGATGAACCTGGTCACCGAGAAGGACCTCGAGCTCGTCGACGCCGTGCAGATCAACCCCCGGGCGAGCTGGGGGACGGTCGGGACCGCCATCGGCTTGTCGGCTGTGTCGGCGAGACGACGGTGGGCGCGGCTCGCCGCGTCGGGCACGGCCTGGACCGGTTCCACCCTCGGGCCGGAACTGTTCCGCGGCGGCTTCCTAGAGATAATCTGCCGACCGGGGACCGTCGGCGGCGTAGCGGCCGCCCTCTGCGAGCTCCCGCAGGTGATCACCGTCGGCCGCTCGATCGGCGACTTCGACCTGTACGCGATCACTGTCGCGGCCACCGATGTCGCTGTAGACCGCGCGCTGCTGGCCGAGGTCGCGGCGCTGGGCGTCGACCGGCTACGCGCGCAGATGTACACCCGCGTCCACGGCGGCCCGGACTGGCGGTTGAGCGTGCTGAACAGGACGCAGAGCGTCCTCGTCCGGCAGGACGGCCGGCGTCTGGCACAGGAAGCGACCGTTCCAGAGGAAGGCAGGAGGCTCTTCGCGGCGTTGTTCGGGGACGCCCGCCGCAGCTACGTCGAGCTCGCAGATGAGCTGGGCTCGTCGCCGCAGGTGGTCCGCCGCCGGCTCGCGCTCATGCGGGCGCGCGGGCAGATCAACCTCCGGGCGGACATCGCCCGCCCGCTGGCCGGCTACCCTCTCGCCGGGCTGCTCTGGATCGCCGCGCCCGACGACGTCGTCGGCGACGCCGGGCGCTGGCTCGCAAGCCGCGCCGAGAACCGCTTCTGCGCGGAGGTCCTCGCCGCCGCCAACCTGGTCGTCGTCCTGGACCTCCGGCTTCCCGAGCACCTGGCCGAGTTCGTCGCCCGCTTCTCGGCCGAGTTCCCAGCCGCGCAGGTGGTCGACCGGCGGGCCGTCGTCACGCTCCTGAAGGTGCACGGTCGGATCCTCGACGACCAGGGCAGGTCGGTCCGTACCGTTGCCGTGGACCCGTGGCGCGGCTTCGGCGCCGGCGCCCGGATCTGACGCCCAGGGACAGCCGCACCACGCACGCCGCGCGCGCCAGGGAGCGGCCTGCCGACGCCTGCGCCGCCGCAGTCGCGCTGCTCCAGCGCGACCTTGCGGCGCTGCTGGCCGTGATTGATACGAGGTCATCGGGTCGCTCGTCGCCGGCCGGGACCGATGGCGGCGCCTCGCAGTGGAGCCTGATGCTCGGCCCTGCACGGTGACTGGTCATACCGCGGTCGCGGCGTTGTCGAGCATGATGCGCCGCTCGTAGCTGTCTTGGTGCGGAAGCCGCAGGCAACACGCTTGATCTGCTTGATCTTGCAGTTTTAGCCGTCGGTCAGGGCGTTTGTGACGCGCAGCCGCAGGTAGGTCTCGATCGCCGGCCACCCCCCTGGCCGGGGGCAAGGTCGACTTTCTGGTGGTGTGAGGCAGAAGTCCTCTTCTGGCGCGCGATGGTGGACGCCCTGCTGGCCCACGGGTTGGTCTGCTTGAGGTGTACCCCAGCCTGACGTCAGGAGCGGCCGAGCCACGAGCGTCCGGTTAGGGCTGTGAATAGCAGCGCTAGTTGGCCGGTCATTCGCAGCGAATCTTGGCCGCGCGGTCTCGCTTGTAAGCCGTGGTCCTCGGGCTACCGGTCCGGCAGGCGCACCTTGTCGGGTGACCCGGGCGCCTGACCTTGATCGGGTCGTTCGGCAGGAGGACCGCGATGCACGACGGACGTGTCGTCGGGCACCGGTCCCTGTGGGACGCGGCGTCGGCGGCCGGGCTCGGCTGCCAGCCGGCCGAGCAGCGTGAGCCCGTCGGCGCTCGCGCTGCCGGCAGCTGCGGTGTACAGGAACAGCTGTTGGCCGGGGGCGTCATTGACGGCCAGCCCCTGGTAGTGCAAGTGCAGGTCCCCAACCTGAGGGTGTCGCAGGTGCTTGTCGACGCCCGGCAACGGGGCAACATCGTGCCGCGACCAGAAATCGCCGAACGCCGGGCTCCGAAGGGTGAGCTCACCGACGACGGTGGTGACGCGCGGGTCGTCGTGGAACGCGGCCGAGGCGGCCCGGAAGTTGCTGACCGCTCCTTGCGCCGCGTCCTCCCAGTGCTGGTAGAACGCCGGCGCCGCCGGGTCCAGGAAGACCATCCTCAGGATGTTGTCCAACCGGGCGAAGCCGCTGTACAGCGCGGTCGCCAGCCTGTTCGCCGCCAGGACGTCCAGCGCCGGCCCGAGCACGAACGCCGGTACGTGCAGGACGTCGTCGAGCAGCCGGCGCACCTCGACACTCACCTGCGCCGGCGACCGGGCCGCCGCTGCCCGGAGCGCGGGCTGAGCGAGACGCAGCAGGTGGCCGGCCGCGTGCCCATCCAGGCGCAGGGCTCGTGCGACGGCGTCCAGGACCTGCGCGGACGGGTGCCGCTCACGGCCCTGCTCCAGCCGTGTGTAGTAGTCGGCGCTGACACCGGCGAGCAGCGCGACCTCCTCGCGCCGCAGGCCCCTGACCCGGCGGCGGCCGTCGTCAGGCAGCCCGGCTTGCGCAGGCGGGACCCGGTCGCGACGGGCCCGGAGGAACGCGCCGAGCTCGCTGCCGCGGGTCATCAACGCATTTTAGGCCGACCGGTCCGGGTTCGGCAGGGTGCAGCGCACCCTGCCGCGCACCGCCACGGCGTCCTACATTCGGTCCGACGACACCGGAGGCGATGATGACTGGCACCACCAACACCCGCGCTCCGTGGGCGGACGCGGCACCCCGCACGTCCCGGCGCGGCGAGTTCTGGGTTCCCGGCGAGCGGGTGACCGTCGCCGGGGAGACCTTTCAGCACGGCCCGATGTTCGTGGCCTGGGAGGCACCGGAGCACACCGTTCAGCCCTACCCGGTCGTGCTGGTGCACGGCGGCGGGCTGCAGGGCACCGAGTGGCTCGACACCCCCGACGGGCGACCCGGTTGGGCACAACGCCTAGTGGAGGCGGGCTATGCGGTGCTGGTGGTGGACCGACCCGGGCACGGCCGCTCGCCCTACCACCCGGACGTGCTCGGACCGATGGGTCCGCCGTTCCCCTACCGGGAGGGCCGGGATGTGTTCTTCCCGTCAAAGGACGCAGGCGCCCAGACGCAGTGGCCGTTCGACCCGGCCGACGAGCGGGCGCTCGACGCGTTCATCGCCGGGTTCAACCCGCTGCCCGCCGACTTGGCCGCATCGCAGCAGATGGACGCCGACCGGCTCGCCGACCTGCTCGACCGCATCGGGCCGGCGGTCGTGGTGACGCACTCGGCCTCCGGGTCGGCCGGCTGGCTTCTCGCCGAGCGGCGACCCGGCCTGGTCGCCGCGGTCGTCTCCGTCGAGCCGATGGGCCCGGCGTTCGCCGACACCCCCGGCATCGGCGCGCTTGACTGGGGCCTGACAGCCGCCCCGATCACCTACGCCCCGCCCCGCGCCACGCCGGCGGATGTGCGCGCCGCCGACCCGGCATCGCTGCGCATCCCGGCGCTGGCCGGGCTCCCGGTCGCGGTCGTCACCGGCGAGACCTCAATGCAGGCCGCGTACGCCCCGCAGGTCGTGGAGTTCCTGACAACGGCCGGCGCTGCCGCCGAGCTGCTGCACCTGCCCGACCACGGCGTGCTTGGCAACGGGCACGGCCTGATCTACGAACGCAACTCCGATCAGGCGCTCGCCCCGGTCCTGAGCTGGCTTAACACACATGCCGCAGGTCCTCACGCCGCGCCCGTCGGCAGGCTCGCGGCGTCGCGCTGACCCCGTCGTCGTCCCTCGACAGAGAGCACGGGAGGCCCAACATGACCGCACCGAGACAAGGGCCGCTCGGGCCTCCCGAGGACAGCGCACAACCGCCCGAACGAGCCGACAGCGGCCCCGCCGGCACGCCGCCAGCCCAGGTTCCGAGCTCTGACGGGCGGGCACCGCACAGGTGGTGCTAACCGTCAACGGGCGGGACCACCGGCTGGACCTGCCGGTGACGACCACGCTGCTAGACGCCTTGCGCGACCATCTGCACCTGACTGGCAGCAAGAAGGGCTGCGGTCTGGGCCAGTGCGGCGCGTGCACCGTGCTGGTGGACGGCCGCCGGGTCAACGCCTGTCTGGTCCTGGCCGTGACCGTGCAAGGACGCCCCGTCACGACGGTCGAAGGCCTGGGGCAGCCGGGCGCGCTGCACCCGGTGCAGGCAGCGTTCGCCGAGCACGACGCGCTGCAGTGCGGCTACTGCACGCCCGGCCAGATCATGAGCGCCGTCGCCTGCATCAATGAGGGCCACGCCGGCTCCGAGCAGGATGTCCGAGAGTGGATGAGCGGCAGCCTCTGCCGATGCGGTGCCTACCCCAACATCGTCGCGGCGGTTCGGCAGGCCGCCCGGCAGGCGCAGCCGGCCGAGCAGGAAGGCTAACGGTGCAGCCCTTCACCTACCGGCAGGCGGCCGACGTGCAGGACGCGGTTACCACCCGAGCCCGGCACCGCTCGGACCTGTCCGAACAACCCGCCGTCGACTTCCTGGCCGGTGGTATCGACCTGCTGCCCCTAATGACCGAACGGGTCCGCCTGCCCGTCGAGGTCATCGACCTCAGCCGCCTGCCCGACGCCCACCCGGACCTGGCCGCGGTCCACGCCGGACCGGACGGCGCCCGCCTCGGCGCGCTCGCCCGGCTGAGCGACGTCGCCGGTCACGCCGGGGTTCGCCAGCACTACCCGGTACTGGTCGAGGCGCTGCTGGCCAGCGCCTCCCCGCAGGTGCGCAACCTGGCGACGGTCGCCGGCAACGTGCTGCAGCGCACCCGCTGCGGCTACTTCCGCGACGCCAGCACGCCGTGCAACAAGCGCCAGCCGGGCAGCGGGTGCCCGGCCCTGATCGGCCAGAACCGGGACCACGCGCTGCTGGGCGCCAGCGAGCACTGCATCGCCACCTACGCCGGCGACCTCGCGAACGCCCTGCTGGTCCTGGACGCCGTCGCGCACACCACCGGGCCGGACGGCGACCGGACCATGCCGCTCCAGGAGCTGCACCGCCGCCCAGGCGACACCCCGGAGCTGGAGACGCAGCTGCACCCCGGCGAGCTGATCACGCTCTTCGAGGTGGCACCCGGTCCCAGCACGAGACGCTCGCACTACGTCAAGGTCCGCGAACGCGCCAGCTTCCAGTGGGCGATCGCCGCGGCGGCGGTCGCGCTCGACCTGACCGAACAGGGCACCGTGCGTCAGGCGCGGGTCGCCGTCGGTGGCGTCGCGACGACGCCGTGGCGCACGACTGCAGTCGAGCAGGCCCTGCTTGGCCAGCCCCTCACCGACCGACTGTGCCGCGAGGCCGGACTGCTGGCCGCCGACGGCGCCGTCCCCCGCGGGGGCAACGCCTACAAGGTCGAGCTGATCGGCCGGACGGTCACGCGGGCGCTGCAGGAGACGGCGGCCCTGCCGTGACCGCTGGCATCGTTGGGAGTGTTGTGGGTGCGGTCGGAACCCCGACCAGTCGGGTCGACGGCCCCGCCAAGGTCACCGGTACGGCCCGGTACGGCCCGGTACGCCGCCGAGCACGCCCCGGCCGGCCTGGTGTACGCCGCGATCGTCGAGAGCACGGTGCCGGCGGGCCGGATCGTCGGCCTGGACACCGCGGCCGCAGAACAATCGGTGGGGGTGCTGCTGGTCCTGACGCACCGCAACGCCGAACGGTTGCCCTACCTGCAGGCCGACCAGCGCCCGCCGGTGGACCCGGTCTCCGGCGAACAGCTGCGGGTCCTGCAGGACGACCGCGTGCTGTTCCGCGGCCAGCCGATCGGGGTGGTCGTCGCCGCGACGCAGGCGCAGGCCGAGCACGCCGCGGCCCTGGTCCGCGTCGACTACGACCTCGACCCCGCGCCGTGCACCCACTTCGGGCCGGAGCGGGGCCGGCCGACCTCGGCGGCCGCGCAGAAGGCCGGCCGGGGCCCCGAGACCCGCCAGGGCGACCCGGACACCGCGCTGGCGGCCGCCGCCCATCGGGTCGACCACGTCTACGTGCAGCCGCGTGAGCAGCACCACGCGATGGAGCCGCACGCCACCGTCGCGCACTGGCATGACGGGCACCTGACGCTGTGGGACAAGACGCAGTGGGTCGGCAACGTCCGGGACGAGATCGCCAGAGTGTTCGGGATCCCGCCCGGCACGGTCCGGGTCATCAACCCGTTCGTCGGCGGCGCGTTCGGCTCGGCGCTCCGCCCCTGGCCGCACGTCGCCCTGGCCGCACTTGCCGCCCGGCGGACTGGCCGGCCGGTCCGGCTGGAACTGACCCGCCGGCAGCTCGCGCAGTCGGTCGGGTTCCGCCCGCACACCGAGCAACGTGTCGCGCTGGGCGCCGACACCACCGGCACGCTCACCGCGATCATCCACGAGGCGATCGGGCAGACCTCCACCTACGAGGAGTTCGCCGAAGGCACCCTCACCGTGCCCCAGGTGACCTACGCCAGCCCGAACCGGCGCACCAGCTACCGGCTCGTCGCGATGAACACCAACACTCCCTGCCCGATGCGGGGACCGGGCTGGGCGACCGGGCTGCTCGCCCAGGAGATGGCCATGGACGAGCTCGCCGTCGAGCTGCGCATGGACCCGGTCCAGCTACGGCTACGCAACTACGCCGACCACGACCCCCGTAACGGCCGGCCCTGGTCCAGCAACGCGCTGCGCGAGTGCTACCGGCTCGGGGCGCAGCGGATGGGCTGGGACACCCGGGACCCGCGACCGGCCCGAACGCGAGCCGGCCACGATCTGGTCGGCCTGGGGATGGCGACCGCCCTGTACCACTCCAACCGCTACCCGACCCAGGCCTCGGCGACCCTGCTCGCCGACGGCACCGCCGTCATCGCCAGCGCGACCAGCGACATGGGACCGGGCACCTACACCTCGATCAGCCAGGTCGCCGCGGACACCCTCGGGCTTCCGCTGGACCGGGTCCGCATGGAGCTCGGCGACAGCGACCTGCCCCCGGCTAAGGAACACGGCGGGTCAACCACGATGGCCAGCGTCGGCACCGCCGTTCACGCCGCCTGCCAGGCCCTGCGCGCACAGCTCGGCGACCTCGCCCGTCAGCAGGCAGGAGCAGACGTCGCCGACGGCGCCCGGTCCGCTGCCCCGGTCGACCTGGTGGCTGTGCTGCGCCGGGCAGGGCTCACGCACGTCCGCGCGGACGGGCACAGCGAACCCGGACCCGAACAGCAGACGCACTCGAGCGTCGGTTTCGGCGCGGTCTTCGCAGAGGTCCGCGTCGACGCCGACCTGGGCACCGTCCGCGTCCCGCGCATCATCGGCGCCTACGACATCGGCCGCGTCGTCAACCCCACACTCGCACACAGCCAGGTGATCGGCGGGATGGTCGGCGGGCTGGGTATGGCCCTGCTCGAACAGGTCGACTGGGACCCCCACCTCGGCCAGGTCATGAACGGCAACCTCGCCGAGTACCTCCTGCCGGTCAACGCCGACGTGCAGCAGCTCGACGCCGTATTCGTGCCCGGCGAGGACATCACCGCCAACCCGCTCGGCGTCAAGGGCGTCGCCGAGCTCGGCCTGTGCGGGGTGGCACCCGCGATCGCCAACGCCGTCTGGCATGCCACCGGAACGCGCCTGCGCGAGCTGCCGCTCACGCCCGAGAAGGTGCTGCCCGCCCTGCCCGTGGGCTCCTTCGGTGGCTGACTGCTCGACCACCGCCCGCACCCACCCGCGGTTCGGTCAACCGTTGCGCTCGCCCTGACTGAGCGCTTCGACCGCCAACCACTCCCCACCACCGAACGGAGATCGTCATGTGTCTTCCCCTCGTCCCGCCGGAGCAGCTCACCGGCGAGCAGCAGCCGCTGTACGACCGCAACCGCCGCCAGATGGACGCCAGCTTCACCAGCTTCACCACCGTCGACAGCGGCGGCGCGCTGCTCGGGCCCTGGGGGGTGTTCCTCCACGAGCCGACCGTCGGCCAGGCCAACTACGACCTCGTCGACGCGATCACCGGGCTCGGACGGCTGCCGGTCCCGCTCCAGCAGGTCGCGATCCTGGCCGTCGGCGCCCGCTACAAGGCCGCCTACGAGATGTACGCCCACGCCGCCGTCGCCGCATCGCACGGCCTCGACGAGCGCAAGATCGCAGCGCTGTGCGCCGGTGTGCGACCTGCCGACCTCACCACTGAGGAGGCCAGCGCCTTCGACGTAACCAGCGCACTGCTCGACGGCGGCGTCCTACCCGAGCCGACTTACCGGGCCGCCCGCGACCTGCTCGGCCAGCCCGCCCTCAACGAGCTCGTCTTCTGGATCGCGCACTACACATCAATCTCCATCACGCTCAACGCCTTCGACGTCACCATCCCCAGCAACGAACACAGCTGAGCTGACAGCACCACGCAGCGGCTACCAGGACTTCGGCGACCGTTCCCGCAGACGATCATCTACGAGACAGACCTCCCAGGGACGCGAGAAGCCCTGTAACGCGTCTCACGAGTCGTGTCCGTGTTCTACGTAACGGCAGGCACGTCTGCGCTACGGTCTTCAGGTGCCGCTGATCGGATACGCCC
>JAABUR0100004866.1_pt1 | contig 17540 bp, 16 predicted proteins | sample 5560091 | NCBI WGS metagenome assembly JAABUR01 (sample SAMN10711879, study PRJNA513375) | rock metagenome | isolation source: Antarctica rocks | place: Antarctica: Victoria Land, University Valley sud | reverse complement strand
TGCTGGCCGACCTGAGCTGCCCGAACAACGGCATCATCCCGAAGAACTACGCCGGCAAGACGGCGAAGGAGTTCTACACCGCGCCGGTGGCGACCGGACCGTTCATGTGGGACACCTGGCAGAAGGGCAACTTCATCAGGTTGAAGAAGAACCCCTCGTACTGGCAGGCCGGCAAGCCGGCACTGGACACGGTGACCTGGAAGGTGGTACCCGACGACAACGCCAGGTCCATCCAGCTGCAGGGCGGTCAGGCCCAGATCAACGAGAACCCGCCGTTCTCGAGCCTGCAGCAGATCAAGGCGACGCCGAAGCTCGCGGTGGACCTGTTCCCCTCGACCCGTACCGACTACATCCTGATGAATCAGACCAAGACCCCGTACGCGGATGTGCACGTCCGCCGGGCGATCTCGTACGCGATCGACCGAGAGGCGCTGGTGAAGAACATCCTGTTCGGGACCGGGACTCCGGCGAACTCGTTTATGATGCCGTCGACGCCCTATTACGACAAGAACTGCCAGGGCATCACCTATGACATGGACAAGGCGCGGGCAGAGCTCAAGCAGTCCAGCGTCGCCGGTGGGTTCACCACCACCTTCCTGGCGATGTCCGGTGACACGGTCGACGCCGCGATCGCGCAGATTCTCCAGTCTTCATTGAAGGATCTCGGTATCACCATGAAGATCCAGAATGTGGATGCCAGCGCGCAGCACGACCTGACGAACAAGTTGCAGTACGAGATCGCGCACTCGTACTGGACGATGGACCTGGCCGACCCGGACGAGCTCGTCCAGTTCGCCCTGGACCCGATGTCGGGCGGCCACTCCTTCAACACCGGCTACAACAACCCCGAGCTGATCGCCCTCGTTCACCAGGCCCAGCGCGAGTTCGACAAGGGCAAGCGGCAGGCGCTGTACAGCAAGATCCAGCAGCAGGCAGCCGACGCCGCCTTCCTCGGGTTCCTCTTCTACACACCGTTCCCGTACTCCCAGACCACCTCGGTGAAGAACTTCAAGGTTCTGCCCACCGGCTACTACCACATGGAAGACGTCTCACTCTGATCCGCGTGGCCCAGACAGCGGACTTCGGCAGCCATAGGGAGCGGCGGCATAGATGAAGTACCTGATCTACACCCTGAAACGGCTCATCTCTCTGATACCGGTTCTGCTCGGTATCTCGTTCATCGTGTTCTTCCTGATCAGGCTGATTCCCGGTGACCCGGCGACGACACTGCTCGGGTCACACGCCACGCCGGATTCGGTGCGCGAGCTGCGCTCGCAGCTCGGTCTCAGCAAGCCGTTGTGGAGCCAGTACGTGACGTTCCTCGGGCACCTCTTCCGGGGGAATCTGGGGTACTCGTTCGTCTACAACAGCTCGGTGACGTCACTGGTCACCACGAGCCTGCCGGCGACGCTGTGGCTGCTGATCTCGGCGACCGTGTTCACCATCCTGATCGCCGTGCCACTCGCCGTGCTGGCGGCGGCACGGCGCAACGGGGTCGTGGACAACGTCATCCGGGCCGTGCCGGTGGTCGGGCTGGGGCTTCCCTCGTTCTGGCTCGGAATCATGCTGATTCTGGTCTTCGGCCTGAAGCTGGGCTGGTTCCCGGTGGCGGGCTTCGGGGACACGTTCGCGTCGCACCTGCGCTCCATCGTGCTGCCCGGCATCACCATCGCCCTGACGCTCTCGCCCATCCTGATCCGAAGCCTGCGGGCGAGCATGATCGACGTGCTCAGCAGCGACTACATCGTGACGGCGCGGGCAAAGGGGCTCAGCACGTCCCGAGTGGTGTTGCGGCACGCACTGCGCAACGCCGCCGTCTCGTCGATCACCGTGCTCGGCGTGAACATCGCCTACCTCACCGGCTCGACGCTGGTGGTGGAGCGGGTGTTCTCACTGCCCGGCATCGGGCAGCAGATGATCAATTCCATTCTCGGCAGAGACTTTCCGACCGTGCAAGGGATCACGATGGTATTTGCGATCATGGTCGTGGCGGTCAACCTGCTGACCGACGTGACCCACGCCGCGCTGGACCCCCGGGTGAACCTCGCATGAGCGCGGTCACCTCGGCCGGCCCGGTGGTGGCGGCGATCCCCACCTCCCGCCGGCGCAGTGGACGGTGGAACGCCCCGCTGGTGGCCGGGCTGGTGCTGTTCGCTCTGATCGTCGCCTGCGCGGTATGCGCTCCGCTGCTGACCAGCTACGACCCCATCAAGCAGAACCTCAACGATGCCTTTCAGGCGCCGGGGTCTCCGCACCACCTGCTCGGCACCGACGCCCTCGGACGGACGTGCTGGCGCGGCTGCTCTACGGCGCCCGGGTCGATCTGCGCGTAGGGGTGCTGGCGGTCATCTCACCCTTCCTGATCGGCAGCCTGGTGGGCCTCGTCGCCGGCTGGTTCGGCGGGTGGGTGGACGCGATCATCGGCCGCATCGTGGACATCGTGATCGCGTTCCCGTTTCTGGTGCTGGTGATCGCGCTGGTATTCGCGATGGGGCCGGGCACGACCAGCATCTACACCGCCATCACCCTGGTGGGCTGGGTGGCGTACTGCCGGATCGTCCGCGGCCAGGTTCTCATCGCCAAGGAGCAGGAGTACGCGATGGCCGCGCGGGCCAGTGGCCTGCCGACCTGGCGGATCCTGCTTCGCCACCTGCTGCCGAACGTGGTGCTGCAGGCAATCGTGTTCTCGATGAGCGACATCGTGCTGACGCTGCTCGCCATCGTCACGCTCGGCTTCCTCGGCCTGGGAGTACCGCCCCCCACGCCCGATTGGGGAACCATGATCCAGGAGGGGCAGCAGTTCATCCTGACCAAGTGGTACATGTCCACGATCCCAGGACTCGCGGTCGTAGTGACCGGCCTGGCGCTGGCTCTGATAGCCGACGGCATCGTAGAGAAGGCCAATCAATGACCGCCCCCGTACTAGAGGTCCGGGACCTCGACGTCGACATCCCGGTGTCGCACGGGCGCCTGCACGCCGTACGCGGTGTGTCGCTGTCCGTCGGCTCCGGTGAATCCGTGGGCCTGGTCGGTGAGTCGGGTTCCGGCAAGAGTCTGACGCTGCGTGCCCTGCTCGGTGTGCTGCCGCGGCCGGCCCGCATCCAGTCCGGCACCGTCCTGATCGACGGCGAGGACGTGACCGGATTGCCTGCCAAACAGCTGCACACCCGGCTGACCGACACCATGAGCATGATCTTCCAGGACTCGCTCACCGCGCTGAACCCGGTCATGCGAGTCGGTGACCAGATCGCCGAGGCGCCGCGCCACAAGCTCGGCAAGTCCCGGCGGCAGGCACATGCCATCGCCGTCGAGCTGATGTCGCAGGTGGGCATCGCCGATGCCGAGAAGCGCTATGACCTCTACCCGCACCAACTCTCCGGCGGCATGCGGCAGCGAATCTGCATCGCCATCGCCATGTCCACCAGCCCCCGGGTGATCCTCGCCGACGAGCCGACCACCGCCCTGGACGTCACCATCCAGGCGCAGGTCCTGTCCGTGCTGCGACGGCTCAAGGAGGAAGAGGGCGTCGGGCTGCTGCTGGTCAGTCACGACCTTGCGGTCGTGAGCCAGACCTGCTCGCGGCTGTACGTGATGTACGCCGGCAAGGTGGTCGAGGCCGGCGGCCTCACCGAGCTGGTCAACCGACCGAGGCACCCCTACACGTTCGCGCTGCTCCGCTCGGTTCCGGACGCCGACCACCGGGTGGACCGGCTGATCACCATTCAAGGACAGCCACCGGACCTCAGCCAGGTAATCCATGGATGTTCGTTCTCGCCACGCTGCCCCTTCGCGGTGGAGCACTGCATGGCGCAGGAGCCACCGCTGGCCCACGTCGGCGCGCTCGACGCGAGTGGGTCGTCGACGCATCCGGTGATCTCCCAGCGGCGAAGTGCCTGCTGGCGCGCCGATACCGCTGACAGCTGGCCCGCGATGATCACTTCCGAGCTGGTGGAGCAGCGATGACGTCCCGCAACGAGGTGCTGTCTGTCAGCGGCCTGGCACAGCACTTCACCACGCCGGTGGCTGTCACGGACAGGTTGTTCGGCAAGAAACCCACCGTCAACCGCGCCGTCGACGGGGTGGATCTGCTCCTGCACAAGGGGGAAACGCTCGGTCTGGTCGGCGAGTCCGGCTGCGGCAAGTCGACCCTGGCCCGCTGCATCGTCGGGTTGTACCGGCCGACAGCCGGAGTGATCAGGTACGAGGGCGAGGTGCTGCAACCGACTCCGACCCGGGCGCAGCGCCGCGCCATCCAGATGGTGTTCCAGGACCCGTACAGCTCACTCAATCCCCGGATGACCGTCGGGCAGACGCTGTCGGAGCTGCTGAAGTTCCACAAGCTGGTTCCACGCAACAGGATCGGGAAGCGCAGTCGCGAGCTGATGGACCTCGTGGGCCTGCCCGAGCGAGCGCTGGGACAGCGGCCGCAGCAGTTCTCCGGTGGCCAACGCCAGCGGATCGGCATCGCGCGAGCCCTCGCGGTCGAGCCCGAGGTGCTGATCGCCGACGAGCCGGTGTCGGCACTGGACGTGTCCGTACAGGCCAACATCATCAACCTGCTGACCGACCTGAAGGAGACGCTGAACCTGTCGGTCATCTTCGTCTCGCACAACATGGCGGTGGTGCGTCAGGTCAGCGACCGCACGGCGGTGATGTACCGGGGCCGGATTGTCGAGACCGGCCCGACCGAAACCCTGTTCGAGGATCCGACCCATCCGTACACGAGGTTGCTGATCGGCTCCGTTCCCCGGCTGATCGGCTCGGACGGTGTGCCGGAGGAGCTGGCCCAGGCCGCTGTGGAGAGCAGTCCCATCCGGGAGGAGGTCGCCGAGTCCGGGCGGCGCGACGGGACGACTCCGTGCCGGTACTTCGATCGCTGTCCGGCCGTCGTCGGGCGGTGCGCCGTCGAGCCGCTGTTGATCGCGGATCCGCTCGCGCCAGGCAGGTCGGCGGCGTGCGTACACGTGCCCGAGCGGGCCGGCGTCACCGCGTGAACCGGTACCGCTGACCGTGGTCGCGCACCACAGTCAGCGGTACCTGGCGGTCAGTTGCTCGCCTCGCCGTAATTGAACGTCGTGATACAGCCGCCGTCGACGGGAACGATCGATCCGGTCATGAACGAGGCGGCATCGGAGGCGAGGAACAGCGCCACCTCGCCGATCTCGGACGGCTGGCCCTGGCGGCGAAGGGGCTGCATCCGGGCCGCCTTCTCGCGGATGGCGGTCGCGGCCTCGAACTCCTCGGGCGTCAGCTGTGGCCCGCGGCGTCCCAGCTGGGTGTCGATGTAACCGGGGCAGACGGCGTTGACCCGAATGCCGTCCGGGCCGTAGTCGACAGCCAGTTGCCGGGTCAGGTTGATGATGGCGCCCTTGGAGGCGCAGTAGGCCGCCGCGTTGGGAGCGCCGATCAGCCCGTAGGTGGAAGCGGTGTTGACGATCCGGCCGTCCTGCTGCGCGAGGAAGTGCGGAATGGCGTACTTGGAGCACAGGAACGTGCCGCGCAGGTTCACGTTGAGAACCCGGTCGAAGTCCGCCGGCTCGATCTCGTGCAGCCGCAATTTGCCTCCGCCGATGCCGGCGTTGTTGGCGAGAATATCGAGCCCTCCGAATCGCTGCACGGCGGCAGCGATCAGGTTCTCGGCCTGCTCGGCATCGGACACGTCCGCGGGGACGAAGAAGGCCGTGCCACCGGCGTCGGTGATCTCGCCGACGGTGCGCTCACCGTCGTCCGGGAGCACGTCGGAGACCACCACGTTCGCGCCCGCGCCGGCGAAGGCCGTCGCGATGGCCCGTCCGATGCCGTTGCCTGCGCCTGTGACAATCGCCGTCTTGCCGTCAATCCGTGTCATCTGCTGTTGTGCTCGCTTTCGCCGTGGGTGAAACCGACACGCTGTGGCGCGTAGGGATGTCAGCTCTGCCGCGCGGGCGCCTGGGCCACGTTCGGTGCGGTTCCGTCGGGGGAGACGAACAGGCAGCTGGCCCGGCGCCGTCGTCCCGCTCCCTCGACCGAGGGGCCCGCGGGATCCAGCGAGGGCTCCTCGACCGCGCAGCGCGGCAGCTCGGCGACCGGGCAGCGGGTGTGAAAGGTGCATCCGGACGGCGGATCGATGGGACTCGGGATGTCGCCGCGCAGCACGATTCGCTGGCGGGTGCGCTGTACCGGGGGATCGGGCACGACGGCGGCCGACAGCAGCGACTGGGTATAGGGATGCTTCGGCGCCCGGAACAGCTCGTTGCGCGAGGCCTCCTCGACGATCCGTCCCAGGTACATGACCGCGACCCGGTTGCACAGCAGTTCTACCGTGGCCAAGTCGTGCGCGATGAATAGGCACGAGAAGCCGAGGTCTCGTTGCAGGTCCATCAGCAGGTTCAGGATTGCCGCCTGTACCGAGACATCCAGGGCCGACACCGGTTCGTCGGCGATCAGCAGCGACGGTTCGAGGCTGAGCGAACGTGCCAGGCCAACGCGCTGCCGCTGCCCACCGGACAGTTCATGGGGGTAACGCTGCCGCATGGTCGAGGCCAGGCCGACCTTGTCCAGCAGGGCGTTGACGCGCTGGTCCAGGTCTCGCCCGCGACTCATCCGGTGCATCTGCAGCGGCTCGGCGACGATGTCGGCGATCGACATCCGGGGGTCCAGCGACGAGAACGGGTCCTGGAACACCATGTGCACGTCCCTGCGGTGCGCGCGCATGGCGTTCTGGGACAGGTGTGTGATGTCCTCGCCGCGCAGCCGAATCGTCCCGGCCGTGGGCTCCAGCAAGCGGATGATGCACTTTCCTACGGTCGACTTGCCGCTTCCGGACTCACCGACCAGGCCGACCACCTCGCCGGCGGCGATGGTCAGATCGATGCCGTCCACGGCGTGCACCGTTCCACCGCCACGGGATCGAGCGATCGGGAAGTGCTTCTTCAACCCGCGCACTTCGAGCAGCGCGGGGCCCGCGGTGTCACCGCCGGCGGCGAAGGAATCCGGCTCGTGGACGATGGTCATGCCTGCACCTGCTCTGTCTGCTCAGTGAGGGTGCCCGGGTGAAAGCAGGCCGCGTTCTGCCGTGGTGCGGTCTGCTCCAGCGGCGGCATCCTCTCCAGGCACACCTCGGTCGATCGCGGGCAGCGCGGCGCGAAGACACACGAGGTCGGCACGGCACGCAGAACCGGTACCTGACCCGGAATCTCACGCAGCCGCAGCGGATCACCGTGCACGACGAGGTCGGGCCGGGGCACGGCGCCCAGCAACCCCATCGTGTACGGGTGCTGCGGTTGGGCGAAAAGATCGTTCACCGGCCCGGTCTCGACCTTGTGACCGGCGTACATGACCTCGACCCGGTCAGCGATGTCGGCGACCACGCCCAGATCGTGCGTGATCAGCAGGATCGAGGTTCCCGACTGCTCACGCAGGTCGCGCAGAATGTCGAGGATCTGCGCCTGGATCGTCACGTCGAGGGCGGTTGTCGGCTCGTCGGCGATGAGCACCTTCGGGCTGTGCGCCACCGCCATCGCAATCATCACCCGCTGCCGCATTCCGCCGGAGAGTTGATGCGGGTACTCGTGCAGCCGCTTACGCGGAGCGGGGATCCGGACCAGGTCCAGCAGTTCGACGGCGCGCTCGGAGACTGCCCGGCGGGACAGCCTGCCGTGCCGGCGCAGGACTTCGATGATCTGGAAGCCCACGGTGAACGAAGGGTTCAGCGACGTCATGGGGTCCTGGAAGATCATGGCCATGTCACGGCCACGGATGCCGCGGATCGCAAGATCGGACAGCTCAGTCAGCTCGGTGCCATCGAGCTTGACGCTGCCGCTGACCTCGGCCGAGCGAGGAAGCAATCGAAGCATGGACATCGCTGTGACCGACTTGCCGCAACCCGACTCGCCTACCAGGGCGAGAACCTCTCGCGGGGCCAGGTCGAAGGACATCCGATCCACGGCCAGAACGCCACCGTCATCGGTGCGGAACCGCACGGTCAGGTCGCGCACCTGCAGGCGCGGGGTCATCGCTGGCTCCTCGGATCCAGGACGTCGCGCAGGCCGTCGCCCAGCAGGTTGAACGAGAGCGTGGCGATCGCGAGCGCCACGCCTGGAATGATCGCGAACCAGGGTGCCTGGCTGAGGTAACCCTGTGCCTCGGACAGCATCGTCCCCCACGAGGGCGTGGGCGGCTGCTCACCGAGTCCGAGGAACGACAGCGCCGCCGCTCCGATGATCGAGCCCGGTACCGCCACGCTGACCTGCACCACCAGCGGGCTCAGGCAGTTGCGCAATATGTGCCGCCGAATGATGGAGCGGCTCGTCGCTCCGTTGACGATTGCCGCGGCCACGTAGTCCTGTTCGCGCAAACCGAGCACCTCGGCTCGGGAGATCCGGATGAAGGTCGGTACCTGCGCGATGGCCAGAGCGATGATCGAGTTGCGCAGTGACGGGCCAAGTACAGCGGCCAGCCCGACTGCGATGATGACGAACGGAAATGAGAGTAGGACGTCGGTCAGCCGCATCATCAGGGTGTCCAGCCACCCACGGTAGTACCCCGCGAGCAGGCCGATCAGCACTCCCAGCAGCGCGGCCAGCACCGTGGCCAGGATGCCTGCCTCCATCGACGCCCGGGTACCGACGACGAGCCGGGAGAGGATGTCGCGGCCCAGATCGTCGGTGCCCAGCAGGTGACCGGACGTGAACGGCCGGGCGAAGATCTTGCCGTAGTTGTTGGTGTTCGGGTTCTGCGGCGCGATCAGCGGAGCGAATATCGCGATCAGGACGATGACGATCACCCCGACCAGACCGATGACGGCGGTGGGACGCCGGGTGAACCGCCGCCGAATCCGGCTGCCGCGAGCCGCTGTCGGCGGAATGGCTTCGATGACGACGGCGCTCACGAAGCTAGCCCCGCGATCCGTACGCGCGGATTTATCACCGAATAGAGCACATCGGTCAGTAAATTCACGACGATGTACGCCGCGGCGGTGAGCAGCACGACGGCCTCCAGGGTTGCGTAGTCGCGGTTGAAGACTGAGTCAAGAGTCAGCTTGCCGATGCCGGGCATCACGAAGATCTCCTCGGTGATCACCACACCAGAGATCAGCGCGCCGAGTTGTAGGCCCACCACGGTGACGACGGTGATAAGGCTGTTGCGCATGGCATGTGCACCGACGACGCGAACTTCTTTGAGCCCCTTCGCGCGGGCCGTACGGATGTAGTCCTGCCCGAGTGACTCCAGCATGGCCGAGCGCATTTGCCGGATCACGACCGCGGCCAGCCCGATCGCCAGGACCACCGCGGGCAGGATCATGTGCTCCATGTTGCTCAACGGTGATCGGCTGAACGGCACCGAACCCGAGGCGGGGAACCACTTCAGGTGCTCGGCGAACAGCAGGATGAACAGGATGCCGAACCAGAAGTGCGGAATCGACAGACCCACCAGCGAGGTGACCGAGCTGAAGTAGTCGAAGGCCTTGTCCCGCTTCAGAGCCGCGTAGACCCCGATCGGAATACCGACCACCAGTGCGATGAGCACGGCAAGGACCGCCAGCTCCAGGGTCACCGGAAGCCGGTTCGCCAGCTCCTTCGTCACGGACAGCCCCGTCTGCGGTGATGTCCCGAGGTTGCCCCGCAGTGCCTGCCCGATCCACTTCAAGTATTGGATGGGCAGCGGCTGATCCAGGCCGAACTGATGCTCGATCGCTTGTTTGACCGCCGGGTCCGACGTCTCTGAGGTGAGGGCCGTCGCGGTGTCACCGGGCAGCGCGCGCACCACCACGAACACCACCAGCGAGGCGATGAACAGCGTCAGGACGGCCTGGCCGACCTTGCGCAGGATGTACCACTTCACGCCTGGCTCCTGTTCGCCGACGTCAGCCTGTCACGGAGGCGGTCTTGAGTTGGATGACGCCGTTGGAGAAGTAGTTGACGCCGGTTACCTTCTTCGACGAGCCGAGCAGCAGGCGGTCGTGGAACAGCACCACGTAGTTGCCCGCCGTGATGCCGGCTTGGGTCAGCTGGGCGTACTGCTGCTTGCGCTGGGCGGGGTCGGTGGCGACGCGGGCCTCGGCCTGCAGCTTGTTGATGTCCTGATAGTTGGCGCCGCTATAGTTCAGCGCGCTGGTCGGGCTCCACCAGATCGAGGTGTTCTGATCCGGGTCGACCCGGCCGGACCAGGAACAGGCGTAGGCGTCGAAGTGGCCCGTCTTGGCGTCGTTGCCGCCCGTGACGCTCTCTTCCGGCTTGAGCGTGACCTTGAAACCGGCCTGCTCCTCCATCGACTGGACGACGGTGCCCAGCTTGGTGTGCAGGTCGTTGGAGGCCTGGATGATCAGCGTGACCGGGATGGGCGTCTGCACACCGCTGGCCGCGACGAGCTGCTTGGCCTTCGCCAGGTCGGGCCCGCACCCGGTCTCTTTGGTGTACAGCGGGCTGTTCGCCGGGATCATGTTGCACGAGGGGAACTCCTGGCCGGCGTAGACGGCCTGGTTGATCTGCTCCCGGTCCAGCGCGAGCGAGAACGCCTGGCGCAGCTCTTGATGCTGGGCAAGGGAAGTGCTGACCGTCGTGAACGGCGGGGTGCCGGCGCCGTGGCTGTCCGAGACGTTGAGGACGATGAGCTGGTAGCCGAGCGACTGCGCGCTCAGCACGGTGGTGCCAGCGTTGCCTTGCAAGGACGCCACGTCAGTGGGGGAGATGTCGGCAGCAAGCTGGATGTCGCCCGAGCGAAGGTTGGCCGCGCGGATGTTGGGCTGCGTCACCACCTGGAAGGTGACCTTGTTCAGCTTCACCTGGCTGGCGTCGTAGTAGTACTGGGACTTCTTCAGCACGATCGTGTCGCTGGAGGGCCTGGAATCGAACGCGAACGGCCCCACGCAGACCGGGGCGGTCCCGAACTTCTCGCCGAGCTTGGACAGCTGTGTCGGTGAAGCGACCATGCCTGCCCGGTCAGCCAGGATGGACAGCAAGGGTGCCGACGGTGCCGAGAGCGTCAGCTTGACCGTCGTCGGATCGACCACCGTGATCCCGGTGATGGGTGCCAGGTTGGCCGCTTGCGCGGACAGCTTGTCGCTCTTCGCACGCTCCAGGCTGGTCTTGACAGCCGCGGCGTCGAACGGCGTGCCGTCGTTGAACTTGACGCCGCTGCGCAGCTTGATCGTGTACGCCTTGCCGTCCGCGCTGATCGTCGGCAGTGCCGCGGCCAGCATGGGGTTCACTTTGAGGTTTGCGTCGATGTCATAGAGCTTCTCGCATATGTTGGGCAGGATGCTGCCCGCGATTCGCGATTGCGTCTCGACGGGGTCGAGGGTGTCCGGCGCAGACCCTAGGGCCACGGTGATGCTGCCCCCGCCGGCACTGGCCTGCCCCGTGCCTGAGCTTCCTGTCGTCGAGCCGCTGCCACCTCCACAGGCGGCCAGCGCGCCAGCAAGCAGTGCGGTGGTGGAGAGTGCTACGGCGGAACGTCGATAAACCATGTCTTGGCTCCAATGCGCGCATCCCGGCGGCCCGAACCCACGCCGGGCAGAATGCAGGGCGTTCGTCTCCGCTGACGGCCGCCTCAAGCATCCTGCATGTTGTATACGAGCAGACCGTAAGGGATACGGATGATAGGCGCAAGGAGTGTCGAACATCCGTAACAATAAGAGGTGCGCCATGAACCTTTCGCCCCGGTTGGCTATGGTCGCCAGTCGCATTTCCTCGCTCGCGATGCGCCTGCGAGACGGTGACGAGCCACTGAAACAGCAGTTGGCCGGGTAACCGAGCGGCGAGACTATCCAAAGACAATCGTTTGCTCTAACCTGACCCGGTCGAACCCGCTGACTCGCCGAGGTCTGCGGAGCCTTCCGAACGATAGGTTCATGCGTTTGCAACTCCCTCGAAACATCCGTCGATTCAATCTCGGTCATCGCACTGGTCGGGTTGACGCCCAGGCGATGCCTGGTCGTCTGTCACCACGCGCCTGGCGTACTCCGCCGTCGCGCGCCAGCCAAGGAGTAGGAATGCCCCACCGCAACGCCGGATCAGCCGACGCCTTCGCAGCGCGAGTTCCCGCATGAGCCGGCCGGTGGTGATCGGCAGTGAGCGCAGTGAAGTGGGTTTGCCGGCCGCCATGGCGATTCTGGCGGCAGGTGGCTCAGCGCTGGACGCGGTAGAGGTAGGCCTGCGACGCTGCGAGGACAACCTGGCCGACCATTACGTCGGCACCGGCGGCCTGCCCAACGCACAGGGCCTGGTGGAGCTCGATGCCTCGCTGATGGTCGGATCCTCGCGCGCCTTCGGGGCCGTCGGCGCGGTCAAGGGCTTTCCCAACCCGATCTCGATTGCCCGGGCGGTGCTGGAGAAATTGCCTCAGCACAGCCTGCTGGTCGGGGCGGGTGCCGAGTTGTTCGCGGAAGAGAACGGCTTCAGCCGGGCCGAGTTGTTGACCGAGGAGTCGCGAAAGCTATTCCGAAGCGCGCTCGAGCCTTCAGCGGAATCGGTCGAGGGCGAGAACACGAATGCCCGTGCGGGGGATGAACGCTATCGCGAGACGGCCCTGGCACTGGTGCGGCGACTCGCCCCGCACGACGGGCCGTGGGGCACCATCAATATTCTGGCCCTGGACTCATCCGGTGAGCTTGTCGTCGGCGTCTCGACCAGCGGCTATCCGTGGAAGTACCCCGGCCGAGTGGGAGATTCCGCCCTGCCAGGCGCGGGAAACTACGCCGACCTGCGGTACGGCGGGGCAGCCTGCACCGGCCGGGGCGAACTGAGCATGCGGGCGACCGGAGCACGCAACATCGTGGCCGACCTGGCTCGCGGGTTGGACCCGGCCGAGGCCTGCCTGGCGATGCTGACCGACGCCGCGACGCTGCCGGACGAGTTCCGCGCGGAACTGCGCTGCCTGGCGCTCACCCCGGACGGCCGGCATGGCGCCGCCGCGGGTCAGACCGGCTCCGTCTATGCGGTCATGACCGAGACATCCACCGAGCCCGAACTGCACCCGAGGCGGGTTCTGTGAAGATCTTCATCTCCTCCGACATGGAGGGCACCGCCGGTGTGGTGGACTGGGACCAGTGCATGAGCACCGGCCTGCAGTACCCGTACTACACGGACCTGCTCACAGCTGAGATCAACGCCGCCATCGAGGGCGCGATGCAGGCCGGTGCCACCGAGTTCCTGGTCAACGACGCCCACTCCAAGATGGCCAACCTCAAGCCGGACGCGCTGGCCGGACGGGCGAGTTACCTGTCCGGGCGCTACAAGCCGATGTACATGATGCAGGGGCTGGACCGCAGCTTCGACGCCATCTTCCTGGTGTCCTATCACGGCTCGATGGGCAGCGAGGGTTCGACGCTTTCGCACACCTACTTTCCGCTGGCATTCGCCGAGGTCACCATCAACGGCATCGTCGCGGGCGAGGGCGGCATCAACGCCCTGGTGGCCAGCGCCTATGGGGTGCCCATCGTCCTCGTCACCGGCGACGAGACCACCGCGGAAGAGACCCGGCGATTCTGTCCCGCTATCAAAGCCGCCGTGGTGAAGAAGTCGATCACCCGGTTCGCCGCGGAGTCGCTGCACCCGTCGGTGGCGCAGGACCTGATCCGGGAGCAGGCCGGGCTTGCCCTGGACGAGCTCAGCACAGCGGGCGCTCCGGAGATCGAGCGTCCCGTGACGTTGGCCATCTCCTTTCGTACCAGCGACTACTGCGAGCTGGCGAGCCGGGTCGCCGGTGTCGACCGCACCGGCCCGCTCGCGGCGACGATCGTGGGTGAGGACCCGCTGGAGATCTATCAGCGGTTCATCACGGTCGTGCTGCTCTGCCGCGGTCTGGTCGAATGAGAATCATCGACCTGCGGACCGTGCCGGTTCGTGCCGGCTTCTTCGCCGACGACCAGGCCGCCATCAAGGCCGGCGCGGCGCATGACGGCTTCGACTACCGCGGCGATCCGGTCACGCCGGGGTTCACCACCACCCGCCAGGCCGGTGAGGCGCTGTCTGTGCTGCTGTTCCTCGACGACGGCTCGGTCGCGCAGGGGGACTGCGCGGCGGTTCAGTACAGCGGCGCCGGCGGCCGTGACCCGGTGTTCAGCGCCGCGGCAGCCGCGCGGGACATCACCGAGCACCTGGTACCACTGCTGCTCGGCGCGGAGCTGACGTCCTTCCGCGAGCTGGCAGAGCTGGTAGATCGCCACCGGACGCCGACGGGGTCGTTGCACACCGCGATCCGTTACGGCGTCACCCAGGCCCTGCTCGACGCGGTGGCGCAGAGCAGGCGACTGACGATGGCCGAGGTGGTTCGCGACGAGTACGCGACAGGTGTCGAGCTGGCCCCGGTGCCGATGTTCGCCCAAACCGGCGACGAGCAGTACACCAACGCGGACAAGATGATCCTCAAACAGGTCGACGTCCTGCCGCATGGTCTGATCAACAATGTCGAGACCAAGTTGGGACCGCGCGGTGAGCTGCTGGAGGGCTACCTGGGCTGGCTGGTGGCCCGGATCAGCGAGCTGCGGCCGTCGCCGGATTACCAGCCGCGGCTGCACTTCGACACCTACGGCACCATCGGCCTCGCCTTCGACGGTGACATAGCCGCCGTGGCTGAATACCTGGCGGGTCTCGGCCGGCTGGCGGCTCCGTACCAGCTCACGGTCGAGCACCCGATCGACGCGGGCAGCAGGGACGCACAGATCGAGATCTACGTGCACCTGCTGGCTGAACTTCGTCGGTTGGGCGCGGACGTCTGGATCGCGGTCGATGAGTGGTGCAACACCCTGGAGGACATCGAGCTGTTCGTCCAGCGGCGGGCGGCCGACGTCATCCACGTCAAGACGCCGGACCTCGGCGGCATCAACAACACCATCGAGGCACTGCTGCTGGTCCGCGCACACGGGTTGCTCGCCTATTGCGGCGGAACCTGCAACGAGACCGATCGCTCCTCACAGGTCAGCGCGCACTTGGCGATGGCCTGCGGTGCCGGTCAGGTACTGGCCAAACCCGGTATGGGCGTGGACGAAGGCCTCATGATTGTCGGCAACGAGATGGCACGCGTCACCACGATTGCCGGCACCCGCAGGGAGCGTCATGCGCAGCTTGCCTGAGTGCGCCGGTCAGGCGTCCGGCTCGTCCGCGAGCAGTTCGGCGACGACGTTCTTCGGCTCCATCTCGATGATGCTCAGCGAGGTCTCGGTGCGCTGGACGCCCTCGATCTGCCAGACCTGTTCCATCAACAACTGCCGCAGATGCGCGTGATCACGTACCCGAAACCTTGCCAGCATGTCGATGGAGCCCGTGACGATGTGCAGGTCCTCGAGCTCGGGAATCCTGGAGATGCTCTGCACCAGCAGACTCTGCTGGTAACCCTGCACGGCGGTGATCGTCAGGTACACGGTCATCGGAAAGCCTGCCGCGTCCCAGCCGACCCGGATGCCATAGCCCAGGATCACGCTCAGGCGCTCCAGCCGGCCGATGCGCTCGCCGACAGCGGGGGCCGACATGCCGAGCTCCCGGGCCATCGCGCGCTGCGAGCGCCGGGAGTCGGTGCTCAGCAAGACCAGGATCTGACGATCGACATCATCGAGCACCACCGCTTCGGACCGCTTCGGCGCCGTCGTGACCAGGCTGCTGAGCGGGGTAGCGGCTGCACCGAGCTGAACTTTCCGTCGACCTGGAGGCATGGTGTGAGAATACCGGCAGGCACCGGGTCGGCAGCGACGTTCCTCGACCGGTACTGCACAAATCAGCACTGCACAATTGCGGGAGCCAACTGGCCGTGGTGTGCACAGGACACAAGGGCGTGACATGACTGAGCAAGAACAGGGCCGTGGCAGGGTGGCCGTGGTCACCGGCACGGCGCACGGTATCGGCTCCGCGATAGCGAGCCGGCTGGAGGCCGCCGGCGCCAAGGTGCACCGCGTCGACAAGGACACCGTCGACATCACCGATTCGGGTGCGGTGAACGCCTTTTTCGCCGGTCTGGGGGAGGTCGACATCCTGGTGAACAACGCCGGTGGTGTGATCGGGCAGGTGCACCAACCCATCGAAGAGGTGAGTGACGAGGACTGGAACGCCGTGGTCGCGGCGAACCTGACCGGTACGTTCAACTGCACCCGCGCGGTAGCGTCCGGCATGAAGCACCGCGGCTGGGGCCGGATCGTGAACATCTCCTCCGGCGCGGGCCGCAGTGTGAGCCTCACCGGAATCCAGGCCTACGCGAGCGCGAAGGCCGGCCAGATCGGCTTCACTCGCCAGATGGCCCATGAACTCGGTCAGTTCGGCGTCACCGTCAACTGCATCGCGCCGGGCTTCGTGCTCTCCAACCCGACCACCGTCGAGCAGTGGGAGGGCTATGGCGAGGACGGCCAGGCCTCCCTGGTCAACGGCATCGCGGTCCGTCGACTCGGCAAGCCGCAGGACATCGCACACGGCGTTCTGTTCTTCACCTCGGAGGATTCCGGCTGGATCACCGGGCAGACCCTCTCGGTCGACGGCGGCCATGCTCTCTTTTAATCGCACCCATTCCGAGTACGTCGGCGAGCTCACCGGCTACGTCGCCATACCGAGCGTCAGCCGCGATGCCTCGTCCGAGACGATGCATTCCGCCGCGCGGTGGCTGGCCGGCCAGCTTGCCTTCGCCGACGGGCGGGTCGAGTCGACGGCGGCCCATCCCGTGGTCCGGGCGGACTGGCTCAAGAGCCCCGGTGCGCCGACCGTGCTGGTCTACGGGCACTACGACGTGCAGCCGACCGGCGACCTCGACGAGTGGAAGACGCCGCCGTTCGAGCTGACCGTGGACGGCGACGTGATGCGCGGACGGGGCTCCAGTGATGACAAGGGGCCGGTCTATGTCGTCCTCAAGGTGGCGCAAGCCTTTATGGAGCAAGAGGGCCAGCTCCCGCTGAACGTCAAGTTCCTGTTCGAGGGCGAGGAGGAGATCGGTAGCCCGCACCTGCCGGCCTACCTCCGCGAGCATGCCGACGAACTGGCGGCCGACCTGGTCATCTCTGCCGACGGGGCGATGTGGCGTCCCAGCGAGCCGTCGCTGTCCATCGCCTCCAAGGGTTTGGTGACCTTGGACATCGAGGTGAGCGGCGCGGACGACGACCTGCACTCGGGCCGCTTCGGTGGCACGGTGGCGAATCCGCTGCACGCGCTGGTCGAGATCCTGGGCCGCCTGCACACGCCCGACGGGCGGGTCGCCGCGGCGGGGTACTACGACGGCATTCCCGAACTCAGCGACGCTCGCCGTGCCGAGATCGCCGCGGTCGACTTCGACGAGGAACGGTACCGCGAGGGGCTGGGCGTTCCGGAGGTCTGCGGCGAAGCCGGGTACACCACCCTGGAACGGCTCTGGGAGCGGCCGACGCTGGAGCTCAACGGCATTACCGCCGGTGGCAAGTACACCGTCATTCCGCACCTGGCGACCGGGCACATCTCGTGCCGATTGGTTCCGGGACAGCGCCCGGAGCGGGTGCTGCAGGCCATCACCGAGCATGTGCTGGCCCAGCGGATTCCGGGTGTGCGCGTCGCGGTCCGGCCGGACGAGGGCGGCGTGCCGGCGTACACGATCCCCGGAAATCACCCGGCCAT
>JAABUR0100004865.1_pt1 | contig 17540 bp, 15 predicted proteins | sample 5560091 | NCBI WGS metagenome assembly JAABUR01 (sample SAMN10711879, study PRJNA513375) | rock metagenome | isolation source: Antarctica rocks | place: Antarctica: Victoria Land, University Valley sud | reverse complement strand
TTATGGTGGGGAATCTACATGTATTTGTTAGCAAACTACACCTAAATGGAGGTAGATCCCGCCTTTAGCGAAAGTGACGCTACCCGTAATGTGCGCCGTTAAGTTGCGCCCCCAAGACCTCCCGGACGAAGTCTATATGAAGGGGGCACCTATCAAACCTGCAATCCTCTCCTACACCACATGTACAGACAGTAGCGGCATCGAAGAGTAATTTGCCAGGTTTTGGCTTGTATATTGGTCTCGAAATCCAAGTGGGAACGATAAAGTCTGGCGTAAGGAGAGATCCGTTGTGGCCCCACATCTGGGCTTTGTCAGTTGAGAATTCACTCAGGCTTGCCATTCTTCGTCGTCTTCGCCTTGGGCTCTGGGAGCTTACGTATGCGGACTAAATGCGCAATGAAGTTGGCCTTGCGGTAACACATCCACCATTCTAGTTGACCGTGCTCTTGTTCTCGTGCCTCATTCAACTTGATATATGTCAAAAAGACTTCGGCTCAGCAGAAGTAGCAAAGGTACAGATACATATGGCTGAATCTCTTGGTAAACGTGCTTGTACCAATCCAAAGGTGAGTGGAATCTCTTCACCTTGAACTAATTCAGTGTGAACGACTAGGGTTCCTTGTGTGAATAGATAACCGTCCCTCGGGCTAGGCAACAACGAGTCTCGCATGAAGTCCTCGATTCGCTTAATGGGAGGCACGATTGGTATCCATCAATGGAAGACAGAAACTTTTAGATATATCCTTCGACGTCTTTTAAGGCATCGTAACAAAGCAAGGGGTCGTCCAAAATTGTTTGCATTGGGTGAGGGGGATGAATGGGTTGGAAAGGGTTGGAATGAAGGAGAAGGGCGAGTGCGAGGAGGGTGGGAAATGAAGATGTCCATAGAAAAGGCATACCCAACCCTCTTCATCATTGCATGCAAACAATCTCTTCCCTCCGCGGTTGGGTTGCAGGGCTCTCGGAAGACTCAAAGTTGCCGGTTTCAACGTTGGCATCAAGTGTAGCCTCAAATTTCCACCCACACCCAATCTCGCGTCAGGTAGCTCTACCCAGTCAAAGTCAGCTGTGAGGCTTTCGAAATACCTAAGGGTGGAGGTTTCCGTTGTAGCGTCAAAGACCTCACCATGGCAAACTCCATTCCAATCGGACCGTCCAGTAGACGTGCTTCGGTCGACCTCGACGCTTCGGAAGTACCCTATAACCCGTCTCAGATTTGACTTGATGGGTGGCAGGGGAGCGATTGACACACCTTCAGCACTTTCAAGCGTCGACCTCATCGGAGAAGAATTGCGTAAACTTGACTGAATGGCAGTGTCAGCTATTGTTTTTGCAGAGGGTTATTCAGACTGACCTTCAGAGAGTCCGTGAAAATTGCTGAGGACTTCTGCGTCCTCGCCATGGCAACACCTGAACTGCCTAGCTGCCTTGTCTTCGTCGTTCTTCTGGCTGCGCTTTCTTGAAATGTAGTACGTGATACGGATTCAAGAGGGCATCGCATAAATTACAAATAGGCTTACTGTCCTAGCTGCATGATACTTTTCGAAATAGCTTTTTACTATGCGAACAGCAACAAGATGTTCCTCATGGACTCTTTCAAGGTCAGCGAATCACAAACGTGGTTATCTTTCTCAGAATACACAGATTCATAAAGTTAACGTTAACGACGCTCAATATGCGATATTTCTTTTTTGAAGCGATCATTCTCAGTTGACGACCATAATCGCGAACAATGTTCCTGAATAACTCGTTGAACTCTCAAGGGAACTGGGTTGAGAGCGGGTGAAGGATGCGACTGAACCGAGTTAGAAATACAATATACGTTCACGTCGATTTGAGGAAGGAGAAATCTTCAGCTGCAAAAAAACATCCTTCCATGCTGCCGTGTCTAATTTGGCTTCGCTACTATTGATTGTGCCGTTCGAGTCCGGTATTACTGTCCCCAGAATCACTACCATCGGCACTCCTGTCGCCAGTGCTGATTCCTCCGGTGTTGCTCCCTGCGCTGCGGCTAGTCAGGAACATCATTATTTTCTTCTCGACATTTATCTACTGAGGGTCCTAGTCAAAGCTGCCGGATCTCACTACTAAACTTTCGCTAGAGTAAGAGTGGTAGCGGTAGTTAGGGGGGTTATAGTTATCGTGGAGGTGTTTTAGTAATAGAGAATTGTAACAAGAATAGTAGCGCTAGGCCTTTAGGTATTGATATCGCTCGAACGACTTAATACTAGATTGAGATTATTCTGATCTCTGATGTGCTGGACGAAGTGCTGCAGAAACTGCCGCATAGAATGAAAACGCCTCCGCACCTTACAGGTTCATTATTCTCGTCGTCAGCGATCCCCAAAATCCGAGGATCCTCCCAAAACAGAATTACTCTTTGAAGTCATAGCCGGCCTTGACTATGATTAGGTTTGTTGACGATGCCCCTTCATTGCTTACTAAGGACCCTATAGGTTGACTCTTCGAAGTGCCTGCTGAAGACCCTTGAGGGGCGATCTCTGCGGAGAGGGAGAAGCAGTGAAGCTATGGCGGACATTGCACGCGGACTGCCGAAGGGGTACAATGTTGGCGCACGCTGATCATGTAAAGTAATATGATATTGTCAAAGACCGAGAAATATGATGGTAATTTCTCAGGTTATTTTGATACTTGATCTGCAAGTACCTCCTTCTCAAACCAGGGTCGATACTGCTCATCGATCCACTTTGCTAATCTTCGAATGCCGGCGATGACGCGATAAACACCGGAAAGAGTTCCCGTGTCGCCCAGCGGCAGATATGCAAGCATCTCAAGTCTGGGGTCTGGTTTCATAGATGCCAGCATCATTTTCCACTCATGCCCCTGGACAAGGACAAGCGGAAGGACTGGAAGGGCGGCAGATCGATCCTGCGTAAGCTGGCGCAATTTTGCAAAATGTGCGGCGGTCCACATTCCCAATTGCACGTAGGCTGTGTCTTGGTCGACGGCCCCACGCTTGGTCTCTATGCTCACTGCTATTGGATTGAAGCGAATCCACTCGGCAGATGTCTGGTTGATGCTGGGGACAAAGCGTTGACTGCTAAGTTTGGCAACAATACGGTTCCTGAAGTCGAATGAGGAGTCTATGGTCATAACGTAATCGACAAGCTTCGACTGCATTGGTGTGGTGGCAACAGATGGAACCAGCGATTTGTCTGAGATGCGCGCGGTAGTGACATCTTGGTACCAGATGCCTTTCGATTTCCAATGACCGCGTAGAGCTAGGCGGAAGAGCCGGCAGTGTACCTCACTGTTCCAGGTGGCTTCGGGAGCGCTTCTCAGTTGACAGTCCAATGCGATCTGCCACACTTCTTCCGCAGCTTCCCACAAAGCATTGTGACTGAGAATACCTGGAACTGTAAGATGTTCTTCGCCCTCTTCATTCATCAGCTCGAACGTGTCCACGTCTTCCCCAATGTCTTTCATTTTGTGCTGAATAGCCCTGGGTATCACACGTATTCCCTTTGAGATCTGCCTCAGATCCCGGACAAGACCAATGACCTCTTCAGGCACCTTGTTGCCTTGTACGCCCATCGGTATCATGTCTATTGGCACGTTGGAGAATTGAGTGTCTCCTAAGCGCTTCGTTGGGCTGCGAGAGCGACTGGCTCGTGAGGATGCGGCGGAGTCGCCGCGCGAAGGAGAGGAGGCTGAGAGCGAGGGCTCCGTTGCTGGAGGTTTGAAGGTCTCAGGCGGACCATCAATGGCCGATCGTCTGGCTCTTGGGGTTTGATCCTAGATGCTGTCAGCACAGGCGCAGAACGAGCGTGGTGGGTCTGTTCTTGTACAGGATCCAGGGTAATCTTTTGTAGCTCCGACACTTTCGGCGTGTGGGCCAAGTCTTTTGTCGGCGATTTGCGAGAAGATTTGCGGCTCATTGCGTTGCCGGATATTGCTGCGAGACGTCGAGACTTGCGAGGAAATTGTTGTGGCTGTTGCTGGGTCTGAGGATGGCTTTTTCTCTTCCTACCGGGCGCATCCGCGAGGCTGACGTCGCATTTGCTGTAGTGTCCAGGAATGTCAGGTTGTCCATTCAGCCAGGCGAAGACACTGCTGGTATGACTTTGATGATCAGGGTCGTTAGGCATTGAAATATGGTGGACGCGCTGAGAGTTGGGAAGGAAGAAACGCGGGAAAAGTTGAAAGTTGCGGGGAACTGGTTGGCCCCGCAACATTGCCTCTCATTCTTCTTCATTTTCGTCACCATCTTTTGTGTTCTTCATCTGCATCTACAACAACATCATGCGAATGTTTGCCTTGAGGCGTTGAAGCTTCGTCACATCTCTGACCTATTCTCATCACTTCTTCATACGTTCATCAAGGTCGAAGAAAGATTCACTGAATCTCGGTCTTTTCACGCCTTGACGAAATTGTTTGTTGACATGCTTAGATCTAGCAGGCCTTGATATAATTCTCAACGCGTTCTATATCTTTCTTTCTTAGGCTGTCTATTTTCATGACTTGTAGTTTTCATTATCTTCTAGCTTAGAAAATCTGTAAATGGCTAATCTCTTCTTTGTGATTGAGATGTAAGATATAAAGAAGTTTTAATAAAATCTCGATCGATTTTGATGACAGCAAGTTTGATGCTTTTGTTCTTGATAAATTACGATAGCGATAATAGCGCTAACTTGAACTCATAATCTTGTTGATATATAAGAGTCAATAGAAGTATATGCATGTGAATGTAATGATTGAACTACTTTAGAAAGTAGAAACTACAAAGGAAGAAAGAAGGTGAAAACTCTCAGTGCCCTCCAGCCCTATAGGGCTCGGAGCGGAGATTACTAGCCATAGGGGCAGCAGTACTGTTCCCTGTTTTCAATACTCTGCGATATTTGATTTGTATCTACATTCAAGAGTGATTCTATGTCGGTAGCAAAATACATTTATAGAAAGAATCGTACAGAAGTGGTGTACAATCACCAATCATGAAACTCCTATAATCTGGACCGGCTAGTAAATTTCCAGAGCCATCGGCATCACCGCCACCTCCAGGGGTTCGTTATCGTCACTCATCACCATCTCGCATCATCTACTTATTCTGTCTCCAAAGCCATTTCTCGAACTCTTCCTTTCCTAATCCCTTTGGAATTTTCGTCTTAGTCTGTCTCCATTGCTTCGACGTCTCAAACAACCGATGGCTTTTTGTGTTTTCTGCCACTAGTCTTAAATGCAAGGTCCCCGGACTATCTTCCCCCTCGCAGCATAACCTCGCAGTATATGCTCTTTCGGCAAAGAACTTTGCCCTCGCCTGGTCTCCGTGCGCTATGACCGTCTGGAATGCATCGTAGTATGCCTTTGGAAGCCTGGCATCCGAGATTTGCTCGGCTTCTAGTAGCAATATGAGTGTATATACTTTTTGGAGATGCTCTTGAGGATGCAGCATGAGATGTGCGCCGTCGCCGATGACGTCGTCGAGGTATTGGATCTCCTTCAGTCTATCGTCGCTAAGCCCGCGCTCGGTTTTTGGGAGGCTGCAAAGGCTGCAGGTACAATCGAAGCCGAAATTGGTTTGAAGGTGCCTACGTCGAAATTTGAAAGGGCCGGTATGGGAATATGAGATTGTTATTTCCTCGCCCTTAGCGATCTCCCTGACTGCATGTATTGTTTCTTCGCCAATGCTCGCGTTCCATGTGTGTTGGCAATTCGGGAGGCAAGCGTGATTGATTCTAGAGGCCTGTAAGAAGAGCCCACCCTCTGTTGCATCAGGGCCTAATGGGAGGGTATTGGTTTTGGCAATGCCGAGGAAGGGGCCCAAGGAGCCTCGAAAGTTGTTGTGAAGGCTGAGAAAGGCTCGTTGATTGTCTTTTGAAGCTTGTTTAAGTTTGTTGGCAATCAGCTGATTCATGAGATCGTGGTTGTTTCCTATACCCGAGAATGTGAAGATGGGTTTTTCCGATAGGATCCGATTGCCCTTTGAAACGGTTTGAGCTGCGATGAGTCCTAGACCTTTCTTTGGTATTGATCTCACGATATATAAGGTAAGAAGTGCAGTAGTCTCTACCAACCCTGCATTATCTGTGCGGGAAATGTTTAACGTGGGACTATTGATCAAGGAATTTGAGGTGGTACATATGCCTGGAGGCTGCTGAGCTGTTAAAAAAAGAGAGTAGTATGGAAGATTGAAAGACCGACCGATTTATTGTAGCTTTGGAAGGACTCGTTGACTGCGTTCCAATCATAATATCCAAAATCATCGTTAATTTCGTGCCAAAATTGCACCCGCTGGCCAAAATTCTTTCTAGCTATGTGGTAAATTCGACGGATATAGGGTTCTGCAGCTGCTGTTGTAGGTCCGCTGACCTTAGAGCTGAAGCGAAGGAACTTGTGACCCTCAAGCGGCAACCGCGGATGCTCCCCAACTTGGAACTCAACCACACGTGGCTGCACTTGGAACATAGGGTCTTTGTTATACACTTCCTTGAGTTCGTCGATGAAGGCCAGCCAACGAATTTTGTCACAGTCCGACTCGGTAAGACGTGGCACCATGTCAAACCCGCAGTCAAAACCCATGATGAAGAGGCAATGTCGGATAGGAGCAATCACAAATTTGAAAGCCAAAGAATACGTTTTCAAAGGAACGGAGTTAAAGCTTCACAAGAAACGAGGCGGAGTATGAGACGAAGCGTCAGTAATCAACGTCGTTAGAAGGGGTTCTCCGAAATCATATCATCTGGAAGATTGCGAGAAGCTCAAAATTAAGCGTATAATAGTGCGCTCGATCGAATGGTTAGTCGGCCTGTTGATGAGTTGAATTTGACTTGTCGGGAGCCAGTAATTGCAGAATGACTGGTCTCAATAGAGACCGCCAGGTGGCAAGTGTTGATTGGCTGCCGTCTGCACAGAAGATCGGACCAGTCATTGATGGACTATCAGACCAGCGTGACCAGTCATATGCTGTTCCTCCCCGCTGCCTCCGCTCAATCATGATGTTTCGATCTGTCGAGTCAGAAGTTGTCGCTACCCACCAACATTCTCGAATCTTCTTGCGGCGCCTCATCCTTCTACACGGCGTCCACTCTTCACTCCCAACATCCACTTCTGGCCCCCCCCGCACCACCAAAACTATTTGCCAGCCATGGTCCACCGCATCAGCTGTAGTGTACATCAAAAGTGGCTAAGCTTCCTTGGTATGCAAACTGAGAAGTTGTGTACGCTCAAAAGGTGTGGAAACAGGAAGGAGATGAAGAGAGTATGCAACTTTTGTAAACTCGGGGGGTGTGTCAAATTGAAAGAGAATGTAGACTGAACGATTGTGCAAACTGCAGTGATATGTACACTAAGATGGTTTGTAGACTGAGAGCGTGTGTTGAAAAGTGCGCATACTGTAGAGACGTGTGAATCGAGAGCGAAAGATCTTGAGGGCGCAACTTAACGACGCACATTATGAGTAGCATCACTTTCGCTAAAGGCGAAATCTACCTTCATTTAAATGTAGTTTGCTAACAAATACATGTAGATTTCTCATCATATATAACATTTTATTCTATTATGAATGTTGATTCAATAAGTCTCTTTTATTGAGACTTTCTTTCATTCAATGTTGCTGTCATCATCAAATTAAACTTAGATCTCTTTCTCACTGACTTTGAAGTCACTATCTTCAACGTAAAATCACGAAAATGACGTCTAGATTGAAACTTCTGCTTTCATACAGTTGTTTTCTTTACTACATGATTAGATTTAATTGTTCTAGTCATCATAAATAAGATAAAAGAGAGTGAAGATTCATTGAAAGTAGTAGTAATAGTAGTAGTTGATGTAAGATTTTTATCATCTTTTGATTTATTTCAAAACTTGAACATCATAATGATGAAGAATGAAGCGAAGAATGAGAAGAAGTTTAATGACAGTAAGACTATAGTCTCACTGTTCTCAGTTTCACTGTTCTTCTTTTGTTTATTTCTTTGCTTAGCAGTTTCATTGTTCTTCTTTTGTTTATCTCTTTGCTTAACATCTCATTACTTAGCATTTCGCTTAGCTGCTTTTTCTGCAATCAAAGTTTAAGCATTGACTTTATCATGTTTCTTCTTTTGACGAAGTTCAGCTTAAACTTCTTTTCTTGTAGAAGATGATTTTGAAAGCATCATGAAAAGTCTCTGACTCATCTTCTGCAGTCTTTCATGTGTGACAGTCATGTTGACATGAAAGATAAACAGCTGATTGACTAAAAGATCAATCTGCTGACGTGATAACTTCTGATGCAGCTTCTGCAAGCTGACTGCTGCGTGAAGAAATTTATTCTTATCAACATCATGATATTTCATTGAATTTGCATCATTCAAATTAATAAAGTCATCATAGTATTTAATCTGTCAATTGCTCAATGTTATAAAAGATTCATTTAATCATCAGCGAAGATGAAGAAATGATATTAAGATCGAAAATTCTTGTATGCAAGTGCATAAAAGATAATGTCTGCAGAGAAGTTCATATTTAATGTAAATATCACAGTCACATGAATCTGCAGTAATTGACTGAGTAACAAGCTTCTTGACTGCTATTCATTCAGAGTTGATCTTTTCTAAAGTTCAAATAATTACATGATTCACAAGCAATTGAAATGCTTCAAAATTAATGACTCAAGATTTATTTATATGAAATCTTTCATCAATTTCATGAATGAAGTAATATCATAACTTTAACTTGAACTTCATGAATTTAATAATGTTTTTTAGAAACATTTGAGAATTCATGATGATCTTGAGAATAGAATGAAGATTCTTATTTCACTATGAAGTCATTGCTTCAAGATTACAATATCATCATGTATAATATAAAATCATTTGTTTTTTCTTGAAGTATCAATTGATTTAGAAGTAATCTTGATCAGATGAATGTAATAGCATCAGCAATGCTGCTTAATTAACTTGCAGCTCAGTAGTAATATTGAATTTCACTCACTATCATGTAACATTCTTGATCTTTTCACGATGCTTAAAGAAGTAGTTGACTTTGAATTTAACTACTCATGCTTAAATATTTTTGCAGACATGTTAATTGCATAGCTGAAGCTGAATCTTGAGCATAAATATAAATAACAAAGTCATCAATCTCTTAATCTGATCGACTATAATGATTTGTAAAGACAAGCAATCATTAAATAGTTTTTCATGCATATACTGAATGAAGAAATTGAACATCTTTTTGAATTCTGATATGACAAATGAGAAGCAGACTGAAAAGATCATTATCATGTTAGTGATATTCACAGTCATGAAAAGAAGCATCTTCAGTGCATTGATATTGAAAATAACATCTGTTTTCATCATAAAGTTGCCTATAAATCTCTTAAATAATCTTCGCTGATAATTATTCAATAGAAATATTTGCTCAATATTCTTCTGAATCGAAACATTAACATCATTTAGCATGTAGAAATATTGAATTTGAATAATGAACATTTAATTATCAAGACATTAAAGTAGTCTTGTAATAATTTTCTCTTTGAATCAAGTAATAGAAGATATCAAATTGTAGTACTGCTTTTTAAATAAATGAAATTTCTGATCATTATTCTTGAGAATATTTTTCAGCATACGCTCAGAAGCTCAATAAATGAGCTTGCTTAAACAATTTGTTTTAATCAATTCAATTGTTTTCATTTGCTTTGACTGACACTTTTTATGAGTATTATAGAAAAAAGAATTGATAATAACATCATGACTATGAATTTGATTTTATACTCTCAGTACTCATGTTTTATTCTCAGCATTGCAATCAAGAAATTGATAATTGATAAAGCAATGTCATTTGCAATCTTTGACTTTGATCTTAATGAGTTTCTGCTTGCAATTTGTACTTTCGTCTTTGCTAGCATGATCATTGAACTTTCAATAATTTTTGATATTGATCTTGTGATGTATGCATGAATAATTTCTTCTGTTTACTTTGCAGAACTCGATGACTATCTGAAATCTTTGACTGAAAGTGTAGTTTTGTAGTCTTTTGTATGTTTCACTAGATATGTTGAAAAGTTCATTGTCAGCAAAAGATTCTAGATGAGTCGAGAATATTTTATTGATTGCTCGCTAAACGATGAGTATAAGACTAAAGTTCAAATTGAAATGAGATTGTCATATGATAGACATGATGATGAGATCAACGACGATAACAACGTGAATATAGATAAATAGATAAATAGATAGATAAATAGATAAATAAATAGATAAATAGATAGATAAATAGATAGATAGATAGATAGATAAATAGATAGATAAATAAATAAATAGATAAAGCGTAAATTATTTGAAAGAAAGATTGTTTGAAAAGAAAGATTGATGAAGCTCAAAAGTCATACTGAATGAGCAATGTGATAAAGAGTTTATGATGAAGAATCTACATGTATTTGTTAGCAAACTACATCTAAATGAAGATAGATCTCGCCTTTAGTGAAAGTGATGCTACTTATAATGTGCGTCGTTAAGTTACGCTCTTAAGATTTTTTGAATCGAGAGAATATGCAATCTCGAAAAGTGTATTGACTCTGACTTTGCACATAGTTACTCAGCTATCTTATCTTCAACATCTGATTTGTGACTACAATGACGTTCAAGTTTGCACTCATCATATTTACTTGATCTGACAGCTTGAAAGTCTGAGTAAGCAGATCAACATTCTCACTTTCAATAATTAATAGTTAACACAGATTGCAAGCAGAATTTGCTCAATTAAGCGTTGAAGAAAGATATCTTGAATGATGACTACGTCAGTTTATTCTGTCTCAGATTCATGATTTTTTTGCTGATTCTTTCTTAGATTCTGTTCATCTTCGTTTACTATATTTCTAAAAATGCTAATCGTGATTTACTTAATGAAGAGCAACATCGAGTCTTCATTCATTATCGTTTAATGAATTTAACGAGTCTATTTCAAGCGAAAGTGACAGAAGTTTATTTGTCAAAAGAAGAGCAATTGCATGTTTATAATGAAAAGACGTTAGTAGAAAAAGAATGATAAGAACTGACTTGAATATCTCAGCTAAACTGATCGTTGAGTCAGGTTTTTATATCTACTTTCTGACTCAACTTAAGTATTCAATATCAACATCATGATTCAACTTGAATACTTGATATCAATCTTGTGATTCAACTCAATATCAATCTTATGTCAGGTTTTAATTTCAGTTCTTGACTTGATTCATCAAGCAATTGAAAATTCAGAATTCATGAGAATACTATCTACTTGTATGCATGAGATTTTTATGCAAACGAGATTTTCGCGCATGCTAACTAAAACTGTATATATTAATGCTATTTTTAGCATGCTAAACTTAATATTATCTGTTGCTAATCTTTTTAAATTAAAGTGCGTAAAAGCTTAGTTTGCATAAAAACTTCATGCATACAAGTATTACTAATAAAGATTTTTCAAGCAGAATTCACAATACTATGAATAATGCAACAAAGTAATGCAATTAATTAAAGCTGTTATAATTTTGATTTAGTTTAATTCTAATCAATATATAATCAACTTTAACATGTTGATTGCATATTAATTAAAGCTTATTCAGTTTTAGTCTCAATCTCAATCAACTCAATTGAGTTTAGTCAATATTTAAGTTAAAGATGATGTCATCAAGTTTCTGCATCATCTATGTAAAATATTAATTCTTTCAAGTTTAATATAAAGATCAGAAATATACATATAAGCTGCAAGTTTTTTTCTGTAAATACTTTTCTTTTTTTAACATTTATTCATTAAATTGACAATGAGATTCATCTGTACATGATGTTGACTACGAATCTTTTGATTCTATTCTGTGTTTGAATAGAAGTCAGAAGAGTCAAGAAATCTCAATTCAACGCAGTTTGAATGATGTTAGAACGTTACATGATCAGAAAAGTTATTATGCAGAGTTTTCATTCATGTAACAACATTTCTTTCTAACAATCACAATCAATTTATGAAGAAGATTAATAACATGTTAATATCAGTAAAAGATGAAAAGATATTACTATTAAAAAAAACAATTCAAATGAAGAGTCTGCAAGTTATGATTATAAATGATTGAAGAATTTGCAACTTGTTGACTGCGTCGATATTGAAACATCTTCATCACATTAATAATGTCATCAAGTAATTGATAAAAAGATATCAGATAAAATAGTTATTTCAGATAATGAGTTTGAGAATCATGACTATAGTGCTTGAAGAAGTAGTGACTCGTTGATCATGCTGATATATTGAAAAAGCTTAAACATATCTTTTTTACTTAATGTCAAATCATACATTTATTTACATGAAAAATTGAGAGTGCATGAGAATAATCAGAATGCATCTCTACTATCAATCAGCTAAGCATTAAATGATTGTGATTGCACATTTATACTAACAATCTATTCAACATCTACATGACATAATTCAAATCAAGAGAAGAAAAGAATTATTCAATATAATTACACTTTATTTTCTTATCATGTACATTTTTCTTTCATCACACATTTCTCTGTTCAATGAATGATAATTATTAAGCAAGAGAACACAGTTTCTGCGTTACAATCATGAGCATCATGAGTGCAAAGAAACATCTTTCATCTTCAAATTGAAAATTAAATTGAAACATCATTGTATAGAATATCATCAATGAAGAGCAAAGCAAAAACAATGCATCATAATTAAACAGCACAGATACTTTCATCAAGAGTTTGCTTAAGCATCATGTGCTGAATAAAAGTTATAAATTTATTACTAATAATATAGTATCAATCTTACTGTTTTAATGACATGAAGTTATCATGTAGTTGATGAGTGATTTTCTCTCTCAGAGAGTTTTGTTCATTCAATACATATAGCATAAAGTTTCTTATAAGTTGAGTTTAAATCAATGTTACAAAAGTATGAATTATAATCACAATCACATTGTAAGAATGCATCTCATTGACTATGAATGATGCATGTTTGTGAGATTAGTTCACAAGATTAGATTGAAAAGATTAACAAGTGAATAAAGATAATGACTTAACAGAAGATGAAAACTCTGCAAGCTTTCACTTTCATTTCTTAGCAATTAGTTCTATCATCAATAGAATGCTATCTTATTATTTTTTACTATGCAGTTTCATGTAAAAAGATCTCATCATCTCACAGTTTTAATTGCTTCATTTGCACAAAGCTGCTCAGTAAAAGATGTCAAATATGCAATGACTCATTAGAAGTTGTATGATTGAAAGAAGTAATAACTTCTTTTATATTAAGAATTCATCATTTCATCAAAATAGATTTAAGAATTACGCATTCAATCATGCAAATAAGAAGTTTAAGTTGCAAAAATTTAATGAATAGACAGATTATATTTCTTGATGATCAGTAAGTGAAGTACGCAAGCAGTTAAAGAATCTGAAGATGCAAAATGTATTGTTTATCTTGCAACTTTGCATATCAAAACTTAAGCAAGAGACTTAATTAATTTCTGATCATCGACATCAACATAATGATGATCACTATTGAAGTAATGCACGCAAGCGTGCTAATTGATCTTATAAGTTTGAAGAGAAAAGCATTATGAACTACAATTTCTTGATGTTTTGACTGCAAGATTGCAAAAACTTCATAGTCATGATATCATCTGATTTCATTATGAAAGAAAAGAAGTTGCAATGATTTGTATCATACTTGTCAGAAAAGTCTTGCAATCAGTGATGAGATCATGTGATGAACATATGCAATCATGATGAAATACTTGACTGAAAGTACTATATTGAATACTTACATGTTAAACTTAACAATTCTGAAATTTGCAACTTTTAAACAGAATGTTGACTTGAGATTATGAAGCAGTGAGTCAATTAAAGCATCGCAAATTTCAAGTAATATTTTATCAAACTGTATGCAGATTTGAACTATCATATATTTGATGAAACTTGCATGATGTACTTGCAAATAAAGATTAATGAAATCATTATGAATGAGTCTCTTTGCATTTTATACATTTCTATCAATTATGTTAATCTGCTAAAGCATTTTATAAACATTGACTTGCATTTGCAAAACATTGATGCATTGTTGAAGTTACATTTGCAGCAAAGTGAGAATGCAGCATCTCAGAAAAGTTTTTGATTCTCATATGAGAAGATGAAATCTGTCGTTGCAACGAAGAATTTAAAGTTTTCTGCTTCAAGCACGCAGTTTAAAGACAATGTGACATTGAAGTTCAATGAGTTTAAGCAAGATGTTGCTTCATTCAATTTTATGTGCTGATCATGCAAGAAAATGAAACACAAGATTAATAATTTGATGTGTTTCAACTATGCATTCAAACAAGAGACTTGCAATCATGATGAAGAAGTGAGAAAAGAGAAAGTCTGATATTCATCATTGAATCATTAAATATAATTATGAAAAGATGATTATCATGTGCATTAATGATATCAATATTGACAAATGTCTCTGAAAGAATGCATGAAGCTTACTGTCTTATTAACTTTGAGATTGAGTGAAACTTTATATTGCAATCATGAGTAAAAGAGCATGAATTATCAAAGAATCATGCAACTCTGAAACAGATTCAGACAATCAATGATCGTTGAATTCTCTGCTATGATACACATCAAATTGATATTAAGTTGATTGATCATGAGAAAGTTCATAAAAGCTGAAACATTGAGTTTCATACTGTGAATATGCAAGAATATGATATAATTCTTAACTACTTGTGATTAAATAAAATTGACTTGAATATTTGTTGATGTGAGCATCGTTGATCATATTGAGAAAACAACACTCAGCGTGCAAAGCAAATACAAGTTAATCTGTGCAAGATATTAAAATTTGTCAAGCTGACAATGCTTGCAGTTAAAAGAAGAGAAAAGACTTATGTAGTTCTGTTTTATCAACTGCTATCTATAAATAACTTATCACAGAACGCAGATCATCAGACTACAAGATGTAATGCACTTCAAGCAAAAGAATCAAAGATACTTTTTGCTATTCAAGATCTTAAGAAAGTGTTTTCTGAGATTTTTTCTGATAGTTTGAATATAAATTAATTATTGAGTTGAGTTTTGAGTTGACATTTTAAATTCAACTCAATTCAAAGTTAAGTTGCTTACATTTTCAACTTGACTTAAGTTGAGTTGAGCATATTTTTAATTTAACACGACTCGACTCGACTGAGAATTGAATTTACTTAACTCAACTCATTAAGAACTTAAGCTTGACATCAAGAGAATTAAATATAGAAAATTTTCCGGTTTTTAACTTTTGAATTATCTTTTTGCATTATCTTTTGATAGAAAGTCATGAAGAAAAACATGAAGATTGTTTGATAGAAAGTCATAAAGAAGAACATGAAGATCATTTGATAGAAAGTTATGATGAGAAACATGATGAGAAACATGAAGAAGAACATGAAGAGAAACATGAAGAGAAACATGAAGAGAAACATGAAGAAAAACATGATAAGAAAACATGAAGATTGTTTGACTTTGATAAAGAGTCATGACGAAAAAACATGATAGAAAGTCATGAAGAAAAATCATGTAAACTGTTCAATCAAGCTATTTACATTTATTTAATATCTTGTTGAATCAAATTGAGTTTTTAAGTTGAATTGTCAAGTCAAGCTTCTCAACTCAACTTGAGTGCTTAAATTCAACTTCTCAATTCAACTCAACACTTTTTCAAAAAAATTTCAATTCAACTCAACACTTTTCAAGTTGAGTACTTAACTTGAACTCAAGTACTTGACTTGATGTGATCAGTCTATTTGAATATGCATGATCAAATGAAACATTTTATTAATTTAATGAAAAGCAAAATGTCTTGCATCAAGTCTATTTATAAGATGACATGAAATGAGCTTGCTGTAATACAAGACTATCTAGATAATGTGTTAAAGAAGAAATGAATTTGTTCATCAAGTAGTTTTGCAAAAGCATCTGTGTTATTTGTAAAGAAGTTGAACGAAAGTCTTCATTTATGCATGAACTATCGTGATTTCAATGAAATAACAGTAAAGAACAATTACTCATTGTCTCTACTGTTTGAGACGCTGAATCACTTTACTCATGCAAAACATTTTATCAAAATTGATATTTGCAACATTTATTATTGCATTTAAATTCACAAGAACGATGAATGAAAAATAATATTTCATACATGTTATAATCAGTTTGAGTATCAAATGATGTTCTTTGAACTGACAAATGCTTCTGTGATCTTTCAATTCTATGTAAATCACACATTTAAATCATTCATAAATATTTGTTATGTAATATATTTGAATGATATTTTAGTATACTTTGAGATGAAAAAGCAGCATTGAGAGCATATGTGCAAGATTTTTCGCGCGTTACTGAAATATCAACTGTATGTCAAGCTGTCAAAATGCACTTTCAATCGTAGTAAAATTATCTTTCTGAAATTCATGATAAAATGAAGAAGTATTCAAATAAAATAATTTCATATTAACGTAATCACTAGCTAATCTGAGTTCAAGTCTGTAAAAAACATTTTTATATTCTTAAAATTTGCAAGATTTTATCAACAATTTATAAGAAAATTCTTTCAAATCATTGCATTCTTAATAGATTTAATCAAGAATGCAAAGAAGAAAATGATGTATTCACTTTTTGCAATGACATTGAAAGCAAGAAAAGCTTTTAAAAGATTAAAAACAATCTTTATCAATGTTTTCATTTTGAAACATTATAATTGAGATGCAAATTTTTGCATAAAAATCAATGCATCAAATCGCGAAGTTGAAGATATGTTTAGTCAGAAGAGCAAGATTGATCAATGACATTTCATTGCATACTATAATTATAAGTTCAAAGAAGCTGAAGTATGATGAGTCATGCATGATAAAAAGCTGTATGCTATAGTTCTTGATTTTAAAAACTGACAACACTATCTTCAGAGTAGCAAGTAATTTATATGTGTGATAACAGATTACAATAATCTTCATTACTTTATAATGATGAAGAAGCTCAATGCATGACAGATGTGCTAAGCTGAGAAATTAGCTGCGTTTGACTTTCATATAAAATATCACAAAGACAAATTAAACTTTGCGAATGCATCATTAAGAAGACTTAACATCATGAAATTGAATGATAGCAAGAAGAAGAATAATTATTTTCTATTTACTTTGCAAAACAAACTTCATAATCAGAAATGTCAATCTGAGTTGCTAAAGAATGAAGAAGTTTTGATAGCAATCAAACTTGCAGCATTAATGATGCAATGACATAATTATTGCAGATACTTAAGTGATGTGTTTAAATGAGAAAGTACTTGCTAAATCTTGCAGAATTCTAGATACTACCTCTTATTCCCTACCTCGTATTTCCGACCGTCACCGCTGGGGTGACGCTCTCAACCCTTCCCGGCGGCGATCCGCTTGGCACGTCGATCCGTCACCTCACCCTCGGTCAATCCGTCACCCCATCCGAACGCCCCCTAAACGCGCTCGAGCCCGATACTTTCTATGACACGAATTGTCGAGCCGGCCGAGGCGACTTCAACGGTCCAGAAATCATGGGAAAAGGTGAAGGTTTGACTCAGCAAATGCATTG
>JAABUR0100004864.1_pt1 | contig 17541 bp, 11 predicted proteins | sample 5560091 | NCBI WGS metagenome assembly JAABUR01 (sample SAMN10711879, study PRJNA513375) | rock metagenome | isolation source: Antarctica rocks | place: Antarctica: Victoria Land, University Valley sud | reverse complement strand
AGTCAAGTCGTCTGAAGTGGTGTAGCTCGTCGGTTTGGTTGGTTGCCGTAGTAGTAGCTGTGGGAAACCGAAGGTTTTCCACAGCTTTTTCGCGCGCGCCCGCGCGGCGAGGCGCGTTGGCGCTTTTAGACGGCTTGGAGCTCGGCGATCACCTCCTCGTCGGGGTGGTCGGCGGGCTCGTCGAGCACGAGCGCGAGCGATTCCTCGGAGAGGTAGCGGCGGCTGACGAGCCACTCGTCGTTTTGTTCGATCAGCAGAGCGCCGGCGAGGCGGATCGCGCTGCGGTCGTTGGGGAAGATCCCGACGACGTCGGCGCGGCGGCCGATCTCGCGGTTGACGCGCTCTAGCGGGTTGGTGGAGCGCAGCTTGGACCAGTGCGCCGCGGGGAAGCGGTAGAACGCCAGCAGGTCCTCCTCGGCCTCGGCGAGCAGCCGCGCGACCTTGGGCGCCGGGGCGGCGAGGCGCTCGATCACCTCCGTGCAGCGGCCCTTGGCGGCCTCGTGGCCGTCGGCGTTGAAGATCTCTCGCAGCGCCGCCGAGACCATCCCGCGCTGCGATGGGCGGCAGTGGCGCAGCATGTCTCTGACGAAGTGGACCGTGCAGCGCTGCCACGGGCAGGCGAGCACCCTGGCGATCGCGTTCTTGAGCCCGAGGTGCTCGTCAGAGACGCACAGCCGCACGCCACTCAGGCCGCGCTCGCGCAGCGAGCGCAGAAACGCGACCCAGAACGCCTCGGTCTCGATCTCGCCGATATCCAGGCCGATCACCTCGCGCCGCCCACTCTCGTGCACCGAGTAGGCGATCACCAACGCCTTGGGATAGACATGGCCGCGATCACGCACCTTGACGACCTTGGCGTCCAGCCACAGGTACGGGTGCGCGCCCTCAAGCGGCCTTTCGCGGAACGCGTCGACCTGGTCGTCCAGTGATCGACACAACGCGCTGACGCGGTCCTTGGTCATCCCGTGGATACCCAGCTGCTCGACCAGCCGGTCGACCTTCCTCGTCGACACGCCATTGACATAGGCCTCCATCACCACCGCGACGATCGCCTGCTCACAACGCCGCCGCGGCTCTAAGAACGACGGAAAGTACGACTCCCCCGAGCGCTTACGAGGGATCTGCAACTCGATCTCACCCACCCTGGTCTCCCACCCCCGCGGCCGATAGCCGTTGCGATGCGTCACTCGCTCAGGCGACACCTCACCGTGCGCAGCGCCGACCTGCGACGTGATCTCGGCGTCCATCAGCTGCGCGGCGACCATCGCCACCGCCTCCCTGAGGAAATCGCCGTGCTCATCGAGCAGCGTCCTGCGAACCAGCTCCTGCGTCGTCATGCTCCGGTTGTCGGTCATCGTGGCGCTCCCCTTCATCGATCGATTGGACTCGACCGACGAGTCTCGGAGCCCGCGATGACCGGCGCCGCCCACGACCCCGGACCCTCCGCGAACTCCGCTACACCACTTCTATCGACATGACCGTTCTTCGGTCCACACTTCGTGTGAGGGGTCGGTGGTTGTAGAGGTTGGCAGGGTAGCCAGGGCCGACTGAGCGTGGTCGCGATCCTCGTCGGCATCTTGATACCGGTGGCTGGGGCGTCAACTGCCGCGGCCAAGCCACAGATCGAGCCTGAAGTGCCCGCAACGGCGATGAACAGTGGGTGTCGGGCCCGCCAACAACTCTCCCCTGCTCGTGGCGGACCCCGGGCAGTCCCGCTTCGTGGTGCTGGCAAACCGCCTGGACGCGCCGGACTTTTCGACTTTTCGACTTCCTGCGCTCTGCAGGCCTCGGACGACGGCGGGCAGGCGCTGGATCAAGGTCAATCCGGTGCCTAGGCCGCCAACGGGCGCGGACACCGGTGACGGGTCGCATTCGTCGGCACGACGCCCGCCCCATGCAGGAGGGCGTCGAGCAGCGGCGGCTCCACCGGGTCCGGTCCGCTGCCGAGGCTCAGCAACAGGCCCGGAAGCACATCCGAGTCGAGCGCCAGCGCACGCGCCCCCAGGCAACTCATCGCCCATTTGGCGCGTCGCGAGACGATCGTGGGCCACTCATCGAGGGCTGTGGTCGGCGGTTCCGGAACTCTCGCGCCAGCTGCCTGCGTCCCGTCATGCCCAGCTTCGTGAATATGTGCGACACGTGGACCTTGACCGTTCCGGGCGTGATGAACAGGCGCTCGGCGATCTCGGGGTTGGTCAGCCCTTCGGCTACCAGCGCAGCCACTCGCTCCTCTGTCTCTGTCAGGCTGGGCCAGCCGCTGGTAGGCCGCCCTCGCCGCCCGCGGCCCTTGGAGGCTTGGGCGACTGCCTCCTCGATCGACAGCTCCGCTCCCTGAACGAAGGCGACCTCGAGCTCCTCGGCGGAGAGCGCCCGACGGACGGCCGCGACGTCGGCCTCGTAGCGCGAGGCCTCCCAGGGCGCCCGGGCGTAGCCGCCTCTGTCGCGGAGCGCCTTGGCCGCGCCGAGGAGCCGGGCGGCATGCTGGTGACGGTCCCCCGCGGCGGCCAGCCCGCCCACGGCCTCCAGCGAGGCCGCGATCCGCGGCGCATCGCCCATCTGCCGTTGGAGCTCCAAGGCCTCGCTGTGCAAGGCCGCCGCCCGCGTAACGTCCCCCGCGACTCGCGCCAGGTGGCCGAGGCCGTGCAGGGCTTGGGGCAGGCTCGCATTGTCGCCCTGGGCTCCAGCTCGCTCGCGGGCCTCCTCGAAAAGGCGGCGTGCGGTACTAGGGTCGCCATCTTCGGCGGCCAACTCGCCCATCCACGGGAGTGCCACGACGGGTGGGGCGCCGCCGGCGCTGGCGAGAGCTTTATCGAAGAGGAGGCGCGCTTGGGGGCGGTCGCCCTCGGCGTGAGCCACCCTCGCGAGAAGCAGCAGTGGGCCGAGGACGGCGGACGGCTCGCCGAGCTCTTCGAGGCGGGTCAGGGCCTGATCGAGCAGCTCGCGAGCCCGGCCGTAGTCGCCCCGGCCGAGGGCGACCTGCCCGAGATCGCGCAGAGCGATTCCCTCGCCGTATTGCTCACCGAGCTCGCCGGTCATGGCCACGGCCTCCGCGAGAGCGGACTCAGCCGTGCGGTAGTCGCCCTGGCCCAGCGCCACCGAGCCGAGACCGATCAGCCCGATCCGCAGACCCTGCTTATCCTCGGCCTCGCGGGCCACGGCGAGGCATTCCTCGAACAGTGGGCGCGCGGCGGGCAACTCGCCGCGGCGGGCGTACTCGAGCCCGGCGACGGCGAGGGCGTGGGCCAAGCACCATGGGTCCCCTACCCCCCGGGCCTGAGCCGCGCTCTCCTCGAGCAGCGACAGGACGGAGGGGTCCTTTAAGCACTGCTTGGTGTTGGCAAGGATGAGCAGCGCCCGGGCACTGCCTTGGACGTCGCCCAGCTCGCGAAAGCCAGACAGGCTCTCCTCGAGCACCGGAGCTGCGCGCTCGGGGTCGCCCGCCATGAACGTGAGGAATCCCGCACCCCATAGCGCCTTGGCGCGCAGACCCGGAGCTTCGCCGTCACTGGCCGAGAGCACCGCCTCGAGCAGGTCGCGGCCCTCGCTGAAATGGCAACGCACGCGCCAGAAGAGGATCAGTACCCCAGCCAGGCGGAGTGCCCACTCGGTCTGGCCGTGAAAGAGTGACCATTTGAGCGCGGAACGGAGGTTGTCGTGCTCTGTGTCGAGTCGTTCGAACCATTCCGTTTGCGAGGGGCCCGTGAGCTCGGGCTCGGCTCGCTCCGCGAGCGCCAGGTAGAACCGAGCATGAGCCTCGCGCGACGAGCCCGCCTCGCCTGACTGCTCGAGTCGGTCGCCGGCATACGCCCTGATCGTCTCGAGGAGCCGGTAGCGGCCTCGGGAGTTGGCGGTGTCTGCGAGGACGAGCGACTTGGCAACGAGCCGGGCGAGCAGATGGAAGACCTCCTCCTCATCGCCGACCTCGCCACCCGCGCAGATCCCCTCGCAGGCATCGAGGCAGAAGCCGCCGGTGAAGACCGAGAGGCGCCTCAGGAGCGCCCGCTCGGACGCACCGAGCAGATCATGGCTCCAGTCAAGCGCCGCCTGAAGGGTCTGGTGGCGAGGCAGGTCGCTGCGGCTGCCCCTGGTGAGCAGGTCGAAGCGGTGATCGAGGCCTGCTGCGATCTCCGCCGGGGTGAGCATCTCAACGCGCGCGGCGGCCAGCTCGATCGCCAGGGGTATCCCATCGAGTCGCCATACGATGTCGGCGACCGGCCGGGCGTGCTCCGCGCTCAGGTCAAAGCCGAGCTGCACGGCACTGGCCCGCTCGACGAACATCCGCCCCGCCCCGCAGTCCAACAGCGCCTCGGGGGTCAATGCGTCGTCCAGGTCGGGTACCGCCAGCGGCGGGACCTGCCATACATGCTCCCCCGTGATCGCAAGCGGCTCCCTGCTCGTCACAACGATTGAGAGCTGCGGACAGCCGTTGAGCAAAGAGGCGACGAGGTTCGCGCAGGCGCTCACCAGGTGCTCGCAGTTGTCAAGCAGGAGCAGCAGCTGCCGCTTGCCGAGATGGGCGAGGATCGCGTCGGCCAGGGTGCGTCCCGGCACTTCTTGCACTGACAGGACAGAGGCCATGGCCCTCGGAATGAGCGCCGGATCGCTGACCGCCGCAAGCTCCACGATCCGCGACCCGTCCCGATAGCGCCCGGTGAGCCCGCTCGCCCCCTCCAGCGCAAGGCGGGACTTGCCGATCCCCGGGGCACCCGTCAGAGTCAATAGACGCGAGCGCTCGAGTAGCCCCCCGAACTCTGCGAGCTCCTTGCCCCTGCCCACGAAGCTGCTGAAACCAGCGGGCAGATTGCCCGCGGCCTTCCGACCGGCGTGAAGGGTTTCTGGGCCGATGGCAACACTTTGACTGCCCACACCCGGCTACGTAAGTGTGCCCGGCAGATAGCTCCCGCGCGCGACATAGCCCGTTATGCCCGCCAGCGGACGTTTCCAAGGTGCTCGATCAGGACGGGGGGCGCGTCGGCCGCCATCACCAGTCGCCCCCAGCCGAACCTCGAGAGAGAGCAGCGACTTCCCTGGCTATTGGGGGTTGCGTTTTCCGGTCAGGCCGCGTTCGATGAATGTGATTTGTTCGTTGCTGGCAAGCGCGACGGTGCCGGCCACGGCGGTGATGGCGATGATGGCCACGGCGATGATCGCTGGGTTCAGCGCGGCGGTCGCCAGCCGTGTTGACAGGGGTCGAGGGTCGGAGGTCGGGCCGGGGACAGCCTCGCTGTGCGCGTGGCGGGCGCGCCGGGCTGTCAGGTCGATTAGCGGCACCAGCGCGCAGACCACGGTGAGGCTGGCCAGGATCGCAAGCTTGACGCCGTACTCGGTCGATTGGAGGGAGATCAGCACGGCGGCGAGGACGGCGGTGGCGGCGCCGTAGATGACGCGTCCGGCCGGGGTCTTGGGCGCGGTCTGGGGGTCGGACATCATGAAGAAGACGAAGATGAACAGCTCTGGGGAGGTGCAGATGTGCAGCCAGTAGGAGGCGCCGCTGATCGTGTCTGGGTGCCAGATCGCGATGAAGCTGCGCCCCGCGAGCGCGAGCACCGCGATCAGGCCCGCGAAGGTGATCAGGAACGAGGGCCATAGGGATCATCCCGACCTTTCGCAGGATCCATGCCGCGCCGAGGACGATCACCCCGAGCGCGAGGCCGACGGGCAGGCCGATCGGCCCCCAGTAGAGATACTGCGGAAAGACGTGGACGGGCCCGATGACCAGCAGAACGAGGACGAGGCCGACGTTTGACGGGTTGAACAGGTGGCGTCCCTGCGGGCGGATGAGGTGCTTGGCCATCATCGAGACCACCGCGGCCAATACGAAGTACTCGATGCCGTTCAGGCTCCACCAGTCGCCGTGCTGGGTGCCCGAGGCCCGCAGGATGAACGCCACGCCGTTGCCGGTCAGCAGACCGCTGGCCGGCCAGGCGAGGACGTTCCGCTGGCGGAGCGTGACTGCCATGTCGATGAGCGCGCAGACGCCGATCGAGACGAGGATCTGGGCGATCGAGACCTTGAAGTCAAGGACGGTCTGCCCGAGGACCTGGAGGGTGACGATGACCGCAGAGACCTTGAGCCGCGGATCACGCCGGCTCGGCAGGACGACCGGGACCCTCCACTCCCCGAGCGCCAGCTGCGCCCGCCTCTCACCGCGACCGCCGGGCTGCTCGCCGCGGCCAGGGCACCAGGCGATGGCGCGCCGTCTGTCATCTACCCGGCCACCGCGCGTTTCTCGAACTGCTGGGCGGTGATCTCTTCGAGTCGACGCTTGCGCGTCTCCACCCCAAGTAACAGGACGGCGAGGGCGGCCAGCGCCATGGGGATCGCTCCGATCAGCGCCGTGACGGCGATCGTTGGGGGAGCTACCGCTGCCGCCACGATCGCGATGACCAGGACGCCGCCCGCCTTGCTGGCGCCCGTCGCGAGCCCGGTCCCTCGCGAGCGAACACGCGTTGGGTAGACCTCGGCGCTGTAGGCCGCCAGCACCGCTACCACCGAGCTGATCCCCCAGATCGGAACCACCAGCAGCGCATAGAGCAGAGCGCGGTCGTCGGCGACCTGGTCTCCGGCGATGACGAACCCGGCCAGCGCGGCCGCGGTGAGCGCGGCGAGGAGGAAGATCGTCTTCTTGGCGCTCCAGAACCCGTAGAGCAAGGCGACCACGAAGTTGAGTGGGAAGCCGATCAGCGCGGAGTCTCTGACGATGCGATTCGCGGTCACCTCGGTAAAGCCCAACTCCTGCAGGTTCGACGGGATCCAGAGCTGAAAGCCGAAGAAGACCAGCCCCACCGCCAAGCCGAGCAGCACCGCGACCGTCGTAACCGGCAGCAGGGGCCGCCCGAACAGCTGCCCATAGCGACCTTTCGCCTGTCGCTCAACCGACACGTCGCCCTCGCAGTCAGCCACGATCTCCGCTCCATAACGTCGCATCACCGCGTCGGCCTCCCGCGCCCTTCCTTGGGCGAGGAGAAAGCGCGGCGACTCCGGGATCCAGCGGTTGAGGACGATCAGCAGCAATCCGGTCGGGGCGCCGATCAGCCACAGGACTCGCCAGCCATAGTCGGGCACCAGCGTCGTCGACAGCCAGCTGGTGATCACATAGGCGCCCGCGACGTCGCCGCCGATGAGCACCATCAGCCAGCCGCGATGACGGGCGGGGATCGTCTCGGCGATCAGCGCGAAGGTGATCGGCAGCATCCCGCCCACCCCGACGCCCATCAAGAAGCACATCACCAGGTTCAACTGATAGGAGGGCATCGTCCCGCAGATGGCGGTGGCGATGAACAGCACGCCGGCGAGCAGGATCGCCGCCCGGCGACCGATGCGGTCGCCCAGCCCTCCCCACACCAACGACCCGATCACCGTCCCGGCGATCCCCGCCAACGGAAGCAGCGCCGCCGGCGGATGGCCCGCCGGGTTGACCGGAGACTTCAAGCCGTACTCCTGCGCGAAGCCCGGCAGAACGAACGCCAACGTGGTCGGCTTCATCACGTCGATCGTCACCGCCACCGCCATGACCATCAGCAGGGCCACGTGCGCAGGCCGGATCGCAGCGTCGTCGAGGGCCCTTACCCGCACACCGGCGACGTCGCCGCCGCTCACGCCGGCCGGCTGCTTGAGCAGCCCGAAGGCGGTTGCGGCAAGGCCCACGACGATCAGGGCCATGCCGACGATCATCGGAGCGTCCACGCTCATGCCCACCAGCCGATACTGCATGTCTCCGGCCTCGAGGTACATCGGCAGGTGAAGCGCCACTCCCAAGCTGACCGCGACGATGCCTGCCCAGAAGGCAACCGGGCGGCCGTAGGAGATCCCCTTCACCGGGCCGCCGCCACCCTCGCCCGGCCCCGCGTCACCGAGCCGGTTTCAGGGTCGCCGCGGCGTAGGCGTTCTGCGTCGGCGGGCACCAGACGACCAGCGAGCGATACCGGGTCGGGTCCACTCCACGCGGCACCACGAAGTTCAACGACCCCGCCGTCACATCGAGCCGCGCGACACGCGCCGACGGAGCACTCGTGAACTCGGGCGTGCTCTTCGGCGCCCGCCGGGGACTCAACCGCAGCTCCAAGTCCACGTTGGGCGAGACATAGAAGTCGCTCAGTCGCACCGCGTACCTGCCGTCGGCCAGCCGGTAGACAGTCGCGCGGCCCTTCCCCGTCTGATCGATCCGGTAAAGGCGCCACTCGCCACCGCTCGCGCACCACGAGCAGACATAGCGCGCAGCGGCGGCTCGTTGAGGGGCACGTCGATCTGCTGCTCCACCCGCATCCGCCACGGCCCGCTTGCAGTGACCTGGAAGTTCTTCTCACCGGGATCAGTGGAAAAGCCCGTCTTCGTCGCCGGACAGCTCGTGCTGAGCACCGGACCAGACCCAGCCGACGCCCGCACCACCAAGCGCCCCGAACGACAACTCGCCCTCACGCGCCACTGAATCGCGCCCCCATCGATCTTCACCGCAGGCCTCCTCGCCGACCGCACCCCATCGAACGCCGCAGCCCGCTGCCACCACGGCTGCGAACGCAGAACGGTCTTCGGCTGTTTGGCAGCCGTCGCATTGTCGACGGCCCGGCCGAAGGCCGGGGGCCTCGGAGGCGGCGTCGCAGAGCCAAACAGGCGCTCGCGCACCCCGAACATGTCGCTACCGACGATCAAGTTTGCCACCAAGGCCAACAAGCCAAGCGCAGCCGCGGCGCCCCGCACCCGACCCCGAATCATGTCTGGTGGCGGCGGAACCGGGTCATGAGCGCTGCTCCCAGAGCACCGAGTGCGACTAGCGCGGTCCCGGCCGCAGCCAGCGCAAGCCATGGCGGGTCCCATGAGCGCTGCGATGAAGGAGGCGACTGGGCACTGGGGCGATCGCCGGTTCCGGCGGCCTTCCCGGGGCTGGGCCGGGCCTCGCCGGAGGCAATGACCTCGAAGGGTGTACTCCCGGTGTTACCGATGGAGCCGTCCTCTTGGCGCTCAAGCGCTATCAACGTGTACAGCCCGTCGGGCACCTTGGGGATGGTCACCCTCGTGGAGAAGTTGGGGCCGCGGGCGCTGCCCAGCCGTGGCCCGTCGGGGGCGTTCCAACGAAGCTCCACTGGGCTTTGCTGGAACCCAAGTCCCTTTACTATCACCTTGCCATCGGGGCGACCCGACGAGCCAGGCTGTAAAGAGATGAGCTTGGCCATCGGAACGCACGCCCAGGCCGTGCTGATCGATCCCATCGCGGCAGCGACCGCGGCAAGAAGCACCACCGGCCACCAGCGCCGCAGTCTCCCGTTCAGAGGCTCCGCTAGCTCAAACAGGCGGCGAAAGCTAGCCCAACAGCACCGACGCCGTTAAGTGCGGAACGCACACAGCGATGGCGTAGGCGCTGTGCGCGTTTCGCGCGACACCTCCGAGACGGCGCCTGGGGACCGGCCTCCTCCCCAGCGGAGCAGTGCCCGCGGGCGACGAGGAACCCACGCTTGGCAGAGCCGCCGAGGGTGACGACCGACAGTTGCGCTCGTGGGACCCGAAGATATGTCCAATCGGGCAATGTTAGCCCGGACCAAGGTCCCTATCGTGGCCGCGCAAGTGCCCCCACGGTGGGTCAGCAGGGGGGAGGGAGCAACCAAGGAAGCCAAGCGTGATCGAGTCCTCTCCCGGCCCCCTTTAGGCTATGCGGCGTCTTCCCTGGCATTGCTGACTCCCGACCGCCGGTTAATTCCAAGTTGATGAGAGAGACGCGCGCCGCAGCTAGCGAGGGAACCGCCCGGACTTCCTTCGCCCCGAAGCGGGCCGCTCGGGCGCTGAGCGTGGTCGCGGTCCTGGTCGGCACCCTGATACCGATGGCTGGGGCGTCAAACGCCGCCGCCAAGCCACAGGTCGAGCCTGAGGTGCCCGCAACGGCGATGAACATCGGGCTCGGGCCCGCCAACAACTCTCCCCTGCTCGTGGCGGACCCTAGGCAGTCCCGCTTCGTGGTGCTGGCAAACCGCCTGGACGCGCCGGACTTCTCCTGCGCTCTCCAGGTCTCGGATGACGGCGGGCGGGCGTGGATCAGTGCCAACCCGGTGCCGAGGCTGCCAGCGGGCGCGGACAAGTGCTATGCGCCGGAGGCGGCCTTCGACCGCGATGGGGTCCTCTACTACCTGTTCGTCGGGTTACGCGGCCGGGGCAACGAGCCGATGGGCGCTTTCTTGACGACCTCCACAGATCATGCTCAGCACTTCAGCAAGCCGCGAAGGATCCTGGGTCCATCGAACTTTGGGGTGCGCATGGGGATCGATCGCGCCAGCGGGGCGAAGGGTCGCATCCAACTCGTGTGGCTGCACTCCAACTCCGATCCCGGTTCCGGGGGCTTTACCGCACCGGCAAACCCAATCATGGCCGCGCATTCCGATGACGGCGGCAGGACCTTCTCGAAGCCGCTGCAGGTGAGCGACCCGAGGAGTCGCTTCGTGGTGGCGCCGGCGCTGGCGCTCGGACCCGACAATGCGGTCCACGTCGCCTACTACGACCTGCAAGACGACGCCCGCGACTACTACGGGCTGGAGGGTCCGGCCTGGGAAGGGACGTGGTCGCTCGTGCTCTCGAGCTCCTCTGATGGCGGCGAGCGCTTCAGCCGGGGGGTCGTGGTCGACGATCGGATCCGGCCCTCGCGCCGGGTGATGCTGATCTTCACGATGCCGCCCGCCTCGCTCGTCGCCGGCTTTGGGCGCCTCTGCGCTGCCTGGACCGACGCCCGCCGCGGGGACGACGACGCCCTGGCGCGCTGCTCGAAGGACAACGGGCGTAGCTGGAGCGGGCTGCGTCGCCTCAACGACGACGCCGTGGGAAACGGCCGCAGCCAGTACCTGCCGCGCCTGTCGTTGTCGCCTGACGGGCGCATCGACGCCATCTTCCTGGACCGCAGAAGAGACCCCAGCAACATCGTCAACGACGTTCACTACACGTACTCGAGCGACGGCGGCGAGACGTTTACGCGCAACCTCAGGCTCAACCGCTATGGCTCGGACTCCGGCATCGGGCAGCAGTATCTCAATCGGTCTGCCAAGGGACAGGTCGAGATCGGCTCGCGCTTGGGCCTGCTCTCACGGGAGACGAGCGTGCTCGCCGCCTGGCCCGACACCCACAACTCCAACTCGGTGACAAAGGAGCAAGACATCTTCGCCACCGAGGTCAGCTCGCTGCCGGCTTCCGGAGGAGTCAGCGTGACGGCTCTGCTCATGGGCCTTGTGCTGACAGCCGTCCTGATCGCCGTCGGCGTGGCCTGGTGGCAGATCAGGAGGCGCCGGCGGCAACCGGCGCTCGAAGCCCACCAGGGGTGAGCTGACAATGCGGCGTGTCCACAGGCTTAGCCGGGCGTCGCTCGCCTCGACCTCGGCGCAGCGTTGGCTGCCGCGAGCGGCAACCGCCATAGCCGTGGCAGGGGCTATGGCTGTCAGCTCTTGTGGCTTGACCTCGGGCGGGAGTCATGGTCCCATCCCGCGGATACCGCACGCCGTCGTCGTGGTGACGATGAAGGAGTACCGCCTCGACTACGAGCGGCCCGTGCCCGGCGGCCGCGTCGTATTCCGTGTCGTCAACGCCGGCCGCTACGTACACCGCCTGTCGATGCTGCCGCTTCCGGAGGACTTTCCTCCCATCGACCAGCAACTTCGTGGCCGGCAGCGACGAGTCGTCGCTCCGTTGGCGGGCGTGCCCGGCTTGCGTCCGGGCTCCAGCGACAGCTTCGCAGTGGACCTCGTCCCCGGCCAGCGCTATGGCGTGGTAGACCTGTCGGGCAATCCCAACGGCCAGTCGAACGCGTTGTTAGGGATGGCCTCGGAGTTTCGCGCCGGGGGAGGGCGCCCCGGTCCTCGCGCCCGCCCCTCACCATCGGCAAAGGGGCCCTGAACAATCCACGACGCCAAGGCGACCCCCTTGCCGCCCACCTGGACCGGATCGACTGACGGCTGGCGCCAGCGGACAAGGACAGCCCCCGCAAGGCGGACCAAGAGAAGCAGCCCAAACCCCGGCCGCGGGCGCTCGTGACTGACGCGAGCCGGCGTTTGACGTGAACGAGGCGCCCCTCCCCGGCGGACCAGCAGTTCCAGCGAGCGCGAGAAACCGCGCTGGCAGAGCCGTCGCGCGAGACGACCTAGAAGGGGCGCTCGTGGGACCGAAAGATATGTCCAATCGGGCAATGTTAGCCCGAACCGATGTCCCTATCCTCGCCGCAGCAAGTGCCCCACCGTGGGTCAGCAGCAGCGAGAGGGAGGGAGCAATACCGGAGAAGCCAAGCGTGACCGAGTCCTCGCTCGCCTTCGCCAGGCGGAACAAGCGCAGGCTATTCTCGGAGCGCTCGCGCTGGGACGCCGCGCTCGGCCTCGGGGTGTAAGAGAGAAACTCCGCCCTGCCCCCCAAGGAGGTGTGGGCGTTGGGAATAACACTGAGCGTCGCGGATGAGATGCCCCAGACGGATCGACTACACACAACGATGGAAGGTAGGAAAGTCATGACGAGAAAGCTCCTGTCGGTGCCGTTCGGAGCGGCGGCTCTGGTGCTGTCCGTGGTTGGGCTAGCGTTCGCGTGCACCAACTTCAAGGGACAGTTCGTGGTCTCGGGCAACCGAGCGGACACCGGCACGGTGACCGTCAACGGAACGGGAAGCGGGATGAATCAGACCGTCAATACGGGCGTCGCCAAGTCAAGCACCAGCAGCGCCAGCGTGAACGTGTCGACCGGCACCTCGACCGTCAGCGGCGGCGGTATCCTGCCGACCGGCGACTACGACATCAACTTCTACAACAACCCATCTACCACCTGCAGCACGGTTCTCCTCTTCCCGAACTGCGGCTACAAAGGCAGTGGCACGACGCGTAAGTGGCAGAAGGACTGCATGACCGGCGACAGCGGGGTCAAGCTGGGCACCGTCCACGTGAACTCGAGCGGCGTGATCGACCAGAAGAACGGGTCGGCGGCGACGCAGCCGGTCAACTTCGCGCTCTCCCCGACTAGTGGCCTAATCACCAATACGAGCGGGAGCAACGAGTCGGCCGTGTGCATCTCCAACGCCGGCGCGACTATCGGCAACCAGGCTCCTCTGACCATCCTCTAGAACGGACAGAGGAGATATCCCTAACAGATGGTGTCCCGGGTTGTTGTCCTGACCGGTTCCCTAATGTCGATGAGGATGCCTCCTCGGTGGCTGGCTATCCCGGGGGCTGTCGCCAGTGCGCTGCTCGCCGGCGCCGCGCTGCTCAGCACCCCCGGGGCCGCTGCCCCCGGGGGTGCTGACGGGGCGCGCGCGGGGCGCGGCGCGGCCACGGGCGCGACCCCCGACCGGCAGGCGGCGGTGGCACGCGCCTACGCCAAGCTGCCGCTGCGCTTCGAGCAGAATCGGGGGCAGACCGATCCGCGGGTCAGGTTCCTTGCACGCGGGGCTGGCTATACCATGTTCCTGACCCCGCGGGAGGCGGTGCTCTCGCTCACCGGCGGCGAGCGCTCAGGGTCGGCGGGGGCCGCGTCGCGCCGCGGCGCTTCTTCGGCGCGCGGCGCGGTCGTGCGGTTGCGGTTGCTCGGTGGCGCTCGCAACCCGCGCGTGGAGGGCGTCGGGCGACTCCCCGGGGTGAGCAATTACTTGCGGGCGCGTGATCGCGGTGGCCCGCACAAGGGTGTCCCCGGATATTCCCGGGTGCGCTATCGCGGTGTGTATCCGGGCGTTGACCTGGACTTCTATGGTCGTCAGGGCCGGCTCGAGTACGACTTCCGCGTGGCGCCGAGGGCGGATCCGCGCGCGATCGGGTTCTCGGTCACGGGGGCGCGAGGACTGGAGCTCGACCGGGCCGGGAACCTCGTGATCTCGACCGCGGCAGGCCGCGTGCGTCAGCTTCGCCCGGTCGTCTACCAGCGCATCGCAGGCCGGCGGCGCGCGGTTGCGGGGCGCTATGTGCTCAAGGGCGGCGGACGCGTGGGCTTCGCGCTCGGCTCCTATGACCGCCGCCGAGCGCTGGTGATCGATCCGGTGCTGACCTACTCGACCTATCTGGGTGGGAGCACGGGCCGCAATGTAGGAGTGGTCGCGGCCGACGCTTCGGGTGCGGCCTACGTCGGGGGCGAAACGTCGGCGATCGACTTTCCCACCACCGCGTTCGACAGGACGAGAGGAGGCGATCCCAGCGACAGCTTCTCGGCCGACGCGTTCGTGGCAAAGCTCAATCCGGCCGGCGATGCCCTGGTCTACTCGACCTACCTCGGCGGAAACGAGACAGACGCGGCCTTGGGCATCGCCGTCGATGCAGCGGGCCGGGCCTATCTCACCGGGGGAACCAACTCGAGCGACTTTCCGACCACCGCGGGGGCGTTTCAGCCATTAGCCCCCTATTTGTTGACCAGTCCCAGCTCGAGCAGCGCCTTCGTGAGCGTGCTGAAGGCGGACGGGTCGGGGCTTGTCTACTCGAGCTTCCTCGGCGGCTCGACTCCTCGCGACCCTGACAGCCTCGCCTTTGGCGGCGGCGAGAGCATCACGGTCGATGCGTCGGGCCGCGCCTACGTGACCGGCTTTACCACCGCGAATAACTTCCCGACCAAGGCCCCGCCGGGCGAGACGCCCTTCCAGGCCAGCCCGCGCGACACGGTCTCGCAGGACGGCTTCGTGGCCAAGCTCGACCCCGGCGCCTTGGGCAGCGCGTCGTTGATCTACTCGAGCTACCTGGGCGGAGACGGCAACGACACCGGCTTGGGGATCGCCGTGGACGCGGGCGGCAACGCCTATGTCGCGGGCAGGACCCTGTCGACGGACTTCCCGACGAAGAACGCGCTGCGGGGCACCTTGGGCGGCGACGAGGACGGCTTCGTGGCCAAGCTCAACGCGACGGGCTCGGCGTTGGCCTACTCGACGTATCTGGGCGGCACGGCCTTGGACTCTGCCAAGGCGATCGCGCTTGACGCCTCGGGGCACGCCTACGTGACCGGGAGCACCGAATCGAGGGACTTTCCCACGGCGAGCGCGTTCCAGCCCAGCCACGCCGGCGGCCCCGCGGTCGAATTCATCAACGATGCGTTCGTGACCAAGCTCGCTCCCGACGGGCAAAGCCTCTCGTACTCGAGCTACCTGGGCGGAGTCGGCGATGACGTCGGGGCGGCGATCGCCGTCACCCCCTCCGGCAGCGCGTATGTAGCTGGCAGCGCTGACAGCACCCAGGAAGGTGCTGTGCCGGGCAGCTTTCCGACCGTGGATCCGGTGGCGCCTTTCGCGGCCGAAGGTGATGCGTTCGTCTCGGCGGTCAAGCCCGACGGGTCCGGGCTGTCCTTCTCGACCTATCTGGGCGGCGGCGGGGGGGATCAGGTGTTCGGTCTGGCCCTCGATCCATCTGGCAACGTCTACGTGGCGGGCGAGGCCGTCTCGACGGACTTTCCGACGCGTAACGCCTTCCAGGCCACGAGCTCTAGCCTCGGGGTGGGCGATCGCCGCCAGGCCTTCGTGGCCAAGCTGGCGCCGGTCGACCCGGCGGCGCCGTTGGTGACCGGTCTGGCGCGTCGCAGCGGACCGGAGGGCACGTCGCTGGTGATCTCCGGTCACGGCTTCACCGGGGCGAGCGCGGTGCGCTTCGGCGACGCGGCGGCCTCGAGCTTTACGGTGGACTCGGATGGCCAGATCACCGCGATCGCTCCGGCGCACGCGCCGGGTCCGGCGGCGGTGACGGTCACGACGGGGCAGGGGACCTCGCCGGCCAATCCGATCGCTACGTTCACCTACGCGCAGGGTGCGTGGGACCTCACCGGATCGCTGATCGTCGGTCGGTCAGAGGGCCAGACCGCGACGTTGCTTTCCAACGGGAAGGTCCTGGTCGCCGGCGGCACCGATTCAAGCGGCGCCGCCCGGACCGCCTCGGCCGAGCTCTATGACCCGGCGAGCGGGACGTGGACCGCCACGGGTCCGCTGGCTCAGGCGCGCTTCGGGCACACGGCGACGTTGCTTTCCGACGGCAAGGTCCTGGTGGCCGGGGGGTGCTGTAATCCGGATGGATCGGGAATGCTCGCGTCGGCCGAGCTCTATGACCCGGCGAGCGGGACGTGGGCCGCCACGCGTCCGATGGCTCGGGCGCGCTCCGGCCACACGGCGACGTTGCTTTCCAACGGCAAGGTACTGGTCGCAGGCGGCACCGGTGCAGACTTCCGCTCGACCGCGTCGGCGGAGCTCTATGACCCGGCGAGCGGGGAGTGGGCCCCCGCCGCTTCGATGACCGGCGCGCGCGCAAACGAGACGGCGACGTTGCTGTCAAGCGGCAAGGTGCTGGTCGCGGGGGGAACCAACGAGTTCCGCCGCTCGACCAGGTCGGCAGAGCTTTATGACCCGGCGAGCGACTCGTGGGCGACGACCGGCTCGTTGGGGGACCCGCGCTCGTTTCACACGGCGACGCTTTTGGCTGACGGGCGGGTGCTGGTGGCCGGCGGGGCGGATGGCTTGCGGCCGCTGGACTCAGCCCAGGTCTATGATCCGGCCAGCGACGACTTCGGGGCGCCCTCGACGATGAGACGTCGCCGCGCCGGGCCGGCAGCCGCGCTGCTGGCGGATGGCAGGGTGCTGGTCACGGGAGGCTCCGAGTTGAGCAGCTTTCACGACACCGCCGAGCTCTATGACCCAGCCAGCGACCGGTGGGGCTCGGCGGGAGTGATGAACCGCTACCGCGGCGCCTTCGGAGGCAGGCTCGTGTTTGCCGTGCCGCTGGCGAGTGGCAAGGTGCTGGTGGGCGGCGATTCTCGGTCGGCAGGCGACACCGCCGAGCTCTATGACCCGGCGCCGCCGGGCGCGCCCGCGCCGGGCCCGGTCCCGGTCCCGGTCCCGGTCCCGGTCCCGGGCTCCGGGGGGGAGGCGCCCCCGCCGGGGCCGGGCGTCGAGGGGCCAGGGCCGGGGCTGGGTGGCGGCCTTGCCAGTCCGCCTGACACCACGGCCCCTGTCGTCGGGGGTTACCGGGTGACCAACCGGCGTTTCGCGGTCGCCAGGCGGCCCACGCCCAGGCTTGGCAGTGCGGCGGCGAAGGCCAAGAAGGGCACGACCTTCACGTACACGCTCTCTGAGCCCGCGACGGTGACGATCGCCATCGCCCAGCGCCAATCTGGCAGGCGCAGAGGCAGGAAGTGCATCGCGCCCTCCAAGAAGCTGGGCAAGGCCAGGAAGTGCACCCGCATCGTCAAGAAGGGGGCACTGAAGCGCACGAGCAGGCAGGGCGCCAACCGCGTCGCCTTCACCGGACGCATCGCCTCCAGGGCGCTCAAGCCAGGCAGCTACCAGGCCACCCTTACCGCTACCGACGCGGCCAAGAACGCTTCCAAGCCAAAGACCGTCAAGTTCACGGTCGTCAGACGCTAGGCGGCGCGGCGAGCGCTTCCGATCCGGGCGAGATGGGGCGAGAGCAGGCAAGTCGAGTTGGTCGCTCGCGCGGCGTACCTCCACGGGCGACTATCGCGCTGTGTGCGCTGCTCCTGGTGACCGCTGTCGAGATCGCTCTCCCCGGGGGCGTGGGGGCCGAGCCGGCTTCTGCCCCGTTGTCGTCTGTGGCGGGTGGGCTTGATGTGGGTCGTCATCACAGT
>JAABUR0100004861.1_pt1 | contig 17546 bp, 17 predicted proteins | sample 5560091 | NCBI WGS metagenome assembly JAABUR01 (sample SAMN10711879, study PRJNA513375) | rock metagenome | isolation source: Antarctica rocks | place: Antarctica: Victoria Land, University Valley sud | reverse complement strand
AACTGCTCCTCGAAGCCGAGCGTCTCGTAGAAGCGGACCGAGAGGCCGACGTCCGCCGCATACACCACCGGGAACGCGCGTCCGGTCACCGGGCGACGGTACCGCACCTCACAGGCGGCGCGCGACGAGGGCGAGCAGCGCGGTCGTCGCGACGACCGGCACCAGCGCGGTGCGCAGCGACGTCGCGTCCGCGAGCGCGCCGACGAGCGGCGGGCCGACGACGAACGCGCCGTAGCCGACGCTGGTGACGAGCGAGACGGCCGCGGCCGCGCGGCGCGGGTCCGAGCGGCCGGCCACCGACAGCGCCGTCGGGATGACCGGCGCGAGGCCGGCGCCCACGACCAGCAGACCGGCGGCGGCGAGCGCGGGCGACCGGGCGAGCACCACGAGCAGCATCCCCGCCGCCGCGGCGGCGCCGGCGAGCGTGATCAGGCCGCGCTCGCCCAGCCGGTGCAGCGCGCGCGCCGACGCCAGCCGCCCCGCGAGCGACGCGGTGTGGAACGCGGCGAGCCCGACGCCGGTCAGCAGCGCGCCCGCGCCGAGCAGGTCGCGCAGGTAGAGCGCCGAGTAGCCCTCGAGCACGCCGTCGCCGAGGAAGCAGAGCGTGACGAGCGCGAGCGCCATCAGCACGCCGGGCGCGCGCAGCAGCCCGGCGCGGCCCAGGGGACTGTCCCCTCCCGCCGCCGCCCGGTGGCCGGGCCCGACCCGGGGACCGTCCCCATCCGCCGCCACCGCCCCGTGGCCCGGCCCGAGTCGGGGACTTTCCCCACCCGCCGCCGCCGCCCCCGGCAGCGGCGCCCGCGCCGCCACCGCCGCGAGCGCGAGCAGGCCGATGCCGCCCGCGGCGTACAGCGCACGGTGGCCGACGCCCGCGGAGAGCGCGGCGGCCGTGAGCAGCGCCGCCAGCGCGGCCGCGGCGCTGAACCCCGCGTGCAGCCGGATCATCACCGGCCTGCGGTGAACCCGCTCGACGTCGGCGCCGACCGTGTTCGCGCCGAGGTCGAGCAGCCCGTTGGCGAGGCCGTAGGCGGCGAGGGTGGCCAGCAGCGCCGCCGGTGCCTCGACCGCCGCGAGGGCGAGCAGCGCGACGCCGATCCCGGCCGCGCCGGCACACGCGAGCGGGCGCCGGCCGATCCGGTCCGCGACGGCCCCGCCCGCGATCAGCGAGAGGATCGACGTCCCCGCCAGCACGCCGAGCGCGACGCCCAGCGCGCCGGGGCTGAGCCCGCGCGAGGAGACGAGCTCGGGGACGAGCACGGACCACAGCCCGACCTGGGCGCCGAGACCGGCGAACAGCGAGGTGGCGATCCGGACATGGGTCCGGTGGTGATGCGACATGAAGGCCCCTGAGGCGCGGGCTCGACCGCCCGTCTCAGGGAGCGAGCCGCTCGGACCGCCAGCCGTCACCCGAGCGAAGGTGACGGATGCGCTCGTGCAGCCGGTTGGGGCGCCCCTGCCAGAACTCGACCGCGTCGGGGCGCAGCAGGTAGCCGCCCCAGTACGGCGGGCGCGGCACCTCGCCCGGGTAGCGGGTGCCGGCCTCGACCGCGCGCCGCTCCAGCGTCTCGTAGTCGGGGATCACGGCGCTCTGCTCCGATGCCCAGGCGCCGATCTGGCTGCCGTGGGGACGGCCGGCGAAGTAGGCGTCGGACTCCTCGTCCGACAGCTCCGCGACCGGGCCCTCCAGCCGGATCTGGCGCTGGAGCGCGTGCCAGTGGATCGCCACCGCGCCGTGCGGGTTGGCCGCCAGCTCGCGCCCCTTGCGGCTCTGGCGGTTCGTGTAGAACGCGACGCCGCGCTCGTCGATCCCGCGCACGAGCACCATCCGCACCGACGGGCGCCCGTCGGGGGTCGCGGTGGCGAGCGCCGCCGCCTCGGGCTCGGGCACGCCCTCGGCGCGCGCGAGCTCGTACCAGTCGTGGACCTGCTGGAGGGGGTTCACGTCGCCATCGCGACGTACTTGGTCTCCAGGTACTCGCCGATCCCCTCCTTGCCGCCCTCGCGGCCGAAGCCGGAGGCCTTGACGCCGCCGAACGGCGCCGCGGGGTTGGACACGAGGCCCTGGTTGAGGCCGACCATGCCGGTCTCGAGCCCCTCGATCACGCGGAACGCGCGCTTGACGTCGGAGGTGTAGACGTAGGCGACGAGGCCGTACTCGGTGTCGTTGCCGGCCGCGATCGCCGCCTCCTCCTCGTCGAAGCCGATCACCGGGGCGACGGGCCCGAAGATCTCCTCCTTCAGGAGCCGTGCGTCGTCCTTGACGCCCGCCAGGACCGTCGGCTCGTAGAAGTAGCCGGCGCCGTCGCGCGCGGTCCCGCCCACGACCGCCTGCGCGCCCTTGCCGAGCGCGTCGCGCACCAGCTCGTCGACCTTGTCGCGCTGCGTGCCGTCGATCAGCGGGCCGACCTTGACGCCGTCCTCGGTCCCGCGCCCGACCTTCATGTCACGCAGCTTCGCGGCCAGCTTCTCGGCGAACTCGTCCTGCACCCGTTCGGCCACGTGGAAGCGGTTGGCGGCCGTGCACGCCTCGCCCATGTTGCGCATCTTGGCGATCACGGCGCCCTCCACCGCGGCGTCGACGTCGGCGTCGGCGAACACCAGGAACGGCGCGTTGCCGCCCAGCTCCATCGACGTGCGTAGCAGGCCCGCGGCGGACTGCTCGACCAGCTTGCGCCCGACCTCGGTGGAGCCCGTGAACGTGAGCTTGCGCAGCCGCGGGTCGCCGATGATCGGCTTGGAGACCTCGCTCGAGGAGGACGAGGTCAGCACGTTGAGCACGCCCGCGGGCAGGCCGGCCTCCTCGAGGATCTGCGCCAGCGCGAGCATCGAGAGCGGCGTCTGCTGGGCCGGCTTGATGACCATCGTGCACCCGGCGGCCACCGCCGGGCCGATCTTGCGCGTGCCCATCGCCATGGGGAAGTTCCACGGCGTGATCGCGTAGCACGGGCCGACCGGCTGGCGCATGGTGATCAGCCGGCCCTGGCCGTTGGGCGCGGTCGCGAAGCGCCCCTCGATCCGCACGGCCTCCTCGGCGAACCAGCGGAAGAACTCCGCCGCGTAGGCGATCTCCGCCTTGGACTCCGCGATCGGCTTCCCCATCTCGAGCGTCATCACCAGCGCCAGCTCGTCCGCGCGCTCGGTGATCTTCTCCCACGCGCGGCGCAGGATCTCGCCCCGCTCGCGCGGCGGATGCGCCGCCCACTCGGCCTGCACGGCGCAGCAGGCGTCGAGCGCCGCCGTGGCGTCGTCGGGCGTCGCGTCGGCGACCTCGGCGAGCGACTCGCCGGTCGCGGGGTCCTCGACCGTCAGCGTCTCGCCGCCGCCGGCATCGCGCCACTCGCCGGCGATGAGCAGCCGGGTCGGGACGGCCTCGAGGGCGGCCTGCTCCTGTGATGCGGTGATGCTCATGCGGCGACGGTCTCCGTTCCGAGTTCTTGCGAGATGGCGACGTCCAGCGAGTAGTCGATCGGCAGCACGATCAGCGAGGGGACGTCGAGGTCGAGGGCCCGGCGCAGCGTCGGGCCGAAGTCGTCGACCGCGTCGATGCGCCACGCGGGCATGCCGAACGCGGCGGCCAGCCCGACGAAGTCGGGGTTGGTGAAGTCGGTGCCGAAGTGGCGGCCGAACTTCTTGTCCTGCTTCCACACGATCGAGCCGAACTGGCGGTTCTCCCAGATCACGTTGACGATCGGGGTGCCCAGCCGCACGGCGGTCTCCAGCTCCTGCACGTTCATGAGGAAGCCGCCGTCGCCGTTGACGGTGACGACCTTGCGCTCCGGATGCACGAGCTTGGCCGCGATCGCGGTCGGCAGCGCGATGCCCATGCCGGCGAGGCCGTTGGCGATCAGCACGGTGTCGGGCTCGTGGGCGGGGAACATGCGCGCGATCCACAGCTTGTGCAGCCCGACGTCGGAGATCAGCATGTCGCGGCGCCCCAGCGCCTGGCGGATCTCCCACAGCGCCCGCGGCGGCCGGACCGGGAACGCGTCGTCGCCGCGCCCGGCCTCGAAGTGCCCGAGGATGAGGTCGTTCAGGCGCGAGCCCGGCCCCGACCCCCAGCCGGAGTCGCGCAGCTCCTCGGCCAGGCGCGAGAGGATGTGGTAGAGGTCGCCGACGAGGTCGACCTCGGTCATGAAGTGCTCGTCGACCTCGGCCGCGACCGTGTCGATGCAGACGATCTTCTTGTCGCGGTCGGGGTTCCAGTTCTTCGGCGCGTGCTCGACGAGGTCGTAGCCGACGGTGATCACCACGTCGGCGTCCTCGAAGCCCGCGAGCGCGTAGTCGCGCGACTGCAGGCCGACCGTGCCGAGCGCGCGCGGGTCCCGGTAGTCGAGCAGCCCCTTGCCCATGAACGTCTCCGCCACGCCGATCCCGGTGGCGCGGGCGAACTCGCGCAGCGCGGCCGCGGCGCCGACGCGGGCGACGCCGTTGCCGGCCAGCACGATCGGGTTGGCGGCCGCGCGGATCACGCTCGCAGCCTCGAGCAGCTCGCGGCCGCTCGGCTCCGGACGGCGCACGCCCACCTGGGAGGGCAGCGGCTCGGCGTCGACCATGTCGGCCATGACGTCCTCGGGGAGCTCGATGTGCGTCGGGCCCGGCTTCTGCGCCTGGGCGACCTTGAACGCCTTGTGGACCACCTCGGGGATCACGCGCGAGGACTGGAGCCGCACGTTCCACTTCGTCACCGGTTGGAACATTGAGACGACGTCGATGTGCTGGTGGGACTCCTTGTGCATGCGCTCGAGGTCGGCCTGCCCCGTGAGCGCGACGAGCGGCGAGCGGTCCAGGAACGCATCGGCGACGCCGGTGATCAGGTTGGTCGCGCCCGGGCCGAGCGTGCCCAGGCAGACGCCGGCGCGGCGCGTCAGGCGGCCGTACATGTCGGCCATGTAGGCGCCCCCCTGCTCGTGGCGGACCGGGACGAACGTGATCGACGAGTCCTCGAGCGACTCGTTGAGGTCCAAGGTCTCCTCGCCCGGGATGCCGAACACATGCTTGACGCCCTCGGCCTCCAGGCACTCGACGAACAGATCCGACGCCTTGCGTTCCGTCACGACTTCCTTTCTCATCCCACGACGCAACTTCCGCGCGGTCACCGTGTCCGGCTACCTTAGGGAACCCACGCGAGATGCCGATCGCCCGATCGGGTCCACCGTTCCCCTCGCGACATGACCCGGAACCTCCGCACGCTCACGCTCGCGCTCGTCCTGCTCCTGCTGGGCACGGCGGCCACCGCCCACGCCGCCAAGCGCTTCACGATCCGCGGCGCCGGCTACGGCCACGGCGTCGGGATGAGCCAGTACGGCGCGATGGGCTACGCCGTGCACGGCTGGGACTACAAGGCGATCCTCGCGCACTACTACACGGGCACGCAGCTCGGCGCGCTCGACGACGCGCGCACGGTGCGCGTGCTGCTCCAGTCCACCAACGGCTCGGCGGCGTTCTCGGGCGCCGATCGCGCGGGCGGTCGCAAGCTCTTCCCCGGCAAGACCTACTACGCGCGCGGCCGTGCCGGCGGCCAGGTGCAGCTGCTCGCGGCCGGTGGGCGCGTGCTGGCCACGGTCCCCGCCCCGCTGATCGCCACCGGCCCCGGGCCGCTCACGCTGAAGGGGCGCGCCGGCAACGGGCGCTCCAACGGCGCCTACCGCGGGGCGCTCGAGTTCCGTCCCGGCGCCCTGGGCGGCGTGAACGCGATCAACGCCGTGGGCGTCGACGACTACGTGCAGGGCGTGGTGCCGCTCGAGTCGCCCGCCTCGTGGCCGATCGAGGCGCTCAAGGCCCAGGCCGTCGCCGCGCGCACCTATGCGCTCACCACGTCCAAGAGCGGGGTCGGGTTCGAGCAGTACCCCGACACCCGCTCGCAGGTCTACGGCGGCGTGGGCGCCGAGGTGGCGTCGACGAACCTGGCCACGCAGGCCACGGCGGGCCAGCTCGTGACCTACGCCGGCGCGCCGGTGCCGACCTACTTCTTCTCCACCTCCGGCGGCCGGACCGAGGACGTCGAGAACACGACGCTCGGCTTCGAGCCCAAGCCATGGCTCAAGTCGGTGGAGGACGAGTTCGACAGCGTCTCGCCGCGCCACCGCTGGGGTCCGATCCGCATGTCCTACCGTGCGGCGCGGAGCAAGCTGGGCAGCCTGGTCAAGGGGCGGTTCAAGGGCGTCAAGGTGGTCACGCGCGGGCGCTCGCCACGCGTCGTGGCGGCCGACGTGGTCGGGGCGCGCGGGCGCACGCGGGTCGACGGCGCCACGCTGCGCGCCCGCTTCGGCCTGTACGACTCCTGGGCGTACTTCACGGCGATCTCGACGCGCAAGGCGCCGCCGCCTCCCGTGCCCCCGTCCTCCGAGACCGGCGGCACCGGCGGGCCCGTCGTCTCGCAGGTCCGGTCGATCGCCACGCTCACCGGGGCGGTCCAGCCGGCGCGCAAGGGCGCGACCGTGCACGTCCAGCGCCGGGTCGCCGGCGCCTGGATCGCCGCCGGCACCGCCGCGGCCGGTCGCGACGGCCGGTACCGCGCGACCGTCGGCGCGCCCGGCGTCTACCGCGTGCGCTATCGCGGTGACACGGGCGCGCCCGTCCGCGTCCGCTAGTCGCCGCTCACCGCGTAGACGCGCGCGAGCGTCTCGGCGACGCAGACCGGCTTGTCGCCGCCCTCGCACTCGAACGTGACCTCGACGGTCATCTGCGCGCCGCCCGGGACCTCCTCGAGCCCGGTGAGCTTGGCGTGCATGCGGACGCGGCGGCCGACGGGCAGGGGCGCGGGGAAGCGGACCTTGTCGAGCCCGTAGTTGATCGCGAACGCGAAGCCCTCCAGGGCAAGGATCTGCTCGGTGAACATCGGCGCGAGCGAGAGCGTGTAGTAGCCGTGGGCGATGGTGCCGCCGAACGGCGTCTGCCTCGCCCGCTCCCGGTCGACGTGGATCCACTGGTGGTCGCCGGTCACGTCGGCGAAGGCGTCGATCGCCTTCTGCGTGACGTCGTGCCAGTCGGAGGTGCCGAGGTCGTCGCCCTCGGCCTGCTTGAGCTCGTCGAGTCCGGTGATCGTCCGCATGGCGGCGGACCTTATCCTCCGCGGGGATGCCACAACCTCTGTTGCTCGCCGACACGCCGCACCTGCTCTACCGCGCGTTCTTCGCGCTGCCCGACTCGATCACCGACGACGAGGACCGCCCCGTCAACGCGCTGCTCGGCTCGGTCAACCAGCTGCTGTGGTGCGTGGAGCGCTACCGGCCCCGCGCCGTGATCTGCTGCTTCGGCCAGGAGTCGGCGACCTACCGCACCGAGCTCTACCCGCCCTACCACGCGCACCGCCCGCCGATGCCCGACGCCCTGGCCGAGCAGTGGGAGCGAGCGCCGGCGCTCTACGAGGCGCTCGGCTGGACCGTGGCCACGCACGCCGACCTCGAAGCGGACGACCTCATGCACGCGTTCGCCGCCGCCGAGGTGGCCGCCGCCGGGCGGGCCCTGATCCTCACCGGCGACCGCGACATGTTCCAGTGCGCCGGCGACGGGATCGCGATCCTGCTCCAACGCGCGCGCCAGGAGGGCCCGGACGAGATGGGCGGCGCCGAGGTGGAGGAGCGCTACGGGGTCGCGCCCGCGCTGGTGCCGGACTTCATCGCCCTGCGCGGCGACCCCTCCGACGGGCTGCCGGGCGCCAAGGGGATCGGGGAGAAGACGGCGGCCGAGCTGCTGCGCCGCCACGGCGGCCTGGAGGCGGCGATCGCGGGCGCGATCCGCGAGAAGCCGGCCGTCCGGCGCGCGCTGCTCGAGCAGGCCGACGAGCTGCGCGCGTTCAAGGACATCGCGACGCTGCGCGACGCCGAGGTGGAGCGGCCGCCGGACCGCGAGACCGATCGCGCGGGCGGCGCCGAGGCGGCGCGGGCGCTGGGGATGGGCCGCCTGGCCGCCCGCTTGAGCGCGTGAGGCCGCCGCCGGCCTACGCGGGGCGGACGGTGTCGCGCCCCGCGTCCTTGGCCTGGTAGAGCGACCGGTCGGCGCGCGCGAGGAGGTCGTCGGCGGTGTCGCCCGCCCAGTGCGCCCAGCCGACCGAGATGGTGACGCCGACCTCCGCGTCGTCGATCTCGACCGGCGCGGCCGCCACCGCGGCGCGCAGCCGCTCGGCGGCGCGCCGGGCGCCGTCGCGGTCGGTGTCGGGCAGGATCGCGACGAACTCGTCGCCGCCCCAGCGCGCCAGCACGTCGCCGCCGCGGACCGCCGCGGCGAGCCGGCGGGCGAGCTCCGCGAGCACGTGGTCGCCGGCCCGGTGCCCGTACGTGTCGTTGATCGCCTTGAAGCGGTCGACGTCCACGCGGGCCAGGGCGAGCGCGTGATCGTGGCGGGTCGCCAGCGCGACCGCGCGCACCAGCTCGTGCACCCCGTGGTGGCGGTTGGCGAGACCGGTCAGCTCGTCCGTGAGCGCCTGCTCGGCGAGCCGCCGGTTGGCCTGCAGCAGCGCGTCGTGGAGCGCCTTGACGCGCAGCGCGGCCATCACGCGCGCGTCGAGCTCCGCGGGGTCGAACGGCTTGTGCAGGTAGTCGTGCGCGCCGCGCCGCAGCCCCTCGGGCAGCAGCTCGCGATCGGTCCCGTCGGTGAGCATGATCACCGGCACGGCCGCGAGGCCGTCGTCGGCGCGGAGGCGGTCGAGCACCTCGATCCCGCTCATCCCCGGCAGCTCGTGGTCGAGCAGGATCGCGTCGGGCGGGTGCGCCGCGACGAGCTCCAGCGCCGCCTCGCCGTCCGGCGCGACCGCGACGCGGTAGCCGCGGTCTCCGAGTTGGCGCAGCAGCATCTCCCGGATCGTCTCGGAGTCCTCCACGACGAGGACGAGCGGCGGCGGGGAGGCGGTCATCTCCCCCCTAACGGGAGCTAGGGCGTGAACTTGACGGTGATCACGTCCCCGTCGGCCATGCGGTAGTCGCGGCCCTCGAGCCGCAGCACCCCGCGGTCGCGCGCGCCGGCGTAGCCGCCGGCTTCGACGAGCGCCTCCCAGCCGATCACCTCGGCGCGCACGAACCCGCGCTGGATGTCGGAGTGGATCGCGCCCGCCGCGTGCCAGGCGGTGAGCCCCCGGCGCAGGTGCCAGCTCTGCGCCGGCTTGTCCTCGCCGGCCGTGAAGAACGCGATCAAATCGAGCAGCCCGAACGCGCCGCGGACGACCCGGTCCAGGCCGGTCTCTCCCACCCCGAGCGCCTCGCGCATCGCGGCGGCCTCCTCGTCGTCGAGCTCGGACAGCTCGGCCTCGATCCGCGAGGAGACGGCCACGGCGGCGGCCCCGACCGCCGCGGCGTGGTCGGCGACGACGGACGGCACCGCGTCGTCGCCTTCGTCGACGTTGGCGACGTACAGGACCGGCTTGCCGGTCAGGGGCGAGAGGTTGCGCAGCGCACCCGGCGCGGCGGCGGGCACCGGCACGGTGCGCGCGGGCTCGCCGCGCTGGAGCGCCGCGACCACCTCGCGCAGCCACGCCTCCTCCGCGATCGCCGCCTTGTCGCCGCCGCGCGCCTCGCGCACCACGCGCGCGTGGCGACGCTCGGCCGCCTCGAGATCGGCGTAGACCAGCTCGGTCTCGATCGTCTCCATGTCGGCGGCGGGGTCGACGCGTCCCTCCGGGTGGATCACGTTCTCGTCGCCGTGGCAGCGGACGACGTGCAGGAGCGCGTCGGTCTCCCGGATGTTGGCCAGGAACTGGTTGCCGAGGCCCTCGCCCTTGTGCGCACCGGCGACGAGGCCGGCGATGTCGTGGAAGTCGATCGTGTCCGGGACGAGGTTGGACGCGCCGATCGTCTGCGCCACCGCTTCCAGCCGCGCGTCGTGGACGGGGACGACCGCGACGTTCGGCTCGATCGTCGTGAAGGGGTAGTTGGCGGCCTCCGCCCCGGCGCGGGTGAGCGCGTTGAACAGCGAGGACTTGCCCGCGTTGGGCATGCCGACGATGCCGACCTTCATCGCCCGAGGCTTCCCAGCGCGGTGCCGAGCACGGCGCCGGCGGCGACGTCGGACGGGTAGTGCACGCCGAGGTACAGGCGCGAGACGCCCATGGCGACGGCGGCGACGTACAGCGGCGGCGTCGGGAGGAGGCGGCCGAACGCGCGCGCGGCGGCGAAGCTCGACGTCGCGTGCGACGACGGGAACGACAGGCCGGTCGGCGTGGCCATCAGGTGCGGGAGGTCCTCCACCGCGGGGCGCCGGCGGCCGACCGCCAGCTTGATCGACGTGGAGACCAGGTAGGCGGCGCCGACGCAGCCCGTCGCGCGGGCCCAGCGCCGCCGGCGGTGGCCGTCGAGCGCGATGCCGGCCGTGCCCGCCACGAGCCACATCCCGCCGTGCTCGCCCAGGCGCGAGTACGAGCGCACCCAGCGCACGGTCTCCGGCGTGCGGGCGATGCTGCGCACGCGCCGGTAGAGCGACAGGTCGAGCGCGTTGACGCGAACACGGAGGCTGGACACCGCAGGAGCGTAGTGCGATCGCGGGCATCCGCCCCGCGGCGCCCGCGATCGCGGCGCGCTAGAAGCCGACGCGATGCTCGTCGGACTCGACGCGGAGGTACACGACCTGCTCGAGGTCGAGCACGACGGCGCCGTCGGCCGCCTCCACCTCGCGCCAGCCGCCGTTGGAGCCCTGGGCGAGCGCCGTCCGCAGCTCGGACAGGTGGTCCTCCGTGATGCGCAGGGAGAGCACCTGCCCACCCTGGAACCCGATCGCCGCGCGTCTTGCCGTCATGGGTGGAGCGTAGCTGGCTCGACGAGCTCGGTGAGCACCGAGCCGCTGGCGCCGGGGTGCACGAAGGCGACCCGCGCCCCCCGGATGCCGATGCGGGGGGCCTCGTCGATCAGCCGGACGCCGCGCTCGCGCAGGCTCGCGAGGGCCGCGTCGATGTCGGCGACCTGGTAGGCGACGTGGTGCAGGCCCGGCCCGCGCCTGGCCAGGAACCTGCCGACCGGTGTCTCGCCCGAGAGCGGCCGCAGCAGCTCGACGTGGTTCTCGCCGACGTCGAGCAGCACCGCCTCGACGCCCTGGTCGGGCACGGTCTCGCGGTGCGCGACCGGCATCCCGTAAGTCCGCTCGTGCAGCGCGATCGCGGCGTCGAGGTCGTCAACGGCGACCCCGATGTGGTCTAGGCGGCTGAACACTTCCGGCCCGAACAGTAGTGCTCCGCGGGTCATCCGGACCGCGTTCTGTCTGGCAGGCCGGACATCACCTGCCTCGGCCGGAGGCCTCGTCACCGGCTTCGCCTCGCGGTCTTCGCTTAACCGGGCTTCGCCCTCTAGGGTCGGGCGGATGCGCGTGGCGCTGATCGCCAATCGGGCCTCCGGGGGAGGGCTCGATCCCGAGCCGCTCGTGCGGGCGATGAGCGCATCGGGCGCCGACGTGACGGTCTACGGCTGCGAGTCGGAGGAGCTCGAGCGCGCCGCCCGGCAGTCGCCCGAGCGGATCGTGGTGGCCGGCGGCGACGGCACGGTCGGCGCGGCGGCCGAGCTGGCCGGGCGCCTGGACGTGCCGCTCGGCGTCATCCCGGGCGGCACCGCCAACGACTTCGTCCGCACGGCCGGACTGCCGCTCGACCCGATCGAGGCGGCCGAGCTGGCGGTCACCGGCACCACGCTGCGCCGGCTCGAGCTGGGCCGCCTCGCCGACGGGCGCCGGTTCGTCAACGTCGCGAGCGCCGGCCTCGCGTCCATCGCGGCCCGCCGCGCGGCGCCGCTGAAGCCGCACCTGGGTCAGCTCGCCTACGCCGTCGGGGCGCTCCGCGCGGCCGCCGCGGCCGCGCCGCTGCCCTGTGCCGTGCGGGCCGGCGGCGAGACGGTGTTCGAGGGCGAGGCGTGGCAGGTGATCGTCGCGGTCACGGGCGCGTTCGGCGGCGGCTCGGAGGTCGGCGCCGCCGACCCGCAGGACGGCGTGCTCGACGTCGCGGTGCTGCCCGCCGGCTCGCGCGTCGGCCTCGCCCGCCGCGCCTGGGGCCTCAAGCGCGGCACGATCGCCGACCAGCGCGACGTCGAGCACCACCGCGCCGCCGTGATCGAGGTCGACGTCCCGCCCGGCACCGAGTTCAACGTCGACGGCGAGGTCCGCGACACCGGCCTCGAGCGCGTGACGGTCGAGCACGCCGCCTACGCGCTGATCACCTAGAGAGGGACAGTCCCGCTTCAGGTGTGCGCGGCGTCCGCGGCCGCGACCACGCGCAGGCCGCCGGCGCCGCGGTGGAAGCGCGGGGTGCCGGCCATGATCCGGTCGATGTCGGCGCGCTCGAGCACCTCGTTGCGCAGCAGGCCGGCGGCCAACTCGTCGAGCTTGTCGCGGTGCCCGGAGATCAGCCTCGCCGCCGCGCGCTTGGCCTCGTCGGTGAGGTGTTGCTGCTCGTCGTCGCGCAGCTCGCGCGTGCGGTCGGACACCTCGCCGCCGTGCGCGGAGATCTTGCGCGACGTGATCGACGTGCCCATCGCGTACTCGTGGATCATCGAGCGGGAGATCTCGGTCACGCGCTGCAGGTCGTCGGACGCGCCGGTGGTGACGGCGCCGAACACGATCTCCTCGGCGACGCGCCCGCCGAGCAGCATCGTCATGTAGTCGATCAGCTCCTCGCGCGTCTTGAGGTACCGGTCCTCCTCGGGGAGGTTGAGCGTGTAGCCGAGCGCCCGGCCGCGCGGCACGATCGAGATCTTGTGCACGCGGTCGATGCCCGGCAGCAGCTCCGCGCACAGCGCGTGACCGGCCTCGTGCCAGGCGACGACCCGGCGCTCGTGCTCGTTGAGGGTGCGGCGCGACTGCATCCCGGCGACCACGCGCTCCAGCGCGCCGTCGAAGTCGGCCTGGAGGATCTCGAGGCGCCGCGACCGCGCCGCCGAGATCGCCGCCTCGTTGCAGAGGTTGGCGAGGTCGGCGCCGGTGAGCCCCGACGTCTGGCGCGCGAGCGTGACCAGATCGCAGGTGTCGGCCAGCGGCTTCTTCGCCGAGTGGACCCGGAGGATCGCCTCGCGGCCGGCGACGTCGGGTGGCGAGACGAAGATCTGACGGTCGAAGCGGCCCGGCCGCAGCAGCGCGGGGTCGAGCTTCTCGAGCAGGTTGGAGGCGGCGATCACGACGAGGTCGCCGGTCGAGTCGAAGCCGTCCATCTCGACGAGCAGCTGGTTGAGGGTCTGCTCGCGCTCGGAGTTGTTGTCCGAGCCGCGCCGGGCGCCGACGGCGTCGAGCTCGTCGATGAAGATGATCGCGGGCCGCGCCGCACGGGCCTCGTTGAACAGCCGCCGGATGCGCGCGGCGCCCAGGCCGGCGAACATCTCGACGAACGAGGCGGCCGACTGGGAGAAGAACTGGGCGCCGGACTCGTGCGCGACGGCCTTCGCGAGCAGCGTCTTGCCGGTGCCGGGCGGGCCGTGCAGCAGGATGCCCTTCGGCACCTTGGCGCCCAGCGCCTCGAACCGCTTCGGGTCGCGCAGGAACTCGACGACCTCCGTGAGCTCCGCCTTGGCCTCGTCCGCCCCGGCGACGTCCGCCCAGCCGATCGCCGACGAGGACTCCGGCTTGATCTGCTGCGGCTTGGTCCGCGGCATCATCTTCATCGTGCGCCAGATGAAGTAGACGAGGAGGCCCATGAAGATGATGGGCACCCAGGTGATGATCCAGTTCTCGACCTGGAACCAGGCGATAGCTTCCGTGCTCGGCATGAGCCCAGTATGCCCTCTGAGGGCGCCCGCGAGCTAGGGTCCGAACCCCATCTATTCGTCCACTACGGCGCGGCGCCCTCGGCCCGCAGGATCTCCTCGAGCGCGGCCCGGCCGACCTCCAGCTGGCGCTCGTCGGGCTCGCGCGTCCCGACCAGGCGCTGGATCTCGAACCCGGGACGCCTGAGCGCCCGCGCGGCACGCGTCTCGGCGTGGCGCTCGCACCACGCGAAGACCTCGACGGCGACGGCCGAGGACGCGACCGCGACGGCGCCGCCGGCCAGCGGCCCGGGCTTCTCGACGGCGCGGCGCAGCAGCAGCGTGCCGGCCAGGTTGGAGGCCAGCATCGGCGCCACGAGGTGCGAGCCGCAGCGCTCGTGCTCCTTCGTCGCGTCGCGCGCATCGTCGTCGTCGGACTCGTACGCGCCGATCGCCTTGTGCTCGACGCCGTGGTAGGCGGCCAGCTCCCCGCCACGCAGCGCGAACAGCGCGGGCATGAAGGAGATCATCGCCGCCGCGGCCTCCCCGCCCACCCCGCGCACCCGCCGGCGCAGCAGCGTGCCGCCGAGCGAGGCGCCGCCCGCGACCGCGAGCACGCCGGGATCCTGGAACGGCAGCCTGGCCTCGGGCAGCCCGCGCTTGACGAGCGGGATGACCGCCATCGCCTCGCCCAGCCGCACCACCCCGCGCACGCCGGGGATCCGATCGGCGGAGCGCAGCCGCGGCTTGCGGCCGGACGCGCGCTTGATCTCGCCGCCGGGGGTGCGGACGGCGGCGGCCCAGTGCGTCGGGCCGTGCACGAGCAGGCCGTTGCGCAGCGCCATGCCCCCCAGCCGGAGCTTCCCTGTGCCCGCCGGCGAAGCCGGTTGGGTATCGGCGTCGGTCACGTGAGCAGCCTCCTGGGCAGGTCGGTGAAGAACTCGGTGGCGAAGCCGATGTCGCGCACGTCCAGGCGCTCGTCGGCGGAGTGCATCAGCGGCCACGACTCGTACAGGGTCTGGTGGCGCTGGGGGAAGAAGCCGTAGGCGACGCAGTCGGGGAACGCGGCCCGGAACCAGCGCGAGTCGGTGAACGCGGGCAGCACGACGGGCACCGCCTCGCCGGCCGGGTCCACCTCGCCCACCCATTCGGCGATCGCGTCCATCAGGGGAGAGGCGACCGGCGAGCGGTTGCCGACGACGGCCTCGGTCAGCTCCAGCTCCAGCCCGTTCGTGTCGCCGAGCAGCTCGCGCGCGCGGCGCTCGGCCAGGTCGCCGTCCAGTCCCGGCGGCATGCGGCAGTCGACCGAGAACTCCGCCCTGGCCGGGATCACGTTGATCTTCTGGCCGGCCGAGATCAGCGTCGGCGCGAACGTGGCGCCCAGCGTCGGCTCGAGCAGCGCGGCGAGGCGCGGCTCGGCGGCCCGTATGCGCTCGACGGCGCCGCTCGGATCCGCCGGGTCCTCCCCGATCGCCTCCAGGAACGCGCGCGGCTCGTCGACCACGTCGTAGGCCGCGCGGCCGCGGCCGATGCGCTCGAGCGCGGGCAGCAGCTTGAGCAGCGCGTTGTCGGCCAGGGCGGGCACCGACGCGTGGCCGGCGCGGCCGCGGGCGCGCACGCGGAAGCGGAACGTCCCCTTCTCCGCGCAGCAGACGCCGTACAGGCGGCGCTCGCCGTAGGGCATGACCGCGCCGCCGCCCTCGTTGAGCAGGAAGTCCACGCGCGCGGCGTCGGGCCGCTGCTCGGTGAGCCACTGGGCGCCGAGCCCCCCGCCGGTCTCCTCGTCGACGACCGAGATGAGCTTGAGCTCACCGCGCGGCGGGCGCCAGCCCTGGCGCGCGAGGTGCGCCGCGGCGACCGCCTCCGCGGCGGTCTGGGACTTCATGTCGACGGCCCCCCGGCCCCACAGCGCGCCGTCGTGCACGTCGCCCGACCACGGGTCGTAGCGCCAGTCGGCCGCGTCGGCGAGCACCGTGTCGACGTGGGAGAGATAGCCGAGCACCGGACCCTCGGCGTCGCCGCGCAGGCGCGCGATGAGGTTGGGGCGCTCCGGGTCGGAGGCGCACAGCAGCTCGCACTCGAGCCCTGCCTCCTCCAGGTAGCCCTTCAGCCACTCCTGGCAGGCGCGCTCGTTGCCGGGCGGGTTGACGGTGTCGAAGCGGATGAGCTGCGAGAGGACGTCGGTCGCCTCGGCGTGCAGGTCCATCCGGTAGAAGGTAGCCCCTGCCGGCATCCGGCCGGCAGGTCCGACAACGACTGACGGCATCCGGCCGTCAGAGACCGCTTTTGCTCTAGGGCAGCGGTCCGCCCGCGACGGCGACGGCCAGCCCGGCGCCCGCCCCCGCCGCCAGCGCGAGCAGCGGCGCGCGGCGCAGCGCGAGCAGCGTCGCGGCGAGCGCCAGCACCGCCGCCTGCCACCACTCCCCCAGGCCGGCGGCGAGCGGCACCCCGGCGCCGAGGATGGCGCCGACGGCCGCGGGGGCGGCGCCGTCGAGGAACGCCCGGGCCGCCCGGCTCGCGCGCAGCCGGCCGAAGCGGTCGCCGCCGAGCGCCACCATCAGGAACGACGGCGCGAACGCGATCGCCGCAGCCAGCAGGGCGCCGCCGAGGCCGGCCGCCGCCCAGCCGACGAGCGCCACGGTGTGGGTGACGGGCCCAGGGGTGAGCTGGCCGAAGGCGACGGCGTTGACGAACTCGGTGTCGGTCATCCAGCCGTACCGGTCGACGGCGTCACCCTGCATCAGCGGGATGGTCACGAAGCCGCCGCCGTAGGAGAGCGCGCCGACCTTGAGCGCCGTCCACCCGAGGCCCGGCAGCGCGCCGGCGACCGCGAGGACCACCGGCCATGCGTGCGCCGCCGCCCACGTGCGCCGGCGCCAGCCCAGCTCCAGGAACCCGGCCGCCAGCAGGACGAGCACGACGTAGGGACCGGCGAGCACCGTGGCGACGAACCCGGCGGCGAGGTAGGCGGGTCCGCGCAGGTCGCGGCGGCCGCCGAGCGTGCTCCGCCCCAGCACGATCCCCGCCTGCACCACGACGGCGACCACGGCGGCGCCCGCCCCCGCTCCGATCCCGAGGATCCAGGCCGGCGGCGCATCCCCGAGCGCCAGCGCCGCGATCGCGAGCACCATCAGCAGGCCGGGCACGATGAACCCGAAGCCGCCCACCAGCGCACCCGGGATCCCGCCCACCCGGTACGCGCAGTAGATCGCCAGCTGCGTCGACCCGGGGCCGGGCAGCAGTTGGCAGGCCGCGTTGGCGTCGTCGAACTCCGTGGCGCCCATCCAGCCCCGGCGGTCGACGACCAGCTCCCGCAGCATGAGCACGTGGGCGGGCGGCCCGCCGAAGGCGATCAGCCCGAGCCGACCCCATTCACGGATGACGATCGCCAGCGGGACGCGCACGAGCGGACCGGACCATACTGGCGTCGTATGGATCAGCTGTTCGCGCCCGAGGAGCCAGACGACGCGCGGCCCGAGCCGCCGCCGGTCGACGGCCCCCTGGCGGCGCGCCTGCGTCCGCGCACGCTCGACGAGTACGTCGGGCAGGAGCACCTGCTCGGGCCCGGCTCGGCGCTGCGGACGGCGATCGAGTCCGGCCGGCCGCACTCGATGGTGCTCTACGGACCGCCCGGGACCGGCAAGACGACGCTCGCGCGCATGACCGCCGAGCACGCCGACGCGGCGTTCGAGGAGCTCTCCGCGGTCAACGCCGGCCGCCCCGAGGTGCGCGAGGTGATCGCCCGGGCGCGGGAGCGCAAGCGCGGCGGCCGCGCGACGATCTTCTTCCTCGACGAGATCCACCGCTTCAACAAGGCCCAGCAGGACGCGCTGTTGCCCGCGGTCGAGGACGGCACGGTGACGCTGATCGGCGCCACGACGGAGAACCCGTACTTCGAGGTCAACT
>JAABUR0100004858.1_pt1 | contig 17555 bp, 20 predicted proteins | sample 5560091 | NCBI WGS metagenome assembly JAABUR01 (sample SAMN10711879, study PRJNA513375) | rock metagenome | isolation source: Antarctica rocks | place: Antarctica: Victoria Land, University Valley sud | reverse complement strand
ATGGAGTGCAGCGCCACGGCCAGCTCGGCGGTCCCGAGGTTCGCACCGAAGTGGCCGCCGATCTCCCCGACCGTGTCGATGATGTGGTCGCGCACCTCCTGGGCGACCTGCACGAGCTCCTCATCAGAGAGCGGGTGCAGATCCTGGGGGCGGTTGATGCGATCGAGGATGCGGGTCATGGGGCTTCTCGGGGTGCCTAGTTGGTCCGGGTGTAGATGAAGTGCGTGATCTGCTCGAGCTCGGATGCCCCGTGCGGTGCCGCCTGCGACAGCGCCGACCTCGCGTTGGCCGCCGACTCGGCGGCGAGCCGGCGCGCCCCGTCCAGGCCGAACTCCGAGACGTAGGTCCGCTTGCCGTGGCGCGCGTCGGAGCCTTGCGGCTTTCCCAGGGTGTCCTCGCTTCCGGTCACGTCGAGGATGTCATCGACGATCTGGTAGAGAACGCCGAGCTCGCTCGCGTAGCGTCGATAGGTCATTGTCGCAGCTTCGTCTCCACCGTCTAGGAGGAGTACGCACTCCACGGACGCACCGATGAGCCGTCCCGTCTTGAGCCCGTGGAGGCGGCGCAGGCCGTGCGCACCGTCGGGCGCCGTTCCGTGCACGTCGAGGTACTGGCCGCCGACCATTCCGTTGACCCCGGTGGCCGCCGCGAGCTCTGAGACCGCCTGCAGCACGTCGCGTGGCTGGCCGAGCTGCTCGGAGAGCACGTGGCGGAATGCCTCGGCGTAGAGCCCGTCACCGGCGAGGATCGCCACGTCCTCTCCGAAGGCGACGTGGCAGGTGGGACGTCCGCGGCGCAGGTCGTCGTCGTCCATCGCCGGCAGGTCGTCGTGGATTAGCGAGTAGGTGTGGATGAGCTCGACCGCCGCTGCGAAGGGCAGGAAGTCCGCCTCGTCGCGGCGGAGGGCGCGCGCGGTCGCCAGCGCCAGCACGGGACGGATGCGCTTGCCGCCGGCCAGCAGCGAGTAGCGCATCGCGTCCTCCAGGCCCGCGGTGATCGCGTCGTCGGAGAAGCGCAGCCGCTCGAGGTAGGCGTCGACGCGCTCGCGCAGCGCGTCCGGGTAGGCCATCAGAGCAGTTGGTCCTGGTTCGGTGCGCTCGGATGCTGGTCGGAGGCGGCGGCCCGTGCGAGGCGCTCGAGCTCGGCGACTGCGTGTGCCGCGGTCTGGGCGCATTGCTCGACGGCCTCGGCGGCCGCATCGGGGCTCAGCTCGCCGCGGCGCAGCCGATCCGCGGACTCCTCCAGGCGGGCCACGAGCCGCTCAAGGGTCGCCGTGTCGTGGGCAGCAGCCTCGCTCACGCGGAGCCCTTCGCGACCCGGTCGCGCAGGACCGCCGCCAGGATGCCGTTGACGAAGCCCGGCGTGTCGGCGCCGCAGTACTCCTTCGCGAGCTCCACGGCCTCGTCGATCGCGCCCTCGGGCGGGATCGGGACGTCGCCCGGCGCGGCGTCCGGGTGGACGATCTCCAGCAGCGCGACGCGCATGATCGCCTTCTCGAGCGGGGCGATGCGGTCGACCGTCCAGCCCTTGGCGTGGCGCTCGATGAGCGCGTCGAGCTCCTCGGCGTAGTCGTCGACCGCGTACGCGAGCGCGCGCGTGAAGGTCGACGCGGCGCGCTCGAAGAGGTCGTCGAGCTCGCGTCCCGTCAGGTCGTGCTGGTAGAGCGCGAAGACCGCGGCGCGGCGCTGGTCGGTGCGGCGGGACACCGACCGGCTAGGCCCGCGACATGTACTCGCCGGTCTCGGTCTGCACCTTCACCCGGTCGCCGATGTTCACGAACAGCGGCACCTTGATCTCCGCGCCGGTCTCCACGGTGGCGGGCTTGTCGCCGCCACCGGAGACGGTGTCGCCACGGACGCCCGGCTCGGTGTGCGTGATCTCCAGCTCGACCGAGGACGGCAGCTGGATGTCGGCGGGCTCGTCGTCGATGAACAGCAGGTCGACGGCGGTGTTCGGCTTGGTCCAGCGCAGCTTGTCGGCGAGCGCCTGCTGCGGGATCGCGGACTGCTCGTAGGTCTGGGAGTCCATGAAGTGCGCCTCCTCCCCGTCGGAGTACAGGAACGTCATCTTCTTGGCCTCGGTGCGCACGGAGCGGAACTTCTCCCCGGCGCGGAACGTCTTGTCGATGACGTTGCCGTCCCGAGTGCGGCGCAGCTTGGTGCGGACGAACGCCGGCCCCTTTCCGGGCTTGACGTGCTGGAACTCCACCACCTTGAAGATGGTGCCGTCGACCTCGATGTGGTTGCCGTTCTTGAGCTGGTTGGTGCTGATCACGACCCCAGACGCTACCTACGCGGCGACGTCGACGGCAGCCGACGTCGAGCGAGGCTCGGGGATCGGCTGGCCATCCGCACGCAACCCATCGAGATGGAACGCGATGCCGTCGCGCACGAGCTGCTCGACTACACGGGAGCTTTGGCCTGATCGGCGAGCGAGCAGCTGACGTCGCCCTTGAAGTCGATGAGACTGAGGCCGAGTAGGCCGCTGCCGACGGTGTTGCTCGCGCTGATCGTGCAGGTCGTGCCCGCATCGAAGGTGACCGACGCTGACGGCGTCGCCGCCGACGCCGTGGGGGCGAAGGCCGCGAGAGCCGCACAGCCGGCAACCATTCCCGAAAACGATCCTTGAATTGAGCTTCATGGTGTTCGATCCTCTCTTCGACAAGCGCTCCGAAGTGGCGCATTACTGACGAGTTCGCTTCGCTGATCGAAAAACGTTCTAAACGGCTTTCGGCGGCGCGGCGCGCACAGATCGGTCCGAGCGGTCGCTCGCAGGGACCGCTTTCCGGACCCGTGGCGGGTACCTGCGATGACCGACTTCGCCGTGATCTACGAAAAAGCGACCGATGGGATCAGCCGCGATCAAGGAGCGTCACGGGGACAGTGTCGGTCTGAGCAGCGGTGTGACGATCCTGTGGTCCACCAGGTGGCCGGGCGCTCGTCGGCTTGGGCGCGTACCGCGGGATCATGAGGCGGCCGTCATCGACAGCACAGGTGGCCCGTGCTGATCGTCAACCCGCTCGCCGAGCAGGAGCTCGGTCGGGGCAGGATGCCGACCGCGGTCGGATGCAGGTCAGCCGAGTTGCGCCAATGCTTCCTGCGACCCCCAAGCGACTGGCACCACCAAGTCAGCGCTCATCCGCGAGGCAATCGACGCGTATCTCGGCGACGGCCCGGTAGCCCCAAGCGAAGCCGATCTCGTCCGCCGCCGAACCGCATGAAGCAACAGCGCGTCCTCGGCCAGCCGTTTGAGCAGCAGACGACCGACGGCGACTCGACGGGGTTCGCGCTGCCCACAGGCTGAGCCGAACATGTCCTGGTCGAACCGCGACGTGGGTACTCAGCCCTTGTCGCGATCGCCAGGACGTCAAGTCAAGCTCGGCAGTCCCACCTCGCAACTCGATGACTCGTCGTCCGAGTCGTGGGCGACGATGATCGAATGGCGAGGAAGTACCGGGAGGTACGAGCGGCGCTCCGCAAGGCGGATTGGACGGTTGTCCGCATCTCTGGTTCACACGAGATCTGGGAGCACCCCGACGGGCGGACGGTAACCGTGCCTGGTGGCGGCAAGGCCAACCGGGATGTCCCTGCCGGTACCCTGGCAAGCATTCGACGCGATACGGGATTGGCCGAGCTGCGATGAGCACTTACGCCGTGATCTACGAGCCTGCCTCCGATGGCAGTTGGAGCGCCCGTGCTGCGGATCTCCCCGTCTACGCTGTCGGTGACAGTCGTGAGGAGGCGGAACGAGAGATCCGGTCGGCTATCGCCCTGCACATAGCGCACCTCGTGCAGTCAGGGCAGCCGACGCCCCCAAGTTTCAGCGCGGTCGGGAACGTCACCGTCTGACACATTCCGTCGCGGGCCGCTGTCTTCTCCTCAATGGTGGGCTCATCATCGCATCATCGGACCGACCTACGGAGGACGGCTGCTCACCGTGGTCGTTCAGCCGCACGCCCGCGATGAGGCGGCCCGGCACGTGATGACGGCGTGGGGTTGGACGCGTCATGAGAACGGCGCCTTCCGCCACCGCGCCACCACCTGAAGCGCCATGATGTCCGCATGAGTGGGAAGCTTGACCGACATCGAACCGGACGAGGCGATGGACTTGGCGGGCGGCGTCAGCCTCCACGCGAACTCGGACACCGCGTCGGCGCTCGCCGTCCCGTTCACCGAGGTCCAACTCGCCGCTGTGGAGCGCATCGCCCGTGACCGCGGAATCACGTCCGTCGAAGCGGTTCAGCGCCCGATCGAGGAGGCACTCGAAGCCACGGGCTCATCGCGGTGCCGCCTGATCTCGCCGCACGGCCAGGACTTCGACTGCGGGGGCGATCCGCCGCCATGCCTCGTAGCCGGCCGGGCGCTTCTTCATCTCGTCCGCGAGCTGCATGAACTGGTGGCCGACGGTCATGAGCGCACGGTCCATCCGGAGGGCGCGCCAGCGCGCTCGCCAGTGGGCGGTGCGGTCGTGGCGCAGCGCCCAGGCCATCTCGCGCATCGCCCACCCGGGCTCGTTGGACTGCCGGTGCGGGCAGAAGCGGCTCGGCCCGGCCACCTGCACCTCGAAGTCGTCCTCGAACAGCCGGCGCAGCCCGCTCTCGGTGGCGTTGAAGTAATGGTCGGGATAGCCGTGAAGCGGCTGGAGGAACGCCGCAAGCGTGTAGCACGAGCCCCCAGGCACCAGTACTCGCGCGATCTCCTTGGCCGCCGTCCACGGGGAGTGCAGGTGCTCGAACACCGCCAGCGAGAAGACGAAGTCGAAGGACGCGTCTGCGAACGGCAGCGCGTGCGCGTCGGCGACCAGGTCGAGGCTGTCGGCGCCGTAGACGAAGGCGTCGGTCCGGATGACGTTCTCGGCGCGGTGCGTCTCCAGGCCCGCGCCGAGCTCGAGGATGCGATCGCCGCGGGCCAGCGCGGCATCCACCGAGGGGATCCCCAGGTTCGCGCAGTCGTGCGTCGGCAGCTCCCCGCCGGTCTGGCGCAGGTCGATCGCCACCGGATCGGCGTCTAGTATCAGAAGCGGGACGCCGGCCAGCGCCCCGTAGACAGCGTTGCACGCGGTGCAGGTGTGTCCGTCGTCAGCGGTCTGCGTGAGCGCGCCATAGCACCGCGGACAGCAGATCAGGTTCTGGATGGACACGGGGGCGCAGCCTAGAGCGCCGGTCTACGACGCCCCCGCGCGCACGCTGCCGACGAACCCGCCGCGTCACCTCCTCGCCGGCGCGGCGTTGGAGGCGCATGCTCCGCGGAACCCTGCTCGCGTCCCTGCTCGTGACCGCCCTCGCGATGCCCAGCACGGCCGCCGCGGCGCCGGGCAACGACACCCGGGACGACGCGCAGCGCATCTCGCGACTGGCGACCACGGTCACCGGCGACCTCCGCGGCGCCGATCTCCAGAAGGGCGAGTCGCTGTCGGGCTGCGGTGAGCTGGCGGGCTCAGTCTGGTTCCGGATCGATCCGGGCCGCACGCGCCGGGTGATCGTCCGCCTGGCCGCGGGCGGCGACCTCGACGCGACCCTCGACGTCTTCGAGCGCGTCCGCTCGCAGGACCGCGGCGTCACCTGCGACCGCTCGGACGTAAACGGCCGCGCCGCCGCCGCGTTCAAGGGCGTCCGCGGCCGCGCCTACCTCGTGCGCGTGGCGCGGCGAGCCGGCTCGAGCGCGGACGGCTTCCGATTGACGGCCGAGGCGGTCGGCGACGGCCTGCGGCTGCCGGGACCCGCGCTGCCCGCCGGAGGCGTCGGCGCGACGCTCGACCGCCTCCAGCGCACCGCCAACGCGTGGTCCGCCGTGCTGCGGGAGGGGGTCCGCTACCGCGTCGCCCTCTCGCATCCGGGCCGCGCGTGCATCGGTGGCGCAGTCGTCGCCCCGGGCGCCCGGCTGGCCGATCCGCCCGTGGCGACGCTCGGCTGCGAGGGCTACGCGCTGCTGACCCCGCGCCGCACGGGCCGCTACGCGGTCGTCGTGCGCGCGGCGGCGAACGTGCGCGGGCCGCAGCCCTACCGCCTGCAGGTCAACCGCGCCGCTCCCGACGACTCCGCGCCGGGCCGCAGCGTCGCGAACTACGGCCGGGTGCGCGGCAGGCTCGACGGCCGGCGCAGCGACCGCCTGGACCTCTACTCCTTCGACGTGACGCGCCGCAGCGTGCTGTTCCTGCGCATGAAGGCCGCGCCCGGACGGCGCATCGACGTACGGCTCGTCGACGCGGTGGGCCGGCAGATCAAGTGCGCGTGCGGGTCGAGCGGCCCGGTCGAGCTGCGCAAGGGCCTGCGCCGCGGGCGCTACTTCGTCGCGGTGCGTGCGAAGGACCGCAGCGCCGGCCCCTACCAGCTGCTCCGCGCCTCGCGGACGATCACGAAGAGCTCGCTCTCGGCGACCACCGGCGTCGTGCGGCCGGGCGAGCCCCAGACGCTGACCGCGCTCGTGACGCCGCCCATCGACGGGCCGATGACCTTCGAGGTCCAGCAGCTCGACCCGCTGAGCGGGTGGCAGTACGTGCGGACGCTCCGCGGGCAGGTCCTCGGCGGCGTCGCCACCGCGACGTTCACGGCGCCCACGGTCGGGCGCTGGCGCGCGCGGGCGACCTACGTCGGCACCCGCGGTCGCGCCCCCAGCCTGACGGGCTTTGCGGCGTTCACCGTCGACCGGCCGCTGCGCGAGTGAGTGGCGCCAGAATGGCGCTACTGTTGCCGTATGCCGAGCGTGCAGATCAAGAACGTTCCCGACGAGGTCCACGCGGTGATGCGCCAGCGCGCCGCAGACGCAGGGCAGTCGCTGCAGGAGTACCTCCTCGCGCTGCTCGTCGCGGAGGCGGAGCAGGAGACGAACGCGGCGCTCTTCGAGCGCATCGGCCGGCTCAGCGGCGGCTCGATGTCGCTCGCCCACGCAACCGAGCTCATCCGTGCCGACCGTGACTCGCGGTGATCGTCGTCGACGCGTCGATCCTCCTCGTCGCGCTCGTCGACGACGCCGACGAAGCGGATCGAGCGCGGGAGCGGCTGACCGGCTTCGATCTCGCTGCCCCGATGCTCGTCGATCTCGAGATCGCCTCTGCCCTGCGGCGCGACGTCCGCGACGGGCTCGTCGACGAGCGCCGGAGCCGTCGCGCGCTCACCGGGCTCGCGGCCCTGCGACTTCATCGCGCGCGCCATCTCCCGCTCCTGCCGAGGATCTGGGAGCTCCGGGACAACGTGACCAGCTACGACGCGGCCTACGTCGCGCTCGCCGAGCTTCTCGGCGTCACGCTGCTGACGGCCGACGCCCGCCTCGCACGCGCTCCTGGGCCGCGATGTGCGGTCGAGCTCTGGGCCTGATTCGGGCGCGGAGCGCCCGTTCACGCTCCGTCAGTGCCATCTCGAGCCACGCGAAGGTCCGTACCACGCTATGCCGCGAAGCGCGGCGCGGTCAGCAGCTCCTTCGTCAGTCCCGTGAGCACCTCGTGGCCGCCCGCGGTGACGACCACGAGGTCCTCGATGCGCACGCCGACCGCGCCCGGAACGTAGACGCCCGGCTCGACGGTCACGACGTGCCCCGGCGCGAGCGCCACCTCGCCCTTGCGGCTCAGCCGCGGCCCTTCGTGGACCTCCATCCCGACCCCGTGACCCAGGCCGTGGCCGAAGTGCTCGGCGTGGCCGGCCGCGTCGATGATCTCCCGCGCGACCGCGTCGACCTCCCGGCCCAGCGGCCCGGGCGCGACGGCCGCCAGCGCGGCGCGCTGGGCACGGAGCACGACGGCGTAGACCTCGCGGTGGCGCGAATCGAGGTCGTCGGAGGTCGCGAACGTCCTCGTGCAGTCGGAGGCGTAGCCGTCAAGCTGCGCGCCCCAGTCGATGACGCAGAGCGCCCCCTCGTCGATCACGACGTCGCGCGGGACCGCGTGGGGCAGCGCGCCGTGGGCACCCGCGGCGACGATCGGGGGGAACGAGACGCCCTCGGCACCGAGGCGGCGCATCGTCACCTCGAGATCGAGTGCGACCGCGCGCTCGGTCCGGCCTGCGAGGCCGCGGCCCACGACGTCCTCCAACGCCGCGTCGGCGAGGCGCTGCGCGGCGCGGATGCGCTCGAGCTCGGCCTCGTCCTTGACGAGCCGCAGCGCCTCGACCATGCCGGCCGCAGCCACGAGCTCGACGCCGGCGGGAGCCAGCTCGGCCAGCCGCGCGTGCGCCTTGACGCTCATCGCCGCGTCGTCGAAGCCGAGCCGGAACGTGCCGTCAGGCAGGCCCTCGGCGAGGTGCTCGAGCGGCTCCTGGTCGATCTGGCGCTCCCAGGAGGGGGCGAGCTGCTCGGCGCTCTGGGTGAGATAGCGGAAGTCGGTGACGAAGCGCCGCAGCCCCTCCTCGCCCACGAGCGCCATCCCGCTGGAGCCGGTGAAGCCCGTGACGTAGCGGACGTTCGTCGCCTCGGTGACGAGCACCGCGTCGAGCTGCGCGGCGTGCACGGCCTCGACGAGGCGGTCGGCGCGCTCAGCCATCGAGCGCGGCCTTGATGCGCGTCAGCGCCTCGCGGTAGCCCTCGGGCCCCTGCCCGCTCACCGTCGCCAGGCACAGCTCCTCGATCACCGACAGGCGGCGCCACTCCTCGCGCTGCTTGACGTCGGACAGGTGCACCTCGACCGCGGGCAGCGCGGCGATCTCCAGCGCGTCGCGGATCGCCCACGCGTAGTGCGTCCACGCGCCGGGATTGATGACGATGCCGTCCGCGAGCCCCTCCAGCGTGTGCAGGTGCTCGACGAGCGCGCCCTCGTGGTTGGTCTGGAAGAAGCGCGCGGTCAGCCCGAGCTCCGCGGCCCACTCGGTGATGCGGTACTCGAGCGCGTCGAACGTGAGGCCGCCGTAGAGCGCCGGGTCCCGGCGGCCGAGCTGGTCGAGGTTGACGCCGTGGACGATCTCGATGCGGTTGCGGACGCTCACAGGCCAGAGGAGGGTCGCAGGAAACGCCCGGGCAGGGCTCGAGGCGCCTCAGGCCGTCAGCTCCCCCACCGCGGCCAGCAGGTCGCCGGCGCTCACCGTCTGGCCGTGGCGCACGTCGCCCGGCGCCTCGACGAGGACGAACGGAACGTGCTCGGCGACGCGCTTCTTGTCCCTGAGCGTCGCCTCGGCGACCGCCGCGGGGTCGACGCCGTCGATCGTCGTCGGCAGGCCCGCGGCATCCAGCAGTGCCGCGACCTCCGCGCGCAGCGCCGGGCGCCCGGAGAGCGTGAGCGCGGCGAGCAGGCCGAGGCCGACCGCCTCGCCGTGGCGCAGGCGCGCGTAGCCCGTGACGGTCTCGACCGCGTGGCCGACGGTGTGGCCGAGGTTGAGCACCTGGCGGGCGCCGCCGTCGCGCTCGTCCGCGGCGACCACGCGGAGCTTCGTGCGCGCGCACGCGAGGATCGTCGCGTCGTCGACCGCGCCACCGGCGGCGACGTGGGCCCACAGCGGCCCGCCCGCGATCAGCGCCGTCTTGAGCACCTCGGCGTAGCCCGCCGCGTGCTCCTCCGGGGGGAGCGAGGCGAGCGTCGTCGGGTCGACGAGCACCGCCGTGGGCTGGTGGTAGGCGCCGACGTAGTTCTTGGCCTCAGGCAGGTCGACGCCCGTCTTGCCGCCGTAGGCCGCGTCGACCTGGGCGACCACGGTCGTCGGGACCTGCACGATGGGGATGCCGCGCTGGAACGTCGCGGCGCAGAAGCCCGCGAGGTCGCCGACGACCCCCCCGCCGAGCGCGACCACGTGGTCGGCACGCGTGGCGCCCTGGGCCACGAGCGCGCGCCAGACCGTCTCGGCGGTGGCGAGCGTCTTGGCGCGCTCCCCGGGCGGGACCTCGACGAGCCCGGTCAGCTCCGGGACCCGGCCGCCGTAGAGCGCCGCGACCGTCTCGTCGGAGACGCAGAAGCGACGGCCCTCCGCGGGCCACGGAACCCCGCCCAGGGCACCGCGGCCCACGAGCACGGGGTAGTCGCCCGACGCGCTGCAGGCCCACACGAGCCGGACGCCCTCCGGCGCGTCGGCGAGCGAGAGCAGGTGCGGCAGCGCGCGCCGCAGCTGGGCGTGCAGCCGCTCGGGGAGGAACGCATCGGCGAGCCGCTCGTACACGGCGAGTCGCTCGCGGTGGAGCGCCTCGAAGGCGCCGCGGTCCCGCGCGAGGGGGCGCCCGCGACCACTGGCCCGGGCCCATGCGGTCTCCGGCGTGATCTCGCACAGCACGACCGTGTGGCGCCCGAGCGCGGCCTGGACCTGCGGCGAGAGCACCGCTCCGCCGCCGAGCGAGATCGCGCCGCCGTCGGCCTGCCCGAGCAGGTCGCAGACGACCTGCTCCTCGCGCTCGCGGAACAGAGCCTCGCCCTCCTCGGCGAACACCTCCTCGATCCGCCTCCCCCATGCGGCCTCGAGGATCCGGTCGGAGTCCGCGGCCTCACCGGCCCCGATGAGCCTCGCCGCCTCCTTGGCCAGGGTCGTCTTCCCGGCTCCCATGAAGCCGACGAAGACCAGTGACGGGCGCGGGCTCACGGCGGCCAGCCGATGCGCTCCCTGAAGGCCCGGACGGCAGCGCGGACGTCGTCGATGTGGTCGCCGCCGAACTTCGCGCGGTACGCGTCGGCCAGCACGAGCGCGACCATCGCCTCGCCCACGACGCCCGCGGCGGGCACCGTGCACGAGTCGGTGCGCTCGCGCAGCGCCTGCGCGGGCTCCTTGGTCTCGATGTCGACGGAGCGCAGCGGCTTGGTGAGCGTCGGCAGCGGCTTCATCGCGACCCGCGCGACGAGCGGGTCGCCCGTGCTCATGCCGCCCTCGATCCCGCCGGCGTGGTTCGTCGGCCGGGTGAACTCGCCGTCTTCGAAGAAGATCTCGTCGTGCGCGCCGGAGCCCGGCGTCTGCGCCAGGCCGAAGCCGTCGCCGAACTCCACGCCCTTCATCGCCTGGATCGAGACGAGCGCCATCGCGAGGCGGCCGTCGAGGCGCTCCTCCCAGGAGACGTGGGAGCCCAGGCCGGGCACGAGGCCGAACGCGATGACCTCGTAGACGCCGCCGATCGACTCGTTCGCCTTCCGCTGCGCGTTGATGTGCCTGACCATCTCGCGGCTCGCGTCGGGGTCCAGGCAGCGGACGGGGTCCTCGTCGACCGCGCCGAAGTCCGCCAGGCCAAGTCCCCCAGGCCGCGGCCCGACCGCCACGGCGCCGATGCGCGTGACGTGGGAGACGACCTCCACGCCGAGCGTCCGCAGGAACGCCTTGGCCACCGCGCCGCCGGCGACGCGCGCGGCGGTCTCCCGCGCCGACGCCCGCTCGAGGACGTCGCGGACGTCGGTCAGCCCGTACTTCTGGGTGCCGACGAGATCGGCGTGGCCCGGGCGCGGGAGGTGCACCTCGGGCACGGGCGCCTCCACCGGCCACGGGCTCATCCGCTCCTCCCAGTTGGAGTAGTCCTTGTTGGCGACCTGCAGCGCGATCGGGCCGCCGAGGGTGCGCCCGTGCCGCACGCCGGCGGTGACGTGCGCGCGGTCGGTCTCGATCTTCATGCGCCCGCCGCGGCCGTGGCCGAGCTGGCGACGGGCCATGTCGCGGTCGATGGCCGCGCGGTCGAGGACGAGCCCGGCGGGAAGCCCCTCCACGAGGCAGGTCAGGCCGGGTCCGTGCGACTCCCCGGCGGTGATGAGCCGCAATGCCATTGATCGCTCACTCTATGGAGCGCGGACCGCGGCCACTGTCGGGGGCGCCGGACGCTCCGGGGTCGCCGACCGGGCGCCTCCTACGCTACGGCTTGGGAAGGAACTCGGGCGGGGCGCCGGGCTCCTCCGTCGCACCGAAGCCCTCGATGATCGCGCGCAGCGCGTCCTCGGGTGCGGACCCCTCCTCGTCCGGATCGGCGGGCGCCTTCACGCGGCGCAGCAGCCCCGTGACCTCGTCGTAGGCGTAGCGGTCGGATCCCAGGTCGTCTTGCGCTGACGCCTCGGTCGCCGCCTTCGGCCCGCTCGCTCCCGAGGCACGCGCGGCGGCCGCGGAGCTCGATCCGTCGGCCTGCTTCCTGATGACATGCCCGAAGTCGAGCTGGTACCACGTGACCTTCCCGTCCTCCCCCGTCACGGCGAAGTACTCCGTGTCACCGCGCCGCAGCTCGACGGTCTCGCAACTGGACGTGCGCGGCTTGCAGGTGCCCTCGCCCGTCGCCTTGACGTCTGCGGAGAGCAGGAAGACCGCCGTCTTCTCGTCGGGGAGCACCCCGACGTAGACCAGGAACGGGCTCGCGGCGGAGGGCAGGGGCGCGAGGCGCTCGACGGTCACGCGATCTCGCTCGGTGCCGGTCTGGCCGAGGACCAGCGTGACGACGTAGGAGTCCAGCGGGTCCGGAGCCGGCGGCGGCTGCTTCGGTGGCGTCGGCGGCGGCTGCTCCGGTGTGGTCGGCGTGCTCGGTGTGGCCTGGGTCGAGTCGTTGCCCTCGGCCTTGTCCGTGGCATTGCCGTTGCCGTTGCCGGGCGTCTTTATCAGGGGCGGCGCCGTGATGCCGGTCGCGCTCGTGTCCCCGCCGCCGGTGGACGGCGTCTCGGTCAGGGTCGGCGCGGTTATGCCGGTGGCACCCGTCGCCGTCGTGGCCGACCCGGCGACCTTGGCCTGCTTGAACGGGTCGCGCACCTCCTCCGTCCGGTCGCGGCGGACTGATACGGTCGGATCGAGCGCCACCTCCGCCGTCAGCGCTCCGTCGCCCGTGCGGCCCGTGGCTCCGAGCGAGGCGCTCACCACCGGCTCCCTGCTCGCGCCCCCGAGGGCGACGGGCACGGCGACGAGCGCCACGAGCAGCACGAGGACCACGGGCCATAGGCGCTTCTCGACGAGGTCGGCCCAGAGGCTCTTGACGAAGCTCATCGGGGGCCGGCTCCCGTGGCGGCCGCCGGGGCGGCCGGGGCACCGGCGCCGCCGACGACCGGCGACGCGGCAGGGGTCACCAGCGACGCGGAGCCCGCGGCGGCGTCCGGCTCGGGCGGCAGGAGATAGGCCGTCGCGTGGACGGAGGCCAGCATGCTGGGAAAGCCCTTGGCGCTCGCGCTGAGCGAGAAGCCGTCGACGGTGAGCAGGCGGCCGCGAACGGTGATGTCCTCGCCCTCGACCTGCGTGAAGCGGTCGAGGCGGGCAAAGAAGTCCTGGAGCTTGAAGAAGCTGCCCGTGAAGGCGAAGTCGAACGGCATCGTCGGGAAGCCGGCCGCGCCGACGACGGCCCCCGGAGGCAGCGCCGAAGCGGCGGCCTGGGTGGCCGGGACAGGACCCGTGGGGGCGACGGGGCCGGCGGGAGCGGCGGGGCCCGTCGTGCCGGTCGCGCCGGTCGGGGCCGGCGCGGGAGCGGGCGCAGCGGCCGCGACGCCGCCCGACGACAGCTCGATGGAGCGGAAGTCCACATGAGAGCGGTCGGCGGCGCTCTCGAGCTGGACGACGAGCGACGGGACGTCGTCGTCGGCCGGCACGGCCTTGCCAAGGCGTGAGACGGCGGCGTAGTCGGCGCGGTAGGCCGTCTTCGCCGCGTTCCCCTGGGTGACGACGGCGTGCGCCGCGGTCAGGCGGCTCTGCGCGGTGGTGATCTGCGCGTCGAGCGCCTTGGCGTCCTTGCGGACGGGAGCCAGCAGCACGAACCAGGCGGCGGCCACGAGCACCAGTGCGGCAATGACGGTGACGACGGTTCGGTCGCGGGCGGTCACGGGGCTGCTCCGGCGGTGGCGGCGGGGCCCGTCGCGCCGCTCGGGGTGACTTTAGAGACGGCAACGCGGCGCACGCCCCTGACCGCGATGGGCACCGCGCCCGCGACCTGGTCGAAGTAGACGACGAGGGCGAACTGCGGGAAGCGCGCCACTCCCTGGCGGCAGTCGTCGCCCCCGGCCGCGGCGGCGCCGCCGCCCGTGGCGGCGACTTCCGCCTTCACCGAGGACTGGAGGGCGACACGCGTGACGCCGTCGATCAGCCGCATGCGCGCGATCATCCGCGCGACGGACGGCTGGTCGGTCGTGCAGCCGACGAGCTCGACGGCCGGCACGGCCAAGGCGCTGCGCAGACTGCTCGTCTGCGAGGCGGCCGCCGTCTTGAGCGTGACGCCCGGCGTGACCGTGCCCTGCAGACCCGTGAGCCACACGTTCGGCGGTATGACCCGGGCGACCTCGTGCATCGCGTGAGCCCAGTCGAAGCGGCTCGCGGCCAGCGAGGTGACCGTCTGCGTGCGCTTCTCACGAAGCCCGGCGAACTGCGTGAACGACGCGAGCCCAGCCGCCTGAGCCTCCGCGTCGGCGGCCCGCGTCTCGAGGGTCGCGATCTCGGAGCGCTTCTGGCTGACGGAGCGCTTCTCGAGCGTGTAGAACGACACGACGACGACCAGGACAGCCAGCAGGCCGAGCAGCACGTAGGCCGCGCCTCCGGAGCGGCCGCCGGCACCGCCGGCACCGCGCCGCTCCTCGGCCGGGACGAGGTTGACCGCGCGCATCAGCCGGCCTCCTCGATCGCGAGGCCGGCGGCGACGCTGAAGCGCTGCGCGCCGAGCGCCTCGGGTGCCCCGGCGACCGTGCCGACGACGACGGCAAGCGCGAGCTCATGGCCGAGGGCTTCGGCGAAGCCCGGCACCGACGCCGCGGCGCCCGTCAGGACGCAGCGGGTCGCGCCGCCGCCCGAGCTGCCCTGAGAGAGGTGGAAGTCGACGGTGTTGCGGACCTCGCCGGCGATGCGGCGCACCCCGTCGCCGAGGATCCCCCGGGCGTCCTTGAGAATCAGCTCGTCGCCGTCGAGCTCGTCGAGCGACACGTCGAGCCCGACGTGGGTCAGCCAGCCGCGAGCGTGATCGAGGGTCAGACCGCGACGCTCGGCCAGCTCGACGGCAAGCGCCTCGATCCCCCCGCCGACGACGCGGGTGAACGTGCACGTGGTGCCCTGCGCGACCGCGAGGTTCGTCAGGCCGCCGATGCTCAGGTACAGGACGGTGTCGTCGAGCGCAGCTCCGCCGGAGCCGGCGAGCGCACGGACCATGCCGAAGGCCGCGAGGTCGAGCCCTTCGACGCGCAGGCCCGCGTTGCGGACCGCGAGCAGCACGCGATCGACCATGTCGCGCCGGGCGGCCACCAGAACCACGCGCTGGCGTGGACCGTCCGGGGTATCCACGACGTCGAGCGCCCGGAAGTCGAGCACCGCCGCGTCGAGCGGCATGGGGATCTCGTCCTGAGCCCGGAAGCGGACCGCGGCCGCAAGCTGCTTCGGGTCCTCGATCGGCGGCAGCTCGATGACGCGCACGACGATCTTCTGGTTGGCGACGCCGATGCGCACGTGCTTGGACAGGTCCTTGTGCTCGGCCCACATGGCCCGAAGCACCGTGCTGAGCGCCTCGACGTCGACGACCTCGCCGTCACGGACGATGCCGGCCTCCAGCGGAGCGAGGACGGCGGCCGTGACCGAGAGGGCGCCGTTGACGCTCACGCTGGCGGCGTGGACGGCGCTCGGCTCGATCTCGAGCCCGACGTAGGATGGGGTGCGCTTGGCCAAGGGGGAACCCTGCGGGGGTGGGACTTCGGGTTGTCTGCACCCTCCGTGTCGGCCCGAGAGGGCGGGCACGCAAGCGCCGGGACGTGTCCCCTCCTATCGTCCGGAAGGGCTGGAGTGCTTGAGCGCTTCGTCCGGAGGCGGAACGCAGCAACGCGTAGCGTCCCGGCTCCTATGTCGATCTGGCATACTTGGAGTGTGCGCCCACGCTCGCACCCCACGACATCGACGAGCTTGATCCCCCGGCCTGACAGCCTGAGTGGCCGAAGGCACAGCTGGCGAGAACGTCTCCGGGTAGGAGTCCGCGATGTCGTCCCCGCGGTCGAGGTAGAGTCGGCCCGAGAGGTCGTGCACGGAGCGCCGGGAAGGGCTCCCCCTCCTATCGTCCGGAACGGCTGGAGGCTTGAGCGCGCTTCGTCCGAGGTCGGCGGGGAGTCGCGCATAGTGCGAAAATCGGGGTACAGTGCCGCGGTTTCTGTGGTGATGTGGGGGCGACACTCACGAGTCAGAGTCAGCCCACGCGAGCGGATGTGCTGCCGGTCGGACCGCCGGTGCAGTCGCGGTTCCAGATCGGGCCGAGGGCGAGATCGCTCCGAGAGGACACTGCGTGGCGGTCGGGACGTCTCCTGACAGACGTGCAGCGCGTCAAGTCACGTCCCCACGGGCCAATGCTGGAGGTCGAGCTCGCGCATCGGAAAGTGCTTCGGGTTGCCGGTCGCGAGCGGCACGGCGATCGTCACGGCCGCTGCGGCGATCAAGCAATCGGCTTGCGCGAGAGTGATTCCCGAGGTCGCGTGATCGCGTCGCCACTGGCCAGCGAGCTCACCCTGCTGACGACCGATCTCGAGGATCTTCAGCCCGTCGAAGAGTTGACCTGCAGTGGGCTTCTCGTTGGCCCGAAGGCCTCGATGGATCTCCTCGACGTTAATCGCGGTGGTGTAGGGCACACCGGTGCGCCGTCGCAGCGATCGCAGCCGTTCGATCGTGCCGGGCCGGCCGCGGAGAACGTCGATGAGGACGGTGGTATCCAGCAGAACTGTCACTATCAGCCAACGCGGCGAGCGTCGGCGGCGCGCTGATCGCGTACCCACCCTCCGGGATCGGCATCCCAGTCGTGTCCGGCGTCCCCCAGTCCGCTGAGTGCCGCTTCAATGCTGTCCCAGCGTCGCTCGTCGTCTAGCGCCTGCCGCACGGCGGACGCGATGAACGCGCTTCGCTTACGCCGGTCGATGCGCTGATCCAAGTCTCGCACGATGTCGTCGTCGAGACTAATGTGCAGACGCATGGCCACAGGCTAGCACACACTGTCATTCGAACGATGATCTACAACGCGCGTGAACGTCAACTCCTCAGGCGCCGGGGGCCCGTGGCGCGGCCTGTGCGAGCTCCTCCCGGCGCACGTCCGGGCGGCCGGCGTCGAGATAGCGGAAGAAGTGATCGACGGCCGCCCGCGAGAGGTTCACCGAGGCCGGCTCACAAGGCGCGGGTGATGGCGTGCGCGCCGCAGGACGGGGGGCGCGCGGAGCATGTCGCGGAGTTCAAGACCACCGTTCGCGGGTGTTGGTCAAGGTCCCCGACGCGCCGCTCGCCGCAGTCAATCTCACCCGCGACGACTTCCACGGCGATTAGAAACTACGCCGCCAAACCCGCTCGAATGATCGAGGCTGCCCAGACGGCCGAAGGCACGGCTAGAACGTGTCCCGGTAGGAGTCCACGAGGTCGTCGCCCGCAAAGATCGCCAGCACGGAGCCCAACGCGAGGAACGGTCCGAAGGGCACCTGCGTCTTACGCCCGCGCTCGCGCCCGACGCGCGCCATGACCACCACCCCGGCCAGCACACCCGCGACCAGCGCGACGAAGACCGCCGGCGCGACCGCGCGACCGAGGTAGAGGCCCATGACGAAGGCCAGCTTGACGTCGCCGAGGCCCATGCCCGCCGGATAGGCCAGCGCGGCCAGGAGGAAGAACCCGCCCGCGGCGAAGGCCGCGATCAACTGCTCGGGCACCCCGCCGGGGTCCAGCGCGAGCCCGATGACCAGCGCCACGACCGCGGCCGGGTAGGTCAGCTTGTTGAGGATCA
>JAABUR0100004857.1_pt1 | contig 17557 bp, 18 predicted proteins | sample 5560091 | NCBI WGS metagenome assembly JAABUR01 (sample SAMN10711879, study PRJNA513375) | rock metagenome | isolation source: Antarctica rocks | place: Antarctica: Victoria Land, University Valley sud | reverse complement strand
CGAAGGTGCACCTGCTGCGCGAGTTCGACCCGGGCTCGGAGGGTGCGCCGGACCTCGACGTGCCGGACCCCTACTACGGCGGGGACGACGGCTTCGAGCACGTGCTCGACCTCGTCGAGGCGGCGTGCCGCGGGCTGCTCGACTCGCTCCGGGCCGACGGCCGGCTGTGATCGGCGCGGCGGTCGCGGACGCGCTCGGCCGTCCGCTCGCCGCCGCGCACCGCGTCGCCGGCGGCGACGTCAACGCGGCCTGGCGGGTGGAGCTGGAGGGCGGAACGCGCGTCTTCGTCAAGACCCGCGCGGGGGCGCGGCCGGGCGAGTACGCGACCGAGGCGGCGGGCCTGCGCTGGCTCGGCGCGGTTGCCGACGGCCTCCCGGTCCCCGAGGTGCTGGCGCTCCGCGACGCGGACGGCGTCGGCGCCGAAGCCGCCGCCGCCGCCGACGGCGACGCCCGCGACGCGGACGCGGCGGCGCCCGCGTTCCTCGCCCTAGCCGGGCTCGACGAGGGGCGGCTGGACGGGCGCGGCGAGGAGCAGCTCGGCCGCGGGCTCGCGCACGTGCACGCCGCCGGCGCGCCCGCGTTCGGCGCCGCTCCACCGGGCGCGCCGTTCGGCGGCCTGCGGCTGGGCGCCGTCGAGCTTCCGGCCGCCACGGGCGCGGACTGGCCGGCGGTCTACGGCGCGCACCGGCTCGCCCCGCTCGCGCGCGCCGCGGAGGACTGCGGCGCGCTCCCACCCGGCGGCCGCGCTGCGATCGAGGCGGTGATCGCGCGGCTCCCCGAGCTGGCCGGCCCGCCGGAGCCGCCGGCTCGGGTGCACGGCGACCTCTGGAGCGGCAACGTGCTCGCCGACGCGCACGGGCGGCCATGGCTGATCGACCCGGCCGCGCACGGCGGGCACCGCGAGATCGACCTCGCGATGCTGGCGCTGTTCGGCGCCCCGTCCCCACGCACCCTCGCCGCCTATGCCGAGGTGCACCCGCTCGCCGCCGGGCACGAGGAGCGCGTCCCGCTGTGGCAGCTGTTCCCGCTGCTCGTCCACGCGGTGTTGTTCGGCGGGAGCTACGGCAGCGCCGCGGTGCGGGCCGCGCGCCGCGCTGCGCCATGATGGCGGGCATGGACCTGGGCATCGAGGGACGCGTCGCGGTCGTCACGGGCGCCACGCGCGGGATCGGGGCCGCCGTCGCCGAGCGGCTCGAGGCCGAGGGCGCCCGCGTGGTCCGCGTCGCCCGCTCCGAGGGCATCGACGTCACGGCGCCGGACGCGGCTGAGCGGATCGCCGCGCGCGCCGACGGGCCCGTCGACATCCTCGTCAACAACGCAGGCAGGTCGGAGATCAAGCCGCTCGACGAGCTCGTCGACGCCGACTGGTACGCCGCGTTCGAGCTCAACGTGATGGCGCCCATGCGGCTGATGCGCCACTTCGCCCCCGCGATGGCGCAGCGGGGCTGGGGCCGGATCGTCAACGTCACGTCGACCGCGGGCAAGCGCCCGTCGCAGACCTGGCCCGCCTACTCGGTGGCCAAGGCGGGCGAGCACTCGCTCTCGCGCCTGTACGCCGACTTCTGGGCGCCCCGGGGCGTGCACGTCAACGTCGTGGCGCCGGGTCCGACGGGCACGCCGCTGTGGCGCCGCCCCGGCGGGCTGGCCGACCAGCTCGCCGAGCGCGCGGGCACCGGCGCCGAGGAGGCCATGGCCGGCCAGGCGCTGAAGGTGCCGCTCGGGCGCTTCGGCGAGGCCGACGAGGTCGCCGGGGTCGTCGTGTTCCTGTGCTCCGAGCGGGCGTCCTGGGTCACCGGGGCGGCCTGGTCGGCCGACGGCGGCACCTGGCAGTCGATGCTCTAGCCCCCGAAGCCGATGACCACGTAGCGGAAGGCGACCGCCGGGGGGTTCGCCGGCTGCCCGGTGGGGTTGCACGCGTAGACGACGAACTGGTCGTTCGCGGCGGCGTTGGTGGCGCCGTAGGTGAGCCGGATCGGCCAGCCGCTGCCGGGCTGCAGCACCACGAGGTCGCTGGCGATGTCGGCGTCGGCGATGTCGGCCCCGGTCCCGGTGACCGTGGCCTGCTGGCAGTCGCCGGCCGGGATCTCGGAGAAGTTCACGATCAGCGTCCCGGAGAAGCGGCCGACGTCGCGCGCGAGCAGCCCGCCGTCGACGATCTCGCCGCCGTCGATCGACTGGTCCGCGATCTCGGAGGCGGCGACGCCGTTGTTGCGGATCTCGGTCTGGCCGACCGCGTTGTCGGCCACCTCGTCGGTGCCGACGGAGTTCGAGGCGAGGTCGGCGGCGGTCAGGTCGTTGTCGGCCACGCTGCCGGTCATCACGCTGCCGGGCGCGAGCGCCGGGGTGGTCACGGAGCCCGCGGCCAGCTTGGCGGCGGTGATCGAGCCGTCCGGCGTCCGGGTGAGCACGCGGCGCGCGCTCGCCTTCAGATCGCGCAGCTTGATCGAGCGGTCCTTGAGCTGCTTGGACGCGATCGTGCCGGGCTTGATCTGCTTGCCGCTGATCAGCCGGGCGGCCTCGGCCGGTCCGCCGAGCGCGACGAACAGGGCGAGCAGGGCGACGGCCATGGGCGCGGAAGGACGCCGCGGGCGCTGACGGGGCGGGCGCATGACGGCGAACCATAGGCAGCGCGGCCCCCGGATGTCCGCTGCGGTCGGCGGACGTATGACCGACAGTCGGCGAACCGTCCCGCTAGGCCACGACGGGCGCGGCGTCGCGGGCGACCATCGCCGCGTAGCGCTCGCCGCGCGCTATCAGCTCGTCGTGCGTGCCGCGCTCGGCGACGCGGCCCGCGTCGAGCACGACGATCTGGTCGGCCTCGCGCACGGTCGAGAGCCGGTGCGCGATGACGATCGTGGTGCGCCCCTCGGCGAGCCGGTCGAGCGCCTCCTCGACGGCGCGCTCGGTCTGCACGTCCAGCGCGCTGGTCGCCTCGTCGAGCACCAGCACCGGCGGGTTGCGCAGGATCGTGCGGGCGATCGCGATGCGCTGCTTCTCGCCGCCGGAGAAGCGGAAGCCGCGCTCGCCCACGACGGTGTCGTAGCCGTCGGGCAACGCGGCCACGACGTCGTGGACCTGCGCGGCGCGCGCCGCCTCCTCGATCTCCTCGTCGGTCGCGTCCGGGCGCGCGAAGCGCAGGTTCTCGCGCACGGAGGCGTGGAACAGGTAGGTCTCCTGCGAGACGACGCCGACGGCGTCGGCCAGCGCGTCGAAGCGCAGCTCGCGCACGTCGACGCCGTCGATCCGGATCGCGCCGCGCTCGGCCTCGTACAGGCGCGCGACGAGGTAGCCGAGCGTCGTCTTGCCCGAGCCCGTCTCCCCGACGATCGCCGTGCGCGTGCCGGCGGGCACCTCGACGTCGACGCCGGCCAGCGTCCAGTCGGCCTCGGAATAGCGGAACCACACGTCGTCGAGCCGCACGTCGCCGCGCGGGGAGGTCAACTTGCGCGTGCCGGGATGGATGTCGACCGGCATGTCGAGGTACTCGAACACGCGCTCGAACAGCGCGGACGAGCTCTGGATGTCGACGCCGACGTTCAGCAGCGACTGGATCGGCCAGAAGATGCGCGTCTGCAGCGTCGTGAAGGCCACCACCGTGCCGATCGAGATGGCGCCGCCGTCGAGCCCGGCGAACAGGTACACGAGCGCGGGCATGACCGCGAACGACGTCTGGATCGTGGCCATCATCCAGCGTCCCGCCATGCGTGAGCGCACCTCGAGGTCGGCGAGGCTCTCGGACTCGCGCTCGAAGCGGTCGGCCAGCGCCGCCCCGCGGCCCATCGACTTGCCGAGCAGGATGCCGGAGACGCTCAGCGACTCCTGCACCAGCGATGAGATGTCGGCCATCACGCCCTGCTTGGTCGCGGTGATCCGCTTGCGCTGGTTGCCGACGCGGCGGGCGATGAGCACGAACACGGGCGTCAGCGCCAGTGAGAACACGGCGAGCCGCCAGTCGAGCAGGAACATCGCCACGACGGTCGCGACCACCGTGGTGACGTTGGCGACGATCGACGTGGCGGTCGTGGTCACGACGGTCTGCACGCCGCCGATGTCGTTGGCGATGCGCGACTGGATCTCGCCGGTGCGCGTGCGCGTGAAGAAGGCGAGCGAGAGGCGCTGCAGGTGGCGGTAGACCTGGGTGCGCAGGTCGTGCATCACGCGCTGCCCGACCACGTTGGAGAGCCAGGTCTGCCCGACGCCGAGCACGCCGGTGGCGATCGAGATCGCGATCATCCCGACGACGAGGGCGATCAGCAGCCCGTCGTCGTCCTCGGGGATCGCGACGTCGAGCACGTCGCGCAGCAGGAACGGCGAGACGACGCCGAGGCCGGCGGACACGACGATCAGGAACAGCACCGTCGCGAGCCGGCCCCGGTAGGGACGGAAGAGGCGGGTGACCCGCCTCGTCAAGCGGTGACCCCGGCGCTCCGGTCCAGCGCGTCCTGCGCGCGCTCGTACGCGTCGCGCATGCGCTGGATGATGGCCCTGTCTCGGCCAGGGGCCTCGCCACCGCTTCGCTCGTCATCGACGAGGCCGGCCAGGGGCAGCGCCCCGAGCACGTGGCGGCCGAAGCGGAACTCGAGCGTCCCACTGTCTCGGCCTTCGGCCTCGCCACCGCTTGCGCTCGCGCTCGCGCCCCGGCGCAGGGTGACCCCCTCCCAGGAGGTCACCTCGCGCTTGATCGTCTCGGCGAAGCCGGTCATGCCGCGACCGTCGCCGGGGCGGCCTCGAGCGCCTGCTCGAGCACCTCCCCGATGTCCATCACCGGGTGGAACGTCATCGTGTCGCGCACGTCGCCCGGGACGTCGTCCAGGTCGCCGCGGTTGCGCTCGGGCAGGATCACCTCGGTCAGGCCCGCCGCGTGGGCGGCGAGGACCTTCTGCTTGAGGCCGCCGATCGGGAGCACGCGACCCTGCAGCGTGACCTCGCCGGTCATGCCCACCGTGTGCTTGATCGGGCGCCCGGACAGCAGCGACGCCAGCGCGGTCGTCATCGTGATGCCGGCGCTGGGGCCGTCCTTCGGGATCGCGCCCGCCGGGACGTGCACGTGGAACTCGCGGTTCTCGAACGCGTCCTCGTCGATGCCGAGCTCCGCCGCGTGGCCGCGGACGTAGGAGAGCGCGATGCGCGCGGACTCCTTCATCACGTCGCCCAGCTGCCCGGTCAGCACCAGGCCGTCCTTGCCGCGCATGGAGGTCGCCTCGATGAACAGCACGTCGCCGCCCGCGCCGGTCACGCTCAGGCCGGTGGCCACGCCGGGCACCGCGGTCCGCAGCGCCGCCTCGTGGAACACCTTCTGGCGCCCGAGCGCGTCGCGCACGGCCTCGAGGTCGATGACCACCGGGGTCTCCACGCGGCCCGACGCGATCTTGGTCGCCGTCTTGCGCAGCGTCGTGCCGAGCTCGCGCTCGAGGTTGCGCACGCCCGCCTCGCGGGTGTACTCGCTCACGATCGTGGTCAGCAGCTCGTCGGAGATCGTGACCTCGTCCTCGCGCAGGCCGTTGCGCTCGCGCTGGCGGGGCCACAGGTAGTCGCGCGCGATCGCCGTCTTCTCGGCCACGGTGTAGCCGTCGAAGCGGATGACCTCCATGCGGTCCAGAAGCGGGCCGGGGATGGTCTCTGCCACGTTGGCGGTCGCGATGAACAGGACCTGCGAGAGGTCCAGCTCGACGTCCAGGTAGTGGTCGCGGAACTCGTGGTTCTGGGCGGGGTCGAGCACCTCGAGCAGGGCCGCGCTGGGGTCGCCGCGCCAATCGGCGCCGACCTTGTCGACCTCGTCGAGCATGATCACCGGGTTCATCGTCCCGGCGTCGCGCAGCGCGCGCACCAGGCGGCCCGGGAGCGCGCCGATGTACGTGCGTCGGTGCCCTCGGATCTCGGCCTCGTCGCGCACGCCGCCGAGCGACATGCGGACGAACTCGCGTCCGGTGGCGCGGGCGATCGACTCACCGATCGAGGTCTTGCCGGTGCCGGGCGGGCCGATCAGCGTGAGGATCGCTCCGCTGCGCCGGTCCTCCTGGATGCCGCGCTCGACGCGCAGCTTCTTGACCGCGAGGTACTCGACGATGCGGTCCTTGACGTCCTCGAGCCCGGCGTGGTCGGCGTCGAGCACCGCTCGCGCGGATTGGATGGCATCCCGCCCACCCAGCTTCTCGTCGGACTTCTGCGACCACGGCACGGAGACGAGCCAGTCCAGGTAGGAGCGGATCATGCCGGCCTCGGCCGACTGCTCGCCCATGCGCTCGAGGCGACCGAGCTCCTTGGTCGCCTGCTCGGCGACGGCCTCGGGCATGCCGGCGTCGGCGATCTTCGCGCGGTACTCCTCCACGACGGAGGCGGAGTCCTCGCCCAGCTCGCGCTGGATCGACTCCATCTGCTTGCGCAGGAAGTACTCGCGCTGCTGCTGGTCGGCGCCCTCGCGCACGTCCTCGCGGATCTTGCGGCGCAGCTGCAGCTCGACGAGCCGCTCGCGCTGGATCTTGACGGCGAGCTCGAGGCGCTCGGTGACGTCGAGGGTCTCGAGCACCTCGACCTTCTGCTCGAACAGGACGTCGGGCGCGTAGCCGATCGTGTCGGCCAGTGAGCCCGGCTCGGCGATGGCGCGCAGGAACTGGGCGACGCGGTCGTCGGCGCCCCGCAGCTCGAGGATCTCCTCGACCACCGCGCGGAACTCGCGCTCGGCGGTGCGCGTGCGGCCGTCGACGGGGACGTCGTCGGGGTGCTCGGTCACCTCGATGCGGAGGCGGCCGGCGTGGTCGGTGTGCGCGGCGCCCGCGACGCCGCGGGCGACGCCGGAGAGCGTCACGGCGCGGCCGCCGCCGGGCAGGCGGACGCGGTCGGTGACCTCCGCGATCGTGCCGACCTTGGCGAACTCCCCGTCATGACGGGGGATGAGCAGCACGCGCTCCTCCTCGCCCGCGTCGACGGGAAGGGTCACGTCCATGGTGGGGAAGACGACGGTGTCGTCGAGGGGGAGGAGCAGGAGCGAGGTCATAAGAGAGAGGCTTTCTCCGCAATAGCTGCTTACGAATCGTGCGTAAAGGTAGCAGCAGCAGCCGTCCCCCACAAGGGGTGCGAACGCGACATCTTAGTGACGAGGACTGAGATCTGCGGGAGCGCCGCGGCTCAGCGCGGCGGCATGCGCAGCGCGCCGTCGAGCCGGATGACCTCGCCGTTGAGCATCGGGTTCTCGACGACGTGCGCGGCGAGCGCCGCGTACTCCTCGGGCCGCCCGAGGCGGACGGGGTGCGGCACCTGGGCGCCCAGGGCGGCGCGCGCCTCCTCGGGCAGGCCGGCGAGCAGCGGGGTGTCGAACAGCCCGGGCGCGATCGTGCAGACGCGGATCCGGTTGCCGGCGAGGTCGCGCGCCGCCGGCAGCGTCATCGCGACGACGCCGCCCTTGGAGGCCGCGTACGCGAGCTGGCCGATCTGGCCGTCGTAGGCGGCGATCGACGCGGTCAGCACGATCACGCCGGCCTCGCCGCCCGCGTCGGGCTCGTTGTTGAGCATCGCGGCGCCGGCCGCGCGGAGCAGGTGGAACGAGCCGAGCAGGTTGACCGCGACGACCCGGTGGAACGGCTCGACGCCGTGCGGCCCGCGCCGGCCGGCCGTCTTCTCGGCCCAGCCGATGCCCGCGCACGTGACCGCGATCCGCAGGGTCCCGTCGCCGCGTGCGGCGATCACGGCCTGGTCGACCGCCGCCGGGTCCGTGACGTCGCACGCGATGAACGTCGCCCCGAGCTCGGCGCCGATCGCCTCGCCGCGCTCGGCGTCGACGTCGGCGATCGTCACGTGCGCGCCGCTCGCAAGCAGGCTGCGCGCGGTCGCGGCGCCCAGGCCCGACGCCCCGCCGCAGACGAGCGCCCTCGCTCCCTCGATCAGCACGCTCGGACCCTAGCTGCCCGCGTCCGCGCCCAGGCGGATGCGGTAGCGCAGGTAGAGCTCGTCGTCATGGCGCAGCACCCACTCGAGCGCGAGCCGCACGGGCTGGGGCAGGTCGTCGCCCTCGACGATCCGCGGCGCCTCGGCCCCGACCAGCAGCGGCGAGCACGTGAGGAACAGCTCGTCCACGAGGCCGGCCCCCAGCAGCGCCCGGTTCAGCGTCGGCCCGCCCTCGCACAGCAGCGCCCGGACGCCGCGGGCGCGCAGGTCGGCCAGCGCGGCGGCCGGCGTGGGGTCGGGGAGCCGCACCAGCTCGAGCGGCGCCGCGACGGCCGGCGGCTCGGCGTCGCTGCCCGTGTAGACGATCACCGGCTGGTCGGCGGCGGCGAACAGCCCGGCGTCCCACGGCAGGTCGAGCGAGCGCGAGAGCAGCACCGCCGTCGGCGTGGCCGGCCGCCCCGCCGCCGACCGCCGCGCGACGCGCTCCGGGTTGCCGACGAGCTTGGCGTAGCCCTCCGCGCGCAGCGTGCCCGACCCGATCAGCACCGCGTCGGCGAGCGTGCGCAGCTCGGTGAGCAGCAACGTGTCGGCGTCCGACCCGAGCGCGTGCGCGCGCCCCTCGAGCGTTGCACGGCCGTCGGCGCTGGCGACCATGTTGAGGTAGACGAACGGGCGATCCTGCGGCGCGCGCTCGTGCGGCCGGACCGCGGCGAGCCACTCGTGCGGCGGGCGCGCTGCGCCGAGCTCGAGGCGGGCGAAGGGCGTCACGCCGGTGATCACATCACAGGCGGCAGCGCGGCGGCGCTAGCGGGCACAGCAGCCCTCCAGGTGGTCGTTGACCAGCCCGCACGCCTGCATCAGCGCGTACGCGCTGGTCGGACCGACGAACCGGAAGCCGCGCTGCTTGAGCGCCTGCGCCAGCGCCGTCGACTCCGGCGTGATCGCCGGGACGTCGGCCGTCGTCCGCGGGGCGCGGCGCCCGGACGGATCCGGCGCGAACGACCAGATCAGCGCGCTCAGGTGCTCGACTTCCGCCGCTGCGCGCGCGTTGGCGATCGCCGCCTCGATCTTGGCCCGGTTGCGCACGATCCCCGCGTCGCCCATCAGCCGCTCGACGTCGGCCGGCCCGAACCCCGCGACGGCGGCGATCTCGAAGCCCGCGAACGCCGCCCGGAAGCGCTCGCGCTTGCGCAGGATGGTCAACCACGAGAGGCCGGACTGGAACGCCTCCAGGCAGAGCCGCTCGTACAGCGCGTCGGCGCCATGGACCGGCCGCCCCCATTCCTCGTCGTGGTAGCGGGCGTACTCCGGCGTGCTCGCGCCCCAGCCGCAGCGCGCGCGCCCGTCCTCGCCGCACACGAGGCCGCCTGTCTCGCGGGCGCCGGACACCGGGCGGCGTGGTGACTCCGGCACCGGGCGCACGCTATAGGGTCAGGCCCGCATGCAAGCCACCAGGAGTGATGTGACTTGAGCGTCGCACCGGATCGCAACCTCGCGCTGGAACTGGTGCGCGTGACCGAGGCCGCCGCGCTGGCCAGCGCACGCTGGATCGGTCGCGGCGACAAGGAGGCCGCCGACCAGGCGGCCGTCGACGGCATGCACGCCGTGCTCCACACGATCCACATGCAGGGCGTCGTGGTGATCGGCGAGGGGGAGAAGGACGAGGCGCCGATGCTCCACAACGGCGAGGAGATCGGCGACGGCAACCCGCCGGAGGTCGACGTCGCCGTCGACCCGCTGGAGGGCACGCGGCTGTGCGCGCTCGGGATGCCGAGCGCGATCGCGGTGATCGCGCTCGCCGAGCGCGGGACGATGTTCGATCCCGGCCCGATCGTGTACATGGAGAAGATGGCGGTCGGGGACCGCTTCGCCGACCTGCTCGACCTCGACCGCCCGCTGGGGAAGACCGTCGAGCTGATCGCCGAGCGCAAGGGCACCGACGTCAACGACGTGATGGCGGTCGTGCTCGACCGCCCGCGCCACACGGAGGGCATCGACGCGATCCGCAAGGCCGGCGGCCGCGTGCAGCTGATCACCGACGGCGACGTCTCCGGCGCGCTGAACGCCGTCTCGCCCGACCGCAAGGCCGACTTCCTGTGGGGCATCGGCGGCACGCCCGAGGGCGTGATCACCGCCGCGGCGGTCAAGTGCATCGGCGGCGCGCTCGTCGGGCGGCTCTCCCCGCGCAACGACGACGAGCGCAGGGCGGCGAGCGACGCGGGCTACGACCTCGGGCGGATGCTGACCCACGACGACCTGGTGCGGGGCGAGGACGTCTTCTTCTCGGCCACCGGCGTCACCGACGGCGACGTGCTGCAGGGCGTGCGCTACGACGGCGCCCGCGGCGCGAGCACGGAGTCGCTGGTCATGCGCTCGCGCTCGGGCACCGTGCGCCGGATCCAGTCCCGGCACGACCGCGACAAGCTGCGCACGCTGACCGGCTACGCCGGCGGCTGAGTCAGCCGCCGGCGGGCGAGCAGCGCCAGCGCGAGCGCTGCGACGGCCGCGAGCGCACCCACCAGGGGCCACGGCGTGTCGCCCACCGTGACGTCGGCCGACGCCTGCGGCCCGCCGCCGCCCGCGCCCCCGCGGGCGCCGGACTCGGGAACGGCGAAGCGGCCGACCGCCGACTCCTCCAGCTCGAGCTTCGCCAGCGAGCGCAGGAAGCCGTGGGTGACGAGCACGTGAACGCGCGATTGCGTCTGGATGTAGAACCAGCGCGCGATCCGCAGCGCGATCGCGGGGTAGAACGAGGCGATCTCGACCTCGACGTGGACCCGCGCGCGGCCCGGCGTGTCCTCCGCGCAGCGGCGCACGTCGATCTCGAGGAAGCCGACGCCGCCGCGTCCCTCCGACGCGACCAGGATGCCGTCGCGGATGTGCCAGCGCACGATCCCCCGGTCGGCGGTCATCGAGTACTCCGGGGCGTGGAAGCGCAGGAGCACGAACGGGCGGGCGATCAGCACGACGGCGCGGTCGGTCGGCGTGTAGGCGACGCGGATCAGCCCGAGCGTGACGCGCGAGAGGTAGCGCCAGTACGTGCGCGCGAGGCGCTCGAGGTGCATCGGCGTCCAGATCGCCTCCAGCTCCGCGGCGGGCATCGAGATGTCGGCCGCCTGGATCGAGCGCACCGCGCCGCGCTCGTCCATCACCGTGTGCTCCTCCGGGTCGCGGATGACCGAATCGGCGACGCGCCGCTCCCCGGCGCCGTTGAGCAGCTTCACGCGCCGGATGATCTCACGGGGAGGCACCGCATGATCGTCGGAAGCGGCTCGCCCGTAGGTTGTGCGACATGGGGAACGGTCTGGCGATCAAGGAGGTCGCGGAGCGCACCGGCCTCGCGCCGGGCACGATTCGCATGTGGGAGCAGCGCTACGGCTTCCCGGCGCCTGAACGCGCGGCGTCGGGTTATCGCGTCTACGGGCTCCAGGACGTCGAGCTGCTGCGCCGCGCGGTCGCCTTCCGGGCGGGCGGGCTGTCGGTGCCCGCCGCCCTCGAGCGAGCGCGGGAGCTGGCGGGCGCCACCGACCGGCCCTCGATCTACGGCGCGATCGTCTCCGCCGACGCGCCCGTCCGGCCGCGGGTGCTGCGCAAGCGGACGCTGCTCGCGCTCTCGCGGGCGATCGAGGACGAGACGATGGCGCGGGCGGCCGGGCCCGTCGTGTTCGCCGCCTTCCAGCAGGTGCGCAACTACCGCGCGGTCGAGCACCGCTACCGGCGGCTGGCCGAGACCGCGGACGCCGCGGTGGTGTTCGCCGACTTCCCGGAGGCGCGCGAGCCGGACGGGGGGCCGGCCGAGGTGCCGATCGAGCGTGACGCCGCGCTCGGCAACGAGTGGGTCGTGGTGATCGACGCGCCGGGCTTCGCCGCGTGCCTGCTGGCCTGGGAGCGGCCGCGCACGCCCGAGGAGGAGGAGGCGCTGCCCGACCGCGAGCGGCGCTTCGAGTCGCTCTGGACCATGGACCCCACCGTCGTGCGCCGTGCGGCGCTGGTCGCGTGCTCGCTCACGCGCGCAGCGTGCCCCGAGCTCGCCGAGCGGATCGAGGGGACGCTCGCGGGCCGGCCGCTCGCCGTCGAGGCGCCCGTGCCCGGGCTGACGGCGCTGACGAACCGGCTCGTCGCGTACCTGGAGGGGTGACTCGGGAAGCCGCCGCGCGCTACGGCTTCGGCAGCCGCTTGACGGCGCGCTTGAGGATCTGGCCGCCGATGCTGAGGCCGATCTGGGCGAGCTCGCCGGCCGCCTGCACCGCCGTGGTGACGAGCTCGACGCCGCCCGGGCGGCGGTGCTCGCCGGAGGACGGCTGCTCGCGGTAGCCGGTCGTGCCGATGCCGGGTGCGCCCTCCCGCACCGCCTGCGGGCGCGGGTACGTCGTCTCGGCGTCGCGCGGGCGGGGCGGGGTCTCGCCGAGCGGCGCCGCGCGCGCGGCGCGCTCGTCGGCCGCGCCGGCGGCGGCCTCGGCCGCCTGGGTGGGCTCGAAGGTCCGCGGCGCGGCGGCCTTGCGCCGGGTCGCCGTGGCGCGCGGGGCGGCGGGCTTCCTCGCGGTGCGGGCCGGCTTCGCGGCGGCCTTCGGCTTCGCCGCCCGCGCCGGTTTCGCGATGGCCGGCGACGCCTTCGCGGCGGTGCGGGCCGGCTTCGCGGCGGCCTTCGGCTTCGCGGCGGCCGGCGTCGTCTTCACCGCGGCCTTCGGCTTCGCCGCGGCGGGCTTCGCGGCCGCCCGCCGGCTGCCGATCCGCTCCGGGCGCGTGGCCGGGAGCGCGGCGAGCACGCCCTGCTCGTCCTGCTTGGGCTTAGCCTTCTGCTTCTTTGGCTTCTCGGCCTTGTCAGCCATGCGTCTGCGAGTGTACGGTTCCCGCTCAGGACGCGGCGCACGCCCGCCGAGCTATAGGCACAAGATGACCTTCGCCGCGCCGTCCTACCTGCAGTGGGCCACTTTCGCGCGCTCGCGCGATTGACGGCCTATTTTCAAGCTCCTAGACTGACTTCCAGTCTCGTGAGCTCCAGCTTCTCCCACCGGGTCGGTGAGCGTCCGCGGGGCGGGGTGGTTCCAATCCCAACATCGAGCGACTTACGGGTTGAACCCCGACGGTCTCGAAGCTAGACAGGACACCGATGTCAGTAGTTGATCTGCAGGAACTCGAAGAGGTGAAGGGCCTGGTCCTCAAGGGCCAGCAGGTGGGCGTCCTGACCTTCGCCGAGATCGCGACCGCGGTGCAGGAGATCGACCTCGACGAGGCCGACGTCGAGGAGCTGCACGGATTCCTCGAGAAGTCGGAGATCGAGCTGGTCGAGGAGATCGATCCGGCGCTCGCCTCCCAGGAGGAGCGCGCGCCGGACAAGCGCGGCCGTCGCAAGGCGAAGACGGCGATCGATCTCAAGCCGGACATGACCACCGACTCCCTTCAGCTGTTCCTGAAGGACATCGGCAAGGTCCGGCTGCTCACCGCCCAGGAGGAGGTCGACCTCGCTCGCCGGATCGAGCGCGGCGACCTCGACGCCAAGCAGAAGATGGTCGAGTCCAACCTTCGGCTCGTCGTCTCCATCGCGAAGAACTACCGGAACCAGGGACTCCCGTTCCTCGACCTCATCCAGGAGGGCACGCTCGGTCTCGTTCGCGCGGCGGAGAAGTTCGACTACCGCAAGGGCTTCAAGTTCTCGACGTACGCCACCTGGTGGATCCGGCAGGCGATCGCCCGCGCGCTGGCCGACAAGGCACGCACGATCCGCATCCCGGTCCACGTGGTGGAGAAGCTCAACAAGATCGGCCGCGCCGAGCGCAAGCTCGTCACGGAGCTGGGCCGCGAGCCCACGCCGGAGGAGATCGCCGACGTCACGGGGATCGACCCGGAGGAGGTCGACTCGATCAAGCGCTCCGCGCAGGCGCCGGTCTCGCTCGAGAAGCCGGTCGGCGACGAGGAGGAGTCCGAGTTCGGCCAGTTCATCGCCGACGAGCGGGCCGAGTCGCCGTACGAGCGCGCCGCGGAGATCCTCACCAAGGAGGCGCTGCGCGAGGCGCTGGAGAACCTCTCCTACCGGGAGCGTCGCGTGCTCGAGCTGCGCTACGGCCTCGGCGGCGAGCACCCGCGCACGCTCGACGAGGTCGGGCGGACGTTCAACGTCACGCGCGAGCGGATCCGCCAGATCGAGAACCAGTCGCTCAAGAAGCTCCAGAGCCTCGCGGAGGCGCAGAAGCTGCGCGATGTCGCCTAGGCGACTCGCTGGATCGGAGCTGGTCGACGGGCCCCGGAGACGGGGCCCGTCGTCGTTGTGCGCGGGCTCGGCGCGTCAGCCGCTGGTCTGCCGCACGGACTCCGGTGCGAACGGGGGCGGCCCGAGGAACTCGACGCCGTACCGCCGGGCGGCCGCCACCGTGCGCTCGTGGTCCGGAGGCGGGGCGGTGGTGAAGTCGCGGTCCAGCGCCGGCTCGCCGCCGGCGCGGAAGAAGCGCTCCTGCGTCCCCGGCGCGTCGACCACCAGGAACCGTGCGGTGTCGGAGACGATGAGGAACGCGTGCGGCACCCCGCGACGGATGGCGACCGTGTCGCCGGCCTGCGCCCGGTGCTCCGTGCCGTCGAGGTGGAACAGCAGCTCGCCCTCGAGCACGTAGAACGTCTCGTGGCTCGGGTCGGCATGCAGGCCGGTGGCGCGTCCCGCGGTCGAGCTGACCTCGACGACCGACAGCGCGTCGTCGCTCCACGCGCCCGGGAGCTTGACGTTCTGGAGTGCGCCGTTGAACCAGATGGCGTCCCCCTCGAGCGGGGCGACGGCGTGGACGGCCGTCTTCACCGAGGCCGGGGTGCTCATGGGTGGTCCCTCCGTGATGAGACTGGAATCTCATTCGAGACTAACGTATCATCATGAGCATGTCAATCTCATATGAGAGGACTGGCCGGACGCGCCAGAAGGCGCGCACCCGCGACGCGCTCGTCGACGCCGCGCGGGCGCTGTTGGCCGAGGGCATCACGCCCACGGTCGAGCAGGCCGCGACCGCCGCATCGATCGCGCGCGCCACGGCCTACCGCTACTTCCCGAACCAGCGCGCGCTCCTCACCGCGACGTTCCCCGAGGTCGCCGAGCCGTCGCTGCTCGGGGCGTCGCCGCCGGACGACCCGGAAGCACGGCTGGAGATCGTCGTCGACGCCATCGGACGCCAGGCGGTGCAGCACGAGGCCGAGCTGCGCCACATGCTCCGTCTGTCGCTCGAGCCGGATCCCGCCCGGCGCGGCGACCTCCCGTTCCGCACGGGACGACGGATCGTCTGGGTGACCGACGCGCTCGCGCCGCTGGAGGGGCGGCTGCCCGAGCCCGAGCTGCACCGGCTCGTCTACGCCGTCGCGGCCACCGTCGGCATCGACGCGCTCGTCTGGCTCACGGACATCGCGGGCCTGTCGCGCGAGCAGGCCCTCGAGGTCATGCGCTGGTCGGCGCGCGCGCTCCTCCGGGCTGGACTCGCCGACGAATCGTAGGCCCCGACCCGGTCGCTCCAGCGGGCCCAAGACCACGTCACGGGTCGAACGTGGCTGTGACAGGCTGCCGCGATGAAGCTTGCTCTGCCGAGAGCCGTCCGTCGCGCGGTCGTCCTTCGAGGGTTACCTCAGGCGGGTCGCAGTTGACGCTTCGAGCCCTAACGATTAGACATCGATCGGTATAGTCCCGGTGCCGTCATGAGCCGACCACCCGTCCTCCCGCCGATCGGGCTGCGCCTCGCACGCACCGCGCGGGTCGTGACGCAGGCGTTCGAGCGGGCGATGGCCGAGGCCGGCAGCTCGGCCTCCACCTGGCAGGTGCTCGTGCTGGTCCGCTCCGAGCAGTGGGGCACCCAGGCGGGGATCGCCGAGGCGATGGGCATCACCGGCGCCACGCTGACGCACCACCTCAACGCGATGGAGTCCCACGGGCTCGTGCGTCGCTGGCGCGAGCCGAGCGACCGCCGGGTCCAGCGCGTGGAGCTGACCGAAGCGGGAGCGGCGCTGTTCGACCGGCTCCGCCACGTCGCCCTGCGCCACGACAAGCGCCTGCGCTCGGGGCTCACCGACGAGGAGACCGCGCAGCTGGCCGCGCTGCTCGACCGGCTGCAGGCGGGGCTCGGGCCTGCGGAGCCCGGCTAGCGCCCGAACGTGCTGACGAAGCGGCGGGCCTGCTCCGGCAGGTCGCCGATCAGCTCGCGCACCTCGGCGAGGCCGGCCCGCAGCTCGGTGTCGCCGACCTCGACCGGCATCATCGAGTCCTGGAGCACGGAGAGCGTGTTGTCCGCCTCGGCGACCGCGTCCACGGCGCTCTCGAGGAAGCCCTTCACGCCATGCGACGGCGCCCCCGGGGCGGCAGGGTCGAACGTCTGGCCCGGCAGGCCGTGGCGATCGGCGAACCCGCTGTAGGTGCGCTTGGCCCGCCCGTACGCGAGCTGGACCGGCCGGAAGAGCGCCTCCTCGAGCCGGTCGGCGCTGTTGTCGTCGAGCTGCTCGTAGGCCGCGCCGAGCGCCGCCAGCGCCAGCCCGAGCTCCTCGATCGCCTCCGCGACCGTCTCGAGCAGGTCCTGCCGTGCCTCGCGGGTGACGTACGCCATACCGGCCAGGGTATCCGCCCGACGCCCCGGCCCATGTGGCTCAAGTCCGGTCGTGGGAGCGCCGATGTAAGACCTCGATGTCCTTCGATCTCGACCATGCCCTCCGCTACCTGATCGCGGCTGAGGGCTCCGATCTCCACCTCAAGGTGCCCGCCTACCCGCTGGTGCGCCTGCACGGCCAGCTCGAGCCGGTCGCCGGCACCGAGCGCCTCACGCCGCAGGACACCGAGCGGGTGCTGCGCGAGATGCTCCACGACCCGACCAAGCTGGCCGAGTTCGACACGGACAGCGAGGTGGACTTCTCCTACGCGCTGGAGGGCCTTGCCCGCTTCCGCGTCAACGCCTTCCGCCAGAAGGGCTTCGTCTCGCTCGTCCTGCGCGCGATCCCGGTCAACATCAAGTCGATCGAGGAGCTGGAGCTGCCGCCGGTGATCACCCGGCTGGCCGAGGAGGAGCGCGGGATCGTCCTGCTCACCGGCACCACCGGCTCCGGCAAGTCGACGACGCTCGCGGCGATGATCGACCACATGAACCGGACGATGCGCAAGCACATCGTCACGATCGAGGACCCGATCGAGTTCCTGCACCCGGACCGCAACTCGATCGTCAACCAGCGCGAGGTCGGCCAGGACACGGCGTCGTTCAAGCGCGCGCTGCGCCGCGTGCTGCGCCAGGATCCCGACGTCATCCTCGTCGGCGAGATGCGCGACGAGGAGACGGTCCAGACGGCGCTGAGCGCCGCGGAGACCGGGCACCTCGTGCTCTCCACGCTGCACACGGTCGACGCGTCGGAGTCGATCAACCGCATCATCGACTTCTTCGAGCCGCACCAGCAGTCCCAGGCCCGGGCGATGATCGCCGGCACGCTGAAGGGCATCGTCTCCCAGCGCCTCGTGCGCACGGCGGACGGCAACGGCCGCGTCGCCACCGCCGAGATCCTCGTCATGACGGGCCGCGTGCACGACATGATCCTCGACCCGAAGCTCACGGGCCAGCTCCCCGAGGTCATCTCCGAGGGCGGCTACTACGGGATGCAGACCTTCGACCAGCACCTGCTCCAGCACCTCGAGGCCGGCCGCATCACGATGGAGGAGGCCGTGCACGTCGCGACCTCG
>JAABUR0100004854.1_pt1 | contig 17570 bp, 17 predicted proteins | sample 5560091 | NCBI WGS metagenome assembly JAABUR01 (sample SAMN10711879, study PRJNA513375) | rock metagenome | isolation source: Antarctica rocks | place: Antarctica: Victoria Land, University Valley sud | reverse complement strand
AAATCAGACGTACGAGTTCTAGAGATGCAACTGAACATGAAACTGCGATGAGACGCGCATCTTCGACAAATAGAGACGAATCACGTCACAAGAATGCTGACACTTAGTCATCTTGAAGTCTTCACATGAAAAGCTATCTTCACAAAAGCGAGGCAAGTATACTCAGCAGTAGTGAGATCAGAAATCACATTCGAAGCATCAGTCTGACATCAGCGCGACAAGAAAGATGAACTGTCGAGCAAAGAATGCAGACTAGAAACACTTCAGAATCAGACTCTGCATCACGTAGCAGAAGCATTCAAAAGAGTAAACATCAAAACTCTAGAGACAGAAACATACATGAGTTCGCTACATGTTCATCTGAACATGCTACAGAACAAGATCACGCTACACAGTCGAGTCAACGATCGAATGCAAGAGATCAGACAAGCATGTGAACTAATACGCGCTTGTTTGACGAGAGTTAATCGCGTCATTTCTCGCTCACTTGTCATCAAGAAAATAGTACTTCTGAATGTCTTCATTTGAGAAGATGCAAAGATACAGTTGAGACGCAAATGACATACTCTCTTCTTCACAATGATTTCAACAAGCAATAGCATCGCAATAACGCAGTATCACAAAGATCAATGAAATCAACGATGGAAAAAGTACAGAGAACGCGTCGCAGACATCAATGCAATCTCAGCACAAAGATTGCATCTGAGCAATAAGATGATAAAGATGCATGATGATTTTCAGAAAGCAGAAAGCATTCTTGCAATGCACATCAGAATTGAACGCATAGATCTGAATGCTTATCTGCACTCTAGAAATGTTTCAGGCATGAATAGCTCGTGATGCGACTGCAAATGAAGTCATCAGACGACGAAGCATGTACTCATGCACTGCTCAAACTGATTGCATCTGCGATCAAGAATGCTACAAGATGCTGACTTCTCAAACTATTGAATAATTGTTATCATCATGAAAAGTCTCAAAGCAGTAGCAAAGATGATGATGAAAACGAAGCTCTTGAAGCAATTTAGAGTGACTAGAACACTCGTTCTTTAACATGCAATCAACGTGAACAAATTTGATACATAGTCTCAAAACTTACTGTTTCGACTGCGTGAAGCAGTCGTGTAGACTGCGAGTGATTTTCTACTTCAGAGAGTTTTGTTCACTCAATACAGATAGCATAAAGTTTCTCATGAGTTGATCTAATCGATGTCACAAGAATGTATGAATTTATTATTATTATTATTATCTGACTCAGATCTTGCTCAGATTTGACTTAAAGTTAAAACAAGAATTGAAAGTTAACAAAGATTTAATTGAAAAAGTGATTTTTATTCAGAATCAAATTATAGTTGAAAATTAAATGAATTAACTGTGTATTGATATTCAAACAATCATGAAACAAAATAGAAAAAATTGTCAAGATATTAATCTGAACAACTGTGAAGTACTTGATAAAGTATTTTGAAAAGATGATAAATTATGAATTTCTCAGTCAATGATTACTTGATTAATAAGAGAAGCATATTATTTTTTAATCAATAATCATTCTGACATAAATTGAACATTAAACTTGTTGAGATGATCATACTGCTAATTGAAAATGAGAATGATGATCAAACATTACATTCAAAACTGTTATGTTTATTGTAAATCAAAAGCATTGAGAGATTGAATTAATAAACTGTTGAAATCATTGCTCATACTTAAATAATGATGATAAAACATATTCTTGAACTTCATTATTAATTTATCAGAAAGTAATAAAAGTAATGCGATTTTAACAGTCATAAATCAATTGTTTAAGAAATGATATTATATATCATGTTAATCAAATGATGAAGAAATCTTTGCAGAATAAACAGTTAAGCTGCTGTTGATATGAATCTTCAGAACTCATGAACTATTGAGATTAATAATATTCAATTATGATTTTTTATTTATTTATTTTTTGATTCTTACTCAATTCAACACTTCTTATGAATTTATGCAAGATTTTATATATTGTAGCGAACGCTACGCTAGCGTAGCGCTCTTTTCATATCTACTATCGCTTTTTTTCTGCACTTTATACTATAACTATTTTCAATATGAGAACTCTATAAGCTTACTTCTTCTTTACTTTCTCTTTCTTTCATCTGACTTTTTGATGATGTCACAGTCTGAAATTGATTCAGTATGCTTGTCGAGAGTATTATTTGAATTATCACTGTCATTACACTCATGATTTCTAGAAGCTTTCTCAAGTTCGTGATGTTCTCTTTGCATTGCATTGTCTTTCATTCTATCTTTCATTTGAGACATGTTAATAAAACGTGCTTAATCAACATTTAATCTCTGTCACACTTGCATGTTATTGTAGTAACATTAAGTACTCATCTTTCATGTAGAAATTGATTGAAATCAATTTTTTCTGTGCATAGCTGCGTCAATAATGCACTGTAAGACTTCATATAATTTTTATGCAGTTGTAAATATTGATGTATCATCTCTGATGTCAAATATTAAAAATGAGCTGCATTAAATCTCTCTTTTCAGATTACTCTTCATGTTTATTTGATCTGTTTCTGTATGAGCATCAATCTCATCATCACTTCAGTGCGCTGACACTTAATCAGCAATAGAGACAAATTATGTACATCATCAGTTATTTTATTCATCGTTTCATTTTTGAGTACTTCTGCATGTCTCACTACTCAATGTAGCTTCAGCGTAACTTCTCAAGATTAAATGCTTTCATGTGTGATTTAAACTTGTTGCAAACGTGTTTGATCTTTTGTTGATATCATAACTTTCACTGTTTTCAGAGAAGTCTGATTATCATTGTATACTTTGTATATCTTTTCATGACACTCTTGATTTGCTGTCACTACATCTGCAAGATGTTTTATTCTTGCAATTAATTCTTTCAGCTTATCATGATGAGTGATGATTAAAGTCAATTCTCTCAGTCTTTTATTTAGCTCTCAGTTCATTCTCATCATAATCATTGTAACATCATTTCTGCTGTCGTTATCATTTAAGTAAACTTTTTGCTTCAATGTGAACATGTTGAGATTATGTTGTTTTATTGACATTTTCTTGTTTGCAACTATAACTATCTTTGATAACTTTGATCAGAAAATCACTGTGTAAAAATGATTTCAATTCATCTTCATCTGTTTAAGTGTTTCTTTCATTCACTTTCGCTTTAATTATAAAAATGTTTTACACAGCTTTAATTTTCAATCTCTTTTAAGTATCAAGTTGTTGCAAATTCAACGCATTATCATTTCAATAACTTTATTTGATTTTTGAGAGTTCATGTTTATTATCAATCTTTGTATCAGCTTTTGTAAGTGAATATTTATCAACATCATGTTCATTTTCATCTGTAAAGTCTTTGTTGATGTTGCTTGATAAATGTTAATGATTTGTTGCAATGCTCTTTCTTGCATTAATCTCAGCTTAATGCTCAGATTCTTTCAATGATCTTTTATTCTCTGTGATGTATATCATATGATGACTTCGTGACTAAGCAGAGAGTGCATCATCACGAAGTATATTTGCTTACTCATCATCATTGACAAGTTTCAAGTAGACTTAATGATTGTTTGCATGATCTTTTGTTTAATCACTAGTTTGCTTCAACATAATGCATGTAAATCATTCATTTCAGCTTGAAGTTCAGTTAAACTTTCAAGATTCTAATATCTGATTTTAAGTTAATCTGATGTTTTATTAACTTTACATCAATTTTCATATTGAATCGTTTAGAAGTTCTTGTAAAGTGAATCAGCTTATGCTTTGTCATTAAGAATTTGATGTCATACATTTTTAATCACTGTTTGCATTTATCATAGATCTCATTAAGAATTCTGCAGTTGCATTTTATAAACTCTTCATATGTCAAGATATTGATGTCATTCATGAAGTTTATGAAGTTAATTCTCAGCTTGATATCATCACATGCTTCTAACAAGTTCACATTGTAAAACAGATATAATATCAATGATAGTGAAGAATTTTGTGATATATTAACATTCATGCTGCATTTCATCATCATGTAATTATTAATTATGATCATGATGCATTAATCTTTCAGAAAGTTCTTCACAAACTTGAGAAGCAGTTTAGAAACTTTTCTCTTTTTCATGTCATGTAAGAGTCTGCTGTACATCACATTATTAAACGCACTCTTTTCATTCAAATTTAGTAGTGAAACTACTCTTTTTCTCATATCACTTTACACAATATGTATCTTTTTTATAATTAGTTGCAAAGTTGTATTTATTGATTTGTGCTTGCAAACTTTCATCTGAATGTTTAATATTGAATCACAAGCTTTTATGATATTTTGCAAATGTTCAAATACAATGAATTTCAATACTTTGCTCAATGTGTTAAATAACACAATTGATTTATATATTTTTGCATTGAAGTAATTTTTCTTGTTTGACTTTTACATCACTATTGTGACTGCGCTTTTGAACTGAGTTGACTATATTCTCTTCTGTAAACATTTTTTAAAAAAAGAATGTATTTATTTTGATGCATTGTTGATGAGTTTGTGCATTATTCTATTTATGTATTTTGTATGTTTCAACATCTTGTCAAATGTTGCTTTGTAGATGACTCTTTTAATCTCATGATGCATCAGCGAGACATCATCTTCAATCAAGAATAAATACTTGAAGTTTATTGTATTCAGCATGAGAATCTTTAAAGATGATGAAAAGTGAGTTTGAAACATCATCTTCGCTTTATTCTGTATTGTTATGATGATGTCAGAGCATTCTGACTTGATCAGAGAAGAAATTGTTGCTTGAGTCAATGTGTTTGCAACTGCATTTCTTACTCATTTTGCAGTTTTGAACAGTTCTTTCAAGAATTGTTCAACATTCTGCATGATCTTTCAATATTCATTGCATTTCTGTTTTTTGATAATCTTGCTCTTCTTGTCACATGCTTGAATGTACTTTGTTCAATCATTGATGATTCAACAGCTTCTTCTCATTCATTGCACGCTCTTGATGATCTTTGTACACTTTTTCGTTCATTCTGCTTTGATCATTTCGTGTAATCTCGCTCAGAAAGTGAAAATCTTGACAATCTTTTTCAATGCATTCAGCAGTTGCTTGATGTACTTATTTATACATCAATGTCTCGTCTTATGATTCAACAATGATTTCAACATTTATTCTTTCAAAATATTGATGAACTTCTTTTCATTCATTGTTTTTCAGTTGTAACACGATTTTCATGCTGACTCTTTGCAAACTTTGAAATTTATAATTGTTTGTATCAATAAATGATCTGAAAAGTTTTTCATTTCTTCATCGATTTCACATTGTATTAATTGATTCATAATATCATCTGTCGTGAAGATTAAATTTATTGTCATTTAAGATTCTTGATAATCTTTCATAATTGTATCTTGAGATAATGCTAGCAATGCATCAATGTTTGTGATCATTTTAATTAACTCATTCAACAATAAATGTTATTTTGAATAAAATGATTCTTTTTATGTGAAGTGATGCAGATTGAAATCTTCTACAAGAATGCTTTCTCTCGACATGTGCAGTGTCTTTTCAATGTTTGAAAGATTTTCTTTTTCATGAATAATTTCATAATCTCTGAGTGACAAATTGTATGCTTCATGAATGTATATAACTTTCTGAATTATCTGTGCATCATTTGTTAATGTTTATAACATAATTGTATCTATGTCTTTGAAGTGTCATGTTAAATATCAAATATTGCTGTCAATTCTCTTGTTTATGTAAAAACAGATTCTATCTTCATTATTCTTCAATGTGAAGTCAACAATTGCTGAGCAGTATGCTTTGAAAATGTCATCAAATCATCAAAGTTCTTGAAGAATCAAAATGTCATAGTTCTTTATCTTTTTCTTATGTAGTAATGCTATCATCATCTTGTTTCTGAACTTGTGAACATTGTACTGTAGTATTCAAAGCTTCTTTTGCTGAAATATTAAAGTTCACATTTCAGATTGTTTTGTGTTCTCTTGAGTATCTGCAAAGCATTTGCTTCACTTGTAAGATTCTTAACAGAAGATGACATTAATAATGATATGATTAATATTGACTTCAATTCATTTGATCTTAATTTCTTAATCAAGTGATTCATTATAGTGTTTTCTGATGTGACGACTGTGCTGAGCAGATGACTTTCATTCATTGAGCATCTCTGCTTTCTCTTCAAGTTGTTGTTCATCAGTAATTTTAGACTGATAAATGTTTTTATGAATGTCTTTGACATCGCTGTCTTGAGTTCTTTCTGCTCTTGTACGACATGATATAAAGATCTGTGCTTTGTGACTCTTTTTATTCTTTCTTTTTCAGCTTGTCGTTTATGACATTGAGAGTTAAAGACTCTGTGTGTATCTTGACATGCTTCACATTTTTACATGTTTCAAGTCTGTTTGTAAAAACAATGTTTCAAGTGATGATTCAATGTGCAGTAAATGCATTTCTGCTTATTTTTGCATTCATACATCTTGTGATTATATTCTTGACACTTTAGACATTGATGCACTCTGCAGCTTAAGTCGTAAAACTGTGTGATCTTTATGTTGATCTCATGATATATTCTCTCATTGATCAGCTTGTTTATCATCTCAGCGCTGATTATGCATATCATCAGTGAGACATATCTCTTCTGCTCACTCTCTTTTATGAGTCACTCAATCTTTTCAATCTTCATCTTTGAATGTATATTTTTGTTGATCTTGATGAGTATTTTCATCTCTTTCTTCTTTATGTTCTTAGACATTTCTTTGATTTTAATTTCATGTATCACTACTTCAAAACTGATCTTGTGCAGACATGCATTCAACAATATTTCTTTGATTCAAAAATTGTTTTTCTTTAATGTTTTCTTGTTGCTCTTCATCTTGATTTAAAATATCAGCAGTCTCAATTATTTCTTCATCATCTTTATGTTCTTGCGCGTCAACAGCGTCTCGTTGACGTCAATTTCTCTCACTCATTTCACTATGTTCTTCATTGTTATTGTCATGATTCTCTTTATTTCTTCTTCTTCTTTAATGAAGATCTTTACTTCAAATTTCTTGCAATGATTTTGCATTGACAATGATATGTTGACATTGAACACAAGATGACTTTCAAATAATGTTGTCAACTTCACGCTTACTTTTTTCACTCAGCTGTCAACATGTTTTCTCTTTTTTATGAACTCTTTTTTAAGTCTGCTCATTATCTTTTTCAGTCTCTTCAGCTGATTCTTTATGCATTGATTGACAGTTGACGTAGCAACACGTTGATGCATCAGCTTTTTTATCATCTTTGTCAAACTTCTCATCTTCTTTCAGAGCATCAGCTCATTGTTTCTACATTTGTTGAATTCATAAAGTACTTGCAACTTGTGTAATTTCTTCTGTATATCTTTCGTCTTGACTGAATTCTTCTGTGAGATGATGATAATCATCTTTCATTCACTCATCAACATCATGTCAATGACACTTCTCATCTGTTTCTGATAATCAGAATGAAGCGCAAGCATCATGTCAATGATGTGCTCTGTCTTTAAATAGTTTTGATATTTAAGTTGTTTGCTGTTAGAAGACTCTTCATATATTCAAGTTTTACACTCATTTATTGTGACTAAGTTTAGTCGCTTGTATATTATTGCAGAGAAAGTCTTTCAATAATGAAAGAAACTCTCAATTCATATTGATTGTTTGAATGTTTCTTTGTCTGAGACTTAACATCAAGATAAAACTATTCATTGTGCTCATATGTGCAAACTATTGATGTGATTGATTAATGAAAAGATATACAGCAGCGATTATAGCTAGATTACATGTAATTTAAAGTACACACAGCGTCTAAATAATGTCATAGTCATAAACTGCATGCACTTAATGAAGAGAAAAAAACTATTCATCAACTATCATTTGCAAATCAATGATTAATTATTAGACAGAAAGAGTGAATCAAAATGTAAAATAATATTTATGAAGTTACTATTTATATATGCAAGATGATTGATTTATCTGATTGTTTATGACTGAATTTATTAATAATAATGCAATTTAATCATCAATTGAACAGTCAACATTCTTTCTAAATAAGAACTTTCACTTTTATATAAACTTTAATTCAAATTCAATTGAATATGAAATTACTTAAACTAAAATTGAAGTGAGTAAAGCAAAGAATATATTCAAACATATGAAATGATCACTAGCATTGATTAAGCAAATCTTAGTAAGAGTCAAAGTCATAATAAAGAAACAAATTAATAAATATTGAAAGAAAATAATTTACAAGATAAATAACATGATATTTCTGAATTTTAGAAACATAATGATCTTACAATCATCAAAGAAGTTAAATGATAAAATGCTAAAATTCTTCAAGATTCTGATTAAGATTAAACATGTTTATCAATTGAAACTATCATTAACTATGAAAATATATTTGAAGTTTACATTAAATTTGCTGTAACTAGACTTGAAGAATTCTCTGAATGAATAATGAAATGAATCGTTTGACTTTATAGTGATTGATGATGAAGATGAATAAAAAGTGAAGAACATACTGAACTTCAAACATTACAAAATATAAATGAGACAAATGATTATAATATCATGTTAATTAAAAAGAATATCACGTTAATTTACATTGATACAACGTTAATGAAAGTGAATTTGAAGAATACTTAAAGATTATAAATGACTTTCATGAATTTTTTTTATTTCTTCATTAAGTGCATGCAGTCTATGACTATGACACTGTTTAAACGTTGTGCATATGTTAAATTACATGTATCTTGATCAAAGTCACTGCTTTATATCTTTTCATTAATCAATCACATCAATAGTTTGTGCAAACAAATGCTTTCAATCAAACAACTTCTTTCTTTCATGCTTTCATTTTCTTATCTTTTCATGTTTTTTTCACTTTACTCTTTCATTTTCAATAGTCATTTTCTTGTCACAATTCAAGTACTTTTCAAGTACTTTAACATTGTGATTCTTTCAATCTTGATGATAAACAACATCAATATAATGTTCATGTTTTTGAACTGTGCTTTTGCTTTAAGTTGTAACTGTTCTGCTCTGTAATGTTTGCAGTTCAGTAGTAAGTGCTTCAACGTTTGTCTCGTCTTGCATATTTCATAGCATTTGTTCAAATTATTCTTTGATAATCGATGCAAATAACTTTTGAAATAGTTATGTTTCATTTTTAGCTGTATAAACGTTGAAAACGTCAGTCTGTTTGTTTTTCAAAGCTTCTTTAGTGATCTGTAACTCAAATTCATTCTCGCTGTGTGCTTCTAATACTGATTTTCTTTTTTGATGCTATTGTTTCATGCAATTAGTCATTGCTCTTTTATCTCTTTATTTATTTGCTTTTTAATGAAACTCATGATTGTTCTTTTTCTGATGTCAATTATTAATCTTTTTTATACTGTGTCTTTGATCAATTGATTCACTGCTTCGTTTTTGATGATGTTTTTGCAACTCAATACTCACTGTATGCAAATATGATATTGATTTTGTTGCAGATTGATCAGATTTTATCATATGTTATTGAATAACTTTAAGTTAACATTGCTCTTTGCTTTTAATCTTTGCAATGTCATTTGACTGTCTGTGTACACTCAAATTTCGCTGTCTTCAGATGCTTCTTTGCTGCATATTATGATTGCATCGTTGATAGCTTGCAATTTCGCTTTCATTATGATTATTTCATTGATCACGCTTGTTGCTTTGCTGCATTTAACAGACTCATGCGTGAATATTATCATGATTTTGATTTCTGTTTTGAGCTTTGCTATCTTTTTTCAAGTTTGCGACGCGTTAATGTATATCATTATGTTTTTCGTCTTTTTGACTATTGTTTTCAGTTTTCTATAATGTGTATTTATTGTTTCATATGTTTCATCTTTTACAAATTCAATTTGCATCTTTGTCAGATATTCAATTTTCTGATTTCTTGATTTCTTGAAGTGAGATATTTTAATCTTCTGTATTGAACTAAGCATTTTAAGCACTTTGTTTAATATTTGATATATTTATGTGAGCTTCTCTTTGCAATTCTTGACTTTTTGCAACAACATTGTCGTTGACTCATTTTAATTCAGATAATTTGTTGCATTCAAATTCAGATTCAATTCAATGTTGTATTAAGATGAGTATGATATGAATGTTCGCTTTCTTGTCAAATGCTTTTTTGATAATTCAATTATTCTAATTGCATAGTTCTTGCATTTTTGATTTAATCATACTTTCACTGACGAAATTTCAGTCTCTATTTGCATGACTTTTATGAGCAATGTTCAAAATGCTCTCAGTATCTTTCATAATGCTGCGTTTTGCAGTTTGCAAAATTTGATTGCATGACTTTTTTGATTGTTTCATCAGATTTTGACATCATAGTCGCTAATGATTATAATGCATGCTAGATGCAACTGTCTTTCTGACTTTACATTTAATTTTCACTCACTATTCATTAGTTTAAAGAGTGAGTGTAGCGTTCTTGTGACTGCAACGATTTTCGTTTGCATATGCATCTTGAAGTTAAACTTTCGATTCAGTCAAACTTCTAGTCATTGTATGCAGATCTTCAATCTTATGACTATGTCATTGAATAGCATAATCATTTGATTAAATGTTGCTTTGTGACTTTCAAAATGAATTAATTCAAATTTTGAATCATTAAATTGCACTGCGTTTTTATTCGCTCATGTAAATGCGATTTTCGCTGTCTTTTTCAGCTTTTTCACATTCTTGTCAATGCTCTTTTCTTCAACGTATAGTGCAATGTCATCAATGTAGCTGAGTAACTGTAGATTTTCAATTCTTGCATGAATCTTCAAGAATAAGTGTCGAATGTAAATTAGAAACAGAATGAGTGAAATAAATGATTCTTGCAATATTTCTGTGAAAATTTTCTTTGACTTCTGACATTCTTTATCAAATGCTAAGTCAATGACTCAATTTTGTAAGAAGCATTTTACTCAGTTGATTAAATTGATTAATATCTTCTGTTTGATCAAGATTTTGATCATCTGTTTCAATGTCACATGATCAAAGACATCTTTGACATTTAGCAGTAAACATGTAAGCGTGTTTTCGCGACTTTTTATCATTTACGCGTCATGTACTAGATTTAATACTGCATTTATAGCTGATCTTTGTTTTCTGTCTCTCATTTAATCAAAGTCTAGCAGCTTGTCATTTGTTTTTGCTGTGTATGACAGTCACATCGCTATTAGCTTTTTCGCTATCTTGTTTAAGCAGTTTAGCAGTGTAATAATTCTGTATGTTTTCGAAATTGAATAATTTGATTTATTCAATTTTTTCAGAATGATTTCTGTGTCTTCGCGTCACATCTTTGAATGATAGTCACTTTTAATCAGATTCAAATACATTAGATTGAAAATTTTCAATACACTTTTGTATGCTTGCTGCATGATTGCAAATGACATATTATCTGATTTGAATGCTTTTCTGAGTGCTGAGAAATTAATAATGTGCTTAATCTTTCTTTTGATAATTCTTGATCACTGTATACTTTTGTTCAATAGTAAATTCTCATTGATTTGAACTTTCAAAGATGATGAATACATTGCTTTCAAGAATGTCTTGCACTTTTCATTGAATTCAGTTTTCAACTTCTTTTGTGCATTCTGTATTAAGAATAGCTTTTCAATTAGTTGTGATTTGATGAACTTATATGTCTGAAACACTTTCTTTTCTTCAACTTTGTTCAGAAAGTTGGTTCAGAATTGATTTTTGATCAACTTTATTGCATCATGATATGAATTTCACATTCGCATTATTTCTGTTCATGCATTATCAGTTCTACATCTTTTTCAAATTCACTTTCTTGATGACAATGCTTTTTGCATTTTAATGAGCTTGTTGTTTCATCAGAGTTTCAATTTTGCACATATTCATTGTTTAAATACAAATAACTTCACTGCATTTATTGAAAATATGTTGCATACATTGCATGTAACATACATAAAACATGATCTCTATGCTGATTTTTCTCTTAGTGAGAAATAGTCTTTCTTGTTGCAGATTCATAGTTCAAGATGAGCAAAATCTCTTACTGCTTAAATTTCAACAATTTACTTCTTAAGCATGAATTGCAGACGTTTCGTCAGCAATACACATGCATATTACAGTTGATTTCTTCTTTAATCACATTGACATGCGTTACTGTTCTCTTGAACTATATAGATGATGTTTTCAACTAGAAATTAATTCTATCATCAAGATATTTGAGAATCAGAACTCAATGAAGAGATGAGATTCTTAAGATCAACAATCGTCGTCATTGTATATCATGCTTCGCAAATGCTCACTTTGCTTGTAAGATATGCAACTCATCTGTTTTGCATTATCTGTAAAGATTTTTCTCATGCAGATTGATCATGTTTTGCAGAAATATTCATATGCTACACTTTTAATCAAACAATGTAGTTTAATCATTCTTTACTAACTCACTTGTGTTTCTCTTCTTTTAACAAAGTCTTTTCGTCAGCATATCACTCACATATAAAATGTTTATATTTGAACATTTATTAAATGATATTAACAAGATTCTTAAGTTTGCTTGTGTTGAACTTAATAAGTCTTGTGAATTGTTCATGTTGTAGTAACAGACATGCAGTCTTAACAAGATTTATATGTAATTAGTATGTAAATTTAAAGAATGTTCATGATTCAAGTTCTTTCTGCTAATCATTCTCAACAGATCAAATACAAGAGTGTTTTATCTCAATTCTTGTCATTGCAGCAACAAGATACTGAATTGAATGATTTTTATAAGCGATTTTTCTTGTAGTTCTGCGTTCTATTTGACTTTCTTATCTGCATGCAAATTGCTTGTAACATGCGCATTGAGATTATTGAAGTCTGCATGATCGCGAAAACTTTGCATGTGATCAATGCACAGCGCTTCATTATCACGCAGCATTTTGATATCATTCAAACTTTTGATAATTTCTAGACTTTACTGTAGCTAGACAGTAAATTCGTAGTCAGCATCATGTACAGATGAGTTTCATCACTGATCAACTTTCATGAATGATATTTGAACAAGTCAAGATAAAAATCAACTTAAGAAAGATTGATTAAACTGCAACAATGAAAACATTGTTAAATGAAGAAAGAGAATAATGTTGCAAGCATACACTTTAAGTTAGTCTAATATAAATTATGTCAGACTATTATAAACTAGTATAAAGCTGATGTTAACACGCTAGCGATCTAGCGTGTCTTCATGAGTAAAACTTACAACATGTTACATTTTCTTTCTTCTTCAGCTTTAAACAATGTTAGAATCATGCTTAGAGCAAGTCATAGAAATACAGATAAATGAAAAGTAAATTAGATAAATGAGAATTCAAAGCTAAAAAGCAAGATTTATCAAGATGCAAAGATTATATGTACAGAAGAAAGAAAAGCATTAAACTCAATAAAGTTTAGACTTGCTTTGAAAGCATACATCTCAGTAAAAAACTGAGCATGCTCATAACAAATGCTTATAATAAGAAGAAGTTCAATGAACATTTAAAAAAAACACTTTTAATACATTTCAGTCTAAAGATGCAAAGTACTCTTCTGATAACAGATTGAAAATTTAGTATTTATATGTGAACATAAACTCATTTGCATATTTCATATTATTGAAATTTGTTAATTTAATTATCATTTCAACAGTCTTGATCATCAACTGATTAAAGAAGATTTAAATTTATTTCAATAAAAATCATGATTTATTACATTGATAAATTCATCATGTATATTGTAATGCAAAGATGAACACGCTAATTATCAGATTGAAACAAACAGATGTAAATCTTTTATTAAAACATAAGTAAGTTAATTTTAGTTTCATATATATAATTATGATAAACATGTACAAGACTTGCGTTGCAACATTAATAAAATGTTGATATTAATTTGAAAGAGTAAGTTTTAAAGTAAGAATATCATGATTAATATATTAACTTTGAAATATAAAATGAGATTAATTAATTGCAAATGAGATGCATAAAAAGATAATTAAAACATTTAAAATTATCAATTTATTTAAAATCATGAAAGAAAAATTGTGATGATCAAGTTTACTAGATGAATAAATGAGATCTATAAAAGTGATATGACAATGTGATATTCTAAGCAAACACAAAATGAGTATATATTATGATAGAGCTAATTATTAAGAAGCTCTCGATAACTCAAGAAAATCGATCAACTATAGAAAGTTTGTCAAGCATTGTCAAGTTGAACATGACATAACTCATGAATTATTTGATCAACAATATGATGTAGTTTAAACAATGTTTTGACAAAGTCATAAAGTTTCAGAGCTAACTCAGATCTGATCTTCAACTCAGTCTCTGATCTAATCTCTATGTGTCAATTCATCATGACAATTAAAGAAAAGTCTTGTAAATGATTTGTTACAAATACATTCTTTAAATAATCTTTTATATAAATGATGATATAAATAAACATTCTGAGAACAGACTTGATAGTAAATCAACAGATATCAAGATGGAAAAAAAATGACTTATCAAGTCAATTTGATATACTGTATGTACAAAAAACTTAGACTGATCATTGAGTTAAGTTTTCATATTTACATTCTGACTCGACTTAAGTATTCAAGTTGAACATCTCAACTCAACTTGAATACTCAAGTTAAACATCTCGACTCGACTCGATATTGATCTTGAGTTGAGTCAAAACTCGCTGATTCAACTTAACTCATCAAGCAATTGAATATGATATCAAGAGAGCTAAATATAGAAATTTTTCCGGTTTTTCGCCTTTGCATTATCTTTTTGATAGAAAGTCATAAAGAGAAACATGAAGAAAAACATGAAGATCATTTGATAGAGAGCTTTGGTAGAAAACTATGATAGAAAGCTAGAATAGAGAGTCATGACAAGAAACTATAGAGACTGTTTGATAGAAAGTCATAAAGAGAAGTCATGAAGAGAAGTCATGAAGAGAAGTCATAAAGAGAAGTCATAAAGAGAAGTCATAAAGAGAAGCTATAGTAGAAAAACATGGTAGAAAGCTATGAAGAGAAGTCATGAAGAAGAGTCATGAAGAAGAGTCATGAAGAAAAGCTATGATAGAGAAACATGAAGGCTATTTGGTAGAAAGCCATGGTAGAAAGTCATAATAGAAAGTCATAATAGAATATCTATCTACCTACCTTCATGTCTTGGCGGGCCGAGTCGGGAATTTCGAATCGATACTTGATTTCAACTCTCTGATTCGACTCGAATACTTGAGCCGAACATCTCAACTCGACTCGAATACTCGAGCCAAGAATTCTGACTCGAATCGAGTCTTGACGGGCCGGAAATCCGGCCCGACCTCGATGACTCGACTTGACGCGACCAGTCTAAAAAAACTGAATAAGATGAACAAGATATATACAAAAATCATAAATATTTAAAAATAAGATCATCAAGTCATTAAGTAGTACATTAAACAATTAAATTTGTGCTGCGCATATGCACAGATGAGACTTTGATAATTAGATGTGAATTTATTTGTGATCTCGCTTAATGCTCTTAACATATGCTTCGTATAGAGTCTGAAGCTTTTTCAATCCGACGTTAAATCTTGAATGTGCGAGGCATATGTCACTTTTAAAGTTCAATTCGACGTCAAGAATCTTTTTCAACCCTCGGCTCAACTTTTTCCCTACCAGCTGCACCTCGCTGTCAACGCTGTCAACGCTGTTCAAATAAGCGTTCGAAGCCTGCGGCCTTCGGTTCGGAACATTGACAGTGTGACCGTAGCAGGAGTCGTTAGGAAGCGTACTGTAGGGTTGACTTTTGCACTCGCAGTTCGCATCTTCGATGTCGCAGATTGCGCCGCCGTTGTTGTTGAGCATCGCTTCGAGCTCCGCAAGGGTGGTGTTGTGGAGAGGGGCGGAAATAGTGTCGTCACGTGGCAGGACGAGAGGGCTGTTGAAGGTGGAGATTTGTGAGTGGTTAATCTTTGGGTCATCGGATATGAGAACAGAGTGCTAGGCTGGAAAAGAGGAGGATTCGGTATGCAATCAGCTATTTAGATGTATGCTTGTCTACTTGAGTACTTGAGCTCTATGATGCAACGACTAAAGCTATTTATACCCCTTTAATCCCTCGCGCAAAATTAGCCTGCGTCAGACGGAGACAGTTCATGTGGGAAATGTGTCGAGAGAAACATCAGATTTGTCTCCGCTTGTGTGGTTGATGGGCACTTTGTAGCGCGCCAAGGGCAACCGTGCGCCTCCAACATTCCACGTTACTTTTACCTGCACTACATCATCCCATAAAATCATCAAATTTTTTCAACAATTCGTCTGAAAAGATTTTTTTTATAGAGCCAAGAAGAGCAAAAAAGCTCTAGGAATAAACAAAGTCTATCCTTCGAAAAGGGAGGTTGAAGCTGAGAGCAAAAGGTTATCAAAGGGTATGGCCGGATTTGAACCAGCGACCGTGGGATGGTATATTCGCCAAAGCTGCAATCCCACACTCTAACCTAATTACGAATGTTATGGCAGGAAATATTCTCAAAGAGATTGGTAGAAACTTACCGCTGAGTTACACACCCGCACAATGTAACTTCCGCCCCATAAATTATACAGAACCTTGGGTCGTGACAAACACGTCAGGCGCAGGTAATAAGGTATCTTTGAGCTCTCAGAATCAGTCTAGTATATTTCTGAATTCTCGGAATTCTGAGAATCAAATATTTAGAAGAAATTTAAACCTCGTGAAGAATTTTAATCGATAGTCTTCGCTTCATAGGACTGAAGTCATCTGCAGAGTCTTCACCTTCGCCTTTCTACTCAACCATCTACTCAGCACTCTACATGCTCACCAGCCTACTCGACACCCTACATGCTCACCAGCCTACCTCACCCAACTATTCAGCACCCTACTTACTCGCCTACCTACATTACCAGCTGCTACTCAGCTACCTACTCGTTTACCTACTAACCAGCCTACTTGCTCCAAAACATGCTTTATGCGACGCGTCCTAACCCTCCATACATGCTCCATAGAACATGCTAATTAGCTCAATAGAGAGCACCCTCTATGGCTCCCTAAACTCCCTATCGAACACCCTACATGCTTCAAAATACGTGTCGGTCAGGCTCATAACACGCGTCAAACAGTGCTTTAAACAGTGCTCCAAACAATACTTCCTACATAGTTTCCTACCTACTCGCCACCATACATGCTCACCTACTTACTCCGCCTACCTACATGGCTCCCTACCCAGCTCCGAATTGCTCCATATTCAAGGATCAAATTTGATCCCTACCGAGCACCCAATATGCTCCCTACCAAACACCCTCCATGACTCCCTCCATGGCTCCCGACTAAGCATCCTACATAGTCTCCAACAATTTGTTTAGTTAGATAATTAGATAACTAATTAGGTTATCAATTCGTTGATTCATGTATTGATTCCTTTATTGATTTCTTTAATAAAATCGATGAATGTTTATTCAAAAAAAGGATAAGTAATTCGAATTGACGATATTGATGAATATGATGAACAT
>JAABUR0100004849.1_pt1 | contig 17577 bp, 7 predicted proteins | sample 5560091 | NCBI WGS metagenome assembly JAABUR01 (sample SAMN10711879, study PRJNA513375) | rock metagenome | isolation source: Antarctica rocks | place: Antarctica: Victoria Land, University Valley sud | reverse complement strand
TTGCTCCTCCCCGTAGCCCGTGACGGCGATGATCACGGACTCCTTGCAGCCCTCCTCTCGCCTCAGTTGGCCCGCGACCTCATAGCCGTCCATGCCCGGAAGGCCGATGTCCAGGATCACGAACTCCGGCGCATGCTCGCGGGCCGAGGCGATGGCCTCCGGGCCGCTGAAGGCCACCCGGACGGCGTGCCCCGACAATTTCAGGAGCCTCGCCATGCCGTTGGCCGAGTCCGCGTTGTCGTCCACGACGAGCACTCTCGAGCGTCGGGGGGGCACCTTCTCGGGGCCGTTTCTCGAGCCGGGTTCCGAAGCCGCGGAGGCCGGCGCGGTGGGGAGTCGGAGGACGAATTCGCTCCCCTTCTCGGGGCCGTCGCTCGTGGCCGTGATGGTGCCGCCGTGGAGTTCGGCCAGCGACCGGACGAGCGTCAGCCCGATCCCCAGGCCCCCCTCCGAGCGGGCCAGCGAACGGTCGGCCTGGGCGAAGAGCTCGAACATCCGCGGCAGCAACTCGGGCGCGATGCCGATCCCATTGTCCCTCACCCGGAAGAGGAACTCATCCCCCTCGACCCCGGCGATGAGCTGGATGCGGCCCCCGGACGGCGTGTATTTCGCGGCGTTCGTGAGGAGGTTGACGAGCATCTGCTCGAGCCGGGTCGTATCCGCCTCGATCCTGAGATTGGTGGACGTGAACGAGAGCAGGAGTTCGTGCTTACGCTCCTCCAGGAGCGGCCTCACGGCCTCGAGGGCGTGGTGGACGACGGGCCCGGGATCGACGATCTCCTTGCGAAGCTGAATCTTGCCCTGGCCGATCCGCGAGACGTCCAGCAGGTCGTCGATGAGGTGGGCGAAGTTCTTGACCTGACGGGCCGTGACGTCCCGGCTCCATTCGAGGTCCTCCTTCGTGCCCGAGCGGGCCGCGAGCGTGACGGCGTTGCGGATGGCGGCCAGCGGGTTCCTCAGCTCATGGGCGAGCATGGCGAGGAACTCGTTCTTGTGGATGTCGGCCGCCTCCAACTCGACCGTCCGTTCCTTGAGGGCGTCTTCGAGTCGCCGCTGCTCGGTCATGTCGCGGACGATCTTCAGGAAACCCCGCGTCTCGCCGTCGTCGTCCTTGAGGGGCATGACAAGCCCCTGGGCCCAGAACGGCTCGCCGCCTTTCCTGAGATGCCAGCGTTCGTCCAGGGCCCGCCCCTCGGCCGCCGCGATCCTCATCTCCTGGTCCGCCTGGCGGGCCTCGAGATCCTCGGGCGTGAAGATGACCCGGTAGTTCTGGCCGAGCATCTCGGCCTCGCCGTAGCCGAGCATGGTCTCGGCCCCGACGTTCCAGCTGGTAATCACACCGTCGGTATCGAACGTGAGGATGGCGAAGCCCGTGGCCCCCTCGACGATGACCCGGTATCGCTCGCGGTTGTCGGCGAAATCGACCCCCGCTCGCCAGGTCGGGGTGATGTCTTCGATCGAGAGGAGGATGAGTTCGGAGTCATTCCCGGGCCCATACACCTTGCGGCCGTTGAGGAGCATCCGTCGACGACCGATGCTCTCGAAGGCGTGCTCGACCTCGAAGTCGCGGAACGAGCTATCCGTGGGCAGGATTTCTTCGAGGAGCGTCCGTAACTGGGGGATATCCCACTGGTCATTGCCCAGCTCGTAGATGAGGCGGCCCTCGGTCTCCTCGGGCACGACCCCGAAGGCCTCATAGAACGAGTGGTTTGCCGACCGGACGCGGAGGTCAGTGTCGAGGACGAGGAACGGCTCTCGCACGGTATCGATGATGTTCCGGGCGTAGGTGAGGGCGTCGTGGACCTCTCGCCCTTTCCGCCTCTGCTCGCTGATATCTCGAAAGACCATGACGACGCCGATGAGCTCCCCGGCCTCATCCCGGACCGGTGCGGCACTGTCGTCGATCGGCCGCTCGGTCCCGTCCTTGGCGATGAGCAGCGTGTGATTGGCCATGCCGCGGACGCGGCCCGTGTCGATCACCTTCCTCACCGGCTGTTCGACGGCCTTGTGGGTCTCTTCATTGACGATCCGAAGGACTTCTTCCAGACGATGCCCGTAGGCTTCCTCGGCCACCCACCCGGTGAGCGACTCGGCGACGGGGTTCATGTAGGTGATGCGGCCCTCCGGGTCGGCCGTCAGGACCGCGTCCCCGATGGCCGAGAGGGTGACTTGATACCAGGTCATCACCTGCGAGGCTAGGAGACCCGCTTCGGGCTGTTTCTCCGCGGCATTGGACATGGAGTGCCTCACGGCCTGGCGTCGCGAATGGAACTTTGTTTGAGAATAACCCGACCTGTACAATCGCCAGTATAAAGCCCCGGTCTCTCCGATGACATGCCTCGGGTCGAAGCGATGAGGTGCGGCCCGCGCCCCGAGCGGGGGATCAATCCACGAAGAGGAATTCGTTGGCCATCATCAGGGCGTGGACGTACCGCTCGCGGGGGACGGCCGCTCGCCCTTCGGCGAGGTACTTGCCGGCAAGCTCGACCTCTTCGACGGTCGGCCCGCGTCCGTAGAGGAACCGGTACAGACGCTCGACCCGGCGCGTGAGGTCGGTTTCCGAAGTGACCTCGGGGCGATGTTCCAATGCGCGGGCCGATTCGAGGACGAACGGGTGATTCATCAGGAAGAGGGCCTGCGGGGCGATGGTGGTGTCGTCGCGGCGGGGGCTGGTCGCGTTCGGGTCGGGGAAGTCAAAGGTCCGGAAGAGGCTGGGGAGGTTCAGGCGGTCGACGGACGCGTAGAGCGTCCGGCGCGTCGAGCCCGGGGCGGTCAGGTCGGGCATCGAGGTGCCGCCCACGGCACGGTCGAGGCGGCCCGAGGCGGCCAGGAGCGCATCGCGTGTCGCCTCGAAGTCGAGGCGGCGGCGGTTCATGCGCCAGAGGAGCGTGTTCTCCGGGTCGACCTGCCGGCATCCGGGGCGGTCGGCGCTTGCCTGGCCGTAGACGCGAGAGAGGAGGATCGCCCGATGCAGCGCCTTGATCGACCAGCCGCCGGCCACGAATCGCGCGGCCAGGTGGTCGAGTAGCTCGGGGTGGGTCGGAGGGTCGCTCCGCACGCCGAAGTCGCTCGGCGTATTCACCAGAGGGTCGCCGAAGTGGTGCATCCAGAGGCGATTGACCATCACCCGGGCCGTCAGGGGATTGGCCGGGTCGACGATCGCCCGCGCCAGCTCGAGACGGCCGCTCCCCTCGCGGAACGGCCTGCGGTCGGACTTGGCGAGCACGGCGGGAGATCGTCGAGGGACGGCCGGACCGAGGTTTTGCGGATTCCCGCGCACGAAGACTCGCGGCTCGACGGGCTCCGGGATGTCCTGGAGGACCATCGCCCGAGGGGGGGCCCCCGGGCCGCCGGCCCGCCACGTCTCCACGGCCCCCAGATGCTTGGCGAGCTCGGCCTGCGACGCCCGATCGGGGAACAGTTCGAGGTCCCCGATGGGGTTCATCGGCATGTTCGGCGGGCTGTCCGGCGCGTGGAAGACCTGCCGGAGCCCCTCGTGGGCCGGGTCGGGCAACGGGCCGGGCTCGGTCCCGTTCAGCGAGGCGCGACGGACGTGCTCTTGCCAGAGCGCCTCGGTCGCGTTGAGCAGGCGCGCGTACGTCCGAGCGGCCTCGGCCAACGTCCTGGGGGGTTGTTCGGCCAGCGCCCGCACGACGAGCGGGTTGATCGGCGGGTGGAGATTCTCCAGGCCCTCGACCAGTCGGGCGGCCTTCGCCTCGAAGTCGCCCTCGGGAAGTTTCGCCAACGCGTTCCAGGGGGAGAAGACGGCATCGGGCCCGCGTGCGGTCCGCTCCAGATAGGCCTGCCAGCGGAGGGCCATCTTGGGGTTCAGGTCGCCGGCGTCGGCGAGCAGCATGAATTCCCCGGTGTCGGGCCGGGCACGCATCGCCTGCGCCATCATCAGGTATTCGGCCGCGCGGGAGCGGGACGAGCGGACCACCTCGGCGTGCTTCGCGGTGACGAATACCGCCAGTCGCCGCTCGCGCGCCTCCATCTCCCTGTCGTAGCGGGCGTATTCCTCGGTCCGGGGAGTCTCCTGGAAGATCGGCGGCACGGGGGGCTCGATCGAACTGGCGAAGACCCCGTACAGCGAGTAGTAATCGGCCGTGGGGATCGGGTCGAACTTGTGGTCGTGGCAGCGGGCGCAGGTGACGGTCAGGCCCATCAGGCCCCGAGTCACGACGTCGATCTGGTCGTCGATGACGTCGTGCCGGTTGCCCATGAACCGCCCCCCGAGCGTCAGGAACCCCAGGGCCGTCAGCGGGCGCCTGTCCACGCCGAGCGGGAGCCGGTCGGCGGCGATCTGCTCTACGACGAACCGGTCGAAGGGGAGGTCTTCGTTGAAGGCGCGGATGACGTAGTCGCGATAGGTGTACGACCAGGGGAAGTTCGCATCCTGGAAGAGGACATAGCCCTTGGTGTCGGCATACCGGGCCACGTCGAGCCAATGCCTCGCCCAGCGCTCGCCGTGGTGCGGCGAGGCGAGCAGGCGGTCGACGACCCGTTCGAAGGCGTCGGGCGACGCGTCGGCCTCGAAGGCCTCGACGTCGCCGGGGGCCGGGGGGAGGCCGATCAGGTCGAACGTCGCGCGCCGGATCAACGTCCGCTTGTCCGCCGAGGGCGACGGCGCGAGCCCCCTGGCCTCGAGCTTCGCCAGCACGAACCGATCGATCGCGTCACGGGGCCAGTCGCGGTCCTCGACCTCCGGAGGCGTCGGGTCCGACACGGGCTGGAACGCCCAGTGCTTGGCATGTAACTCGTTCGCCGAGCCGGCCGGAACGAGGGCCTCGGAGGGGCCGGAGGGCCAGGGGGCCCCCATGTCGACCCATCGGACGAGGTCGGCGATCCCTTCACCCTGGAGCTTCCCCTTGGGGGGCATCTGGGTCCCCCCCTCGTATCGGACGGCCTCGATGAGCGGGCTCCCCTCCGGATCGCCCGGCAGGACCACCGGGCCGGCGTCTCCCCCCTTGAGCAGCCCCGGCCCCGAGTCGAGCCGCAGGCCCCCCTTCTGCTTTTGGGGACCGTGACACGAGACGCAGTTCGCCACGAGCAGCGGGCGAATCCGGTTCTCGAAGAACTCCGCCTGACCCGGCTCGACCGGCTTCGCCGGAATCTCGGACGCGACGGCACCCACGCCCATCATCATCCCGAGCAGGCCGGCGAGGCATGGGGAGACTTTCATCCTCAGCAGGCCCTCGCGTCGCGACTTCGGTCTCGGACAATGGCATGTTCCACGAGATTACCAGATTCACGCGGTGCGGGGGACGGTTCCTGGTGCGGCGATCTCGAGGATTCGACGGCAATGGCCGGCGAACTCGGCCTGGTCACCGATTTCTTTCCGACGGCCCGCTTGTCTGATATGCTGTGCCCTGCCTTTGACAGCTGTAGAAGAAGCAGATTGGAGGCGTATTCCGTGTCGACTCTGTCTCCTGCGTTGCATCCGGGAATCGCCATTCGAGCGGTCGATCTCGCGAAATCGTACAGTTCGGCCACCGCGCCGGTGCACGCCCTGCGAGGGGTGACGCTGGAGGTCAAGCGCGGTGGGCGCGTCGCGTTGTTGGGGAAATCGGGCTCGGGAAAGTCGACGCTGCTCAACCTGCTCGGCGGACTCGACCATGCCACGTCGGGCAGCCTCCACGTGGGAGGACACGATCTTGACGGGCACTCCCGGCGCGAGCTTTCCCGATTCCGGTCGGCCTCGGTCGGCATGATCTTCCAGGCGTTCCACCTCATCCCCTCGCGCACCGCCCTCGAGAATGCCGAACTGCCGATGATCTTCGCCGGTCGGCCCCCCGGGGAACGTCGCGCCCTGGCCAAGCAGGCCCTGGAGTCGGTCGGCCTCGGTGCACGCTTGCATCATCGACCGACCGAGATGAGCGGCGGCGAGAACCAGCGCGTGGCGGTGGCGCGCGCCCTGGTCAACCGGCCGGAGGTCGTGCTCGCGGACGAGCCGACCGGCAACCTCGACAGCGACACGGCGTCCGAGGTGATGGGCCTGATCCTCGACCACGTCGATCGCTACAACGCCACGCTTGTCCTTGTCACGCACGACGAAGAGCTCGCCCGAACATGCACCGATCGCGTGATCCGGCTCAAAGATGGACGGCTCGTCTCCTGAGAACGACGACCGGTGGAGAAATCCCGTGCGACTGACCGACCTGCTCACCCTGCCCGTCGTCGCCATGTGGCAGCAGAAACGTCGAACCATGCTCACCACGCTCGGCGTGATCTTCGGCGCGTTCGTGCTCGCCGCGAGCCTCTCGATCGGCCAAGGGGTCCAGAAGACGATCGACCGGGAATCCCGCCGCAATGACATCTCGAGGATGGTGCGGGTCTATCCGAAGTGGAACCCGGTCGGAGAGAAATCCGATCTCGTCGCCGTGAAGGTCGAAGGAAAGATGACCGACGCCCGCCGCGCCCGGATTCGCAAATCCCTCGCGGAATTCAAGAGACGGTCCGACTCGTCACAGGTCCGCACGGAGCTGTCACGCGAGCGACTCGGCAGTCTTGCCGCGATCCCGCACGTGCGTCGCCTGGTCCCGGTGGTCTCCAACTACGGCTACGCGATCCTGGGCGAGAAATCCGAGCCGGTGCATGTCCTCTCGTCGCGCCCGGATGACGAGGCACTTCGACGTCGGATCGTCGCCGGCCGTTTCTTCGACGCCCCGGACCAGCGCGCGGTCGTCGTGAGCGAATCCCTCGCCTACCGCCTCGGCCTCGTGAACGACGCCGATGTCGAGGGCCTGATCGGCAAGTCCATGCGCCTCGAGTTCCGCACGGAGAAGTCCGGACCGAGATCCGGCATCTACATCATGAGAAGGCAAGGGGGCGCGAGCCGTGAAGAACGCGCCGCGCTGGACGAGGTGACGGCCCGTCTTCCTGCATCACTCGAGAAGCTCGGTCTCGCCAAGCCGGCGGCCGAGCTCTTGCGGAAGGCCCTTCAAGGGACAGCGACCGCCGAACCGGACGTCTTCACCGAGGAATTCAGGGTCGTCGGCGTCATCCGGAGCTTAACGGAGGAGGAGTGGAAGGGGTCCCGGGGTCCCTTCGCCGTGGATACCGACGTGCTGCTGCCCTATCAAACGGCGATGGACGTCTACTTCCGCAGTACCAATCCCGAAGGACGGGGAGTGGACCAGGCCGTCCTGCTCGTGGATTCCGAGGAAAACGTCAGGGGCGTCGCGAGTCGGGTCACGGAGCTGGGCGTCCAGGGCCGGGCCGAGTTCGAGTTCATCGACCGCCAGCGACTCATGTATCTCTTGATCTTCGGCGGGATGACGTGCGTCGCCGCGGTGGCCTTGTTCGTCGCGGCCCTCGGGATCGCGAATACGATGATGATGAGTGTCCTCGAGCGGACGCGAGAGATCGGCATCATGAAGGCCGTCGGGGCCGACGATCGACACCTTCAGTGCATGTTCCTCGTCGAAGGCGCCCTGATCGGGCTCCTCGGCGGCGGGATCGGACTGCTCCTGGCCTGGACGGCCTCGTATCCGGGAGACGCCTGGGTCCGCTCGATGGTGATGCGCGACATCAAGATCGATCTGACGGGGCCGATCTTCGTCTTCCCGGCCTGGATGGCCGCGACGGTCCTGCTGTTCACCGTCCTGGTGACGACTCTCGCCGCGGTCTACCCCGCCCGACACGCCGCGCGGATCGACCCGGTGTCGGCTCTCCGACACGAGTAGTCGTTCCCGCCCACACCTCCGGGCCTCCCGTTGCAGGAGCCCGTCTCCAGGGAATGGGAATGTGGGAATGTTCCATTCCCATTGCGGGTGCGGGATTTAGTAGGATGGGAATCGGAACGCTGGTCGCTCTCCGCACGGCATGCTCGCGCGAGGACACTCCGAGGTCGGGTCGGGCGTGGGGGCCGATCCGTCGAAGTGTCGGGGCCGCCGGCAGACCATCATCGAGCAGGCAAGTCGTCCTGGTCGTCCGAACGGGGCCGCTCGGTCGGGCCGCAGGCCGATCCCGGACATGAGAATGACCGATCATCCGCGCAACCTCGTCGATTTCCGAATCCTCACGCGAGGGGCCGGCGGCGCCGTGATCCTGATTGGCGGCCTGGTGCTGGCGGGGTGGGCGTTCGACGTAAGCGTCCTCAAGAGCCTCAGCCCCGGGCTCACGGCCATGAATCCCGGGGGGACGGCCCTCGCCTTCGTGCTGGCCGGCGTGTCGCTGTGGGCACAGGCGACGGCGGGCGCGACGCCCCGGCGACGCGCCGTCGGGATCGCGTGCGCGGCCGGCGTGCTGCTGATCGGCCTGGCGCGGTTGGTGGGCTACCCGGTCGGCTGGGACGGGGGGCCCGATCAACTGCTCTTCCGCGCGGCGCTGGATCGGGAGGCCGTGCGGGTCGGCCTGCGCAACCGGATGTCGCCGAACACGGCCGCGGCGTTCGTGCTCGTCGGGCTGGCATTGTCGCTGCTCGACGTGCGGACCCGTCGTCGCGGCCTCCGGCCCACCCAGTTCCTCGCCCTGGCGACGGGCCTGATCGCGCTGCTGGCCCTGATCGGCTATGTCTACAGCGCCACCTCGCTGATGGGCGTCAAGCATTTCACCCCGATGGCGCTGAACACCGCGATCGCGTTCGCGATCCTGAGCGTCGGCATCCTCTGCGCGCGACCCGACCGGGGGATCATGCGCGTCGTCAGCAGTACGGGCGCCGGCGGGATCATGGCGCGTCGGCTGCTCCCCGCGGCGATCCTGATCCCCGCGGTCGTGGGCTGGATGAGCTGGTTCGCCCAGCAGGAAAGGATCTCCGATCAGGTGATGGGGATGTCGCTGTTCGTGCTGGCCAACACCCTCCTCTTCACGGCCCTGATCTGGTGGAATGCGGCGTCGCTGGAGCGTATGGACCGCGAGAGGGGGCGGGCGGAGCGTCGCCTGGAGGTCCAGTACTCGGCGTCGCTCGCCCTGGCGGGGTCGCCCCGGCTCGACGACGCCGTGCCCGAGCTCCTGCGGGCGATCTGCGACACCCTGGGCTGGTCGGAGGGGGCCCTCTGGCGGGTCGACCCGCAGGCCGAAGTGCTCCGCTGCGCCTCGGTGTGGCACTCCCCGTCGCGCCGGCCGGAGGAATTCTTGGCCCTGACCCGGCGAAGCACGTTCGCGCGCGGGGTCGGGCTTCCGGGCCGCGTCTGGGCGAGCGGCGAGTCGGCCTGGATCCCCGACGTCGTCAAGGACCCCAACTTCCCGAGGGCGAACGCCGCGGCCCGCGAGGGGCTGCACGGGGCGCTCGGCGTCCCGATCTTCGTCGGGAGCGACATCCTGGGCGTCATGGAGGCCTTCAGCGTCGAGATCCAGAAGCCCGACGATGAACTCCTCCAGATCCTGACGGCCATCGGCAGCCAGGTCGGCCAGCTCATCAAGCGCAAGGAGGCGGAGGAGGCCTTGCGCCGGGGGGAGCAACGGTTCCGTTCCCTGATCGAGGCCACGGCGGCGATCGTCTGGAACACCCCGGAGTCCGGCCAGTTCGACGCCGAACAGACCGGCTGGACCGAGTTCACCGGCCAGACCTTCGACCAACTCAAGGGCTCGGGCTGGCTCGACGCCGTGCACCCCGACGACCGGGCAATGACCGCGCGGGCCTGGTCGGCGGCCATGACCACCCGCTCGCTCTATCAGGTCGAACATCGGCTCCGGCGGCACGACGGCGAGTACCTGCACATGCTCGTCCGGGCCGTCCCCATCCTGGAGAAAGGGGGCGGTGTCCGGGAGTGGGTCGGGGTCCACACCGACATCGACGCCGAGAGGCGGGCCGAGGCCGCGGTCCGGGAGGCCGAGGCACGGGCACGGCTGCTGCTCGAATCGTCGGGCGAGGGCATCTTCGGGATCGACATGCGGGGCCTCTGCACCTTCATCAACTCTGCGGCGGCGGAGATGCTCGGCTACCGGGCCGAGGACGTGCTCGGCCGGGACGCCCACGCGCTCTTCCACCACACCCGCCCCGACGGCTCGCCGTATCCCGAGGAGGACTGCCCGATCTTTCGGACCATCGAGGTCGGGAAGGGGTGCCGGGTGGATGACGAGGACCTCTGGCGGCGGGACGGGACGGCCTTCCCGACCGAATACGCCTCGTACCCGCTCCGCGACGGCGACGGGGAGATCACGGGGGCCGTCGTCAACTTCACCGACATCACCGATCGGAAGCTGGTCGAGCGAGAGCTGAAGCGGGCCCACGAGGCCTCCCAGGCCGCCACCCGGGCCAAGAGCGAGTTCCTGGCCAACATGAGCCACGAGATCCGCACGCCCCTGAACGGGATCGTCGGCATGACGGAGCTGGCGCTCGACACGGTGCTCTCGCCCGAGCAGCGGGAATACCTCGGGATGGTCAAGCTCTCGGCCGATCACCTGTTGAACGTGATCAACGACATCCTCGACTTCTCCAAGATCGAGGCGGGCAAGCTCGACCTGGAGCGCGTCGATTTCGACCTCCGCGACACCCTCGACGACACCGTGGCGACGCTCGCCATGCGAGCCCACAAGAAGGGGCTGGAGCTCGCCGACCACGTCGCCGTCGACGTGCCGGACGCCCTGGTGGGCGACCCCCACCGCCTCCGCCAGGTCATCGTCAACCTGCTGGGCAACGCGATCAAGTTCACCGAGCGGGGGGAGGTCGTGCTCCGGGTCGAGGTCCGGTCGCAGACGGAGGAGGAGGCGATCGTGCACTTCGCCGTCAGCGACACCGGGATCGGCATCTCGCCCGAGCAGCAGCAGAAGCTCTTCCGGGCCTTCTCCCAGGCCGACACCTCCACCACCCGCAAGTACGGCGGCACCGGGCTCGGCCTGGCGATCTCCGCCAGGTTGGTCGAGATGATGGGCGGGACCATCGAACTGGAGAGCGAGGTCGGCCGGGGGAGCACGTTCCATTTCACCCTCCGCCTCGGCCGGGCGCGCGGGCCGGTGACGCGGGCGACGCCGGCGGAGCCGGCCCAGGTCCACGGCCTGCCCGTCCTCGTCGTGGACGACAACGCCACGAACCGGCTGATCCTGCACGAGATGCTCACCCGGTGGGGCATGAAGCCGACGGCGGTCGAGGGCGGTCGGGAGGCGCTGGCGGCGCTCGATAAGGCGCGCGGGGACGGTGTGCCGTTCGCGCTGGTGCTGCTGGATGGGATGATGCCGGAGATGGACGGGTTCACCCTCGCCGAGCGAATCCGAGGGAACTCGGAGCTGGTCGGGGCGACCTTGATGATGCTCTCGTCGGCCAATCGACGCGAGGATGCCGCGCGCTGCGAGGCGCTGGACGTGGCCTCCTACCTGACGAAGCCCGTCCGGCAATCGACCCTCCTGGACGCGATCATGACCGCCCTCGGCCCATCCCTGAGCCTCGAGGGCCGCACCCCTTCGACCTCCCGGCCCGTGCCCGGCGGGGGCCTTCGCCCGCTCCGGCTCCTGCTGGCCGAGGACAACGCGGTCAATCAGAGGCTGGCGGTCGGCGTGCTGGAGAAGAGGGGCCACCACGTCGTGGTGGTCGGCAACGGCCGCGAGGCGCTGGCGGCCCTCGACCGGGAGTCGTTCGACGCCGTCCTCATGGACGTGCAGATGCCGGAGATGGACGGGTTCGAGGCGACCGCCGCGATCCGCGCCCGCGAGTCGCCGATCGGCGTCCACACCCCGATCATCGCCATGACGGCCCACGCCATGAAGGGGGATCGCGAGCGTTGCCTCGCGGAGGGCATGGACTCCTACGTCTCCAAGCCGCTGCGGCCACAGGAGCTCTTCGATGTGCTGGAACAACTGGTCCCCGCGACCACCCTCGACCCTGCGGCGACCGGGTCGGCGGCCGAGCCGGCGGCCCCGCTCCCGTCCTTCGACCTCGCCTCGGCCCTGGAGCGTGTGGACGGGGACGTGGAGCTGATGAAGGAGCTGGCCGGGCTCTTCCTCGACGACTGTCCCCAGCGAATGGCGGAGATCCAGCAGGCGATCCTCCGGCGGGACACGACGGGCCTCAGGACGTCGGCCCATACGCTGAGAGGGTCGGTGGCCAACTTCGGGGCCCCTGCGGCCGCCGAGGCGGCCCGCCGCCTGGAGACGGCCGGACGCGACGGTGACTGGGGCGACGTGGAGCCGGCCTGGGCCGCCCTGGAGGAGGCCATCGCCGGGCTCACGCCGGCCCTCGCCAGGATCGGCCAGGCGGGGATGTCGTAGGGACCCGGCGAGGAGGGGCGATGGCGCGGGATCAGTGGGAGATGCGGGACGAGAAGGCGGACGCGCCGCCGGGCACACCCCGGCTCAAGGCGGTGGCGTGCCTGGGCGGCGTGAGCCTCGAACGCGGCGTCCCGACCGCCGAGATCCACGACTACATCCAGGAACCCGACAACGTCGTCTGGGTGGACGTGCAGGACCCGGGGCCGTCGGAGCTGGCCATGCTGAGCGACGAGTTCGGCCTCCACCCCCCGTCGCTGGAGGGCGAGTCCTACGGCCAGCGACGCCCGAAGGTGGACGAATACAAGGGCTACTCGCTGCTGGTCACCTACGTGGCCGTCCCCGGCGAGGACGCCAAGGTCCTGCGGACCACCGAGGTGGACCTGTTCATCGGCCGCAATTTCGTCGTCTCCCTCCACCGGGGCCGCGTCCCCGCCCTCGAGGAGGCGTTGCTGCGCTGGACGCGCGGCGGGCCGAGGCTGCGCGAGGGGGTCGGCTTCCTCGTCTACGCGGTGATGGACGCCATCATCGATTCCTTCGCCCCGTTCCTGGGCGACCTGGAGGAGGAGATCGAAGAGGCGGAGCTCGACGTGTTCACCCGATCGGACGAGGAGAGCGTGCGGAACCTGCTCAGGCTCAAGCGGACCCTCGCCTCGCTCCGGCGCGAGCTCCATCCGCTCCGGGCGATCTTCCAGGTCTTGCTCCGGCGCGATCACCCGTTCTTCCCGGGGAGCACGGAGGTCCACCTCCGCGAGGTCTACGACCACCTCCTGCGCATCCTCGACATGCTGGATGCCGGGCGCGAGTCGACGGCGGCCGCGATGGACGCGTCGCTGGCGATCGGCTCGCACCGGCTCAACAAGACGATGAAGACGCTGGCCATCATCACCGTGGCGATGGCGATCGTCGGTTCCGTGTTCGGGGCCTACGGGATGAACTTCGAGGCCATGCCCCTGTCGAAGGAGCCCCTGGGCTTCTGGTTCATCGCATTCGGCACGATCGGACTGGTCGCGGTGGCCCTCCTGGTCGGGTGGTGGCGGAGGTGGTGGTGAGCGAGCGATGAGGCCGCCGGGACGCGGGGACGCGCGAGCCGACGGCTCGCCCCCCGCACGGGCCTTTCCCGATCTCCTGAGAGGAAATTCCCATGCACGTCCTGATCGCGGACGACGACTCCGTCTCGAGGCGGCTGTTGCAGAGCTATTTGCAGAAATGGGGATACGAGGTGACCGCGGCGAAGGACGGGGCCGAGGCGTGGGACCTCTTCGAGAAGGGCAGTTTCCCCCTGATCATCACCGACTGGATGATGCCGGAGCTGGACGGGCCGGGGCTGCTCCGACGCGTCCGATCGGCCGGGCGGCCCGGCTACGTCTACGCCATGCTCGTCACGGCGAAATCCGAGAAGGAAGACCTGGTCGAGGGGATGGACGCCGGCGCGGACGACTTCCTGACCAAGCCCTTCGACCGGGACGAGCTCCGGGTCCGGTTGCGTGCCGGAGAGCGGATCATCCGCCTGGAGCAGAACGTCCGCGAGACCAAGGTGGCGTTGATCCAGACGGAGAAGCTCGCGAGCCTGGGACGCCTGGCGGCGGGGGTCGCCCACGAGATCAACAACCCACTCGCGTTCGTGGTCAACAACCTGGCCGTGCTGCGCCGGGACGTGCTGGACGCCATGCGCGTGCTGGACAAGTACCGGGAAGGGGGCGACTGCCTGGCGCGGGAAGAGCCGGCGCTCGCCGCCGAGGCGGCCCGCATGGAGGAGGAGATCGACCTGCCCTACCTCCGCGGGAATCTCCCCCAGGTGTTCGAGAGCTCGGCCGAGGGGCTGCGACGGGTCCGCGCCATCGTCCAGAACCTGCGCGATTTCGCCCGGCTGGACGAGGCGGAATTCAAGGACGTGGACGTCAACGCCGCCCTCCAATCCACACTGGAGGCGCTCCGCCACGAGACCTTCAAGAAGGCGATCCGCGTGGAGACCGGCTTCGAGGGACTCCCCCCGGTGACCTGCCATCCCGGCAAGATCAATCAGACCTTCATGAACATCCTGCTCAACGCCATCCAGGCCTCCGAGCACGAGGGCCAGATCGAGGTCCGGACCCGGCCGGATGGGGAGGCCGCCGTCCTGGTGGAGGTCGAGGACCACGGCGGCGGGATCCGCCCCGAGGACCTGCCCCACATCTTCGAGCCCTTCTTCACGACCAAGCCGGTGGGATCGGGCACGGGACTGGGCCTCTCGGTCAGCTACGGGATCGTCCGGGACCAGGGCGGTACGATCGAGGTCGAGAGCGTCGTCGGCCGCGGGAGCCTCTTCCGCATCCGACTCCCCCTCCAACCTCCGCAGGCCGACGCCGCCTCGGGCTCGACGACCGCGCGATGAGGGGGTCGCCGGTGTGCGCAGGGTTGATTATTCGAAACATCTGGACGAGTTGGCTTGGGGGAGATGAGGGGGTATGTTAGGTTAGAACGAGAAATCGCAATCGCAATCCTTCGGCCTCTCATGACGCCGCAAACCGCCCGCTGCGAGGCCCGCGCGGTGTCGCTGCCATCCTGATTGCACCTCGAAGAGACAACCATGGCACGCAAGGTCCACCGTGAGCGGTTCGCGCTCCGTCTTGAGGTCCTCGAGTCGCGTGTCCTGCTCAGCGGCGAAGGGCTGACCCGCCGAATGTCCCGGCTCGCCGCCTGGGGGACTCGTGCCGACCGACCGAGGATCGACGCGGCCGAGGTCGGCGAGGGGCGCGCCTGCCGAGATACGAGCGCGAGGGGGACGGATGCGGCCCGCGGTGCCGGTCGGATCGCCTCGGCGTCCATCCCGGACGATCCGATGGTCGGCCTGCTCTGGGGGCTGGACAACGCCAGGAACGTGGATATCGACGCCCCCGAAGCCTGGACCGTTACGACGGGGGGCCCCGCGACGATCGTCGCCGTGCTCGACACCGGCATCGACCTGGATCACCCCGAGCTGGTCGGACGCGTCTGGACCAACCCCGGCGAGGTCGCGGCCAATGGCGTGGACGACGACGGCAACAGCTACGTCGACGACATCCACGGCTGGAATTTCGCCTCCGGCACGAACGACGTGCAGGACGACAACGGCCACGGATCGCACGTCTCGGGGACGATCGCGGCGGCGGGAGACGACGGGGCCGGCGTCGTCGGGGTCGCCCGAAATGCCACCATCTTGCCGCTCAAGACCCTGGCGGCCGACGGCGGAGGTGAGGTCGACGCGGCGATCGCCGCGATCGGCTACGCCGTGCGGGAAGGGGCCAGGGTCATCAACGCCAGTTGGACCCTGGACTCGCTCTCGGGGCCGCTCGCCGACGCCATCCGCGACGCCGGGGCCCACGGCGTGGTCTTCGTCAACGCGGCGGGTAACCAGGGGGCGAACAACGACAGGAGGCCCACCAGCCGGGCCCGCCCCTCGAACCAGATCACGGTCGCCGCGATCGACCCGGCGGGGAGGCTGGCGGCCTTCTCGAATTACGGGAAGAGGACCGTCGACCTGGCCGCGCCCGGGGTGGAGATCTGGAGCACGGTCCCCGGCGGATACGATTCCTACTCGGGGACGTCGATGGCGACCCCGCACGTCTCGGGCGTGGTCGCCCTCCTGTCGAGCCTCCATCCCGAATACACCGCGGAGCAACTGGTCGCACGCGTCCTGACGACGACCAAGTCCCTGGGAAGCCTGAGGAACAAGACGAGGACCGGGGGCATGGTGGACGCCGCGTACGCCCTGGGCGTTGCCGGCTCCCCGACCGCCCAGTCGACCAGGCTCCACGGCGGATCGCGGCCGGTGACCGGCGCCGTCGCGACCGAGGAGCGCGGAGGCACCCCGCGAAGTCCTCGCCGCGGCCCTCTGCAACAGGCGACCTCGCGGCGATCCCCGCCCGAGGCCCATCACATCCCCACGACGCGGTCGCGAACGGGTGTCCCCCGCCAGGCCCTCGCCTGAGATCCGGAACCCTCTCCCGCCTCCCCCTGCATCGGCTTTTCGGAGGTTCGCGGGGTTCCCCTGCGATCCCAGGCGGGGTATGATCCGCGGACAGGACGGTGCCACGGCCCGCTCACGGAGGAGCCATGCCCCTGACGACCCGCCCCCAACCGCCCAGCCTCCGCGACGCCGTCGCCGTCTCCGAACTCTTCATCGGCGTCTTTCGGCGTGATCTGCTCGCGTTCTATCCACACGCACAGTTCGAGCGGGTGGAACCCGGCCACTTCCGGTCGAGTCTCGGCTCGGGGCCGGACTTCCAGATGGTCGAGAGCGACGATCGCGACGCCCGCTCGGTCGCGGTCCGATTGTTCGGGGCGGAGTATCGATTGACCTCGCGGGATGGGACGCGTTTCACGCCCCACGACCGGCGGATGATCCGTGCGGTCGGCGCGGTCTTGACCTTGCGCTATCACCACCTGTTCCAGGTCGCGCATGCGTCGCGGCTGGAGCTGTACCGCGGAGGGTCGGAAGACCACTACGTAGCGGCCTTCGTCGAGCCGTCGGCCTACGCCCCCCCGGCCACCCGGATCAGCCGGATCGCCTCCACGATCCTGACCTTGCGGACCGCCGCGCTCTCGACCTACGAGAACCGTCCGGTCTCCACCGGCGCCCTCCTGCTGGGCCCAGGCGACGGATCGGGCCCCCCGGTCGCCCGGACGCCCTCCGATGCCCTGCCTTACGGCGTCGAGCTGACGAGCCTCAAGAGCATCCATCGGCTCTGCGACGGCGCGCGGACGCTCTTCCTCGTCGATCGCGATGGCAAACTCGCCGAAATCATCGAAGTCGAGCGGTGGGCGAGCGAGTTCGCCCGCCCGGGGGGGGCGGAAGTCCCCTGCGCCCGGGCCTACGTCGCCCACGCGCGGGCCACCCGCGTCGGCGGCCACGTCTGCCTGGTCCTGAGCCCGAACCACGAGATCAAGCTCTTCGCCGGCGGCGAGCAGGCGTTCGCCTTCGCCCATGGCCGGTGGCGGATCCTCGACCCGTCGTCGAAATTCGCGATCTGGGAGGACGCCGTCGCCAACCCGGTCCTGGCCCGCGTCCTCTTCCAGACCGCCCTCGACCTCGCCGAGAGTCGCCACGGCGGCCTCTTGGTCGTGGTCGCCGACCCGCGGGCCGCCATCGGCCGGCTGATCGCGCCCCACGACGTCCTCGCGACCGCCGGGGGTCATGCCCCGATCGGCGAGCCTCCCTCCCAGCGCGCCCTGCACTACCTCGCGCGCAACCGGGACGTGACGGAGCTAGACCCCTGCGTCCTGGAAGCCCTGGCCGGCCTCGACGGCGCCCTCGCGACCGATCGTTCCGGCCGGCTGCTCGCCTTCGGGGCGATCCTCCGCCACGACGCCGCGTCCCTCCCTCCCGGTGCCACCGCCGCCGAAGGGGCCCGGACCACCGCCGCACTCGTCGCCAGCCATTTTGGCGCCGTCCTCAAGATCAGCCAGGACGGCGTC
>JAABUR0100004848.1_pt1 | contig 17578 bp, 21 predicted proteins | sample 5560091 | NCBI WGS metagenome assembly JAABUR01 (sample SAMN10711879, study PRJNA513375) | rock metagenome | isolation source: Antarctica rocks | place: Antarctica: Victoria Land, University Valley sud | reverse complement strand
GTCGTGGAGCGCCTGGTGGGCCAGGCGGCTCTCCGCGTCGAAGCGCTCGAGGGCGATGGCGGCCAGGTGGCCGGCCTGGGCGATGGTGCCCCGCTCGTGCTCCGTCGGCGCCCTCCCCTCGGAGTGGAACGTGACCAGCGCGCCGAGGGGACGGTCCGTGGCCTGGTCGGCCACGGGCACGGCCCACACCGCCCCGGCGCCGGCGGCGAGGAGAGCGTCGCGCGCCTCGGCGACGGTCGGGTCGGTGGCGACGACAACGGTCACGGGCCGACCCTCGGCCACCGCCGTCGCCCACGGGGCGCCCGAGTTGGCACCCCCCGGAGCGGTCACCTGGAGGAGGAGCTCGGCCGGTAGGTGCCGTGGCCCTCTGGCCACGAAGTGGTCGTCCTCCACCAGGAACAGGCCGAGCAGCGCGCCCTCCACGTGGTCCATCACGAGTTCGGTGATCCCGGCCAGGGTCTCCTCGAGCGGGGCACTGCGGGCGATCAGCTCGAGCACCCGGGCGTGGGCGGCGATGAGCAGCTGGGCCCGCTTGGCCTCGGTGACGTCGACCGCCACGGCCATGATGGCCACCGCCCGGCCGGCCTCGTCGTGGACCGGGGCGGTCCAGAGGCTGATGTCGATGGCGCGGCCGTCGCGCCGGCGGCGCACCACCTCGGTGCCGGCGAGCACCTCACCGGCGAGGATCCGGCGCCGCAGCTCGGCGAACTCGCCCGCCGCCTCGGGCGGCACGATGGGCAGCGATCGCCCTACCGCCTGGGCCGCCGGCCAGCCGAACATGGCTTCGGCGGCGGGGTTCCAGAGCAGCACGGTGCCCTCGGGGTCGACCTGGTAGATGGCCACCGGGGCGCTGGCCACGAGGGCGTCGAGCGTCTCGCCCGACCGGCGCAGGGCCTCCTCCATCAGCTTGGCGGCCGTGCGGTCGTGCACCATGAGCAGGCCGAACCGGGCCGGTCCACCGCGGCCGTCTCTGCTGCCCTCTTCGCCGCCGACGGCCACCACCTCGGTGACGAGCCAGACCCGGGACCGGTCGGCCCGGGTGTACCAGGCCTCGGCCGAGGCCGGGGCCGCGGCGTCGGCCCGGGCCGCCTCCAACCAGCGTTCCAGCGGCGCCAGGTGGGCCGGCCGGGCGTAGCCCGAGAGGGTGTTGCCCACCAGGGCCTCGGCGGGCAGGCCCACCATGGTGCATAGCGCCGGGTTCACCTGCACCAGGCGACCCTCGAGGTCGAGCACCGCCATCCCCGTCGGTGCGTGCTGGAAGGCGCGGGCGTTGGCCTCCGCCGCCAGCCCGTCGTGCGCCTCCCGATCCCCCATGGGCCACCAGTGTGGCGGGCAACCCCGTCGGGCGACAGCGAGGAGGGCGGTAGGGTCGTGGCCCCCGCCCGGGTAGCTCAGTCGGCAGAGCGGCTCACTCGTAATGAGCAGGTCAGGAGTTCGATTCTCCTCTCGGGCTCCACTGAGCCGTACGTCAGGCGACGCGGTCGCGGTCATCCGCTCGGGAGGTCCAGCAGGGCGCGGTCGAGGTCGGCGACGGTGCCGGCGCCGAGCAGGCCCATGGTTCGGGTGAGGTCGGCGCGGAACCACTCGAGGACGCGGTCGACGCCTCGCTCGCCGGCCGCGCCGAGGCCGTAGAGGTAGGCGCGTCCGGCCATGGCCGCGGTCGCTCCGGCGGCGACGGCCTTCGCGATGTCACTGCCCCGGCGGACGCCGCCGTCGCAGATGATCTCCACGCGTCCGCCGACGGCGTCGGCGACCGGCGCGACGAGCGAGAACGCGGACGGCGCGCCGTCGAGCTGACGGCCGCCGTGGTTCGACAAGGCGATGGCCTCGACGCCTGCGTCCGCGGCGAGGACCGCGTCATCGACGGTCTGGACGCCCTTCAGCACGATGGGTCCGTCCCACACCGAGCGCAGCCAGTCCACGTCGGTCCACGCGAGGGCCGGGTCGAACTGGGTGTTGATGTAGTCGGACAGCGTGACCGGTGACGCACCGTCGCCGACGTCGCGCCCCACGACGTTGGCGAAGCGGATGGGTTCGCTGCGCACGAACGACCAGGTCCATCCCGGGTGGAGGGCGCCGTCGAGGAGGGTTCCCGGTCCGATGGTCGGTGGGAGCGAGAACCCGCGGCGGACGTCGCGCTCGCGCCGGCCCAGGATCGCGCTGTCGACGGTGAAGACGAGCGCCTCGTAGCCGGCGGCGGCGGCGCGATCGACCATCTCCTTCACGAGCTCGCGGTCGCGCCAGGCGTACACCTGGAACCAGAGCCGCCCGCCGCTGACGGCGCGCACCTCCTCGATCGAACGGGTGCTGAGCGTCGACAGGGCGTAGGGGAGACCGGCGCGCTCGGCGGCCCGGGCGACGGCGAGCTCGCCGTCGGGATCGGCGATGCGGGTGAAGCCAGTGGGGGCGAGCACGAGTGGATAGGCGACGGGCCGGCCGAGGATGGTCGAGGTCGGGTCGACCTCGACCACGCCGCGCAGGACGCGCGGGCGGAACGTCGTGGCCGCGAAGGCGGTCTGGTTGGCGGCGAGCGTGCGCTCGTCCTCGGCGCCGCCGTCGATGTAGTCGAACACGCCGGCCGGGAGGCGGCGCCTGGCGATGCGGCGGAGATCCTCGACCGATGCCGCGTGGGCCAGTCGGCGTTCGACGGGATCGGTCTCGACACGCCCGAACCGGACGACCGAGCGGAGGGTGTCGAGCATCCTCAAAGGGGGTGGCTCCGCGACGGTCCGGCGGTCGGGGCGCGGGTCAGGAGCTCGACGCTCCGCCGAGACCCGGTTCTCCTGTCAGCTCGAAGCCGGCCTCATCGACGGCGTGGCGCACGGCCTCGGGGTCGAGCGGAGCGTCGCTGACGACGGCCACGTCGCCGGTGTCGAGGTCGACGTCCACCGACCGGACGCCCGGCAGGTGGCTCAACTCGTTCGTGACCGCCTCCCGGCAGTGCTCGCAGGTCATGCCCTGCACCCGGTAGGTCACGTCCACGCCGTCGCCGTCGCTCACGGCCTCACGCTAGGGCGTCCCACCCCTTCTTCGTGCCGCACTAAGAAGTGTCGCCAGCCGCCCGCTGGCCCTTCTTCGTGTCGATCAGGCCCTTGGCGGGCGCGTGGGACACGGAGAAGCGCAGGGGACCCTCGGCGCGCCGTTCTTCGTGCCGCACGAAGAAGCGCTCCCGTTCCCCATCCCGGCGGGGGGCGGGGCTGGTTTCCCCGTGGGGGGGCTCGGGTACCGCGGCCCGGATGGAGTCCGTCGGCGGCTACGAGCTCGAGGACCTGGTCGGGCGGGGCACCGCCGGCACGGTGTGGCGGGCTCACCGGCCCGGCCCGGTCACCCAGGTGGTGGCGGTCAAGCGGGCCCGGATCACCGCCGGCACGCAGGCCGCCACCCGCCTCCGCGACGAGGCCGCGGTGCTGGCCGAGCTCGACCACCCCCACATCATGCGGGTCCTCGACGTGCTCGACGACGGCGACGACGTCGCCATCGTCATGCCCCTGGCCCGGGGCGGCTCCCTGCGCGACCTGCTGGCCGAGCGGGGCTCGCTCACCCCGGGCCAGGTGGTGGCGGTGCTGGCCCCGGTGGCCGCCGCCCTCGGCTCGGCCCACCGCCGACGCATCTTCCACGGCGACGTGAAGCCGGCCAACATCCTCTTCACCTCCGACGGCGAACCGCTGCTCTCGGACTTCGGCGTGGCCCGCAGCCTGGTGGCCGCGGCCGACCCCTCCCAGGAGGTGGCGGGCACCGCCGCCTACCTGGATCCCGAGCTGCTCGCCACCGGCCACCCGGAACCCCGCAACGACGTCTACGCCGTCGGCGTCGTGGCCTACCTTGCCCTCACCGGGCGCCTACCCCACACTGGTCCGAGCGCCGAGGACATCCTGGCCGCCGCCGACGCCGGCGACCACCCCTCCCTGCTGGACGACCGGTCCGTGCCCGCCGCACTCGCCGAGGTGGTGGAGTCCGCGCTCGCCCGGCTGCCCGAGGAGCGGCCGCCCACCGCCGACGACCTCGCCGCCGAGCTCCGCGGGGCGGTGCCGCCCACGGTGGTGGGGCTGCCCGGCACCGCCCTGGCCCCGGTGCCGGTCGACCGGTCGGGGGCCGGTCCGCTGCCCGACGACGGCCCGGCCGGCGCCTACGTCGGCGGAGGCGGGTTGGTGGCCGGCGACGACGGGCACCGCACCCGCCTGTTCGGCCCGCGCCCACCCCGCCCCGAACCGGCCGACGAGCGCTCCGACCACCGGTTGGCGGCGGTGGCCGTGCTCGCCGTCGTCGCCCTCCTCCTGGTCGGAGCGGTGCTGGCCCGCGAGAGGTACGGATCGAAGGAGCCGGCGGCGTCGGCCACGGTCGCGGTGAAGCGGGACCCCAGCAAGCCGTGCCCCACCCTCCCAGTCATCCCGGTCCCACCGGGAGGGCGGGAGCTTCGGGCCGACTTCAAGGGCAACGGTTGCCCCGTTCAGGTGGTCTGGGACGGCCAGGTGATGCAGCTGCGGTTGTCGCCCGACGACGAGCTGCCCCGCCGCTACGACTTCAAGCGCCAGCTGCGACGCCAGCGCGACAGTGACCTCCTGGTCGGCGACTGGGACTGCGACGGTGCCGAGAGCCCGGCCCTGTACGTCCCCGGCACCGGCGTCGTCTACTACTTCGGCACCGTTCCCGAACGGGGAGCCATCCCGGCTGATCAGGAGGACCGCACCGGCACCGAGGACGGCCGGGCCCACGTGGTCGAGGCCCGGGGTGAGCGCTGCGACCGGGTGGTGGTCGGCCGGAGCGCCTGATCCGCCACAATGGCGGAAGCGCCGCCATGACTGGCGCGAGGAGGCACCGATGGCCGGATGGGGTGACGATCCCACGCTCGCCGAGCTGCGCACGCTGGTCTACGACGAGGGGTGGGAGCCCACCTCGGTGGAGGACTCGGTCGACGGCGACGCCGTGGTGGTGACCAAGGACGGCGAGAGCCGCACGTTCAGGTCCGACCACATCGCCTTCCACCGCTTCGTCGAGGGCCTCCGCGAGGACTTCGCGCTGTAGGTGACGACCCAAGCAACAGGGTTGGCTCCGGCTGCGTGGTCCGCCAGGCGGAGCAGCCCGGGTGGTGAGAGCCGGATCGGCGAAGCCGGCCCCGGGGGAGCGAAGCGGAGGAGGGGCCAAGCAACAGGGTTGGCTCCGGCTGCGTAGTCCGCCAGGCGGAGCAGCCCGGGTGGTGAGAGCCGGATCGGCGAACCCGGCCCCGGGGGGGCGAAGCGGAGGAGGGGCAAAGCAATAGGATGGCGGCGATGGCGGACCAGGCCACCTTCGCCGACCAGGCCATGCCGATGATGGGGTCGCTGTACTCGGCGGCCATGCGCATGACCCGGAACCCGGCGGACGCCGAGGACCTCGTGCAGGAGACCTACCTCAAGGCCTACCGGGGCTTCGGTGGGTTCCAGGAGGGCACGAACCTCAAGGCCTGGCTGTACCGGATCCTCACGAACACCTTCATCAACACCTACCGGTCCAAGAAGCGCCGGCCCGACGAGACCGCGCTGGACGAGGTGGAGGACCTCTACCTCTACCGGCGCCTCGGTGGTCTCGAGGCGGCCACGATGGGTCGCAGCGCCGAGGACGAGCTGATGGACTGGTTCACCGAGGCCGAGGTGAAGGAGGCGCTCGAGGACCTCCCCGAGCAGTTCCGCATGGCCGTCCTGCTGGCCGACGTGGAGGGCTTCTCCTACAAGGAGATCGCCGAGATCCTCGACATCCCGATCGGCACGGTGATGAGCCGGCTGCACCGGGGAAGAACCGGCCTTCAGAAGCGGTTGTACGACTTCGCCGTGTCCCGAGGGCTGGCCGACCCGAAACCCGAGGTCGCCGCTGCGCCCGTCCCGGGCGTCGAGAGCTGAAACCATGACCAACTGCAACGAAGCGCTGCGAGAGCTGTACACCTACCTCGACGGTGAGCTGACCCCAGAGCGCCGCCGGCACATCTCCGAGCACCTCAGCGACTGCAGCCCGTGCCTCGAGGCCTACGACTTCCAGGCCGAGATCCAGATGGTGATCGCCCAGAAGTGTCGGGACGAGGCCCCCCAGCAGCTCAAGGACAAGGTGGCGAGGGCGATCGGCCTCGACCCCTCCGCTGGGCCGATCCACCCCTAGGATCGATCCATGCTCGTGCTGGCGGCCAAGGTGTGGCACTTCTGGATGGCGGTGGCCATCGTCGGACTCGTCGTCACGGCCACGCTGGCGACCATCGCCGGATACCTGAACAAGGTGGTCCGGCCGAAGTACCCACCCCGTTCGGCTCGCCGGCCCTGATGGCCGCCGCCGTCGACTGGGCCCTCGCCGAGCGGGTCGCCGTCCGTTCCGCCCCCAAGGACCCCTTCGCCGAGTCGTACCACTACGACTCCCTCGCTCCCGACTTCGCCGAGCTCACCGCGCTGGCCGAGGAGCAGGTCGGCGACGCCACCGGGCTGCGGTCCCTCGCCGGGCCGGCCCGGGCCCGGGTCACCGACCGGGCCGGCTGGGTGTCGGCCAACATCGCGTCGTTCCAGCGGTTGCTCCGGCCCATCACCGACCGGCTGGGGGAGAAGGTCTCGTCCTCGCCGTTCGCACCGGTGGCCCGCCGGGTGGCCGGGGCCGAGGTGGGCGTGCTGCTCGGGTGGATGTCGGGCCGGGTGCTCGGCCAGTACGACCTGCTGGTCATCGAGGACGAGAACCCCGACGACCAGGACATCGTGTACTACGTCGGCCCCAACGTGTTGTCCCTGGAGAAGCGCTTCGGGTTCCCGCCCCGTGAGTTCCGGCTGTGGCTGGCGCTGCACGAGGTCACCCACCGCGCCCAGTTCACCGGCATCCCGTGGATGCGCGAGCACTTCCTGGGCCTGGTCGAGTCCACCGTGGAGGCGGTCGACGCCGATCCGAAGCACCTACTCGACTCGTTGGCGCGGGCCGCCCTCGACGTCCGCAAGGGCAACAACCCCCTCGACGAGGGCGGTTTGGCCGTCCTGTTCTCCTCGCCCGAGCAACGTCGGATCCTCGAGCAGGTGAGCGGGTTGATGAGCCTGCTGGAGGGCCACGGCGACGTCACCATGGACCGCGCCGGCGCCGACCGCATCCCCAATGCGGTGCGGTTCGGCCAGGTGCTCCGCCAGCGCCGCCAGCAGGGCAGCTCCGCGGCCAAGCTCCTCCAGAAGCTGATCGGCCTGGAGGCGAAGCTCAAGCAGTACGAGCAGGGGGAGCGCTTCATCGAGGCGGTGGAGGGCGTCGGTGGCCCTGAGCTCCTCGACCGGGCGTGGGAGCGGCCCGAGAACCTGCCCACCATCGGCGAGATCCGCGACCCGACGACCTGGATCGCCCGCGTCCGTCCCGCCGCCTGAGCGAGCGCCGCAGGTGAGGGACCTGCTGGGCCGCTGTCGCTTCCCCGCCCCGGGCACGGCGGTCACGCTGGCCGTGTCGGGTGGCGCCGACTCGTTGGCGCTGCTCGTCCTCGCCGCCGAAGCCGGGTGCAGGAGCACCGCCGTCCACGTCGACCACGGGCTCCGGCCCGGCTCGGCCGCCGAGGCGGCGGTGGTGGCGGCGGCGGCCGAGCGGGTGGGTGCCGCCTTCCGGGCCGAGCGGGTGGTCGTGGCACCCGGGCCCAACCTCGAGGCGCGGGCCCGTCACGCCCGCTACGGGGTGCTCCCGCCCGACGTGCTCACCGGCCACACCGCCGACGACCAGGCCGAGACGGTCCTGCTCAACCTGATCAGGGGCGCGGGCATCGAAGGCCTGGCCGGCATCCGAGACGACGGCCGCCGCCCCCTGCTGGGCCTGCGCCGGACCGAGACGCTGGCCGTGTGCCACGAGCGCGGGCTCGAGCCGGTGCAGGACCCGAGCAACGTCGACCCCGTCCACCGCCGCAACCGGGTGCGCCACGAGGTGCTCCCCCTGCTGGACGCCGTCGCCGAGCGCGACGTCGCCGCCGTGCTGGCCCGCCAGGCCCGGCTGCTGGCCGACGAGGCCGACCTGCTGGTGGAGCTGGCCGCCGACGTCGATCCGACCGACGCCCGGGCGTTGGCCGGCCACCCGGTCGCCCTCGCCCGGGTGGCGGTGCGGAACTGGCTCCGGGGCGCGGGGGGAGGCCACCCGCCCGACGCCGCCACCGTCGAGCGGGTGCTGGCTGTCGCCCGAGGTGAGGCCGCCGCCACCGACGTGGGCCGGGGGTGGAGGGTCACCCGTTCGGCGGGCCGTCTCCGCCTCGAGCCTCCTGGTGGTGGTCTCGTCCCCACTGGGTAGGCAGAGGCCGATGCCTCTCACCCCCACCACCGTGATGTGCACGTTCCGGGTGCGTTCCGGCCACGAGGAGGAGCTCGTCGCGCTGCTCCGCCGCGAGTGGTCCGTGCTGCACGAGGCCGGCTTGGTCACCGACATCTCGCCGCAGCTGTTCCGGGGCGAGGACGGCGAGGACCGGCCCTACTACGTGCACATCTTCACCTGGCACGACGCCGACGCCGCCCGCTCGGCCCACGACCATCCCGAGGTGGCGTCGATCTGGCAGGAGATGGACGCCATCTGTGAAGCGCGCGACGGTCACCCGGCCATGGAGTTCCCCCACGTCCTGCCCATGTCCATCGGAAGCTGAGCTCGTGTTGGCTTCGCTCCGCCTCCGGCGGAGCCGGCTTCGCCGATCCGGGTGTCATGCCCTCTGCTGCTCCGCCTGGCGGCTGCGCAGCGTGGCCTAGCCGTGTTGGCTTCGCTCCGCCTCCGGCGGAGCCGGCTTCGCCGATCCGGGTGTCATGCCCCCTGCTGCTCCGCCTGGCGGCTGCGCGGCGTGGCCTAGGTTCTGGCGGGATGGCGGAGAGCGGTCCTGTCGACGACCCGGCCCTCGGGGCGGTGGTCGTGGCCGAGGACGCGCTGCGGGCGCGGGTGGCCGAGCTGGGCGCCGAGATCAGCGCCGACTACGTCGGGCGCACGCCGCTCCTGGTCGGTGTGCTGAAGGGCGCGTTCGTGTTCATGTCCGACCTGGCCCGCGCCATCACCCTGCCGGTCGAGTTCGACTTCATGGCGGTCTCGTCCTACGGCAGCGCCACCAAGACGAGCGGCGTGGTGCGCATCGTGAAGGACCTCGACCTCGACCTGTCCGGTCGCCACGTGATCATCGTCGAGGACATCGTCGACAGCGGCCTCACCCTCCAGTACCTGCGCCGGAACCTGCTCGCCCGCAACCCCGCCGACGTGGAGGTGTGCGCCCTGCTCGTGCGGGACGGGCTGCAGCGCCACGACCCCGACCTGCGCTACGTGGGCTTCCGGATCCCGCCGGCGTTCGTGGTCGGCTACGGCCTCGACGTGGCCGAGCACTACCGCAACCTCCCCTACATCTGCACTTACACCGGTCTCGAATAGCTGCGGCCGCCGTCCGGCTCGCCGTTCTCCGGCTTCGCCGGACCAGCACCGCGCTGTCGGGTCGCTCGCCTATCGGCTCGGCTCCTGCAACGGGCTCGAATAGCTGAGGACCTCCCCGGTTAGCCTGCGCGCACTGTGGAGGAGACCGCCGCCATCGACCAGGCCCGCATCGAGAAGGCGGTGCGGGAGATCCTGCTGGCCATCGGCGAGGACCCCGACCGGGACGGCCTGCTCGACACGCCCGCCCGGGTGGGCCGCATGTACGCCGAGATCTTCGCCGGCGTCCACGACGACCCGGCCGAGCACCTGGTCGCCGCCTTCGAGGCGGACCACGACGAGATGGTCATGGTCCGCGACATCCCCCTCTACTCCGCCTGCGAGCACCACCTCATCCCGTTCTTCGGGCGGGCCCACGTCGCCTACATCCCCAGCGAGGACGGCCGGGTCATCGGCCTGTCCAAGATCGCCCGCCTGGTGGACGGCTACGCCCGTCGCCCACAGGTGCAGGAGAGGCTGACCGCCCAGGTGGCCGACGCCCTCCAGAGCACGCTCGACCCCAGGGGGGTCATGGTCGTGTTGGAGGCCGAGCACCTGTGCATGTCGATGCGGGGCGTCCGCAAGCCCGGCGCCAGCACGGTCACCTCGGCCGTGCGGGGGTTGTTCCGCTCCAGCGTGGCCACCCGCGAGGAGGCCATGCGCTTCCTCCAGGGCCGGTAGCCCGGCGCAGACCCTCCCCGGGGCAATTTGACGGGCACCGTAGAATGCCGCCCCGTGCTGCCGCTGGTGATGGGTGTCCTCAACGTCACCCCGGACTCGTTCTCCGACGGCGGCCGGTTCGACGAGCCCGACGCCGCCATCGCCCACGGGCTGGTCATGGTGGCCGAGGGTGCCGACGTGGTCGACGTCGGCGGCGAGTCGACCCGCCCGGGCGCCGAGCCGGTGCCCGCCGCCGAGGAGCGCCGCCGGGTGGTGCCCGTGATCGAGGCGCTCGCCCCCCACGTGCGGGTCTCGGTGGACACCCGCAAGGCCGCCGTGGCCGAAGCGGCCATCGCCGCCGGGGCCACCCTGGTGAACGACGTCTCCGCGTCCCTTCACGAGGTGGCGGCCGCCGCCGGCGTGGGGTGGGTGGCGATGCACATGCAAGGCGAGCCCGGGACGATGCAGCGCCAGCCGCGCTACACCGACGTGGTGGCCGAGGTCCGCGAGCACCTGGTGGCTCGGGCCGAGCGGGCCCGGTCGGCCGGCGTCGACGAGGTGTGGATCGATCCCGGGATCGGGTTCGGCAAGACCGTCGAGCACAACCTCACCCTGCTGGCCCACCTCGGCCGGCTGGTCGACACCGGCCTTCTCGTGGTGGTGGGCACGAGCCGCAAGCGCTTCCTCGGGCAGCTGCTGGCCGACAGCGACGGCGTGGACGACGTCCCGACCGACGACCGGCTCGAAGGCTCGCTGGCCACGGCCACGTGGGCCATGGTCGAGGGCGCGGCCATGGTGCGGGTGCACGACGTGGCGCCCACCGTCCAGGCCGCCCGGGTGGTGGCGGCATGACGGTCGGAGCGCATCGATGGGCATGAAGGGCAAGTGGGCCCAGGGGATCCAGCCCCGCAACTTCGCATGGGTGATGAAGGACCGCCTGGCGGTGTGCGAGCGGCCTGGGGGCTACGGCGCCAACCACCGCCGGGTGCGGCGCCAGGAGGAGATCATCTGGATCCGCGAGCAGGGCTTCACGTGCGTGGTCTCGGTCATCCCGTCACCCCACAACCTGCACAACTACACCGAGCTCGACGTGACCTCGCGCCACCGACCGTTCGGGGTCCACGACGACCCGGCCGAGGTCCTCGCCCCACTGTTCGCCGAGCTGCGCAGCCTCATCAACGGCGGCGGCAGGGTGCTCCTGCACGGGGACGAGCTCGGCGACCGGACCTCGGGCATCGTGGCCGGTTACCTGGTGTGGACGGGGATGGTGCCGAGCGGGCCGGAGGCGACATCGCTCGTGGAGCGCATCGTCCACCGCCAGATCGGTCCCGTCGGCCGCGAGCTCGTGGCCGTCGCCCTCGACCTCGGTCCCGGCTGAGCGGGTGAGGCTGCTCCCGATGAGCGACCGCATCGAGCTGCGGGGGCTGCGGACCCTCGGGATCTGCGGTGTGCTCCCCGAGGAGCAGGCCCGGCCCCAGCCGCTCGAGGTCGACCTCGACGTGGAGGCCGACCTGGCCGCCGCCGGCGCCTCCGACGCCCTCGAGGACACCGTCGACTACGGCGCGCTGTGCTCGGTCGTGGAACGGGTGGTGAGCGCCGAGCGCTTCTCGCTGCTCGAGCGGCTGGCGGCGCGGGTGGCCGAGGTGGTGCTGGCCGACGACAGGGTCGAGGCGGTCACCGTCTCGGTCCGCAAGCTCCGCCCCCCGGTGCCCCAACAGCTCGCCACCTCGGGGGTACGCATCGTGCGGCGACGGGCCGGGTCGCCGGCCTCGCCGCCACGGTGACCCGGGCGTTCCTCGGCCTGGGCTCGAACCAGGGCGACCGGGAGACGACGTTGCGGGAGGCGGTGGCCACACTCAGGCCCTCGGTGCGGCGCGTGTCCTCGGTGTACGAGACCGAGCCGGTGGGGGGCCCCGAGCAGGGTCCGTACCTGAACCTCGTCGTCGAGCTCGACACCGCCCTCCCGCCCCGATCCCTGCTCGGCCTCTGCCAGCGCCTGGAGGCGGCCGCCGGCCGGGTGCGGGCCGAACGTTGGGGCCCGCGCACCCTCGACGTCGACATCCTCTGGATCGACGGCGTGGAGAGCGACGCCGAGGACCTCACGCTGCCCCACCCCCGCATGTGGGACCGCGCCTTCGTCCTGGCGCCGCTGGCCGAGCTGGCCCCCGACGTGGTCCCGCCGGGCTGGGAGGCCCGGGCCGCCGGTCGCGTCGCCCGGCTCGGTCCGCTCGGGGGCTGACCCCTCGTTCCCGCCCCGGCGGTGGGAAGATCCCGGCGATGGGGTCCCTGCGGTGGTTCGTCGCCGAGCTGGCCGCCGTGGTGGGTGACAACCGGCGGTGGATGGCGTGGAACCTGCTGCTGGCCGCCGTCCCGGCCGTCTTGGCCGTGGCCCTCTTCCGGGTGCGCGCCCACCGCGGTCCGCTCTGGTGGTGCGGCGTGGTGGCCTTCGTGCTCTTCCTGCCGAACGCCCCCTACGTGATCACCGACCTCATCCACCTGCGGGGCGACGTGGCCGCCACCTCCTCGTCCACCGTCGTCGTCGCCGGGGTGCTTCCCGTCTACGGGGCGTTCGTGGCGGCCGGGCTGGCCGCCTACGCGCTCTCGCTGTCGCGGTTGCTGCCGTTCGTGGCCCGCTCCGTGCCAGCCGTCCCGGCCCGCGTGGTGGAGCCGGTCGTGCACCTCGTGTGCGCGGCAGGCATCGTGCTGGGCCGGGTGGCCCGGCTCAACAGCTGGGACACGCTGACCGCACCGGTGGGAACCGTCGAACGGGTGGCGGCGACGTTGTCGTGGCAGGGCGCCCCGGTGGCGCTCCTCGCCGTGTTCGCGGCGGTGTGGGTCGGCCACGCCACCACCCGCGTCCTCGTCCGCCCCGTGATCGGGTGGGGTCGGCGCTTCGTCGTCCCCGCGGTGGGCGGCGGCCTCTAACCTGGCTGGCCCGTGACGGCGCCGCCCACCCCCGCCCGGCGATCCGTGCGCGTCATCGGGCCGGGTCGGGCCGGCACGGCGATGGCCGCGGCGCTCGGGCGGGCGGGTTGGGACGTCGCCCTGTTGGGCCGCGACGACGACGTCGCTGGCGCCGCCGCCGGCGTGGACCTCCTCCTGATCGCCACCCCTGACGCCGCCATCGCCGAGGTGGCCGCCGCCGTCGCCCCCGCCGAGCACACCGTGGTCGCCCACATGGCCGGGTCCCTCGGCATCGATGTGCTGGCGCCCCACACACGCCGGGCCGCCATCCACCCGCTCGTGTCCATGCCGTCCACCACCGTCGGGGCCGAGCGCCTCGCCGCCGGAGCGTGGTTCGCGGTCGCCGGCGACCCGCTGGCCGGCCGGGTGGTCGAGGACCTCGGCGGCCGGTCCGTCACCGTGGCCGACGCCGACCGGGCCGCCTACCACGCCGCCGCCTGCATCGCCTCCAACCACGTGGTCGCCCTGCTGGGCCAGGTCGAGCGGGCGGCCGCCGGCACCGGCGTGCCGTTCCAGGCCTATCTGGACCTGGCCCGGGACACCGTCGCCAACGTCTCATCGCTCGGACCCGCCGGCGCCCTCACCGGACCCGCCGCCCGGGGCGATACCGCCACCGTCGCCCGCCACCTCGCCGCGCTCGACCCCGCCGAGCGGCCCGCCTACCAGGCCATGGCCGAGCTGGCCCGCCGCCTCGCCACCGCTCCACCCGCCGCGTCGGACGACCGGAACCGCTGATGCGGCGCCTGACCACCGTCGCCGAGACGAAGGCCGCGCTAGGAGCGGCCCGGGCCGACGGGCGCACCGTCGGACTCGTCCCCACCATGGGCTACCTCCACGCCGGCCACGCCTCGTTGGTGGAACGGGCGGCGGCCGAGTGCGACATCGTCGCCGTCACCATCTTCGTGAACCCGCTCCAGTTCGCCGCCGGCGAGGACCTCGACGCGTACCCGCGCGACCTCGAGGGCGACGCCGCCGTCGCCGAGCGCAGCGGGGCCGACGTGCTCCTAGTGCCGACCGAGGAGGAGATGTACCCCGTCCCGGTGCTGACCTCGGTGGACGTGGCCGGGCTCACCGCCTCCCTCGAGGGCGCCACCCGCCCCACCCACTTCCGGGGGGTGGCCACCGTGGTGGCCAAGCTGTTCAACATCTCCGGTCCGTGCCGTGCCTACTTCGGCGAGAAGGACTTCCAGCAGCTGGCGGTCATCCGGAGGATGGCCCTCGACCTGTCCTTCCCGGTAGACGTGGTGGGGTGCGCCACCGTGCGCGAACCCGACGGGCTGGCCCTGTCCAGCCGCAACGCCTACCTGACCCCGGCCCAGCGGGCCGCCGCCCCGGTGCTGCACTGGGCGCTGGTGGCCGGGGCCGCCGCCGTCGTTTCCGGCGAACGCGACGCAGGCGCCGTCCGGGACCTCGTGGCCGAGCTCATCACCGCCGAGCGCCACGCCGAGCTGGACTACGCGGAGGTGGTGGATGCCGCCACCCTCGCCCCGGTCGACCCCGTGGCCGGAGAGCTCCGCCTGCTGGCCGCCGCCCGCTTCGGTCGCGCCCGGTTGATCGACAACGTCGCCGTCCTGGCAGACTAGGGAGCGAAGGTCCCACAGGGGGCGACCGGCCCGGCCGGCGTCCACCAGGAAGGAGCGGCCGCCATGCGTCGTCGCATGATGAAGTCCAAGATCCACCGGGCCACGGTGACCGATGCCGACCTGCACTACGTCGGCTCGATCACCCTCGATCGCCGGCTCATGGAGGCGGCCGACCTCCTCGAGCACGAGCAGGTCGCGGTGGTCGACCTCGACAACGGCGCCCGCCTCGAGACCTACGTCATCGCCGGCGAGCCCGGCTCGGGTGACGTGTGCCTGAACGGCGCCGCCGCCCGGCTGGTCTCACCCGGCGACCGCGTCATCGTGATCAGCTACGCCGACTACGACGACGCCGAGCTCCACCGATACGCACCGCTGGTGGTGCACGTCGACTCGGCCAACCACCCCGTCGACGAGGAGACCGCCCGCGCCCTGGTCGCCCTCGAGCGCCCCGCTCCCCGCCGCTACGTCGAGGTCCCCGTTACATCTTGACCTTCGTCGGCTGCGCCTCCTCAGGTCGGGCTTCGCCCATCCGGCCGTCATGCCGGGGGCGACTCCGCCTGGCGGCTGCGTCGCGTCACGAGGGTCCGCTGCTCGTTCCTCCCCCGGGAAACCCGGCCGGGAAGGGCTAGAAACGCGGCGTGGCTGCGCCGCTCGACCTGTTGGTGCTGGGCTCGGGCGTGGCCGGGCTGTCGGCGGCGGTGCGGGCGGCGGAGGTCCACCGCATGCGGGTGGGGGTGCTCACCAAGGGCGAGCTCCCGCAGTCGACCACCCGGTGGGCCCAGGGCGGCGTGGCCGCGGTGCTGCACCACGACCCTGACTCCGCCGACCTCCACCTCGCCGACACCCTGGCCGCCGGGGCAGGCCTCTGCGACGCCGATGCCGTGAGGGTCCTGGTCGACGAGGGACCGGGGCGGGTGCAGGAGCTCATCGCCCTCGGGGCCATGTTCGACCGCGACACCGAGGGCCGCCTGGAGCTGGCCCGCGAGGGCGGCCACACCCTGCCCCGGGTGGTGCACGCCGGCGGCGCCGCCACCGGAGCGGAGGTCGAACGGGCCCTGGTGGCGGCCGTGCAGCGCACCGCCGCCGGGGTCTACGAGCACCACTTCGCCCTCGACCTGCTGGTCGAGGGCGGACGCTGCCGTGGCGTGGTCGCCCTCGGCCCCGACGGGGCCGACATCGAGGTGCGGGCCGCCCACGTCCTCATCACCACCGGTGGGGCCGGCCAGCTGTACGCCGTGACCACCAACCCGGTGGAGGCCACCGGGGACGGCATCGCCATGGCCCTGCGGGCGGGGGTGGCGGTGGCCGACATCGAGTTCATCCAGTTCCACCCCACCGCGCTGCACCACGAGGCGATGCCCCGACCGCTGCTCTCGGAGGCGCTGCGGGGCCACGGCGCCCTCCTGCGCGACTCCCACGGCGAGCGGTTCGTGGACGAGCTGCAGCCGCGCGACGTCGTCTCCCGGGCCGAGGCGACGGTGATGCAACACCAAGACGTCGACCACGTGTGGTTGGACGCCACCGGCCTCGAAGACTTCGACCTGCGCTTCCCCACCATCGCCGCCGCCCTCGCCGAGCTCGGCCTCGACCCCACCCGGGACTGGCTCCCCGTGGCCCCCGCCGCCCACTACACCTGCGGGGGCGTGGTCACCGACCTCGATGGGGCCACCTCGCTGCCCGGTCTGTGGGCGGCGGGCGAGGCCGCCGACACCGGGGTGCACGGGGCGAACCGGCTGGCGTCGAACTCGCTGCTCGAAGGCATGGTCTTCGGGCCCCGGGCGGTGGAGGCCATCGAGCGGGGCGGGGTCGGTCCGGCGGCCACCGGTGCCATGCGGGCCGTGCTGGAGGCGGTCTCCCCGCGGCCGGGGGTGATCGGTGGGCGGATCACGCCCCTGGCACCGGCCGGCCCGCCCACCGGCGGGGCCGCCCCGTCGGGCACCGCCGGCGACCGGGTTGCGCTCCAGCGGGCGATGACCGCCGGTGCGGGTGTGTCGCGCGACGCCGACTCCCTCGCCGCCGCCGGAGCGGTCGCCGACGCCGTCGCCGCGCAGGACACCGGCCCGGGGCCGGCTTCCTGGGAGCTCCGCAACCTGGCCGAGGTGGCCCGGGCGGTCGTGGCCTCGGCGTTGGCCCGCACCGAGAGCCGCGGTGCCCACACCCGCCGCGACTTCCCCGAGACCGACGACCGCCAGCGCCGCCGCATCGTCCTAGCGTGAGGGCGTCTGCTGGGCGCCGGCCGGTATCTTGCGGGCGTGTCCGTGGCCTCGCCCTCGTCGTCGAGCGGGTGGTACGCCGACCCCTTCGTCCGCCACGAGCTGCGGTTCCACGACGGTGCCATCTGGACCGAGCACGTGGCCGACCGCGGCGTGCCGGGAATCGACACGCTGCCCATCATGGGCCAGCCGTTGTCACGGCCACCCGAGCCCCTCACCGGCGGTGAGGCGCCGCCCGAGGGAGCGCGGGAGCGGGCCCGGGTGCTGCCCGAGCTCGGCGACGCGCCGGCCCACCTGCTGGTGGCGCCGCTGCTGGTGGTCGACGAGGCACCTCGCGGCGTGGCCGGCTTCGCCGGGCTCGACTGCGCCGTGCGGGATCACCGCGGCAGCACGGTCGGTGTCGTGCGGGTGGCTCGTGAGAGCGCGGCCCGCCGGGCCCTGCGGCTGGTCACCTCGGACACCGCCCGGGAGGTGGCCCGGATCGACGTGCTCGACGGGCACGGGACGACGCTGCTGGTCCTGCACCGGCCGGCCCTGGCGCTGAAGCCGCGGGTGGTGGTCACCGACGGCGTGGGCTCCGTGGTGGGCGAGCTCGTGCCCAGGCTCGTGCTGACCCGCCTCCTCTTCGACCTCGTCGCCGGCGAACGCGTGGTCGGGGCGGCCGAGAGCGACAGCCCGACCGACCCCGACGTCATCGTCACCGACCACGCCGGCGTGGTGGTGGCCAGGGTGTCGCGGACCTGGGAGGTGCTGTCGGCCACCCACCACCCC
>JAABUR0100004847.1_pt1 | contig 17578 bp, 19 predicted proteins | sample 5560091 | NCBI WGS metagenome assembly JAABUR01 (sample SAMN10711879, study PRJNA513375) | rock metagenome | isolation source: Antarctica rocks | place: Antarctica: Victoria Land, University Valley sud | reverse complement strand
AAAGATGAGGCTTTGCTCCTTGAGCAAAGATACTGAATGCCAGCTTGGCAAGTCCGCTCACTAAGGTCTAAGACAAGAAATCATTGAAGCTATGAGATTGCACAAAAGGCAAGAGAGACGGAGCGAAAGCTTAGAGGATGGTGCATCACACTGAACGGAGCTGATCGAGGTGAGAATTAGGAAAGCTCGTAGGTACTGTCAAATCTGAGGCGGAGTCTTCTGGTAACTCCAGGTGCGAAGAGGTGACGTCAACCATCGTAGTGAATTCCAAACCATCATCAAGGATCGTGTGAGTACGATAAGTGAAGAAAGCGAAGACGAATGCCAGTCAGGATAAATGAATCTATCCGCCGATATAAATGCTGCACATGTCAAAGAAGTACCTGAAAGCCTTGCTACTACTGTAAACCAGACCTGACGACTAGGGTGTCTAGTAATGGGCACTTCGGTGTCAATGGCTCAGGAACGAAGCGACAAAACCAACCTGATGGTGATGGCGCCGAATTTGGTATCATTGCGATACACCATGCTGGCAGTCGCCAAGCTTCCTTGTACAAGTAAATGTTTCACGATGATAACGGCTCGTATTCATGTCGCATATTCTCGTGTATTGCGGAAGCTGACCGATTGGCCACGTGGCAAGGTTTTTGTCGACCTTTCCTCAATTCGTGCAACCGAAGTTGATTGTATCTGTCTGGCCAAGGAATGAAAGGTTGCACGATATCAATTGTTGAACGGGCCTGGTGTAGGTATTTGGTGATGTAGAAAAGTAAGGATAATCAGTTACGTCCGTAAAGCGTCCGGAAAAGCATCCGGAAATTCATTGACTTTTAGGCGCCCGGCGCGGATGAAGGTACCGCCGCTACCCGTCATCAAGTACGCTAAGGTACGGTACAGTACGGAGTATGTACCTAGTAGATCAAGCTCAAGTTCAGGTAAGGAACATGAAATTGTTGAGAGAATCAACTTCGAACATGTCAAGACGCCTGCATGTCCTATGGAGCGAGTAGGCATGATGTCTGCCAGTTGAATGGCGCCAAATGGGTTGTAAACTTGTAGAACTCCCTCGACTTCTCGCGCAGTTGACGCGGGTTTCATCCCAAACAAGATTACATTTGCGGCTGAATGCATGGAAATCCCAGCCAATTGACCGAGACAGGCGATTGTCTAGCACACGTTTGCTTTGTTCCCAATAAGTTCATGCAACCCACCGCCGTGGGCGTATCAACTATCAAGTGATTGATGTCCGTGCTATTTGCCACCAGGCTAGGAACCATTCACACAGAAAATCACTCCCTCCGTTTCTTCTCTTCGTCTTGTCTCTCCCATCTCACCTTCTTGCTGCAAGAGCAATCTTCATTACATGGTCTCTATTGCTTTGCGCAATTACGACTCAATTGGCTTGGCGATCGTTTGTGAGACCATAGGCTGTCCCCAGATTGGCCTCTGCAGCCTTACTGCGGGCAAAGCAGCCCTTTTGAGCTCCTCAAACCCACACCACCATGGACCGCATTCCTGATAAGCCGCCCCCAACTCTGCGGCACGAATCCTCGATCGTGTCGGATTATTCCGTCGATTCAAGTTCCACCGTCGTGGGGTCTCCGCCATCACCAATTCAACACCGCGCCGGCTATCGTCGAGTGTCTTCTGTAGGAGGAGTGGATTTTTCCTACAAGGGCGCGGAAACATCGTACCGAGAAGGCAATGTTGAGGCCAGATCATATGCGCGAGGATTGGGAATCGACAATGTGAACAGTGCACAGCAGGCCTCGGTCCAAAGGGCTCCCTCTGGTAACAGAAGGGAAGCCCATACCCCCAAGTCAACGGATACTCTATTGTCGCCTCCGTCAGCTCAGCTTGGATTATCATACACTCGAGATACGGACGAACGAGCACATGACGAATATCAAGACTTTTCGTTCAGTCAATTCTCAACCCCGTCACTACCTCAACCCTTTTCTGCTGACTCTGAGTTTGAGAGCCTTAACAAGAAGAATGCATCTCCTTCTCTTAGGCCGCACGATTCCTCCGGTATGTGGACTATATTCTATGGCAGTGGCGGGTGTTGCTTCTACCAGCTTTCAAGCTTTGAGACATAGAAGTACAATAGCACTTCGTTCCGAATGCGTCATATACCATCTACCTCGAGTACTGTACCGTGTCATGCGCGGGAAAGTGGCAACGAACTAATTTTGCTGACCTCCGTCTCTCTTAGGTTCAGACTCAGATTTCTATTGCAATGCAGATTCAAAACTGATGGCCGGCCGCAAGAGCTGGCTTTCTGGATCGATTTTGTTCTTATCATTCTATTCAACCATATTTTCAGGCTTATGGTTAGGTGTCGCGTGGACCAAACCGCACTATGGTCAACGTATCACAACCAATGGCAGCCTGCCTTACTCGACAGCGTCTCTACTATGCGCCGCCTTTGCTAAAACCATTGAATTGTCTTATGTAGCAGTCTTCGTTACCTTTTTAGGCCAGGTCCTTAGCAGAAGAGCACTTGTACACAAGTCGAAGGGCATCACGATTGCCGAGATGTCGATGAGATTGTGGATTACACAGCCAGGAACTATGTTTACTCATTGGGAAACCCTACGTTACGCCGCATTTACTTTCCTTGGAGGACTGTCTCTGCTTGCTGCACTGATGGCAATGTTTTACACAACCGCATCGGATACCTTGGGTCAGTAAAATCTTCTTATGCTTTGTAGCCCTCCATCTTCACAAAGGCCCGTCTACCGTCACGCATCGGTTTGAATCAGTAGTATACTTTCGTCGTCTTACATGGCACTGAACGTGTTCTCTTGTGTGTGCTTTGGTTCCTGAATGAAACTTGAAAGCGATACCATTTTATTTCATCTAGACTATTATTTCGCTGACTGACCGCTCGTTATTGATAATTTTTAGTATCACCTAAGCTGAGTTTTCGTGTACCTCAAGAGCAAATACTGTATGGCAAGGTTTCCACACAATTTGCCAACATGTACTACATTCAGGACCATTGTCAAACACCTATATCGACAGTGGATGATCCGTACAATTCTGCAAGCACGTGTATGGCTATTGAACATGCTGGCCAAGCGTAAGTCGCCAAAATCATATAACCATCACCGCAGTCAAGTACTAAGCCGAACAGTTTCCATAACTACATGCAATACTTCAAGAGATGGACGAATTATACTTCTCTTAGGAATAGCTCTTCGGACTTGCAAGAAAGACCGAAACCAGTCGCATTGTTGTATGACAACACGACCATCGAGGGTAGCTGGATAAACATACAGGATATGACGAACCTCTCAACTACACATGGTCGTATCATCAACAACGTATCAATGGCAATGCCTCACACTGGTGTTTTTGCAGCAACACGCGACCCGATCAATAAAATCATGCAACCGCAAGACCTAACTGTAAGTCAGGCTCCTATTACACTACCAAGTCCTCTCTGTGTCTGAACCTTGTACTGAATAAATCTTCAGGGCCTAGGTGATTACCAAGTGAAAGCATCTATTTCATCGCCATCGATCAATGTTCTATGCGCAAATATGAGCGAGGAGGAGCTTCTACCCATGATCTCCAGTTTATGGCCAGGTCATATCAGTAATGAGCCATACAATACTTCTGACATTCCTCCCTGGCCAAGTTGGCTCAACACAACCTCAGTAGATAATGTCTTCGGTTTTGGCGAGGAGTACGGGCGACGACACCCGGTGTTCCCAAAGTTACCATTACCATTTAACACCGTGTTCAATCATTCTGGATCTTATACTGACTCCGTATACGTACTTGCATGCTCCGCTCCTTCAAACTATACGTTATGCTCATTGCGCTCATCCCAAACACCAGGGTGCTCGACAGAGTATAACAATAGTATAGCAGGTGGCTCAATGAGGTCGCGTTGCGAGGGTACTGCCAACCCTCTTGCTTACCATAATATTGTACAAAATGCCACAGACGGAGTCTTCGATGCCAACTGGGCCTCAGTAGGAGCAAACTGGGGAGATGCATTGTCGTTGGGCGCCGGCATCTCGGATGGAAATGCGAGCAATGCTCGGCTGCTAACGCAACTAATACCAACGACGTACTCGCTAAATACGTCACTGCCATCCATCGCCGAAGCTTTGGCGGTTCTCTCTGGTTGCACTTTAATTCTTAGCGCCCTGGACGCACCCTTAATCCACTACTGGAGTTACCCACCGCTCCCAAGTACCCTGGATACGCCCCAGTACCAAAAGTTCGTTGGCACCATCAGTTTCCAAGACTACGCTTCAGGGGGCGCCAAACCGTGGCAAAACATATTCTACCTCGTCCTCGTTATCGTCTTTGGGACCAACGTCTTTTGCCTCGCCTATTTCGTCAAACGAGGTGGCCTAGTGACCGACTTCATTGAGCCCCAGAATCTGTTCTCGCTATCACTCAACTCCCCTAGCAGCGATGTCTTGGAAGGTAGTTGTGGAAGCGGCCCAGAGGGAGAACAATTCCGTGCCAAATGGCACATTAAGAAGAACCTTCAGCGAGACCATTTTTATATTGAAAACCAGGGAGGCCTGCCAACGCCCAGACTAAAGAGATCACCGCCGCCGGAGTATGAGATGGAGAACAGTCCTGCTGCAAGCCAGTACGAGAGACTGGCGGGTAAGCATACGAGCTTGCTTGGTGACTAAATGGTGCAAATTTACGAATTTCCTTATCTACCTACACGACGAAGACGGCTGGCTTTGGATTATTTTCAAGAGGTGCCCGTGGTGGGGGTTAATATTTGCTCACGGCATGCTCATAGGAGTATTCCTTGGAAAATTGGGTAGGTCATAATTCTGTAGTCCTTCCATTCAGCTTCTAACTTACCAGAACCTTCTATCGCGACCCCATGGAACTGTTTACCTAGTCTTCCCCAACCCCATATTCTGGGAGATATAAGGGTCCATTGAATGTACACCCCGCTGGCCCACTTGTAAACCCCTCAACTCGTACATGTACAACTCCCCTAAATAGAAAGAATGGGGTGTACCTGCACCAAAACCCACACACAAGTCTGAACCTGCTACTCAACCCAACTTTTAAGCTGTAGCCTCATCACAAGCGGTTTCCCTCAACTTCTATAATGGGTTCTGAACTCGACATTGAGAAATCTGAGATACTAGATTGCAAAATGATGAGTTAAGCTAGTATAAGGATAATTACGACGTTCTGCATCTGTTCGTAAACTGAAAAGATTTCCTTCCCCTCAAATTTCGGTGAAGGGTGCTTTGTGATAGGGTTACAAACCTAAAACCGGCTCCAGAGTCCAAGTGAATAGTCTGCCGTATGTGGTCTAGCGTGGCAAGGCTGAGCTCCAGCCCAAGAGTGTCGGCGGTTTCAATTAATGTCTGTCTTTTCGAGTTTTACCATCCATCGGAAATAGTTTGCGAGCCTCTTTATTCTATTACTACGTACCTCGGCTATTTTGTCCATGAATACAGATGTTTAAAGATAAGATGCTGCTTCTTCAAAGTGCGCCCTGCATATGCATATTACGAGCATGGAACGCTGTAGCCTGCAGAAAGGCAAATAACAGCGAGGCTTGGCGGCTTCGCACAGTTGCGAACTTGCGATAGCTGAGCTCCCTTCTCTACAGGCTGCTTTTGACGGACTCTTCTTGGGAATGATATTGGTATATTATATTCGGCCTGGTAACCGTCTATGTTCATTTTTCTTACCATGGGGTTGTGTTACGCTTCCTCAAGTCTGGCTCGGCATTGTCCCCCGAGCTGTTCAAACATTGTCGCATGCCAGGCGTTTTCCCGAGCTATTTCAGACTGTACAATTTATCCACTCAGTCGCCGAACGCCTTGTGTTGCCCTATGGGTGTCTGGCCAAAGGTCTTTGTGGACTTCAGCTTCTTCTCTCACACACGCATCACACTGGCGGCAGTTGCCACGCATTGTAAGACCTTCAACGTACAAAGCACCTAAGAGTCACTTTCAGACTCTCGAGACACAATGGCAACGAAAACGTCAAGGAGAGGTCGAGCCATTGGCGGTACATACATGTACTTTCTCCGACGCCAGGTCTCTCTCTGGAACACGAAGAGTGGTCAAATCTAGAAAACTAGACCCTCCACGGACCGCCAAGTCCCCGCCACGAGATAAATACCTGTGGGTCGCAGGACTGATCCAAGACTCCAAAGAAACGGGTTATGCCATTTTTATATCAAGAAAATTGGTCTTTGGCTTTGTAGTTGTTTTCAGTTCTGGCTGGCTTCTCTTCAATATAGAGTTGAGCTACAGCGCCAGCAACTACTCTCAAGAGAAGCCAAATACAAAGATAGCACACTGGCTACAAAGCTTCAGCAAAGTTGTGCATCCACGATTTCCGGATGGAAATGATCCTTTGATGATGGATATCGTGATGGGCGAAAGACCTTGTGACTGGCTGCACTCATATGTCAGTCTAATACCTCAATTAACAAGTGCATTCGCTTGTACCACTTGGAACAGCGTCCGGAATAGCAGTCTGTTAATCCTCGCCTATGTACCGCTTCTGAAACAAGTCATGAGCTCAAGACAGATAGTTCTAGCTTATATTGCCGGAGGGTTTCTTGCATCGAATATCGAGGGCGCGGTAATGTACTTTACAAATCCTTACGCTAGTCTTTCTGCGGCTGGGTTACAAGAACTGCTGGATCACATTCCACCATCATTATACCCGCCCTCTTCCCGGGAGCGGCTGTACGATTGCCAGCTGTATGACTTACGAGAGTTAGAGAACGAAGCAACGGTAATGATGGGGGCAGCACTGAAAGAAGAAAGGAAGGAGCTGGAAGCCAAGATTATTGAGAAGAAAAAAGAGGCCGAGGGTTTGAGAGAGCTGGATTCGACCTTCATATATACTAGACGGGCCTTGGGGACCAGTTGCGCCATAACATGCTTGGGTGAGTGGACCTCGACTGAACTTTAGTGCTTACCACCCAGCAGCTAACCTCACCACCACACAGCGACGATTGCGAGCCTTGCATTGCCCAAATCTCCGTGGCGGTTCCTTGTTCGCGTGCATATGTTCCATAGCCTTAGCTTCGATGTGTTGTGGCTGCTATCACCAAGACCAAACAAGTATGCTCTCAAAACCAACAAAACCCTCATCAAACTAACCCGTCGACTGCAGTATCAACCACTTGGGTCACGTTGCCGGCAATCTTGCTGGGGTCTCTTTGTGGTTTTGTTGGTTACGCTGGAGCAATGTCAGAAAGCTGCCAGCTCCTCGTCTTGGTACTTACACTGGTGGTATCATTCTTCTTCCTTGGGCTATCCAGTATTTTCGCTTGTGACGAAAGAGGGAGCCAGTATAGTGAGCACCCCAGCTCTATCTAGAGAGATTAATCAGAATCCTAGATATCCAGAAGATAGTAAGAACTGTCAGGTATAATGACGGATGTATGTTCGCTTTAATTACGATGTTTGTGATGTTTTGCATACGATAGGTCATTCCATCAAAGCTCTTCAGCCAAGACGATCTTAGATGCGTTTCAATGCCACATCGCACAAACTCCACATTCTCCATCCGCAAAGCGTGAAAACCTTTTTCTGAGAGATAACATCCATCAAGCTATCCTTCCCACTCTCTCTTTGACACACCATATCACAATAGCCCGTATTTACACTATCCCATTGCCTTTTCAATCCGCCAACTGGGGGATTTCAAGTCGATCTCCCCCGGCTGTCTCTCATCAAAATTGTACAAAATCCCCAGCTGCACAAAGGTCCTTGCCTGATGCTCCGACATTCCAGCTAAGATAGAGCTTGGGACGCATTGCATCGCATTTCAATCAATTTATGCAGAGGCGTGTTGGTTCATCTTTTGAGCCCTTATGACACAAATCTGACAGATCAGAAAGAAGCGCAAGACAAGGATCGCCAAAAAAAAAAATTAGGATGAAAGAATTCAGCAACTGGCCGGTCGATTTCACGCGCATTATAATACAAAGCATACATGGGAAGAGAGCAAAGCGACTATAGCAGATTTCAGGACTACAGAAAAATTATCACGAGCAAGTTTCAAAGTATCTCTTCTAATAACAAGGTGGGTTCAAGACTCCAAAATACGTCGAAGGCGGGTCATAAACCTGCAGTATTCGTTTCCTGGTTCTGAAACGTGCAGAGAAACGCTTTCATCGTCTATTGCATCGAGCTTCGCGATCCAGAAAATATATACTCCAAGAGAACGGCCACCAATATTTTAGCAGCATGGATGCCACGATCAGCAGAGATCAAAACGCCAAGGTCTCTTTGGAAGAAACTTTTCGCGAATGCAATTACCAATGATCCCGTATCCAGCAGTCGGGTTTCCGCTCCCACATCCTTCTCTATTCTTCAAGCAAATTTCCATCTTCTGTTCCACGACAAGTAAACAGATTGGGAGGAGCCTTCCTACTGTTAAGTTCGCAAAGAGATTCGGTGGATGCTGATGTTTGTATTCCACTGAATTCAATAGTTATAGAAATCGAAGAGGAGGTATCCTGGAGGGTTGGGGGAGGGGGGGATCGTGCTTTCGGGGTTATTTGGCGGGATTTTTGGGGGGAATGGGAGAGGGATGATGATGAGGTGGGTTTTGTGGGTTTACCGGAGGCGTAAGTCGTGGTGATGGTGGGTAGGTTGGAAATACACAGTATCCCGCCTCAAGAACCCAGATTGAAAATCTATCGTCCAACATGTATCCCAAGTCTCTCCTAGTTTAAAAAACTAGAATATCAGTGTTTTAGGTTCTGCAGTGGAAGTCACGATGACCCTTGGTTACGCTTGTTTTTTTTGGAAATGGCAAGGATGGTCTAGGGTCCTTCGCTACTACCTCTGGGGGAAGATGGAATATAAAGAGAAGAAGAAGAATTTGCAGGTGCTGCGAGCTGTTGGGGTAGTTTAGGAGGTATTGGTGGTTTATGGTAAGTTTAGAGGGAAGACTTGGGTAGGCAATGGGTGCAGTATTGAGCCAGACGATGTTTTGATTCATCTGTTTAATACTCTTCCTCCAGTATACTAAGAGAACCAAATCCATTCCAATCACTTTCTGTCCTCCACCCTCAGTCACCGGTAGTAACGCGACTAAACCTCGGAGAGTAAAGGAAGTTCTGGATTTCACTGATAAGCCCTTATAAGCGGTGCAATAGACTCAAAAGTCGAGAGTGTGCGGTATGTAGCTATCCAGATAAGAGAAAGTCTGCGTCAGCGTTCTCTGCAATGAATATAACATAGAGAGTGTTCCATATTCCTTCTGCATGATATTTTTTACCCAGTTCCTGTTCAGCCTCGATGATGAAGGGAGTGATAGAAGCGATGTAGACCACAGAAAATATATCATTGACCTAAACGTGAACTCTTTGAGGCTTTCCCAGAATCCAGAAATTAGAAGACCCGCAGCTGTATCACTACTTCATAACGCGGAAATTTTATAACTTAGATCTTCCGAAACCATAACTTCTCTTTACCCATCTCGGGCTCATTACCTAATCCCATTTCCGTGACTTTCCCATTGGAGCCAATCCTGAACTCGGCCGGAAGCATGTTATCCCAGTCTGACAGGTAGTCGGTGGATGCTTCGGAGGTATTGCTGAGAATCGCAAACCTGGCGTGCCCGAGGAAGTAATCTCCGCTGACGTGGTGAAGGTTGATAATTTGCGGCCAAGTTCGATCCAGAACGTCGGCGTGAAGAAGTTGTTTGGAATGTGAAAGTGAGGGGCCAGAGTAGGAGAACGTTTCATTTTTGTTGACCAGGGTGAGGGTTATGTTTCGGTAACCAGGGTGAGAGTATAGCCCTATATAGGATTTCAGAGGGAGTGATAAGGCTAAAGTGTCTTCTTTCTTCGGAGCATCTGGGTAAAGCCTCTCTTCTGCGTGTCGGAGATTATAATTTTTCTGTTCAAGTGCTTCCTCAAAAGAAGCAGTCCAATTATATCTCTCACTTTCGGGAGTGGAAAGAAGATCGTCAATAAGTTGGAACACTAGAATTTGCTGGACGAAGTTGCTTGTCCCAGCTGTATTCCCCATCATAGCAACACCCCATTGTCTACGTGGCAGATACCCCATGGCAGCTCCAAATCCGGTCAGGCCACCACCATGCCAGATCAGTGGCTCGTTGCGGTAAATAGAAATTTGCCAACCCAGCCCATAGCTTTCCGGACCGGTAAAGGGAGGCAGATCAGGAATCATAGAGTGAATACGCGGCGATATGACCGCAGCATGCCCAGCCTGCGATAACGGAGGAGACATGGTCATCATGCATTGAAGCCATTTGGCATAGTCGAGAACATTGGAGATAACTGCACCTGCGCCAGAAGCTGCTGTTTCATCTATATAAGGAACGCCGGCATATTCATGGGTGTTATTGAGCCACTGTACCCGCGGGCAAGTGAGGCCTTGCCCGCTGAAACGGCTGCTTCGGCATCTTCAAGGGAGAAAAATGTGTTGAGCATGCCTAGGGGCTTCCATATACGTTCGAACAGAACGTCGCCCAACCAACTTTCCGCGATAGTCTCAATGGCGTGAGAAACAACGACGTACATAAGGTTGCAGTATTGGAACTTGGTCCTAATCTCCGCTGTGAGAGGAAGGTACCGCAAGCTACGGACCGCATCACGAACAGTAAAATTGGGTCCACCATAGCTGAAGTCGTGGCGAGGCATGCCCGTGCGATGCGATAAAGCGTCTTCAAGAGTTACGTGGAACGTGGAGTATTCATCTGGAAGTACAAAGTCTTCTCTTATGATAGATGAGATTTGGGTCTGCCACGTCAATGGAGTGCTTGAGTTGGCTGTGTCATCAATGAGCAGCGAGACGGCTGCTGCTGTAAAAGACTTGGTGGTTGAGCCGGGATAAAATAGAGTCGAAGGCGTCACCTTCTCAGATGGAAATGTCGCTATCCCATACCCCTTTGGAGATTAGCCAGTACATCGTCCAACGTAGAGATTCAATACTTGGCTATAGATGTCATTTCCATCTACCACAGCAATCGAGAGGCCAGGGACATGCCAATAGTTCATCGTCCGATGGACTAGATCATTGAAGTCTTCGTTCAATGGTGAAGCACCATTCTGTTTAAGAGAGATCTGAAGGGTTCGGGAAAGCGGAATGAGGAGGTGAAGAAGCACGATGTAGAGAAACATGGTAGCAAGGGATAGTCAAAGTCTTTGGAGTAAATAGGAGTCTGATTTCGTTGCGTTGACGCGAGCCGTAATTTGCGCAAGTAAAGCGAGAAGTAAAATCAGTTGCGATGGAGCACAATGCGGAGCGATTGATTCAAGTCAATAAGAGCTTGGATAAGTGCCTTTGGAATCCTTAGATTTAGTATGTTCATAGTAGAATGGAATTCTGTAATCATCGACGACTACATGCATACCAACCTTCAGTGTCAGCGAGCGAAGAAGTCGCTCGATTTACAATTGCAGCCTGGAGCCGCATGGAGTGTTACACCAGAAATGAAAGCTGGTCTAAAGTACCTACCTAGGTTGAAAATAAGTGACACCGCGCTAATCCGTATTCTTTGGCACTTTAAAATTAGCGTATGCAGAAAGCTCTGCATTCCTTGGCATTCGTTTTTGCGTTTACCCCACATCCCTTTTGTATGGGGAATTCGAAAATTCAACCCCACCGCCCCCCCAATTGCCCAATTTGCCCAAAATTGAAGCTATTCAGACCTCTTTGTTTGTTAACGTTCTTGTAACCGTTTTTATTCGAAATGCCTCAACGCCGGAGTCAAAATCTACCTCTAAATGATCCCCTCACCCCCTCTAGAGCATCCGGAAGGCGTAGGAAACCGACGACTCGGGCTGAACAGCCGTCAAAGACCACTGATCGAGCTGACCCCCCCGATCGAGCTGCCCCCCCCGGCCGTCGCCGTAGAGGAGCTCTCATTCCACCGGATGTAGATGAACCCCGATTGCCTTCGCCTTCAACTCCTCCGCAATCCTCGCCTTCTGAACCTCAGTTGCCTTCACTTCCTCGACGACCTGAATCTCCTCGACCTGAACCTCCTCCACTAAGACGTCCACGGCCTGATTCACCCGCACCGTCGTTACGTCCTGAATATTGGGGGAACGAACCCGGCATTTCTAACTAGCCATCGAAAGAAAGCCTCGCCGTTGAACCAGCCTTCACGAATGCCGGTACAGAATAGATATTCGTCTTTCGTATAGATCGGAAGAACACTTCAGCAATGCCCTCTCGTTCTAGAGGCTTGATAGCGAGCTGATTGATCAACGGAAGCATAGGCTTGATGACGTCAGCCCGTGATCTCATTGAATAAAGACTCATCCACGAACACGAGCTGTTCGGCCGTCAAACGGAGCATGTCTGCTACTCAATTCAAACGAAGCTCATCGTTTTGTCTGACTCCTACACGCTGTCCTTTTTTATTACTTCAGCGTCTCCTCTTCAGAATTCTTGATATCGTGGATCGATGCACGTTAATGCCTCACTCCTTTCATATGTATCAGACCATCTCTTTCTGCATGGCCCATGGCTGCTCTTCGAGGTAGGCTATGAGGCCATTTTCAGCTGCCTTAAACACCTTGCGGGGGGTTCCTTTGGAGCGAAACTGAGGTTTAAACGGTGACGAATACATGAAGATATTCTCTCGGATGCTATACACCGTTCTAGAACAGCAGTGAACTTCTTCGGCGATGGCGGGGGATTGCCAATGAAGTAGTAGAAGCCGTACGATTCTGGAGCGAATCGCTGCAGGTAGTGGGCCGGTCATAGCTGGAAATGCATTAAGAACGTCAACAAACAAAGAGGTCTGAATAGCTTCAATTTTGGGCAAATTGGGCAATTGGGGGGGCGGTGGGGTTGAATTTTCGAATTCCCCATACAAAAGGGACCGTGGGGTAACGCAAAAATGAATGCCAAGGAATGCAGAGCTTTCTGCACACGCTAAAATCCCCATAGAAACAAAACAACAACCACAACCACCACCACCACCACCACCACCAACCCTCCAGACAATCTTCGTAGGAACGGCCATTACCATGCTTATTGTCTTGGTCCATCCTGTGCCAAAGCATCTTATCAGTCAAGTGGCCGCTGAAGTAAGTTCAATGGCATATGCCCTTCCATCACAGCTGGCCTGAAAATGGACCCCCTACACCTTGTCAATATCCAACATCACTCTTGATCAAGTCTCCCACGCGAATATTAGAGCGATGCACCGGTATCGGTGGCTTTATACTACGTCAGCACCAACATGTCCAGCTTAACAATTGGGACCAGATCCACCCTCGCCGAGCAGTTGCGCCGTCGGTCGACCTTGTGCTCGTTGAGGAGTGGGGTTTGTAGGTCTCTCTAAAGACTGCCGTCGGCGATAACGCTATGCCCATCCGGCATAGCCGTGCCAAATCCCAAACACCCTCTCACTAACGTCTCCAAGTACCCAACGATGTTCATCAAATGGAACCCTCTCTTTGGCTTGGGCTGAGGCAGACTTGGGCCTTCGTCTTCAACCTCGACAACTACGTCATATCTTCGTGCCGGATTGACAAAGGTTTGGATTGGAGATGAAGGTTTGGGTGCTACGCGACCTTCTAATCGAGCAAGCGCGAAAGCTTGATCTGCAGCTCGGGATGAGTCAACGTCTGGGAGAATGTCATTCTCATCCTTGGAGACTTCCGAATCCGATGGGGACGGTGAATCACCAATCACAACACCCTCCAACGCTTGACGGGCACTGGCAAGACTCGAAAGGCTAGACGGCTCCTGGACAGTCGACGCGTCAGGTTGCGGCGCCTGGTATATTAGAGATTCTTTTGCTTCATCCAGAGATTCTTGCCCTGCAAAAACATCCTGATTTTTCTCTCTGGCGGCGTTCTTTTCAACGAAGAAGCTATTATGCCGTAGATAGCCACAAGAGCGCAGGTTGGTGACGTCCTTGAGTGCATCGCCTGACGACATAACCTTCCTGGGGCTTCTCTGCGTCTGTCGTTCGGACTCGCCATCTTCAAATATGTCCAACGCTTTACCATCGTCCCTTTGGTATGAGGTGTGACTAATTCCATGTCTACCATGGCTGAATTGTTGACTCAGCCACTTCGAAACTTTGATGTCCGGAGGCGGAAGGTTTTGAGCAAGTTGGTTGTCAAACGACTCAACTGAAACCTCTGGAGAGGTTCTCTCGACGTCTGGCGAAAGTTCTCGGTATGCCTGCATCAGTACGGTCTGGCAGGACTTGGGGAATAGTGGCGATGCACAGTCCTGTTCTGTGCCATTGCTGTGAACTGAGGGAGTCTTCAGTCCATGCTTGTGAAAATTCAACGGGATTGGGGACACATGGTGCCACTCGACGCCTGCTCGACCGTGGAGAGCAACAATTTCTCCAGGTATTGGCCTTGTATGACCTTTCCTTGGAGGGGGTTCTCTTCGAATAACGGTACAGTCTTGGTTTGAGACTCCATTGTCGATTTCGAAGCGTTTGTCCGCAGCTGCAATCTCGTGTTCCCATTCCCTCGAGTGTTCTTTCTCATTAGTAACGTCATCTTCGGATCCAATATCTTTACTGTTGTCATCATTTTCATCATGGTCAGCTATGAATACTGTGGATCTGGAACGATTCCTAGCCCCACTATACGGGAGATTGACGATAGGCTCTCGCAACCCTGGATATATGATTTCCCGGGAGTCGTGAGGCAGCTTGTCTCCTTCACCTTCTATTTTGTTGCCTGGATCATCGAGGTCCATTTCAAGATCAGCTGCAAAAGCGTCGCAGCTTCCGTACTCCCCGTTCGGAACGAAGCGGACTTGACGTCCATTCTGGAAAGCTATCGCCAACCGATTGACCTTATCATGATTAGATGAACTGTCATCTTCGGATTTAATTTGACTGGACAGGCGTATCTCTTGGCCTGCGGCAACGCTTGTGTTATGATGGTCTGGATAGTATTTGCCAAGCTTTTTGTTGTCCAACGTGATACCAAGGCCACTCCCATCCACTTGAATCTCCGAGATGATGTTCTTCCCGCCACTTGCATTCCCTTCCATTTTGTTAATGTTCCGGAGTTTCGCTTCTTCTGATAAGGATCCGACTGCGTGATGCAGGAGACTACCGGTCGCCGTATGCGATGATATCGATTGTGGAATTTGTCTCGAGCTGGATAGTTCTTATAGTAAGCCGGTTGAAGTGGTAAACCCTGACAGCTTGGACCCGTGGGTTGGTCGTGGAACACTTCAGTGCAAGCAGATGCCGCCGAAAACGCACAGTTTTGCCCAACGGAGCAACGTATGCTGTTTTTTCTGTGATAGCAAATCTCGATCTTAGATATACCGGATTGTCAGCTTAATATAGCTGACCGAGATCTACTGCTGACTTTATTTGCTACGGCCGGGCTTTGGGCTGATGGACGATCTTGAATCGAAACCCTGCATTGGAAGTCCCCATAATGGAACCATCACTCTTGGGAGCCATACTTGGGATGAAGTAAGTATTGAGACTCAAGAATGTTATAAAAAAAGTCTTAAGAAGGTGTTGTTACCTATCCTAAAAGAAATATTTCAAAAGGCAAGCGCGTCTCGAATAAATGTGTTTTGTTCTTTCGAACGATAGCACTGCTTTCTTGTGAGAGTGACAGTCCTAATCTATGTGTATCAGAGCCAGCGCACAAAGTAGAACCACAAAGATGCTACAACAACAGAAATACTCTACGACAAATAGGATATGTCTAGAGGAATCATCTCTCGATGATGTGATTGGCAACTGGGCAAACATAAATGGGCAATGCTAATCAGATCCGCGCCTCGCTATTTTCTTCGTCCGAAAAGAGACAAAGATGTTGTTTGCCATTTATGACAACACATTCGTTCAGTTATCTAGAGCTAATTCAAAAAGATTGCAGCTAGTCCGTCACTTCACAGCAGCACCGATGGAGGATCCAAAATTTTTAATATTTCCTGCAGTCTACGATTGAATATTCAAATGGGAAGGAAAGAGGAAGATGATCTTCGGAAGCTGTCCTGGTCTTCTCGATGGTTAGAGGTATGCAGTTCCCAATTTGATATGATCTCGATTGACCAATCCACCATTTGGTATCTCCAACGTTGTCTTTGATTTTGTTTTCCCTCTGGTTTTCCATGCGGCGTGCATTGAGGGTAAGGTAAATTCCAATTCTTGGTTTTGAACGCTCGGATATGCTTGGTTCCGCGATCCGTAGAGAACTTTGACAGCACGACCTATGGATGACCTAAAGGAGGATTGACATATGTAAGCAGCTAGCAAATCAAAGACAGACCATGCAAATAAGAGTTACAGCTCCTGAACCTTCAACGTTTATTATTAATAATAATATTTCTGGTTGCCAACCGCGTTCTGCAGCTTCTGCCAAAAGTGACTTAGCCAACCTACCGGAGATTCCACCTGACAAGGACATGATGCGATAGGGATACTTTGGTCAACATTTAAATTGAAGTCAGTCTCAATTTCACATACAATCTATAACTGATACGTTACTACATCGCTACTTTCTCTCATTTTCTTAAAAATAGCACTTCAAATCAAACATCGAAAATGACGATCCACATTGGCATAATTGGACTTTCCTCGAACCAGATGACGTGGGCACCGATGGCTCATGCAGCATCTCTCAAGTCACCGGCGTTGTCGAAGCACTGCACTGTTGTTGCTCTTGCGACTTCATCCCCAGAGTCGGCCAAGAAGGCTGCTAAATCCCATAGTATACCAGAAGACAAGGCGTATAGCAACCCAGAAGCTATTGCCAGTGATCCTGATGTTGATATGGTAGTGGTTTCGGTCAAGGTTGGAACGACTCCATTTGAGAACAACAGCTATACATAGTAATAACCAAGAATAACAGGTACCGCTACACAGACAGCTCACGTTGCCAGCACTGAAGGCCAAGAAAGAAGTTTTCGTTTTCGTAGAACGGCCGCTTGGGAAAACCCTTGCAGATGGTTGCATTAGCGAAGAGCTTGGGCGTCAAGATAGTTGTTGGACTTTCAGACTGGACAAGCGCCCAGCATCCAGAAGGTTCAAATGCCTTTTTCCATTTCTATTGACGGATCATGTTCGATGTCTAATGAATTATATATAGGCTAGAGAAATCATCATGTCCGGTGCCCTCGGCCGCATCCTCTCTACCAGCGTCGTCGGCTACGACAGCTCTCTTAACAGATTACCTGGGAAGGCAATTATATTCCAGGACCCTGCTAATGGTAGGTACGCCAGCGGCGCCGTCACAAGCGGCGAACACGTCACTTTCGTGTACTACAACTGCACGACCGCCACGCCTAACTAGCACCCTCACCTGGATCATCAGCGGGGAGAAAGGAAGGCTGCATCTCGAGGGCAACGGAGTGAGTGTGCTAATTACGCCGCCGAAGCAGTACCAGAATAAGAATGCTAGCGCCGAAGCTCACCACTTTTACCAACAGCCCAAGGGGCGAAGTGGGAGGAGGCGGAGGTTGGGACTGGGGTTAGGGGGTTTTGGCGGGGTGGGTGATTGGTATCATGCGTATGTGAGGGGCGATAAGGATGGGTTTGTGCGTTTTCAGGCATCGGATGGTTGACGCGATTAACAGGAGTGCGAAGAATGGAATGGAAGAAAAGTATGTTT
>JAABUR0100004846.1_pt1 | contig 17586 bp, 9 predicted proteins | sample 5560091 | NCBI WGS metagenome assembly JAABUR01 (sample SAMN10711879, study PRJNA513375) | rock metagenome | isolation source: Antarctica rocks | place: Antarctica: Victoria Land, University Valley sud | reverse complement strand
CATCAGCTGGCCTTCGCGGATGTTATGCCCGTCGGGCTTCTCCACGTAGACATGCTTCCCCGCCTGGCAGGCGAAGACCGTGGGGATCGCGTGCCAGTGGTCCGGGGTCCCGACGATCAAGGCATCGATGTCCTTGTCGTCGAGCACCTTGCGGAAGTCGCCGAAGACCGTCCCGGGCCTCGTCCCCTGCCACTCCTCGACGTGTTTCGCCGCGTCGGGGAGGAAGCGAGAATCGACGTCGACGAGCGTCTTGATCTTGAATCCCTCATGCGAGGCGAACCCTTGCATCAGGTTGCCGGCACGCCCATGGACCCCGATCATCGCCAGCACGACCTTATCATTCGCCCCGGCGCGAGCCGGGCGAGCCGGGAGCGCCGAGAGGCCGGACGCGGCCAGGACCCCCGTCGACAGCTTCATGAACTCGCGGCGTGACACGTCTCCCATGGCGATCTCCCCCCTCGGTGCATGCCAATCGCGGTGAACGAGGCCCACTACCCGGCGAGTATTCGCGAGAATCGGCGCCGGTGCAAGCCAAGAACAGCCCGGTGAGCCGGCGGGTACGCAGAGGTCCGTTGGCTCATTCGCTGGGACACGCGGCAAGCACGCTCGGGGTCGAGCGACAGGACGCAACCCTCCTATCTTTTCGAGATGAGCGGAGTGGCCCGACTTCGTACGCCGTGACGTCCTATGTTTAAGCGGGGCTCCGCGCCGATTGTGAGGATGACGGGGAAGTCGGACGTCCAGTCGGCGGGGTTCCCCCGCCCTCCAGGAACGCCCCTCAGGGAGGGCCACCGTGAGTGATTCCAAGTTTCCGATGGGTCCAGAGCCATCCCGCGCGGTCGACCCGGCAAGTGACCGCTCGATTTCCCGAATCTGGGCCGGGTGGTGCCAGTGGCTCTTCGCGCGGGCCACCCTCGTGCTCCTGCTCATCGGCGCGGTCGGCATTGCGGGCGTCATCGGCGCCCTCTACCAACAGTCCGTGAGCCTCTACCAGGCCATGGCGTTGCAGGGCACGGCGTTGCAGATGCAAACGCTCCAAGATTTTCGGGCCCTCTATTCGTCCGAGGTCGTGGCTCGCACCCAGGCCCGGGGGGTCGAGGCCGCCCACGACTACGCGACCAAGCCGGGAGCCATCCCCCTCCCCGCGACGCTGATCGTGGAGCTGGGAGAGCGACTCAATCGGCAGCGGCCCGGCGCGCATATCCGGCTCTATAGCGATTACCCTTTCTCACGGCGGACCAAGGGCCGGCCGCAGGATGCCTTCGAGGTCGAGGCCCTCCGCCGGTTGAGGCAATCCCCCGATCAACCCTTTTATCGCTTCGAATCCTTCGAGGGACGCTCGTCGCTGCGGTATGCGGTGGCGGATCGGATGGGAGCCAGTTGCGTCGCCTGCCACAATCAGCATCCCGCCAGCCCCAAGACCGACTGGAAGGTGGGAGACGTGCGCGGGGTGCTGGAGTTCATCCGTCCCCTGGATAACATCGGTCCGCTCCCTGTCGCGCGGATTCGTGCGGGCCTGCAATGGATCCTTGGCCTGACCGCGGTGTTGTCGGTCCTGGGGCTGATCGGCTTGGGCCCCCTGATCCGCAGACTCCTTCGGACGCCGGCGGCGCCTCGGGAATCGGTGGTCCGTACCCGCGCCAGCGAGGATCGGACCATGAGGGAAAGGGTCGGTCCGCTGCTGCTGCGATACGGTGCCGCCGCCGTCGCCGTCGCGCTCACTGTGATGGTCAAGCAAGGAACCGACTTCGCCTTCAACAGCGGACCGCCCCTCCTCCTCTTCCTCGTCGCCGTGATGGTCACCGCCCGGTACGCCGGCATGGGCCCGGGGCTCGCGGCCACCGCCCTGTCCGCACTCGTCTGTTGCTATTTCTATTTCGAGCCGGTCGGTTCGCTCAAGGTCGGCAGCCTCAACGACGCGTTCCGGTTGGGCACGTTCCTCCTGGAGGGGACGGCGCTCTGTGGGCTAATGGGAACGCTGCAGGGAGCGAAGAAGCATGCTGAAGAGAGCATGCGGCTGGGGCTCAGCCAGGAGCAGGCGCTCCGCGAGAGCGAGGAGCAGTCCCGCCTGATGATCGAGGGCGTGACCGACTACGCGATCATCAGGCTCGACCCCGAAGGCCGCGTCGCCAGTTGGAACGCGGGGGCCGAACGCATCAAGGGCTACAGGGCCGACGCGGTCATCGGCCAGCCCTTCTCCCGCTTCTACCCCCCGGACGACCTCCGCGACGGGAAGCCGGAGCGCGAGCTGCGGGCGGCGGCGGACGAGGGCCGGTTCGAAGACATCGGCTGGCGCGTCCGCAAGGACGGCTCCATGTTCTGGGCCAACGTCGTCATCACGGCGATGCGCGACGGCTCCGGCCGCCTCCGCGGCTTCTCCAAGGTCACCCGCGACATCACCGAGCGGAAGCAGGCCGAAGAGACGTTGCAGCGGGCGTTCGCAGAGCTGGAGGAGCGGGTCCGCGACCGGACCGCCGATTTGAGCCTTGCCAATGACCAGTTGAGCACCGAACTCTCCGAGCGGACGCGCATCGAGAACGAGCTGAAGGCCAGCGAGAAGCGGTTCCGCTCGCTGAGCGCCTCGTCGCCGATCGGCATCTTCCAGAACGACGTCGAGGGTCGGTGCATCTACGCCAACGACCGCTGCTTGAGTATCCTCGGGCTCGCCTCGGGCGAGGAACTCGGCCACAGCTGGACCAAGGCGATCCATCCCGAGGACCTCGAAGCGGTGTTCGCGGAATGGATCTCGGCGGCTCACGAATTCCGCGAGTTCTCGCGGGAGTATCGGATCCTGACCGCGGAGGGGGTAGTCCGATGTGTCCATGCCCGCACCGCGGTGGTTCCCCATGACGAGAGTGGCCCCGGCGGCCACGTCGGCACGATCGAGGACGTCAGCGAGCGCAAGCGGGCGGAGGCGGAGATCCTCCAGGCCCGGGAGGCCGCCGAGGCCGCCAGCCGGTCCAAGAGCGAGTTCCTGGCCAACATGAGCCACGAGATCCGTACCCCCATGAACGGCGTCCTCGGCATGCTCGACCTCACCCTCCGATCCGACCTCGCCCCGCGACAGCGCGAGTTCCTCGGCCTGGCGAAGTCCTCCGCCGACGCCCTCCTGCGGCTCCTCAACGACATCCTCGACTTCTCCAAGATCGAGGCCGGCAAGCTCGAACTCGAGGCCATCCCCTTCGGGCTCCGCGAGGCCCTCGGCGACACCTTGAAGACCCTGGCCATCCCCGTCCACGAGAAGGGCCTGGAGCTCACCTACGCCGTCGCCCCCGACGTCCCCGACGACCTAGTCGGAGACCCCGGACGCCTCAGCCAGGTCCTCGTCAACCTCGTCGGCAACGCCCGCAAGTTCACCGAACGCGGCGAGATCGCCGTCCGCGTCGAGCGCCAGCCGCACGACGGCGAGGGGGTCGCCTTGCATCTCGCCGTCCGCGACACCGGCATCGGCATCGCGCCCGAGAAGCAGCGGCACATCTTCGACGCCTTCACCCAGGCCGACGGCTCGACCACCCGCCAGTACGGCGGCACCGGCCTGGGGCTGGCCATCTGCGGCCACCTCGCCGAGGCCATGGGCGGGCGCATCTGGGTCGAGAGCGAGGTGGGCCGCGGCAGCACCTTCCACTTCACGGCGCGGCTCGGCGTCCACGACGGGGTCATGAGTCGACCCTCGCCGCGGCGGCTCGACCTCGACGGGTTGCCCGTCCTGGTCGTCGACGACAACGCGACCCACCGCCTCCTGCTCGAGGAATTGGTGACCGCCTGGGGTATGAGGCCGACGGCGGTGGACGGCGGCCGCGCGGCCCTCGCGGCGATCCGGCGGGCCGGCGACGCCGGCGAGCCGTTCCCCCTGGTCCTGCTCGACGCCCTCATGCCCGACATGGACGGCTTCGCCGTCGCCGAGCGGATCCAGCGCGACCCGGAGCTGGCCGGGACGGCCGTCCTGATGCTCTCGTCGGCCGACCTCCAGGGCGACGCCGATCGCTTCCGGGAGCTGGGCATCGCCGTCTATCTGCGCAAGCCGATCAAGGAATCGGACCTCCTCGATTCCATCCTGTCCGTCCTGGGCGTCGCGCCGGCGACGCGGGCCGGGCCGTCCGCGACGGCGTCCGATGCCCTCCCCCCGCCGGCGCGCCGGCTTCGGGTCCTGCTGGCGGAGGACACCCCGGTCAACCAGCGTCTGGCCGTCGCGCTCCTGGAGGACCGGGGCCACGCCGTCGTCGTCGCCAACGACGGCCAGGAGGCGGTGGAGGCCCTCGAGCGGGAGGCGTTCGACCTGGTCCTGATGGACGTGCAGATGCCCCGCATGGACGGCTTCCAGGCGACGGCCGCCATCCGCGCCGCCGAGGCCGGCACGGGCCGCCACATGACGATCCTCGCCATGACGGCCCACGCGATGAAGGGGGACCGCGAACGGTGCCTGGCGTCGGGGATGGACGGCTACATCTCCAAGCCGATCCGCGCCGAGCAGTTCCTCGCCACCGTCGAGGGCCGAGGCCCCGCGGTGGACGGGCCGGAGCCGGAGCGAGGCCGGGAGGCCCCACCCGTCGCCGCCGCCGCCGACGTGGTGTTCGACCTGGCGGAGGCCCTGGCGCGGGCCCGCGGCAAGCGGCCGCTGCTGCGCAAGATGGCCGACCTGTTCCGGACCGATTGCCCCGGGCTGCTGGCCCAGGTCCGCACCGCGCTGGCCGCCGGCGACGGCGCGACGCTGGAGCGGGCGGCCCACCGGCTCAAGGGGTCGGCCGCCAACCTGAGCGCCCCCAGGGTCGTCGCGGTCGCCGGGCGACTGGAAGAGATCGGCCGCGAGGGCGCCTTCGAAGGGGCCGAGTCCGCGTGCGTCGAGCTGGAGGGCGAGGTCGTCCACCTCGGGTATGCCCTGGAAATCTTGAAGGAGGAGGGTTTCGCATGCGTGTCCTGATCGCCGATGACGACCCCGCCGCGCTCCTGCTGCTTGAGAGCGTGCTGGAGGACTGGGGCTACGAAGTGACGACGGCGCGCGACGGCGCCGAAGCCTGGGACGTGCTGCGTCGGGCCGATTCCCCGCCGCTGGCCATCCTCGACTGGATGATGCCCGGCCTGGACGGCGTCGAGGTCTGCCGCAAGGTCCGCCAGGAGGGCGAGGCCCCGTACGTCTACCTGATCCTGCTGACCGGCAAGGTCAGGACGCAGGACATCGTCCAGGGCATGGAGGCCGGCGCCGATGACTACGTGAGCAAGCCCTTCGAGGAGCAGGAGTTGAAAGTCCGTCTCCGCGCCGGGCGGCGGATCGTGGAGCTGCACGAGTCGCTGCGGATCCAGGCCACTTGCGACGCCCTGACCGGCATCTGGAACCGGCGGATGATCCTCGAGTCCCTCGCGAGGGACTCGGCCAGGGCGGCGCGCGAGGGCACGTCGATCGGGGTCATCATGGCGGACCTCGACCACTTCAAGCGGCTCAACGACACCCACGGTCACCTCGCCGGCGACGCCGCGCTGCGAGAAGCGTCGCGGCGCATGGGCCTGGCGCTGCGCCCGTATGACTCCCTCGGGCGGTACGGGGGGGAGGAGTTCCTCATCGTCCTGCCGGGATGTGACCTGCCGGGCGCGCTGGCGGCGGCGGAGCGGGTGCGGCACGCCATCGCCGAGACCCCCGTGGTGCTCCCGACGGGGACGATCCCGATCACGGTCAGCCTCGGCATGGCGACCGGCAGAGGGCCGCATCTCGACGCCGATGGGCTGATCCGGGTGGCGGACGAAGCCCTCTACCGGGCGAAACGGGGAGGCAGGAACCGCGTCGCGGTGGCGGTCCACTCGGAGATGGATGCGCTCTCGACGTCATGACGGACACGTCGGGCGGTCCCCGCCAGGCGGCCGGAAGATGGCCCCCACAGGCCCCTCGCCGCACCCGGTCCCATCGACGCAACATCACGGCTCCCCGAATCGATTCGGCGAGGGTATCAATGGCGTCCTAGGCTTCTCAATAGGCCCATGACGTCCACGGCATCGGCGGTCATGCGCCGCGGGCTGGACGGAGGTCATGCCATCGCAGGGCGGGAACGAACCGGTCCGAAGTAGGCCGAGCGGAAAGAGGGGACTCATGCTGTTTAAATCGCGGCCCATCGAGGATCATGGCCGATGTCCCGATGCCGGCCGAGACGCCCCCCGTCCCCCGGTCCGCCGCGCCGCGGTGCGTTACGGACTGGCGGTCCTGGTCGTGGTCCTGATGGTGCCGGCCAAGCTCGTGAGCGACTCCCTGGTCGGTCACGGCCCTCCCTTGATCCTGTTCCTCGCCGCCGTGTTCCTCAGCGCCTGGTTCGGCGGCGGGGGGCCGGGGTTGCTGGCCACCGCCCTCTCCGCCCTGAGCTGCGGCTACTTCTTCATCTCGCTGGAGACACCCCTCCTGGACCAATCCTGGAACGACACGTTCCGCCTGATCGTGTTCCTCCTCGAGGGGGGGCTCATCAGCGCGCTCATCGAGTCGCTCCATTCCGCCAGGCGTGAACTCGAAGCGAAGGCGCAGGAGGCAAGACGCTCTCAGGAGGGTTTGCTGCTGGCGGAAACCCGCGAGCGTCTGCGGGCGGAGGAGACGCTCCGGGAGAGCGATGGCCGATTCCGTCAACTGGCGGAGAACATCCGGAATGTCTTCTGGATGGTCTCCCCCAAGGGGGATGAGATCCTCTACATCAGCCCCGCGTACGAGGAGATCTGGGGCCGAACGTGCCGGAGCCTGAGCGAGCGGCCCCGCTCCTGGCCCGAGGCGATCCATCCGGAGGACCGCGGCCGCGTCGCCGCCACGTTCGCCCTGCGGGTCCGATCGGGCGAGGCATGGCAGGAGGAGTACCGGATCCTGCGGCCGGATGGCTCGGTCCGCTGGGTCTCGGATCGCGGCTTCCCGATCCGGGACGATCGGGGGGAGGTCCATCGCGTGGCCGGGATCGCCGAGGACATCACCGAGCGCAAGCGCGCCGAGGGCCAGCTGGAACACCAGGCCACGCATGATCCCTTGACTGGCCTCCCCAATCGCATCCTGCTCCAGCGGCACCTGGAACGAAACGTCGAGCTCGCCCGCGCGAACCATGCCTCGTTCGCGCTCCTGCTGATCGACCTGGATCGCTTCAAGGAGATCAACGACACCTTCGGCCACCACTACGGCGACGTGGTCCTGCAAGAGCTGAATCCCAGGCTTCGGGACGCCCTCAGGAAGTCGGACATCATCGCCCGCCTGGGCGGAGACGAGTTCGCGGTCGTGCTGCCCGGTGCGGACGAGGCCGGGGCCGTCGTGGCCGCGGAGAAGCTCCTGAAGAGCCTCCGGCGGCCGCTCGCCGTCGACGGGTTCGAGCTCGACATCGGCGCCAGCATCGGCATCGCCCTCTATCCGCAACATGGCGAGGGCCCCGTCACGCTGATGCAGCGGGCCGATGTCGCCATGTATGCGGCGAAGCGGGTCCACGGCGGCCGGTCGGTCTACTCGCCCGACCAGTCCGGGTACAACCCGCGCCGCCTGGGACTCATCCGCGATCTGCGCCAGGGCATCGAGAACGATCAGTTGCTGCTGCACTATCAGCCGAAGATCGACCTGAGGACCATGCGGGTCGGCGGCGCGGAGGCGCTGGTCCGCTGGCTGCACCCCCTGGAGGGGATGATCCCGCCCGGTCGGTTTATCCCGCTGGCCGAGCACACCGGGCTGATCAAGCCGCTGGGCCTCTGGGTCCTCGGCACGGCCCTGCGGCAAGGCCGCGTCTGGCATCAGGCGGGGATGAACCTGAACGTCGCAGTCAACCTCGCGCCGGAGAACCTGCAAGACCCGCAGTTGATCGGCGCCATCCTCGAGCTGCTGGAAGGAGCCGATGCGCTGCCCTCGTGGCTGACCGTGGAGATCACCGAGGGCGCCATGATGGCGGACCCGGCCCGATCGCGACAGACCCTGCAGCGCCTCCGCGAGATGGGGGTGCGGATCTCGATCGACGACTACGGCACCGGCTACTCGTCGCTGGCCTACCTCAAGACGCTCCCGGTGGACGAGGTGAAGATCGACCAATGCTTCGTCAAGGACATGATCGGTAACGAGAAGGACGCCTGTATCGTGCGCTCGGTGATCGACCTGGCGCACAACCTGGGCCTCCAGGTCGTGGCCGAAGGGGTGGAGGACCTGGCGAGCCTCGATCTCCTGGCCTCGTGGGACTGTGACCTCGCCCAGGGCTACTATTTCAGCCGCCCGCTCCCTCCGACCGACTTCATGGACTGGTTGAGTAGGACGGACGGGAGGATAGGAGGAAATGATGTGCTCGGCGTCGGCCCGAGGGGCGATTCGAGCCGAGACTGCACTGATGTCCGGCCTCGCGTTGGCCGATAGACATGGACAATGGACGGGACTCAGGCCGCTCTGTCGAGACCACTCCCGGCGGCCCGGGCCGCTCCGTGCGGGGCTATAATCCTCATATCGTCATCATTGGCGCGCGGCCGAAGTCCGGCGGGAGAGGAAACACCTCCGGTCGGTCGCCGCGGCACCATGCTCCGGTCCGACCTCTCGGTCCCTTCCCTCGAAGAGAATAGCCGCCGTGAACATCCTCGACCCTCGCGAGCCGGTCAGCGCCTGGAGCCACGGCACCTGGTTGCTGCTCTCGCTCCCTACCTTTGCGTTGCTCTGGCGTCGGGGCCGGGGCGACTTCGGGAAGCGGGTCAGCCTCGTCGTCTTCGGCCTGAGCCTGACCGCCTGCTTCGCCGGCAGCACCTTGTACCACGGCGTCCGGGGATCGGACGAGCGGATCGCCTTCTTCGCGCTGCTGGACTACATCGGGATCTACCTGCTCATCGCGGGCACCTACACCCCCATCGCCTGGAACATGATGAGCGGCCGATGGCGCCTGATGCTCCTGACGGTGGCCTGGCTGTCGGCCGCCGCGGGCATCGCCCTGCAAGTCTGTTGCAGCACGCTCGCCCCGGAGTTGCGGACGGGCCTGTACCTGGGCCTGGGCTGGGGTGCGTTGTTCTGCTACTTCGATATCGCCCGCAAGCTAACGCATCGCGCGATGCGGCCCTTCCTGGCCGGCGGGGTCTTCTACAGCATCGGGGCGGTGCTCAACCTGCTGCACTGGCCCGTCCTCTGGCCGGGAGTCTTCCAGGCGCACGAATTCTTCCATCTGTTCGTCATGGCGGGGAGCCTGTCCCACTTCTGGTTCATCCTCACCGCCGTCGCGCCCTTCGACCCGTCGGCCCCCCCGCTTCGTCCGACCCCTGCCGTCGCCGACGCCTCGCACATCCGCACCCATCGGCCGACGTGGGTCGGTTGAATCTCGCGCGGCGTCTCGCGAGAAAAGGGCGTCGTGGTGGCGGAAGGCCACGTCGGCGACCCCAAGCTCGGCTCGCACGAATATAGAGCGGCATGATAGACTGTGGCGGTGAAACGGATTGAACCGTCCGCCGAGCCCGCGCGTCCTTTGAGCACGGCCCGCCGCGTCCTGAAAGTCTTGGCCCCCTATCGTAAGCGAGTCGCGCTGGTCACCGTCCTGACGGTCGTGGCGAGCCTGCTGACCCTGCCGGTCCCCCTCCTGGTGCAGGGGCTGGTCGACCGCGTCGTGACGGCGGGACGCTGGTCGGCCTTGCCCGCGTATACCATCGGCCTGTTCGCGGTCTTCGCCGCCCAGTCGGGGCTGGCCCTGGCCACCATCTGGGTCATCGGCGGGGTCGGGCAGGGGGTGGTCCGCGACCTCCGCCACCAGCTCTACGACCGCCTCCAACGCCTCGACCTGGCCTACTACGACAAGACCCCCACCGGGGCGATCATCTCGCGCCTGATGGACGACGTCGGCGCCTTGCAGACGCTCCTCACGAGCCAGACGGTCACGATCCTGACCGACATCGGCAGCACGCTGGCCATCACGGCCTTGCTGCTGACCCGGAGCGGCCGGCTCGCGCTGGTGGTCCTGGCCTTCGTGCCGCTCTACGCCCTGAACTTCCGATTCTTCCTGCGCAAGATCCGGGCCAACAGCGCGACGGTCCGCGCCAAGATGGACGTGCTCTTCGGCCACCTCAAGGAGAAGCTCGACGGCACCCTGGTCATCAAGGCCCTCGCCCGGGAGCCGGCCGAGGTCGACGACTTCGCCGCCCAGCTCGCCGATGCGCATGTCTACCGGGTGCTCGACAACCGGCTTTCGGCGGCCTTCTCGAACCTCAGCGCGGCGATCAGCGGGACGGGCACGGCCGCGGTCTTCGCCGCGGGTGCCTTCGAGGTCCTGGAGGGCCGAATGACCCCCGGCGGGGTCGTCTCGACGGCCGCCCTGGCGGGCCTCCTGTTCGGCCCGGTGGCCCGGCTAGCCGACCTGGCCTACGTCTTCGAGCAGGCGGCCGCCAGCGTCGACCGGCTGGGCGAGATCCTCGACCTCGAACCCGACGTCGCCGGGCCCGCCGACCCCGCGCGGATCGGCGAGTCCCGCGGCCTGGTCGAGTTCGACCGGGTCGGCTTCGGCTATCACTCGGGACAGCCGGTCGTCTGGGACGTCCGGCTGAGGGTCGAGCCCGGGATGAAGGTCGCGCTGGTCGGGCCGACCGGGTGCGGCAAGAGCACCCTGGTGAACCTCCTGATGCGGTTCTACGACCCGACGTGGGGCGAGATCCGCCTCGACGGCGTGCCGATCCGCCGCCTGGCCCTGGCCGACCTCCGCCACCAGATCGGCGTGGTCCTGCAAGAGCCGGTCCTCTTCCACCAGACCCTCGCCGACAACATCCGCTACGGGGCCCCGGGCGCCAGCATCGCGCAGGTCGAGGCCGCCGCGCGGGCGGCGCTCGTGCATGGCTTCGCGACGGCCCTGCCCGAAGGATATGCGACCGTCGTGGGCGAGGGGGGCCACCCCCTCAGCCAGGGCGAACGCCAGCGCCTGGCGATCGCCCGCGCCTTCTGCAAGGAGCCGGCCCTGGTCGTGCTCGACGAGGCCACCAGCGCACTCGACACCGCGAGCGAGGCATTGATCCAGGCGGCCCTCACCAACCTCCTGCGCGGACGGACGGCCTTCATCATCGCCCACCGGCTCGCGACCGTCGTCCACAGCGACCTGATCGTCGTCCTCGACGGCGGCCTGGTCGTCCAGAAGGGGACCCACGCCCAGCTCCTGGCCCAGGCCGACGGCCTCTACCGCCGCCTCTGCGAACGCCAGTTCGGCGATCCGAACCCTCCGGCTCCGGGACGAGGACGGCGGGTCGCCCTGTCGATCGCCCGTCAGTCCCCCGGCGAGGGGCATCATCCACGGCGTCGCTCGTGACCGGGTCCGAATCTCCCCCCGATGAGCCCGATGCCCCGCTCCGGCGGCTCGAGGCCCGGTTCCTGAGGCCGTACCGGTGGTCGATCGCGCTGGGGCTGGTCGGGCTGCTCGTGCAATCGCTCCTGGTCTTGCCCATCCCGCTGCTCCAGGGGAGGGTGGTCGACAGCCTCGTCCCCCTGGTCGAGCGTCCCGGCACGCGTGGCACGGCCCAGTCGGATGCCGCGGCACGGGTGATCCTCGGCGCGCTGGCCGCCACGGTCGCTTGCCTCCTGGCGCGGTCGACGCTCGCCTGGGGAGTGGCCGTGATGATGGGGCGGATCAGCCAGGAGGTGGTCGTCGCGCTCCGGGCCGCGCTGCACGGGAAGTTCATGAAACTCCCGATGTCTTACTTCAATGCGCAGCAGACGGGCAAGCTGATGGCGAGGGTTACGAGCGACGTCGGCTCGATCCACGCCTTTCTCAAGAGCGGATTCCTGCAACTGGTCAACGACCTGATCCTCTCGATGGGGGTCGCGGTCCTGCTCGTCTGGCTGCAATGGCGGCTGGCGTCGATCGCGCTGGTGGCCGTGCCGCTGTATGCCGTCAACCAGAGGTTCTTCTCGCGCAAGATCCGCCAGCTCTCGCTCGACATCCGCGCCCAGGTGGCCTCGATCTACGCATTGCTCAGCGAGCGGGTCTCGGCGGTCCGGGTGGTCCGCTCGTTCGCCAAGGAAGAGGCGGAGCTGGCCGAGCTCGACGAGCGGATCGACGCCCACCGCGCCCTGAGCTGGGCCACCACGCGGACGAATGCCTACCTGAGCGCCCTGGCCACGCTGATCAGCGGGCTGGGGACGGTCGCCGTCATCTCGTACGGAGCGATCCTCGTCGGGCGGGGGCGCCTGTCCGTCGGCGAGCTGCTGGCCTTCTACGCCCTGGTCGCGCAGCTCTATAACCCGATCGTGCGGCTCACCCAGTTCCAGACCACGGCCGCGACGATGCGGGTCTCGGTGGAGCGGCTCTTCGAGGTCCTCGACGAGCCGGAGACGCTCAACGACCGACGCGGAGCACGGCCGATCGTCCGCCCACGCGGGGCGCTTTCGTTCCGCGACGTCTCGTTCGCGTATTCGACGGACGGGCCGCTCGTCCTCGACCGGGTCGACCTGGAGATCGAGCCGGGGATGACCGTGGGCCTGCTCGGCCCGAGCGGGGCGGGCAAGAGCACCCTGCTGGCCCTGGCCCCCCGGCTCTACGACGTCCCCGAAGGGAAGGGCGCGATCCTCTTCGACGGCCACGACGTCCGCGACCTCCGCCTGGCCGACCTCCGCCGCTCGGTCTCGATGGTCCCGCAGCAGGCCCTCCTGTTCGAAGGGACGATCCGTTCGAACCTGCTGTACGCCGCCCCCGACGCGACCGCCGCCCACATCCGGGAGGTCCTGGAGGCGGCCGACTTCGCCACGACGGTCGACGCCCTCCCCGAGGGGCTGGACACCCCGGTCGGCGAGCGGGGCCAGACCCTCTCGGGGGGCCAGCGCCAGCGCCTGGCGCTGGCCCGTGCCCTGCTGGCCGACCCGGCGATCTTGCTCCTCGACGACTGCACGAGCGCCCTCGACTCCGAGACCGAGGCCCGCGTCCGCGCCGCCCTGGCCGTCCTCCGCCCGGGCCGGACGGGCCTGATCGTCTCGCACAAGGTGGCCTCCGTCCGGCACGCCGACCTGATCGTCGTCCTGGAAGCGGGACGGATCGTCGATCGCGGCACCCATGCGGGGCTCCTCGGCCGCGGCGGCCACTACGCCGAGGTCTACGCGCAGCAGACCCGCGTCCTGGCCCTCTGACGGAGCCCCGACACGCCGCTTGTCGCGATTTTCTGAAGCCGGAGTTGAATCTACGAACCGCCTCGTATATTATCTACGAGCGTGTTCGTAATTGATTCTCTCTGGAGCGGGTGGATGATGAGCGAGCCCGACGTACCGAGGCCGACTGAGGTCGAGCTGGCGATCCTGCACGTGCTGTGGGAGCGAGGGCCGAGCACAGTCCGCGAGGTCCACGAGCACGTCGGCAGGGCCCGGAACACGGGCTACACGACGGTGCTCAAGCTCATGCAGATCATGTCCTCGAAGGGGATGGTCGAGCGGGATGAATCCCGACGGTCGCACGTCTATCGCGCCGGCGTGGAACGGGCCAGGACCCAGCGTCGGCTGGTGGCGGACCTGCTCGATCGCGTGTTCCGGGGTTCGGGCCGGGACCTGGTGATGCAGGCCCTGTCCGCTCGCCGGGCTTCGCCGGAGGACATCGCGGAGATCCGTTCGCTCCTGGACGAACTGGAGAAGAAGGGAGAGGCTGATGAGTCTATTGCCGGCGGTGATGCCTGAGCGAGTCGTCGCCCTGACCGTTGCGATCGGCTGGGCCCTGGTCTGGTTCCTCGGGCAGGGGTTGCTGATCGGCTTACTGGCCGCGGCGCTCCTGCGGGCGCTACGGCGGAGGTCGGCCGACCTGCGGTACGGCATCGCCTGCACGGGGCTGCTCATGATGGTGCTCTGCCCGGTGGGGACGACGCTCCGGTTCCTGGCGGCGGGGCGGAGTCAGGCGGGCACGGCCATGGTGAGCGCCCGGTCGGTCGCGGTTCGGACTCCCGACCGAGACACGCCGCGAGCCGCCGTTGCCGTGAAGGGGCATGGACTCCCCGGGGCGCCGGGCACGGCGATCGGGCGGCCCTCGAGCGGTGGCGGTCTCGATGCCGTTTCGTCCGGTCCCGTCCCCGCCACGACGCAGGATCCGCGGTGGCTGGAACGGGTCGAGACCTGCTTGCCGGCGGTCGTTGCCGCCTGGCTGATCGGGGTCAGCGTGATGGCACTGCGGTTAGCCAGGGGACTGATCGACGTCCGCGGCCTGATCCGTCGAGACCTCCTCTCCCCGACCGAGGAACTCCAGGCCCTGATCGGTCGACTGATGGAGCACTCCGGTCTTCGCCGCCCCGTATCCTGGTTCCTGTCGCTGCGGGTGGAGGTGCCCACGGTCGTCGGCTGGCTCCGGCCGACCGTCTTGATCCCGGCCCGCGGCATGGCGCGGTTGACCCTCCGACAGCTCGAGGCGCTGCTCGCGCACGAGATCGCCCATATCCGCCGGCACGACTACCTGGTCAACGTGTGCCAGGTGACGGTCGAAGCGGTGCTCTTCTTCCACCCGGCGGTGTGGTGGGTATCGAGGCGCATCCGCGTGGAACGCGAGAATTGCTGCGACGACTCGGCCGTTGCTCTCTGCGGCGGCGACCGGCTGCTCGTCGCCCGCGCGCTGTTCACGCTGGAGGAGCAACGGGGTGCCCCGGCGCTCCGCGTCGCCGCCGCCGGCGGGTCCTTGAAGGAGCGAGTGCGGCGCCTGGTATCGCCCGTCTCGACCTCCCCTTGCCCCGCCGAGGCCGGGTGGGCCGGCGGGGGCCTCATCGCGGGCGTGTTCGGGCTCATCGCGGCGGCGTGGCTCGCGGGGCCGACCCAGGCACGAGACGAAGTCGCACCGAAACCGGCACAATCGACAGTCCGTGGGCGGGTGATCGACGACGCGGGCCGGCCGGTCGCCGGCGCCCGAGTGCGGCTCTACCGCCGGGACGGCCTTTCGGATCGCCACAGGCCAGTCGTCGAGGAGGCGACGGCCGGGCCGGACGGTGGGTTCCGGCTGAGCACGCCTCTGACGTATCGCCCGATGTCGGAGTCGCGCGGGTTGCCCCCCTATGTGCTCCTGGCCGACCGCCCCGGCAAGGCGGTCGGCTGGAGGACCATCCCTCTCAATGCGCCTACCTTCGAGGGCGACATCACTCTCACGTCGCCAACGGAGCGGACGATCACGGTCGTCGATGCCGATGGCCACCCCGTCCAGGGCGCGAAAGTCGTCGCGTACAGCGTGGGCGACTCAGCTTCGCCGTCGCCTGAGTTCCGAGACTATCTCGAACTATTTCTGCCAGAAGACGGGCCCCTCACGGCCATCACCGGCGCGGAAGGCCGCGCGACGCTCGCGCAACTCCCGAAGACGACGGCCAAGTTCGTCGCGACGAAGGCGGGATTCGCGGAGACCTACGCCTTCCGCGAGCAGGGCGTGATTCGTCTGACGCCCGCGGCCACTCTTTCGGGGACGGTGACCGGCCCCGGCGGCGAGCCGCTGGCGGGGGTCAAGGTGGTCCTCTACACCGCCTTCATGTCGCACTTCGAGCGCGCCGTGACCGACGCCGAGGGGCGATACCGCTTCCACGACCTGATGGCACGAGGCTGGGACATGAGCGCCTGGACGCCGAACCAGGAGGCCGACGGCAAATACAGTATCTGGCTCGATGACGATCGGTTCGTCATGCACACGGGAAGCCTCACCCTCGAGCCGAACACGAACCAGACCCTGGACATCAAGGCGATGAAGGCGGGCGTCATCCGCGTGACGCTCGTCGAGGAGCGTACGAACAAGCCGGTCGCCGGCGCGAGAATCTGGGGCTTCGACACCGAGAGCGGTAGCGCCCGGTTCAACGCGTACACCGACGGGCAGGGCCGGGCGACGTTCTATTCCGCGCCGGCGAAGATCTCGCTCGGGCTCGCGGGACCTCCCGATGGGGTCTACATCGAAGGCGATCTCTCCAACAACCCCGATGTTCACAAGACGATCGACTTCGCGGGAGGTGAGGACGAAGTGACCTTGGTGATGCCCCCGATCGCCGGGACGCTGATCACCGTCTCCGGGGTTTGCACTCTTCCCGACGGCTCGCCCGCCGGGGACGCCACCGTGCATGCCGGGGCAGGCCGGTTCGTCGGCGGGGGCAGCATGGGCCTCACCCGGAATCGTCGAGTCGATGGCGCGGGTCGCTTCACCCTGGAGGGGGTCCCCTCGGGGCAGTCCCTCCGCCTCTATGCCGAGACCGCCGACCGCAAGTTTGCCGGCACGACCACGATCGCGGCCCCGGAGAAGGGCGACCCGGCTCCCCGAATCGCCGTTCCGCTGAGGCCGACCGTCGCGCTGGAGATCGTGATCGAGGACGACGGAGGAAAGTTGCTGAGCTCGAGGAAGTTCCACCTCTCGCCCAAGGTGGGGGAGGAAGGCTTCCCGTTCCTCAGGCGTATCGTGGAGTCGGACGCGCAGGGGCGGGTCAAGTTCGTCGGGATCGTCCCCGGCCTCTCCTACCGGGTCGAGGAAGACGTGCCACCGCAAAAAGGGCCGATCATCGTGGGTCCAGGAGGGCGTCTGCCCTGGTTCGACGAGGTGCTCGTGCTCGCGCCCGAGGAGGAGAGATGAAACGTCCTGGAACGGGGAGGTAGGAGGCCTCCCCGACGTCGCTTCGGCTCGAAGAGGCCGACCGGACTCCGATCACCAGGCGAGCGGCTCTGGGAAGAACTCCGCGATCAGCCCTTGATAATAGGGCTTCAAGGCGGCGACGTCGGGCCGATCGTGCCCCTTGGAGTACAGGTCGTAGGGGTTGAAGGCGCGGACCCAATCGAGGAGGCGGCGGTCACGATCGTCGAGCAGGTGGGCGTACTCGCCCTCGCGGTGGGCGGCGTAGAAGGAGTGGTAGCGGATCATCGCCAGGGCTTCCTCGGGCAGGTGATCCTTGACGACATGATAGAGATACTCGTCGTGCCCCCACGACAGGTGGACGCGGTCGAGCCCGCAGCCTTCGGCGTAGATGCCCAGCGGGGTCTGGTACTCGGGCACGCCGGAGTCGGGATTGGCCGCGAAGAACTCGGGGAAGACGACCTTGTCGGAGTAGCGGCAGCCGACCGGGAACGTGTCGCCGACGACCGCCCACTGCGGCTCGCCGAAGAGGCAGAGCACCTTGCCCAGGTCGTGGATCAGCCCCGTCAAGATGAACCAGCGCGGATGGCCGTCGCGGCGGATCGCCTCGGACGTCTGCATCAGGTGCTCGATCTGCGAGAGTTCGGTGTCGGGGTCGCTGTCGTCGACGAGCGTGTCGAGGAACTCCATGGCCTCCCAGATGCCCATCACCCGCCGCGTCCTGGAGAGATACTGCGCCTTCTTCTCGAGGACGAAGGCCAGGGTCTGGTGGGCATGGTTGAGGCGATAGAACTCGCGGACGCCCGCGCGGACGTTCTCCCGATAATCCCGGAACGTCGACGAGCCCCCCGGATCGCCGGAGGCCCACGCCGACTCCCATTCGTCGAGGTCGAGGAGGGGGCCGGCCACCGGCCGGGGCGGATTCGATTCCGACATGGGCGTACCCTCTGGATGGACTCGGGTTGGTCCCCTGCGACCTCGGGACGACCCTCTCATCTTACTCAAGCCGAAACCCGCAGGTCGATCCGGGGCGGTCCTCTAACTGCCGGGCCTCAGGGGGTGTATGAGAAGGAGAAGCCGAGGTGAAAACGGGGACTGGCTCGAAGCGAAGCGC
>JAABUR0100004841.1_pt1 | contig 17591 bp, 21 predicted proteins | sample 5560091 | NCBI WGS metagenome assembly JAABUR01 (sample SAMN10711879, study PRJNA513375) | rock metagenome | isolation source: Antarctica rocks | place: Antarctica: Victoria Land, University Valley sud | reverse complement strand
CGGATGGTTAGATGTGCCGTAAATTCTTCTCGAGAGGAACGCAGAACTCGATATGCATCTACAGGAAGCCATTCATAAGGTAGCTTTAAGGATGAGAGGAGGTCAGGATGAATGGCTTCAAGGGACTAGGGACCGTGTCTTAGATCTTAACACATCCTACGACGAAAGCACATTTCAATGGAGACCAAAAGTCGGCATGTTACTAAGTCGACTTGCAACGAAGATTTTAGTCTCAACCGCTCCATCGGCTGTTGTGTTAAGCGAAGATACAATACTTTCTTTAATTATTATCCACGATGTTTAGACAGACAGCCAAGGAAGCTAGAGCGGCTTATAGACCGTCTTCGATATCTTAGACTTCTACTTCACAGAAGATTTCGCACTCAAGATCAAGCCACTTTAAGTTTCATGCATGTCACTCATTGAACAATGTCAAGTTCTCAATGAAGGTAGAATTGATTCATCATCCGCTGATTGAAACAATTAAATTGAGAAGCATTGAATCAAAGAAGATCGCAGCTTTAGATTCTTCGACTGATTAAGTTCTTTGATCTCATCTAGCAGAAGTACTGGTCGAGGGCTTCATGACATGCTCTCACGTTCCCGTTTGCATATTGTCTTGACAGAAGCCTTCTGCGAAAGTGGGGAGAGTCTTACTAGGTTGATTGGGTTCAGGGAGTGGTTTCGCCAGGAATGTCGGAAGAAGTACTCTCTCTCAATAATTCTTCGCCTTTGATAATTTTTTCCGACTGGAAGATGAAACTCCACACCCTCATTACGGGCTTTCCCAAGCTCACGAACGAACTCTTCAACTTCGGTTCTTTCATCTTTAGTACTGACTCTTGACCTCGCTTCGTAACTTCTCGAATTCGAACAAGAGTGGGCTTTGAGATTTCTTTTCTCCCTCGGCAAAAGGACGAGCCCGTTCTTCGCTAATTATGAAGAGATGGGATGGCACAGTTTGTACTAGTTCGCAATGACCCAACATTCTGGAAGATGTTATTTATAATATTTGCCGCCGCCGTTGGTATAATGTGGCTAAGCGATCGATGCTGATGAATTCCATGTCGGAAATCTATACCTCATACATGACATTTCCGCTTTCAACACAAGAGACACGTGGCATCCTCCTGAATCCAATAACATAATCTTCTTTTTAGGTAGAATCCATCGTTTGCAGGATGTCGAGATTGCCCTGCTGGTAAATTCAAGGCTCCATAATCACTATTCGCCTTCTGCGCAAACCGGGGCCGCCAGGGTCTGTTGAACAGTGACAAGATTTGTGGCGTTTTCAATCACTGGACATCCATCTTCTTCCAGAGCGCCCAACGCCTTTTCACGATCGTCCTTCTGGGAAACCTGTTTCCCAGCGAGTGTACGTATTATAAAGTCCATCCATCTCCTTATGGCTGCCTAGAGCCGTTGTTTGGTGTAACGGCACAGCTATTGATTTTTTTGCCACGTGACACTAGATCGGTCCTGCAGTTTGATGGGCGGTGATTAAACGCGCGGCTGGTTTGGTTCACTAGTCATTTTTCGTACTATGAGAGTAAATCCAACTTTGAGGTGTGGTCTAAACACCTCTCCTGCCCTCGCCTTCCAATCGACATGGCCCGCAGTCAATCAAGATGAGACACCAGGAGAAATGGGTTACAACCTTCAGTGCTAAATGACCAAGATGGTTTTCATACCTCATACTCAGGCTTCTCTAATTGACTATCAATAGGGAAGCGGCCTCGAGGTATTGAGAAACAAAAACCTGTTCGCAAGAGCGCACGCCTACGAGCAACACATCATCTTCGCGAGCAATCTGTGTCCAAACACAACCATATCCGGGGAATACAGGCATTTCCCTCTCCTTCAACAAGCAGCATTCCTGCTGACAGAAAAGCATGTTCTTCAATTGTCCCTCGTGCCGTGTCATACCGCTGACCTGATTTAGGTCCTACGAGATCCATCGGTCCTTCAGAAAAGCGCCGGTCCTCATCGAAAACGGAAGCAATCGCAAGAAGCTGAACATTCTTCTCCTCGAACTCAAGACCAGCCCATCCGAAAGCGACCACAAAGGTCGTCTTCAAGCTACGGTGGTGAGGACAGACTAAGTCAGGGAGCGGCGAGCGATATTAGCGAGAAAAGCACTGACCCGATCAAGTACTGGAGTCGGACCGGAAGGTGGCATAAAAAATACTTCGAACAAGACGCCCAGATTAGGAAAGTATTCGAAAAGGGCTGCTCTCTGAAAGAGTCCGAACAAGAGGGCTACAATAGCGATAGTAGAATACACCTCCATGACTCGATCTCTTGTTGCAGGTGGACCGATCAATATAGTAGTAGGGTACTCAATAGAATTGAGAAAACACTAAAATGTGATTATCTCAACTCGAAAACCACTTGTCTTGTAAAAGGTCTCTTGCTGATGGCCTTTTCTCCGGGTCAAGCTGCATCAACTTGCAAATAAATTCCACTTCAGCTAGCGCGATTTCATCAGGATTCCAGTTTCTGAAAGGTCGTCTCTCGTGCAATGGGACCTTGATAGTCAAGAGCAAGTGCGTCACATCGTCACCCATACGGTTCGCAAGATTCGGTGAAAACGGTCCAAAAAACATATCGTGTCTCTGTAGCACCGCCACATCCCATTCGGCATCTGGCGTACCGAGTGGCGGCCTGAAGATATGACAGCTCGGACCCAGAAGGAGGCTTATAAGCTATACGAAAACGTTTAATACAGAGAGTGCTCTGCAACTTGATACAAGCAGAGGCTATATGCAAAACTCACCATAGTTCCAAAGGACCAGATGTCTGTTGCTGGGCCTACCCCCCTTTGAAAAAAAGCCTCTGGACTACGGAAAATAGCCGTTCCGATCAGCCCCACGGCGATGGACTTGTTCGCATCCATTAAGACAGACGACTCACAGTCCGCCAGTTTGACTTCTGTGATCCGAGATGCTCCGTTTTTGTGATTGACTAAGACATTGTTAAGTTTGATATCTGTAAGTCGGCCTATAGTAAGCTATTCGAAATCTAGCAGGCTTGAGGCGGATCATTCCTCCTAATTGTCGTTAAACGTACCCGTATGCACATAGTCGGCCTCGTGCATGAAGTATATTGCCTGCAGAACCTTTTTCCCGATTGCTTTCACCTCCGATCTTTCCAGTTTTCTTTTGCTCGAGAAGCTCAAAAGATCCTCGTCGAGATATTCCAGCACGACAGCTGGCTGATTCACGGCCTCATCGACCAGCTGACGAATGAGTTGTGTCCCCCGAAAAGCTTCGATTGCCGCGCGTTGCTTTCTGGTAAAGGGGTTAGACAGAGTTTTTACCACATAATTCTGGTTGTTCTTGTCACCACTACCTTCTATTAGCCAACTGGGAACTGGAAGACACTGAAGAGGTAAAGCTTCTTACATAGCAAGCCAGACTTTGTTTGGAGTGCCCTTGTCCTCCAATAGCTGGTTAATGTGATAGCTACTAGATCCTTGGATCAGCTGGCCTATTTGTACTGTAGATGCCATTTTTGAAAACGGTCGTATTCGCAGAAAGCAAGACACAAATGAAGATGGATGGAAGGGTGTGATCAACATGGCTTCCAGGTGAAATCTTCCTCGCCCAATTTCGCCCTGAGCAAAATCCCGGTTAAAGTGACAGTACACGCCACTAAACCCTGCTGCAGGAATTTAACTACCCGATATCCTGCGCGGTTTTGTTTGTTTGCTCCGCACTACGGGTTAATTCTGCTTCTTGACTTCTACAAAACCGGCCTCAGACCTTTACCACAAGCGCACCTCGTCATGACCAGATTTCACTTCTACATCGACGTTCTAAGCCTTCATGCGAACCCAGTATCTGTGCTTTCAACGTTCGTTCCTAAGCAGCCTTTGTTCCGGGAATGACAGCTTCAACTTGAATCGTCGCAACTCAACTCCTGAAGAATATTCAGAGCTTCAGCGGCACGACTATAACAGTCCATGCCGTGACTGAAACAGAAAATTGGAAAAGACCCGCCGTGGGGTATCAAGGTGTTCAGGCAGAATTCGCGAGGGTAGTTGAAGGGGACTTATCAAAGCTACCTACCAACACGGTGAAAGTTAGCATGAGGTATGGCATTGAACCATGAGACTAGTGGAAGGACCACGTCAGTAATCATCTAAATAGGGAGTCTATTCATCAAAGAACAGATAAGTGAGATCATTTCACTGTTGAATTTCACGGCTGTTAAGTACAATAAGATACGTAGCTTTGATGCGTCCTACAGAAACAATTGACAATTATGGCGATGGTTATGAAGGATTTATGGAGTGATGCTGTTACTTAAAGCTCCTTGGCTAGTATTTCAGGCTAAGGAGTGATTTCCCAACATTCCCCTTACCAGAGCAGCCTTTTTGGGTTCAGAAGCTCCCATGTCACCAGCCCTTAAAAAGAAAAGCCACTAGAAATGTATGGTAACCTTCCCGTCTCGTTTCGAGATAGGTTTTCAATAATGATTAAGTTTCAGAACGATAACGCAATTGATGCTATCAGCAACGTATGGCGTAAAGAACCTTGGTCATAACATCAATAGCCCGTTCTTTTCTCCTGATCTTGTTCCACACTCGCTGGCAAGGCGACTCCTCAACCTTATGTACAGGTAAACAGGTCAATGAAAATTTCGATGTTCGGTCAGGTGATTAGAGGTCACCTGATGTAACACTTGGCAAAAGCTTGGCGACTATTTCAGTGCAATTTAGATGCAGCGAGCTGACTTTCTATGACTGCCCATTTAATACTTGTCTCGTCAAATCCTTTTGTGAGATTCCGCTCAGAGCATGCCGTAACCGAGATCATAACAGTTGTATCCTCGGACTTAAGTGGTCTATTCTTTCTGCGTAAAAAGCTTTGCAGCTTAGGCTCAAGGAAGTGTTCCCAGTAGTCAGCAGATGTTAGAACTATGTCCTACTTCGTGTCCTTTGGCATGATTGCCCTGTTGTTCACTGTCACCTTCCACTCGATTGGGTAGGTAGTGAATATGGCTTGGCGGATCTTCATCATATATTCTCTCGCTATCCCAATCAAGAAAATGGCAAAACTCAAGCTTGTTCGCCTGTGTCTGTTGCTGGCTGGCATCGTCGTATGGATCCCAATGCTGCTCATATGAATCGGATACAAACAGATCGTCGGAAGGGACAGGGCTGCTCATCGTTACATCGATGCCTTTCGAACGGCTCTGGGCTTAGGGTGGCCTTGCAACAGGAGATACGCTCGTAGCTGCGGCCGGTACGGTAGCACGGTATTCAATTTGTACCACTGTAAGAAGTGTTGAAGCAATAGAAGCTGCAGTAGAAGCTGCTGCAGTAGGAGCAATAGTAGGAGCAGGAGGAGTAGTCACTAGTCGTTCAATTAGGAACATAATTCCTAATTAGGAACATAGTTGTTGCAGTGCCATTACACTGCCCGCTAACCTGGTTGGGGCTAGCGCCAATTTACTGTAGAATACACATTAGACAATTATCAGATCTACACTTCATCAAGAAGGTCGTTAGAAAGGTTATCTTTGTAAGCCATAACTTGCTGAAACCTATGCCTTCATTCGATGGCAGTGATACGAGGGATATATCCTATGTTGATGGTATCACGGTAAATCAAAAAGAGCAGGACCAGTACCTTAGGACGCATGATATTCGGCCACCGAGACGGGTGCAATAGAGAGGTTTAGAACAGGTCAAATGACAGAAGACGATGTACCTCAAATTGCTATATTAGCAAAGTACAGCGTTGAGTTTCCTGATGGTAGCAGCAAGCAGCTTTTAGGTTGAGATTTAGTGAGAATATAACACTGTATCTGCACCGAGAAAATCCCTCCCCATCCGTATTGTCAAACGTTGAACCTCAACAAAAGTCAGTAATGTAGCCTCGATTGATAAATGTTTTGGCCTGAAGTTATCTGAAGTTTTCCATTTTGTGTCGTATCCAGGATGGCCGAGATCTGCTGAGGAGAATCTCGGTAGTGATACAAAATTTGGCAATAGTGTTTGGTGGAGCTGAACCTGAAAAAGAGGGGTCACCTACTTCGAATAGACTGTGGCTAGCCGTTTGGGTTTTTCAGGTGAACCGCTGGGAGAAGATATCGAGAAAGGCATTCGAGCCGTGCAGTCACTTTGACGTTGTCATAAAGTGGTTGCGGACGGGAAAACCACCCTGAGATCGGCCCCTCAGAAACCAGGAGTGTGGAAGCATTCAAATGTGATGTGCTCTTGAGATTTAAGAGGGTACATTTCAGGAATCAGAGGTTGAAGATGTAGCAATTAAGATCAAGAGATGGGAAGAAGACAACCAGAGGTATCTGAGGAAATTGGCTGCACAGATTGTTGCTCGACCTACTTGCTACTGTACGAGCTCACCCGCCCAGTTGCAATTGGCTTTATGAAGAAAAGATTGAAAGAAACGCCTGCTTTGTCCTATGACGTTACAATAACTCATGACTCTTGATGTTCAAAGACTTCGGTCCAAACATCCATCATCGCTCTCAAATTCGCCCGCTGTATAACCGTTTATAGCATTCTTTCGGGCCTCAATGCCATGATGAGATCATGCGGAGAATGCTTTGTCTGGAGGATGCCTGATTTGATGGGGCCGTTTCCTCGATAACGACAGATTCGAGGGCCTACAGTCTGTGGCGTCGACAGTCTTCGCAGGCCAGCATATGGCAACGTTTGCAAGACAGGATGTACTTGCGATGTCTCGTGCCACACATCTCGCAGACCTTGCCGCGGCGCGATCCTTCAAGTTTAGTGAACTTGCCACTGTGGTCGCACTCATGGTTTGTTTGTAGCTCCTGTGCCATAGCCACCACGCGCTGTTGACGGATAGCAGGTTCCATGGGCCATGGAGCCTCTCTGTCAACAACCTGCTGAGCTCTTCGATTGAGTAGTTCCGGCACCCAGTCGCCACATAGGCATTCCTTCCACTTTACACCACATCTGTAGCAGAACTCGGCGCTGCATCTACAACTGTAATTTGGATCAGTTTTTACTTACACGACGGGTAGCAGTAGGTATCACTCACGTCATGTGGTCACAGCCCTCATACCGAAACACCATTTCACCGCATCCAAAACAGGGCTTCCAGCCTTGCTCATCCGCGAAATTAATGAGGCTCTGCCTTGCTTCATCTGCTGGGCAATCCCCATCATGTGCTAGTGCTTTGCAGTGCATACAAGTTCTACCACTACAGGCCTCACAGGAAGCACAATCCGGGGTTCGCTGCGGCATGGGAATAAACTTGGCGCACTCCGGGTCAGCGCAGTAGACTCTATTTGTGCTGGTAAATTCCAGCTCAGCATTTCGATAGGCGGTCAACTCTTCGACTGAGAAGTCTGCTTCGATGGTCGAGATATCAATTGGTTGGCGGTGACATTTTGGTGGGAAAAGGCTTTCGTCCTTGGCAACACGTAGGAAGAAGGACTTGAGGCACGGCTTGCAATATACATCACTGCATACCAAACGCACTGTGAGATGAGGATGAACGGACTCTCCACAGACAATGCATTCGACTTTGAGCTGGGGCAATTGCTCAAGGACAGCTCTCTGGCGGTGAGCGTAATGAGCCGAAGGACTCGCAACGGTGCTACAGGACTCGATGCTGAAAGTCGAAGCTTCTGTAGCTCGCAGGACATGGTCCCATTCAATCGACTTCGCTCCGAGGCGAGACATCCCCGGCAAATCGGTGACATCCTGAGATGGCAGATTTTCATCTTCATTCAAGCTTAGGGCGAAGTCTCGATCTTGAACAGACTGTGTCTCCTCGACCCTTGATTCTTCGATGGCCACAGCATCAGAATCAACAGCTTTAGCAATGCTGTGAGCGAACTTCAGATCCTCGACCAGAACAATCGCCTTCTTGAGCTCGGCCTCGAAGTTATCGAATGCTAATGCAAAATCCGGAGGACTATCTTCAGTCCATTTGCCGGATTGAAGCTCACGCTGAGCTTCGATCTCTTCGAGTTGAAGCTGCAGAGCAAAGCTCTGGTCGTCGAGTTGGAGGAAGGGGTCAGCGCATGCCATGACTGAGGCTGGTATGCTTTGTTGGTCTGAGTTTGGTTGTTAGATTAAGAGTTTACGGAGGTGACCTCGCGTGGGAGATGACGTTGTTGGTCCTCGGCTTGTGCCTAAGTCTTGAAAGACAAAAATAGGAATGGTTGCTGCTGCGATATTTTAGCGCACTTATCTCAATCACCCCTCGTCCTATCTTATCCAGCCCCTCATAAAGTAAAACTAAATACTCGAAACGTTGGGCGTCAACACTCACTGAAGAAAGACCTAGGTAAGTCATTTATCCCCGTTGCTGTGCACTTGGGCTGATCATTGATAGGGAATCGACCTCAAGGTATCAAGAAGGAACGGCTACAGCTATCTTCTCGTAAGAGTGCACGCCTACAAGAGATACAACAACCTTTAGAACGAGCTATATTCAAAGATAGGAATGCCGAACTAAAGCACCTACTCTCTCTCAAAAGCGGCCGCGGGCCTCCCCTCTACAATATCCCATCCAGCATACGATCGGCGAGAACGCAGCCGTTGCTGTTAGCCGGAAGGAGATCACATAACGACTCCAGAGTTTCTTGATTTCCTCCTTCCCCCGCTCAGGACCGCCGTTATTCCCTTGGACCTATGGTCTTTCGCGACTTGAGGACGGACAATGTACAGTTTATGCGCTCTGCATCCAAGATGATGTAAACACTTGTAGTAATTCCAGGCACTTCTTTAAAAATACAGAGTTTGCCATACCTTTACGGATTTCTATCCTATCTGATACAGACCAAGAGCACCGTGAGGCATACGAGCCATATCTTGATCTTGATCTCTTCGAGGGTTTTTGAAGGAAGTTGAGTTTCTTTCTGCTGTGAGGGTGAGACTGGTTTTGTCCTTCATCATCTTCTTTAAAATTTCATCCTCCGCCTTCGTCCACGGGTTTCGTTTCCTTAGAGGCCGTCATGTGCCATGCTGCTTAGAGAACATACTTGGGCTCTGAGAGGATACGGCCTTCTTTGGCGGGTCGAAAGACGCTGACTGTTGAAGGTGGGGACATCGTCGAGAGTAATCTGAAGACTGCAGGCGGCCCCAATCCTTGTCAGAAAGCCCGGAAAGGGCCACTCCTAGTACATCCCCTTCGTGATGCTGCTGCTGTTCTTGTTGGTATCGCTTCCCGAACGTTGCCTTTTCCGCACTATTCCCATGCGGCCCTGCCAAGCTTTGGATACAATACTAAATGCTCTCGATGGAATATACCTGTGCCTTGGTCAAATTTTCAACTTGCGAAGGGTTTCATGCACTGGGAGTCCAGTAAGCACAAGCACTTCAGAGGAGTCAGCCAATGTTCAAAAACAGGTCCCGTGGAGTGGTAAACTGGATGCCCGAGGCATACTTTTAGGATATAACTGTGAGGGTCCCGGCAGTTCACTGTATATAGCTGGGTTTCTATCCTACTTGGCACACTAGTGCCCATTATTGCTTTTGCCAGCCGTTCGACTTTTATGCTGTGCTGTAATCACAATCTAATTGAAGGTCAGAAAATAATTGAGATCCGAGATAGATGTGTTCTTTTAGATTGAGTTCTGGCTGCTATTCTCCGCAGATACATCCTCCTCACCATAGGGTCGTCCAACTTCTCCGACTTCCTCCTCACCCGCCGTTCCTCTTCCACAAAATTCTCCTCGTCCGAAAATGTTAGCTGCTCAGGGGGCGTCTGCAGACGCCACTTTCTCTTGAATCGTGGAGGTTTAGCGCCTTGCATCGTTATTGTTTTGTTGTCCCATTTCTCTGCTTCATCCAGCAACTTACACAAAGTTTCGGAATCGATCACGATAGATGAGTCAGGAACGCCATGGGTTACTTCCTTGATGGCGAAGTCTTTGAGAGATAGCTCGAGGCTGGAGGATGAGGAAAGGACGGGGTTGCCTTCAGCATCTCTGAAAAGCTGGTCCATGTCAATAGACACCTCGCCAAATGGTAAGGTGCAAGTTACCTGGTTGTCAATCACTTGCTCGACTTCCCCTTCAACCTCTCCGTCCTCGTTTGTAAAGTTCTTCAATCGCCAGACAGAAATGGAAGCTTCTTTGGACTTTTTGTAATCCAAATCCAGACCAACCAAAACAGTAATGCCACCGTATGATCCAAGTATGTAGTTGTCTGCAAGGTCGACTAAGGATTTCCTTGTCTGTGAGTGTGCCACTTCGATCACAACACCTGGCCACGCGGCATCCTTATGCTGAAACCTAATATCAGGTTCATGTCTGATATTTTGCTGCTGATCTTCGTCGCCTATAAGAAAATTCAGTACACCGCATACAGGCTTGATACCCTCAATGAAAGGCCGTGCTTCGATTTCTGTATCGGCAAGACTCTCTAACTTCTTCTCTATCTTCGTCACGAGCCTAGCAATGAAGGTATCGTGTATTGTCGTGGGTATTCGAAGAATGAATTTGCTCTGAATAGGATCATAGTCGTATCTGGATACTAAATTAGTAGGCTGCCAGCAACACCAGTCCGTTCACGGCCTACCGAATTTTGTCTGCAACGAATCCCCGAAGTAGCTCGTCGTGCTGTAGCCGATCCAGCAGTCCATCGTACTCTTCGCTGCTGAGCTTATAGACTGTCCATGGAGTCCTTGGAGGGGCACCTTCCTGGTAGTCCCTGAACGCTCGAAGGATCCTTGCGACACGCGCAGCGGGTTTTGTATCGGTAAGTGGTGGAGTTGGCGGGCCGTTGATGATACTTCCTGGCGGTGTAATTTTCTTGATTGAAGCTTGCAACGCCATGAGCCGTTGTGGTGAGTGACTCTGAGTGGTGGGCTGGTGTTGTGTTTGTTATCATCGTTGTGGCGGAGGAATGAAAATCCGATCCGAACACACCTCAGACGCGCCGACAGAATTGCATTTGCCAAATCTCTTTCAGGGGTAAAATAATTACCTGATTAGGCTTAGTGGGGGTGGGTGGTGTGTATGCATAATGCAAAGTTCAGGTGGTGTGTACCTTATCCAAAGGCGGGTGGTGTCCATAGTGGTTACCTAAAAATACAGCTCGGATTCCCCTTGGGCTCTTTCTTCTGTATTCTTAGTATCCTAGTTACAACTACCTCTATTGACTCAAACATTCTACCCACGGTCCCACTGGTTGGATTCTAGGCACGGTCCCAAGTTGACGAGCTGCAAGACTTCTTAAATTTTTATTCTGGTGTAATGAAAGAAAGTTCACTGACTGTCATCATGTTCTCTTAAAAAGATTTTTTAAGTTCTTTCTTTTGAAAGCTTTAAATATCTTGAGTTAAATTGATTCAGTATTGACTCATTCAAGCTGATTCAAGACTACATCGACCTTGCGTGAACCCAAACTTCAATATTCGGCAGCCCTTCTCCGGCAGGGGTTATCTATTGCAGTACCTCTCAAAAGCCTTAACCATCTTCGTTTTATTGGCCTCTGGACGTGCCCTGGAGCTTCCGGGTTCCTTGGAGAATGGCCCAATCTGCCATGATCCCCGTGCTTGGTGGCTATCTCACGGCAGAAAATGGCAACAATCTACGCTATTGGCTGTTCGAATCTCGTACGGACAAGGGAAACGCCCCGTGGGCGGTCTTTCAACGAGGTGGTCCTGCCACTGGCACGATGGGGAATGTTGTCATGCCGTTTAGCCCGTGTTCGTTGAATGCTGCCGGAAAACCGACGATTTCGAGTCCAGCTCTGAATGACTATGCGTATGTTATATATGTCATATATGTCGACCAGATGATTGGAGCGGGCCTTTCGTTCGGTGGTGACCCATTCAACAAGGACAGAATCGTTTCAATACACGTGTGGGATCTAAGACCACCCCAACTTAGTACTAGCGGATCGAGAACTTATCTTGTACGCTCCATCTTACGCCGCTCATTGGAATATACACCTAACCACCTACACGATAATCCAGAATGACGCCATAGCCAATGGCCGTCTCCAAGGTGCTAGACCTTTGAGATTGAAAGCCACGGTCTTTCAAAGCCCCGGCATCGGTTGGTATGAACTCGGCGCGACAATAGTAAAAGAAGCTCCTTACCCCAGCTTCTCTCGATCTCCTATGTGTGTAGATTCTGTGGAGGTGAAGGTTCAGCTAACTAAACCAACAGATACCTCTGACTAACCCGATTAGAATAGGCTCTGAGCATCACGTGCATCAACAGCTATCACCATCCTTTCCGGCGCAAACGACTTCCAATGCAATTACAAGGGCGTGGCGCTCTGGACCGAGGAGGTCGCGCCGGCGTTCAAGGTCATCCGCCCGTATATTCTCATGCGCAACGGAGAGCTCATAGGGACAGGCAGGACGTGCGGAAGGATGGTTCACTTAGTATTGAACGGATTTGGGCACCTTATAGACACCCAGGGTTACCGTGTGGTATTCAGTGCCTGGCTCGCTTCGGCTTTCCGCTGCTGTCGGGCAGATGCCTTTCCGTTCTCAAGGTCTCTTTGCTTTGCTTACGGTTCTTTTCTGATTGCGCGTTCGAATCGCACATCTAGTGGTGAACCGTCCGGGAGACTATTGATTAAGAAGGGTGCCGACCTTTGTGGCATTGGATCCATGGTGGAAAGCATCAGGTTGTGTAGTTCTCAACCGTGCAAGTAAGTGTTGACATATAATCTAGATTTGAGTATTTTTCTCGACGAATTAGTTAAGAGGGCATCGATCTCAGCTTATCACGAGGCTCGCCTCTGAATAATCGCTTCTTTTCGCCTTGTTTCACACTCAGCCAATCAGCGCCTTTTGAAGAACATTGAGTCACACTCTCAGCACTTCTACTCGTCCATCCACTTATTAGATTTAGATGTTTCTCTGTACCATTCAGCGATACAAGGAGCCTGAGCACTCTAAACTGCGTCTTCTTTTTTAAGTGGATTCAATGCAGACTTGGCATGATCAGGTACACACATTGCTGCTCGAGGATAGAGATGTATTTCAACCCGAGGAGGACATTCGACACTGGCAACCTCTGCCTGCTACAAGTAAGCCGGAGTCCGATTTTGACGGACTTTCACTTATTAGAAGGCGCAGATCCTTTTATCGACAACTATAGCTCTTACCCTGGTGCGGCAGTGCGAGTCTGGGATAGCATGTCGAGAAGCCAGCTTCAGAGTAATGGGCGTTTCCTTGCAGAAGCGGGAGAAATGCCTCTTCGAACCAGAGCAAGCCGTGTTGAGGCTCTGACCAACCATTCAAACTGGGGGAACTGGGGTTACCCAACACCAGTTGTATCGGCCACCTCCTCTTTCAACGATGCCGCTATACGAGCCCGCCGCCAGAGTTCGAAAAACAGAGGCCGGGTATATCTCACTGTGATCAACCCAAGAGCCCGTTTGCGGGCAGGACTGCCTCTCCTGAATGCCAAAGACGAAATGACGACATATGGTGTGCCAGACCCATACATGGGTGGTTACGGTTATTACGAGCACGAACTACTATGCCCTTGGGTTATCACAGAGGCAGAGATTGTAGGCACGCGGCCGTGGGATGAAATATCCGATCACTACGATCAATGGGTGCAGCGCGTGGAGGGAATCGTTAGCCTCCATGAAGCAATGAACTTAGCCCTTCATAGAACAGCCGATACGTAAACTCATCAGACACCGAACGAATATGCTATCATTTCCACTTGGATCCTCCCCGTCTCCTCCTTTCAACTCAGTCCAGTCCAATCCAATCAAACCTACCCTCTGCTTTCCATACTTACCCCCTTTCTTCCATTCCGGATGATTCCCTACTCCTTTCCTCCTTCTGATGTCAGTTTCCCCGTTTCCCTTCTGAAGGGTTCTCGATGTTGGACGGATGGGTGGGTTCGGCAGGGCTGGGGTTTTACTATTCGATGGGTGGGTGAGTGCACGTTTCGAGGGGTGGTAAGGGTGATGGAGACGCTGGTGAGAAAGAAGTGAGTCTGGAAAATAATTGTGGCGGACAAAAGCCTATTCTCTTGTTCTCTATTGGATTTTCCAGTTCCTTCTGCGTTCTTTTTGTCCGCTTTGGCTTCGTAGGCATTCTCTTTCCTCTCTCTTTCCGCTTCCCAGTGTACATATATACATCTTTGCCACTTTCTAGCTTGTTCCATAGCAGTAAACCAAGATAACAGTGAACAGATTAATAAGCTCTGAAGAAAAGGATCGGTTATTGATTTGGTGTTATGATTAATTGTGATAACAAAATCTAAATAAGTTGTAGGTCGAATATAATTATCGTAATGACAGATAAAGAAAAGTATTATAGGAAGATACTTAAGTTGATCTAAACAATATATAGAGCGAAACAATTATGACAATCGTTACATTTTAACATCCCAAGACAACCCAACCCAACCCATTACTTTATCATCCACTCACACCCAAACAATCAACATGCCCAAAACCAATCACCTCGACCCCGACGCCTTCTATCCACCAGGCTTGAAAGCCGACCCGAACGCCGACCAGAACACCGTGCCCAGCGCGCTCGTCATCGGGTTCTGCACCGGCGCCAACGGAGCGCGTGCTTGCGGCTGGGGAAGCGGCGGACCGAACCGAGTTGGCCTTGTGCGTCTTCCCGCCAGGCCTTGCGCAGATCCAGGGCTTTGGGTCGTCCCTTGCCCCTGTGTTGGGGGAGATGTGTTTGGCGGGGGTGGACCGCCTCGTCCCGCGCCCTGCGGCAATGGAGGCCCTTGGCCACGTCCCTGGCCTGCAGCCTGCGGTGGCGGGGCTGTCTGGGGAGGCGGTGCTCCTTGACCAGGCTGTGAGCCAGGCGGTGGAGGAACCGGGCCGGGTACCCCCGGTGGTGGAAGCGTCTGGGCAGGGGGTGGGCCCTGAGGAAGCGGTTGACCAGCCGGCAACGGTGGAGGTGGCCCTGGGGGAAGCGGGGGCTGGTTTTGGGATGGGATAGGGCCTGCGTTCAGGGCGTTCTGGATCCTTCCGATGCGGAAGGTTTGGTTCCCGGCAAACACCAGCTGGGTGAATAGCCCTTGGCACGATTGCGCGCAGGGATTTGCCAACCAGCCCTGCAGGGGTTGCGGGTCATATTGCGGCGGAAAGGCTTGGTTGCGATTGACGTTGAATGCGAAGCCGCTTGCTCCATTGGGAGGCAAATTGAACCTGGGGCACGAACCACGTTCACGTTGCTCAGCGGTGTGCCAACGTTCGAAGCCATTAAGAGCTGAAGATCAAAGGCAATGAACATACCGTAGTGCGAAAAGGAAGAAATTAGACTCGGCGCACCCTCCAAAACGATCTCCAGTGCTCACCAAAGGTTGTGATCGAATAGGAGGGATAGCGGTCAGGTCAGGACCCCTCGACATCTGCGTGGCTCTGGCATCTTTTATCGGATTTCTGAAGGCCGGGTTGGAACCGATCGTTGAGCCGAGGAACGCCTTTGTCCCTGGGGTACCTGGAGTACCGAAATAGGCGATGTGGTACATGAAAACCCCGTTAGCGTCCCGAGCGTAGGTGGCGAGCATATTGCACCATTTTGCGTAGATAGTGACAAGCGGGAAAAGGTATTCTTTTTCCGGTTGTGGGGTCCTATTTGGGGGTAGGGTGCTGATGCATGACAGTAGATACGCAAGTGTGTCATAGAGCGTGGTGGATCGAATCTCCACACCGCAATACTTGAAAGCAAGGCGTGGATCTGTCAGATCATTCGGGTATATTACAGATTTTATCGGGTTGTTCGCAGGCCGGTTTGGACTGATGGTTATATCAGTAAAGCCTCTCAAAAATGGAAAGTTGACTAACATCCAATGATGATATGTTGGGCAATTTGGAGTGCAAGGGGCATTATCTTACGCTATAGCTAATGACAAATCCTGTGCAGCTCTTGCGAGGTCGACCGGGTCTCCCGCGCCTCCATTGGCATCAACGAACCGTGTAGCATTATTCCCAACATGGTCGATAAACAGTTTTACCTGCACCGGGTTCAGTCGGCTCTCGAGGGCCCTACGACGGAAACGAGGATAATACTCAAACCCATACCTGAGGGAGAGTTCATAGGTAAGCTGAAGCCAACGTTGTAGGCGCTGGCGTGCCCGAAAACGAAGGAACGAATTGGAAAGTGCCAGGTTGTTGGGGTGGGAGAGGGTTAGGATTCGCCATTCTGATCTTTGTTATGCTGGCAAGGAGAAATGAAAGATGGACTGGAGATGGAAAGGACAACAACGGCTCCAGAATTGGAAGAGAACGTCAAGCCTTCGAAGCCCCGGTTCATATAATCGACTGAGTAGTTGGCAGGACTGACCACCAACCATAGAAGACCAAAGCGAACATCAGTTGATGATATACAAAAGAAATTAACAATTGATTCCATGTTGTGGCGCTCGCCAAAGCAAGAACTGGGCAATCTGACTGTACCGCGTGCAGCAAGCGATAAACTGTAGCGCTGACGCCCACAATGGGGCCAACCGCACGCTGCAAGGACTTTTAACGCATGCATGTAAGATACAGTCAAAGCTGATAGGGGAATTCCGAATAACGGAAACCTGGCCATAACGGAGACACGGCCCGGATTCCACCAAATTTAGGTGGGGCTAACGGAAAATCTCCATATAACGCAACCGGAACCCTTTTGAACTTTTTTTGGTGAGGTCCGTTATATCAAATGTCTAGATTAAACTTACCCATCGGCGTCCCCCCCTAAACGCTCACGGAAATCTATTATGGAAAACAGTCAACGAAAGGCCTTACGGGCCTGGTACTATGATGACTCTAATCAGGTCTCGATGAGGCGCTCCAAATTGGAGGCCTGCAGTCGCTGGTGGCAACAGACCTACGGTTATCACCTCTACAGCTCCACCGCTAGTGAAATTATCAGTGTCAAATGGGCCCGGCTGGACAATGAAGCTATATGAGAAGCAGCAAACCTCACTTTCAGTTGATCCGAATTTCAGCCGAATGCTCAGAATTCATGAAAGAAAGTTTTTAAAGCGTCATATGAAGGGTTTGAAGCAGAGGGATTTGAGGGACTGGTTATGGGGGGGGTAGAGGGGGGTAGGGGGTGGTAGGTACTCCGTAGATTTGGTAGGGCCCATATAGGGGTGCTTATATAAATATCTATAACGGATAATCTCTATAGAACTATTTACGGAACGGAGGAGCCAATTTGCCACCTCCGTTATAGGGCTTTGACTGTACTGCTACCCCTGAGGTTAGTAATCTCCGCTCCGAGCCCTATAGGGCTGGCGCTAGGGGGTTCAGAGTTTTCACCTTCTTCCTCTGTAGTTCCTGCTTTCTAGTTAGTTCAACCAATATATATCTACATGCACATACTCCTTCCGACCCTCATATACCAACAATAAACACCCCGAACTTAGGGTTGGGGATTGCCGTTTCGGTTCGGGAAAGGGAGCAAGGCCGCTTGAGAGGGAGCACCGAGGGAGTATGGGGGAGCATCGAGGGAGTACTGGGGAGCACGGGAGCAAAGAGGGAGCAAGCGCGAGGCAAGGAGGAGCAGGGGGGACATGAAGGGAGAGGTCTGTTCTGGCTCCTCGTACTAGGAGTGGCGCAGCACAGAGGAGCCGGAATTGGCTGCCTCGTAACCGGCTATAGCTGCTCACAGTATTTATGACAATATTCCTGTTGCCTG
>JAABUR0100004838.1_pt1 | contig 17593 bp, 19 predicted proteins | sample 5560091 | NCBI WGS metagenome assembly JAABUR01 (sample SAMN10711879, study PRJNA513375) | rock metagenome | isolation source: Antarctica rocks | place: Antarctica: Victoria Land, University Valley sud | reverse complement strand
CCTGTTCTCAGCCACCATGGCCATGAGTCGGTATCTTGACGCAATTCGATTCGCTGGCACCCCGCTTGGCGTGCTGGCCGATGCCGTCGACTTCGACGACTTCACAGATCTCGTGGGGCTGCCCGAGATCCGAGCCTTCGAGACACAGATCAGCGGCGGTAGCTAAATTGCCCAGCGCGGGTTCGCCTGGCTCGGCCGGACTTTCCGACTGAGCAGTAGCAGCGGCCGAATAACAAAGCGCCACTGTGAGTAGCGACTTCGGTGTCGCGCTGGACGCCGAGGTGCGATCAATAGCTACTTCGACCTGAAGAAGCGGAGCAGTTTCCCTTGTAGGACAGGGGCTACGCTCGACGCGCCGCCGGCTGTGGTGGGCTCGAATGCCGAGATCATGGGTCAGCGATACGGGGCGAGCGTTGTGAGTGCCTGATGCTGCGGACACGGGCGGAGCCGGTGAGCTTGTGGGAGTCGGTGTTGCCGCCGGAGGTGCTGCGGCTGCCGGAGGAGTTGCCGGCTCTTCGCGGTGAAGCGTGAATTTGGTGGTTCGGGGATGGTCGGTCACGCGGCGGTTGCCGCGTTGGCGAGCAGGATACGACGCTGGTAGTTGGCCTGGCTTCGAAAGCCTCGGGCGGTCCGCTTGATGAGTTGATGTTGGTGTTGTAGCCCTCGGTGCGGGCGTTGGTGACCCGCAGCCGAAGGAACGCCTCGATGGCCGGCCACCAGGTGTCGATGGTGGTCGCGAGCCGGGTCAGCTCGGGAACCTCGGCGCGGGCGGCGTGGCTGTAGAAGACGTCGGGCCGTTCGCGGATCTCATACGGCCGGGCGCCGCCGTCGATCTTGGCGAGCAGGTGGCGAAGCAGTTCCTTTCCGGCCCAGGCGTCCGCACCGGCCGGAAGCGGGGTCGGTGTGGATCCGGGGTGGACCTCGATGCCGCCGCCCGTCGTCAGGCCGGTGCCCACCAGGGCCGGCGCTGCTGGCGGTAGGCGCGGAACCCCTCGAGCCCGTCGGAGTCGGGAGCTCGCAGGTAGGCCAGGAACTCCTCGCGCTCGACCGCGACGCCCTCCCGAGTCGGCAGGGCGCTCGAGCGTCGCATCTGCCGCTTGACGGTCCCGAGGCACTGCCGGGACTTGTCGACGACGCCGGCCAGCAGCTCGTCCACCGCAGCGTCCAGTCGATCAGCAGGTACGGCGCGCAGGGCGAGGCCGAGCTCGGCGGCCTCGGTGCCAGTCATCCACCGGGCGGAGAAGAAGATCTCCTTGGCCCGCTGAGGGCCGACCAGTCGGGGCAGGCGCACGCTCGAGCCGCCACCGGGGACGACGCCGAAGCTCGTGTGCACGCCGCCGATCCGGGCTCCCTCAGCAGCCAGAACGAGGTCGCAGGCCAGGACCAGCTCGAAGCCCCCCGCCCGGGCGAGACCGTTCACCGCCGCGACGACGGGGACCTCGAGCTCCTCTAGGGACAGGCAAGTGCCCGCGAGCCTCGTCAACACATGCTGGAAGTAGTCGAGGTCGGCGAAGGCGCGGTCGAGCAGCGCCAGGTCGAGACCGACCGAGAAGACCTCCCCGGTCCCGCGCAGGACGAGGGCCCGTACGGAGGGTGTCGCGCGCACACTGGCGACGACGGCGTCAAGATCGTCGAGGAAGGCCTCGGAGATGCTGTTGAGCTGCTCCGGGCGGGTGAAGGTGGCGCGGGCGACGGCCCCTTCCACGACCAGGTCGAGGGTGCGCAACGGTGCCGCGCTCACCGTGTTGCCGAGCGGTGCAGGAACGGCGGCGCCAAAGGGACCGGTGCGGCCGCGCGCTGCCAGCGCGTCAGCGCCAGGTCGACGAAATCCCCGTCCGTGAGCGGCTCGCCCGGGACGGTCAGGTGCGTGGTCCAGGTGGCGCCACCGGCGGACAGGACCTTTCCGCCGCAGGCGGCGTCCGGCACGACCGAGGTAATGCCGTCGTCCACGGGCTCGTCGAGCCGCTCGGCCAGCAGGAACTCTGCCGAGCCGCCCCACCACGCCAGCACCGTGCAGCCGCCGGGTGCGACCATCCGGGTCCGCAGGTGGCGGGCCGGGATGTACGTCAGCGCACCGCGCCCGTACGTGACGCCCTCGAACTCCAGCTTGCCATGGACGACGAGGAATTCCTCAGTCGCCTCGTAGCCCCCTGCGGTGAGCCGCGCGAAGCCCGCCGGAAAGCGGGCGAGCATCGTGAGGGCGCCGGGAGCCGACTCCAGTGGGACCACGTCCAGCCCTGTGTTGGCACCGGTCATAGGTACCTGCCGCCAGGGCCGGACGGGGCAGCCGAGGTCGAGCTCGGCCGTGCGGGGCATCAGGTCACCGCCTGACCGGCGAGCGCGAGCGTCTTGCGCGCTCTGCCGAGCACCGCCACGTCGACCAGCCGCCCCGCCGGGTCGAGCAGTACCCCGTGCCCGTCGGCCACTGCCTCGTCGTAGAGCTGCAGGACGTTGTTCGCATCCGCAATCTCGGCGTAGGTGGGCGTGAAGACGCGGTGCACGACCTCGAGCTGCGCGGGGTGGATGCACGCCCGGCCTAGGAAGCCCTGCCGGCGCAAGCGCCGCGTCGAGTCCTCGAGCAGGGCGAGGTCGGCCGTCACTTGCGAGACCGGGCCAAGCGGCGGGAAGATCCCGGCCGCCGCGCTCGCTAGCACGACCAGGGTCCGCACGGCCCCCAGCTCGGCGTCGTCCGGGCCCGGGTCGATGCCCGTCTGTCCAGTGAGGTCGACCTCGCCGACCTGAAGCTGGTGGACACGGGGCTGAGCGGCAATCGCCGCCGCCGCGAGCACCGCCCCGGCCGTCTCGACCATCGGCATGAGCACGGTCGTCGTGTCGCCCGCGCTGTCCATCAAGTTGACGACGGCCTGCACCTCGTCAGGGCTCTCGGTCTTGGCCAGCACCAGGCCGGTGAGCCCAGGCAAGCCGGCGAGCGCCTGCACGTCCGCGACGTGCAGCGGGCCCGCGTTGACGCGCACCCAGAGCTGCGTCCCGTTCGGGGCCGCCTGCGTGGAGAGCCAGCGCAAGACGCTCTCGCGGGCCTGCTCCTTCTGCGCGGGCGGCACCGCGTCCTCGAGGTCCAGGATGAGCCCGTCTGCCCCCCGGGTCAGCGCCTTGGCCAGCTTCTCGGGGGCGTTGCCGGGAACGTACAGCAACGACCGCACGGGCCTCGAGGCGTTCACGCCACGACCGTCTCGCCGCGCATCAGCGACTTGGCGACGACGGTGCGCAGGACGTCGTTGGTGCCCTCGCCGATGCTCATGAGGATCGCGTCGCGGTACAGCCGCTCGACCTCGAACTCGGTGGAGTAGCCGTACCCACCGTAGATCTTCATTGCGTCGATCGCGGCGTCCAGGGCGACCTCTGAGCAGAAAATCTTCGCCATCCCGGTCTGGCCGTCCGCGCGTCCGCCTCGCAACGCGTCGGCGGCCCAGTAGGTCATCAGCCGGGCGGCCTGCACCGACGTGGCGACGGAAGCAATTTTGAGCTGGATGGCCTGGAAGTCCCCGATCACCTGCCCGAACGCCTTGCGCTCCTGCGCGTACGCCAGGGCCTCCTCGTGGGCCCGCTGAGCGATGCCTACCGAGCGGGCCGCGATGTTGACCCGCCCCCACTCGAGCGCGGACAGCACTTGCTTCATCCCGGTGCCCTCTATCCCGCCCAGGAGTCGCTCGCGCGGGACGCGCGCGTCCTCCAGCAGGATCTCGCAGGACTCGGTCCCCTTGTAGCCGAGCTTGGGGATGTCCTTCAGGACGCGGTAGCCCGGGGTGTCGGCCTCGACGAGCAGCACGCTCATCCCCTTGTGGGCAGGCGTGGCCGCCGTGTCGGTCTTGACGAGCACCGGCAGCGGATCCGCGTAACGGGCGTTGGTGATCCACATCTTGGAGCCGTTGACGACGTAGGAGTCCCCGTCCAGCCGGGCGGTGGTGCGGATCCCCTGCAGATCGGTGCCCGCGTCGGCCTCCGTCAGGCCGATACCGGTACGGCGCTTGCCGGTGGCGAGGTCCGGCAGGTAGGCCTGCTTCTGCTCGGCCGTGCCGTGCATGGCGATCAGCCGGCAGGACAGGGAGTGGCTGCCGAGGATGCCGGCCACGCCCATCCAACCGCGGGCGATCTCCTCGAAGACCAGGGCGAAGGACACCGGGTCGAGGTCGAGCCCGCCGTACTCCTCTGGCACCGTGATCCCGAACAGGCCCATGTCGGCCATGCCCTTCACGATCTCTGTGGGGTAGCGACCGCTCTGCTCCCAGTCGCGGGCGACCGGGATGATCTCCTTCTCTACGAAGGTACGGAGCCAGGACCGCAAGTCGCGCTGGTCCTCATTGAGCTGGAAGTCCACGTCAGGTGCCTCTCTGGTGCGGGGCCGTCCGGCCCGGCGGCTTGTGCTCAGGTCCGCTCGTGCTCGAGGGGGTGGAAGACGGGCAGTGCCCGACCATCGAGGAGGTCGCGCCACGCGACACGGACCCGGTCATCGACCGACCAGGAGTCCGGGTGCGCCCCCTCGAGCCGGGTGAGCAGGAGCGGACCCTCGTCCAGGCGCACCCGAGCGACGACGTACGGCACCGGGGTGTCGGGGTGGGGAGCGCGGTGGACGACGCTGAAGGCGTCGACGGCGCCGGTGCCGCCCGCGGGCGTCCAGCCGAGGGCCTGCGTCTTTCCGCACCGGATGCACACCGCACGCGGCGGGTGCTGCACGCCTCCGCAGGCGGCGCAGGTCTGCACCAGCAGCCGGTGCTCGCGGGTGGCCTTCCACCAGGGCCCGGTGACCTCGTCCGCCGGCGCGGGGTCGGGGACGGTCACGGGTCGACCCCGAGGACGACGGTGGCGTGGGTCGATAGGATGCCGCCGGTGCCGTGGGCCAGCGCGGTGCGGGCGCCGGGCACCTGGCGGGCGCCGGCCTCGCCGCGCAGCTGGCGAACCGCCTCGACGAGCAGCAGGACGCCGAACTGACCGGGATGGCAGTAGGACAGCCCGCCGCCGGAGGTGTTGAGCGGCACCTTGCCCCCTGGGCGGATGCGACCGCCCTGGACCCAGTCCAGGGCCTCGCCGCGCTCGCAGAACCCCAGGTCCTCGAGCGAGAGCACCACCGTGATGGTGAAGGAGTCGTACAGTTCGACGACGTCGAGATCGGCCACCGTGAGGCCCGCCCGGGCAAGCGCGTCCCGCCCCGACCCGACGGCGCCCGTCGTCGTGAGATCATCCACCGCGGTCATCGAGGTGTTGGTGGTGCGCTCGCCGTAGCCGAGCACGGCCACCGGCGGCTTGGCCAGGTCCACGGCCCGCTGCCGGGAGGTAAGCACGACCGCGCCGCCGCCGTCGGTCACCAGGCAGCAGTCCGCTGACGTCAACGGAGTGGAGATCATTGGAGCAGTGAGGACTTGCTCGACCGTCAGCGGCCCGGCATCGTGTCGGAAGGCGGCCGGGTTCAGCAGCGCCCACTCGCGTGCCGCGACCGCCACTTCGGCGAGCCCCTCCCGCGTTCCGCGGTACCGGTGCAGGTATCGCTGGGCGGCCATGGCGTAGTACGACACTGGGAAGAGCGGGGCGTACGGCCGCTCGAACTGCGCCTCCGGCAGGTGCTCCTCGTAGCCGCCGCCGAGCGCGCGAGACCGCGCGGAGCGCTGGTTCGAGGCGAAACTGATTACGACGGTCTCGGCTTGTCCCGCCTCGATGGCCTGGACTGCGCGCGCGACCATCATCTCGTACGCCGACCCGCCGGCGAACGTCGCGTCGACCCAGCGCGGCTGCAACCCGAACCAGTCCGCCAGCTGGGTCGTGGAGAACCGGGACACGCCGGTCGTCGCGAGGCCGTCGACGTCACGCAGCGCCAGCCCGGCGTCGGCGAGAGCCCGAGTGACCGCCTGCGTCTGCAGCCCCAGCACGGACTGTCCTGTGAACCCGAGGTCACTCTCGGCCACCCCCACGACCGCCACGCCCGTGCTCATCGTGCCCCCGGACCGTCCGAGGTACCCAGCAGCACGGCGGCCCCGGCCGGTGACACGGCGACGCGCACCGCCTCCCCGTCCGGCCCTACCACGACGATCCGCTGGGTCACCTCGACGCGGTCTGGCTCGACCAGCAGGACGCTGCCTTCGCAGCGCACGGTGTCACCGGCCAGTACGGGAGCCCGGAAGGTGAAGCGCATGGCGCGCACGAACGACGACGGGCCGAGCCAGTCCTGCAGCTGCTCGACGAGCAGGGCGCCGAGGACCTGGCCGTCTACGACTGGCGCCGCCAACCCCCGGGACTGCACGTAGTCGGCGTCGTAGTGCAGCCGGTGCCAATCCCAGGTGGCGCCGGCGTACGCTACCATGTCGGTGAGCCCGATCGTCCGCTCGAGCGTTGGCAGCTCCTGCCCAACTTGCACGCTCATGCCGTTGCCTCCAGCGCGACGAAGATGAGCGTCTCGTCGTTCGTGGCGAGCAGGTCCCCGTGCTGGTCGGTGTAGGTCGCCCGGGAGGTCACCACGAGCATCCGGGCACCGGCACCGGTAGTCTTCTCGGCCACATCAATGATCTGCCAGGTGGCCGTCACCACGTCGTCGGGCCGCACCCGGCGCTCGAACACGTATGCGTTGCCACCTCGGACCGTGCGGGTCCCCGGCACGACGAGGCCCCAGGTGTGGCCGGCGTAGCCGTCCTCGTCAATCGGGAGGCCGGCGTACTGATTGGTCTCACAGATCAGGGTCGGCGGAGCCGTCACGCCGTCCAGGCCGTGCGCCCGGGCGAGGTCGGCGTTGGTGTACAGGGGGTTGGAGTCACCGACCGCGAGCGCGAAGTAGCGGCCGGCGGCGGCGCCGAGCTCCTCCGGCGCGGTGTAGGTCCGCGTCTCGCCGATGCGAGCCCGGAGCGCGTCAGCCGGCCCGGTCACGACGCCTCGGAGTACAGGGCCGTCGGCAAGACCTCCAGCAGCATCTCGGGCCGGAGCAGCTCCTTGCAGATCGCCCCGGTTGAGGCGGGCCAAGGCGGCCGGAGAAGCCGCTCCCGCACCGGCGCGACCGCCCGGTACTGGGCAAGCGCGGACTCGACGCAGTACTCCGTCGTCGCCAGCAGGTCCCCGGCGTCGAGGCCCTCGTGCTCCAGTAGGTGCAGGACGCTGCCGTACGTCACTTCGGCCTGCGCCCCAATGTCGCCGGGGAACAGGACCTGCTGGGTGTCCATGTCGAGCGAGGCGAAGCCGGACATGTACAACGTCCGCCCCGCCCGCACGCCCGGGGAGTAGGTGAGCGTGTCGTAGCGCGACCAACCGGGGTTCACACCCACTAGCGGGTGTCGTGACGCGGTGACGTCGAGCGCCACGAGCACGCCCGGGCGGTGCAGCCTGCTCATAAGGATCCCACCGGCGGCCGGGTAGACGCCCGCACCGCCGAGCCGCTCAGCCCGCGGGCCGGCGGTCCGTCGGTAGCTGAGGCGCGTCTCCGGCGTCGAGTAGTCGTACGTGCTGACGACCGCGTCCAGGCTCAGTCCGACGGCAGCGAGCAGCGCGGCCGCCCGGTCGAGGCAGTACGCGTATTGACCGACGACGTCACCCGGGTGCACCACCTCGCCGGCGGCGTCCAGCGGCACGACGGTGGGGAAATGGACGGCGCCGTCAGTGCCCTCACGCACCGCGGAGGCGGTCCACATTCCGGCCTCCCGCCGCTCGCTCGCGGCTCGCAGCAGCGCGCCGCCGCCGCGGACCGCGTGCAGTTCGACCTCCAGGAAAGCCGCCCGGCGCACCAAGCGCTCGACCACGACGGTGCTTACGGCGGGCTGGTGTTCGCCGAAGACTTCGCGCCGGACGGCGGCCGCGGCCTCGTAGTCGGCCAGCCCCGACAGAGTGACGTTCTCCGTCACGCGCGTGACATCGGCTGCAGAAAGCCCGGCGCCGGCGAGGATGGTGAGCACCTTCTCGTACGCCTTACGCGCCTGCTGCATCATCGTGCCGCTGACGGTCATCTTGCCCACGTCGACGTCGTGGGCCGCCGCGGTGTGGCCTGAGGTCCAGGCCGCGTCCCCCTCGCGCAGCCCCAGGCAGAAGGTGAAGCCCTCGTAGGGGAACCAGGGGAAGCGCTCTGGCGTGATCGCTCGCAGCGTCATACGCCCACGGCTCCGGCTGGCAGCGGGCGAGCCGCGGCGGCAGTGCGCGCGGCGACGGCGAGCACGCCGTGGACGTCCGGCTGGTCGCCCAGGCCCTCAAGCACCGCGGCCAGCTCGTCGACGGGTGTGTCGGCGTTGGCGCTGAGCTTGGCCAGCAGCGAGTTCCGTGCCAGGCGCGGCCGCCCACCTGCAGGGGCCCCGTCGATCTGTCCGACGAGCTCACGACCGTCGCGCAGCAGCAGGCGCACGCGGCCGGGCGCGTCGGCCGCCGCGCCAGGTGCGGCGACTGTGTCGCAGTTGACGCGGGCCGCCAGCTCGGCCACCTCCGGTCGGGCGATCGAGTCCTCGCCGTACGTCGCGAGTCCGAGCCGCCCGTCGAGCAGGAGGGCCGCGGCGCTCCACGGGAGGGAGAATTTCGCGGCGTACGGGCTGGCCGGGTGAGCCAGGTCGCGGGCAGGGTCGCAGACGACCACGGCCGCGTCGGGATGCACGTCGGCCGTGACGAGCTCGATCTCGTCGGCGGGCACGGGCGCGAGCGCCTGCAGCGCGCCGAGCGTGGCGTGCGACAGCTGGCAGGCTGGGAACAACTTGATGCCGATCCGCTCGGTCTCCCAACTGCTTCCGAGGTCGCGGGTGACGATGCGGGGGTCGACCGGACCGACGGTGAGGGCCTGGTAGATGCCGTTCGGGCCGTCGAGGACCGTCTCAGGCCCGGTGGCGCCCGCGGCGGCCAGCCGGGCCGCCAGGATGCCGGATTGCGACGCGAGGCCGGGGTGCAGTTGCTTGGTCGACGCGCCAGTGCCAAGGAAGGCCAGCAGGCCACCGGCAGAGCTGCCCGCGATACCGAGCGCGTGCGTGGTGGCCTCGACGGTCAGGCCGGTCAGCCGGGCGGCGACCAGCGCCGAGGAGAAGACTCCCGCGACCATTGTGGCGTGTAGGCCCCGGCGGTGGAAGCCGTACGGGGCGGCGGCGGCGATGCGGCAGACCGTCTCGAACCCGACGATCGCGGCGTCCAGCACCTGGCGGCCCGTCGCGCCCACCTGCTGACCGACGGCGAAGGCGGCGGGCAGCACCACCGCTGTCGCGTGGACCAGACCGACCGCGTGAGTGTCGTCGTAGTCCAAGGCGTGCACCAGTGTGCCGTTGGCCAGGGCGGCAGCGGGCGCCCCGACGCGGTCCTCGTCCCCGAGGATCGCCGCCTCAGGGGGCCCGCCGAGCCCGCGCGCCACCTCGACGACGGGCCGCGCCGCACCCAGACGCAGGGCCGCTAAGCCGGTCCCGAAGCCGTCGAGCAGATGCTCGACCGCGGCCTCCCGGACCCGGTCCGGCACGTCTAGGACGCTGGTGCCCCACTCGGCCAGCCGGCGGGACGTACCCGGGGTCGCCGTCACCGCGCGGCCGCCTGAGGCTCGGGCACCTCGGTGTCGGCCCGAGCGGCACCGGGGCCGAAGGCGCCGGCGGCCGTCAGCGCTGCGACCCGGGTGGCATCGAGGCCGAGGACCGTCCTGGTCACCAGCTCGAAGTCCTCGTTGAGCTGCGGAGCACGCCGGTACGTCGGCGGGTCGGTTCCGACTCGCACAGGCGAGGCGACCTGGTCGACCGTGCCGTAGCGCGGGTGCGTCGTCTGCACGACCAGGCCGCGGGCCCTGGTGTGCTCCTCCTTCAACGCGCCCTGGACGTCGTTGATGGGGCCGCAGGGGATCGCGGCCGCGTAGAGGAGCGGCAGCCATTCGTCCAGGGTGCGTTGCAGGAAGATCTCTTCCAGCTGCGCGAGAAGCTCGACGCTGTTCTCCTGCCGGTTGGCGAAGGTGTCGTAAGGCGACCCGGGTTTCGCCCACTCGGGGTGCCCGACGACCGTGGCGAGCCTGGCCCAGAACTTCTCCTTGGCACAGCCGACGACCATCCATGAGTCCTTGGTCTGGAAGACCTGGAACGGCACGAGCGACGGGTGCGCGGAGTGCCGGGTGCGGGCCGGCTCAAACCCGGCATTGAGGTGCCAGGTCGCGGGGTAGGTGAGCATGCCGATCGCGGTGTCGTAGAGGCTCACGTCGCAGTCCATCCCGACGCCGTCGCGGCGGGCGGCGTGGACGCCGGCGAGCAGGGCCATTCCGGCCACGAGCCCGCCGGAGTAGTCCACCAGCGAGAGACCGGACTTGGTCGGCGGCCCGTCGGGCTCCCCGGTCAGCGACATCCAGCCGCCCAGCCCCTGCAGGACGTAGTCGTAGCCCGGCTCGCGCTGGCGCGGTCCGGACATCCCGAAGCCGGTCAGGGAGACGCACACGATGCGGGGATTGAGGTGCTTAAGGTCGGAGTAGGTGATGCCGATCTTCGCCGGGACGTCACCGCGCAGGTTGGAGTAGACGACGTCGGAGACCTTCACGAGCTCCTCGAAGACCTCCCGCCCAGCCTCGCTCGACAGGTCCAGCGCCAGGCTGCGCTTGTTGCGGTTGAACGTCTCGAAGAACAGGGAGTCCTGCCCCTCGCTGTAGGGCGGCACGTAACGTCCCACGTCGCCGCCCACCCGGGGATCCTCGATCTTGATTACCTCAGCCCCGAGGTCGGCGAGGTGCAAGCTTCCGAACGGGCCCGCGCCGTACTGCTCGACGGCGAGGATGCGGATGTCCGCCAGCGGGGTCATCGGGCTTCTCCACTGAGCTCGGTCATCACGTCGATCAGGGCGTCCTGGGCCTGGCGCGTCTCGGTCGCGGGCAGGCCGTGCGTCGGTGGGCTGAGCTTCACCGAGTCAGCCCGGCCCTGATAGGCGCCGATCCGCGCCGCGACCTCGTCGCCAGTACCCGTCATCGTCAGCGCGTCGATCATTTCTTCGCTCACCGATCCAGCGAGGTAGTCGGCTCCGGCGCCGGCTCGGAAGGCGTCGACAACCTGCTGCTGCTGCTCAGCGAGGTCGTGGAAGGCGAAGAAGTCGGCGTACGTGCGGACGCTGGCGTAAAAGCCGACGAGCCCGGCGACGCGTCGCCGGGCCGCCTCGGGGTCCGGGTCGACCGAGCAGCAGGCGGAGACAACGACGTCGAGGTCCGCGCGCTGCTTGTCCTCGGCCTGGGACAGCCCGATCTCGAGGTCCGGCAGGATCCGCTCGGACAGGTAGCGGGGGGAGCAGAGCTCGTGGCTGATCCAGCCGTCGCCGATCTTGCCGGCGAGCCGCGTCATGAACGGCCCCATCGCGGCGAGGTAGATCGGGATGTCGATGCGCTGGACCGCGAAGGGCCGCTGGTACCCACGCACATGCATCGGCTCGTACTCACCGTCGAGGTCGATGCTCTCTCCCGTCGTAGCGGTGGCCCAGAAGTGCCGGATGTTGCGCACGGTCTCGGTCATGTGGCCCACCGGTTTGCCGAAACGCGCATTGTGCCAGTGTTCGTTGAGCCGCTGGACCCCCGGGCCGAGCCCTAGCACGAAGCGTCCGGCGGTCAGCTCGTCTAGGTCGAGCGCCTCCAGGGCGGTGATCATCGGGCTGCGCGTGAAGGCAAGCACGATGGACGTGCCGATCTTGGCCGTGGAGGTCGTCCGGGCTAGAGCCGCGGCTGTGATCGTGGCGCTGCGGTGCAGCTCGGACACCCACAGGACCTCGGCGCCGGCCGCCTCGGCCCGGCGGCCTGCGTCCGCGAGCTCCTCGAGCGTCTCGCCCCAGGGCTGGTAGGTCAGGCGCAGAGTCATGCAAGGCCCTGGTCCAAGGTCAGCGGCTGCTTGCCGGTCGGGAAGATGTCAGCCACCTGTTCGGCGCCGCGGCGGTAGACGTAGAAGGTGCGCAGGAACGAGCACACCTCCTCTCCTTCCTGGTTCAGCGTCCTGGTTCGGACCGTCACGATCCCGGCGTGCGGCCGGCTGGCGGACTCCCGCTTTTCGACGAGCAGCGACTCGCTGAACAGCGTGTCCCCCGCGAAGACGGGATGCGTCATCTTGATGTCGTCCCAGCCCAGATTCGCGAAGGCGTTCTGGGTGAGGTCGGTTACGCTCTGGCCCACGGCGATGGCGACGGTCAGAGTGGACACGACGAGTGGCTTGCCGAACTCCGACCGGCCGGCGTAGACGCGGTTGAAGTGCATCTGGTTTGTGTTCATCGTCAGCAGCGCGAACATCGTGTTGTCGGACTCGGTGATCGTCCGTCCCAGTGGGTGCTGGTACACGGCCCCGATCTCGAAGTCCTCGAAGAACCGCCCTGTCCATCCCGGCGTGATGGTCACGTCTAGCCCTCTCGCTGCGCGAAGACGTCCTCGCCTTTGACCTTAACGTCAGACGTATTGATGTCAAGCACGGCCAAGCCAAACTGAGCACCTTAAGCCCAGGGCTTGATAGTTCAGAGGTATGACCCGCTCCTAGTCGCCCCCCGTGCGGTACGCCTGGCGGAGCCGCAGCAGGTGCTCGCGCATCGCCCGCGCGGCCAGCTCGCCGTCGCCCGCGCCGATGGCACCGTAGATCTCCTGGTGGTCGTCGTCGACCTGACTCCAGAACTCACCGCTCACCTCCGGGTTGAGGAAGCGCGCTTGGAGCACGCGGAAGATCGGCGCCGTCGTGACGGTCAGCAGCCCGTTGCCGGTGGCCTCCACGACCACCGTGTGGAAGGTGCGGTGCTCGCGGAACTTGCCGCTGCGCCCGCGGCTGCGCACCTCGCGGTCGATCGCCTCGCGCAGTCCGACGAGGTGCTGCTCCCCGCGCCGCTCGGCCGCCAGCCGGGCCGCCGGGACCTCCAGCACCTCGCGCGCCTCGAGCATGTCAGCAACGGAAAGGTGGTCGCTGCCGGACATCAGCCCGATGCTCGTTTCGAGATAGTCGCTCACCTGTTCCGGCTCCAGGCGCGAGACGAAGGTGCCGCCGGTGGTGCCCCGGGTGGTGGTAACGACATCGCGCGAGCCGAGGGCCCGCAGGGCCTCCCGGACCGTGCTGCGGCTTACGCCGAAGATGCCGGCGAGCGACGTCTCCGGTGGGAGCCGGTCACCGGAGACGAGCGAGCCGTTGACGATCTGGTCCAGCAGCTGGTCTGCCACCTGCTGGTAGGCCGGCAGCACGCGGTTGACCACGAGGGCGTTGCCTGCTCTCGCTGCCCGCGGCACGCCGCCCTTCAGGGCGCCCTCCGTTGGCCGGGAGGCGCCGGCACCGCCTTGACCGCCCCAGTTCTTGTCGCCGCCACGCGTTGCTACTCCCTTGCTCGCTCGTCCTGGAGGTACCGCGCACGAATGTCGCGTTTCAGCACCTTGCCCCCCGAGTTGCGGGGGAGCTCGTCCAGCACGTGCCACTCCCGCGGCACCTTGTATTTGGCTACCCGCGCCTGCACATGGGCATCGACGGAGCGCGCGTCGACGGAGCCGCCGCCCTTTCTCGCCACGACGAACGCGATGATGCGCTCGCCGTACACCTCGTCGGGGACGCCGAGGACGGCCACCTCGCCCACCTCCCGGTGCTGGGCCGCGACCTCCTCGATCTCCCGAGGATAAACGTTGACCCCTCCAACGTTGATCATGTCGGTCTTGCGGTCGACGATTGACAGGAAGCCCTCGTCGTCCTGGACCGCGATGTCCCCCACGGTCACGAAGCCGTCCTCCGTAGTGGCCGCGCGGGTGGCTGCTTCGTCGTGCAGGTAGCCCTTCATGAGCAGGGGCGACCGGGCGAACAGCTCGCCGGGCGTCCCAACAGAGACCTCCACGCCGTCCTCGAGGAGCCGCACCTCGTTCATCAGCCACGGGTGGCCCACACTGCCGGCCTTGCGCAGGGAGTCCTCGGGACGCAGGTCGGTGACGACCGCGCACTCCGTGGAGCCGTAGAGCTCGTGCACGCCCACCTGAGGGAAGGCCTGGTGCACCCACTCCTTCAGGGCGACCGGGAGTGCCGCGGCGTTGAAGTACAGCGTCTGCAGCGCGGACAGGTCGTAGTCGACCGACGGCTCTTCGACGATGCGCCGGATCTGCTGGGCGTGCGTTGGGACGAGGAAGACAGTGCTGGAGCGCGACTCCTGCAACATGCGCAGTAACGCTTCGGGGTCCCACTGCCGCAACACCCACACCGTTCCGCCGAGCTGAGCTCCGGCGAACGCGAAGGCGAACCCCGCTCCGTGGTACATCGGGGCGACCGCGGTGGTCCGGCGGGAGGGCCCGAGGCCGTACTCCACCGCCGCCGCGTAGTTGGTGAGCACCCGCGAGCGATGAGTCAGCACCACCCCCTTGGGCCGCCCGGTCGTGCCGGAGGTGTAGGTGATGCAGAAGGCTTCGTCCTCGGGAACCTGGACGCGGGGGTCGCGTGCCGGAGCGTCGGCCAGCACCGACTCGTAGTCCTCGCCCACGGCGCCGCCGTCCAGGCTCAGGACGTGGTCCATCCCGGACACAAACGTCTCCGCGTTCCCGCTCAAGCACGGGTCGAGCAGCAGGGCTCGGGCGCCCGAGTGGCCGATAATGAATTCGTTGTCCGTCGAGCTGTTGCGCGAGTTAAGGGGCACCAGCGGCAGGCCGGCTTTGGCCATGGCCGTGGCGATCTCGAAGTACTCCAGACGGTTGCCACTTAGCAGTGCGACGGGTTGACCGGGCTGCAGGCCCCGCCCCAGCAGGGCGCTGGCCAGCCGGTTGGAGCGCTCATCGAGGGCCGCGAAGGTCTGCGACCGGTCGCCGTCGACGACCGCGACCCGGGAGGGGGTCGCCCTACCGAACTCCCGGATGCCGTTCGCCATGTTCAGCTGTGCAGTGCCCACGTCACGACCTCTGCTCCTCGGGCTCGTGCTCGTGCTCCATCAGCATGACCGCGGTCGCCCGCAGGACGGGCTGGCCCCCCGCTGCCAGGACCGTCCAGCAGTCGTCCCGCAGCAGTCGGCCGCTACGGGTCGCGCGGCGGTCGCCGGGGACGAGGACGACGTGAATGACGTCGCCGGCCCGCACCATCCGCAGGAAGCGCACCTCGCGCAACTCGACCAGGGCGACAGCGCGGTCCAGCGCACCGGACTGCTCCAGTAGCCCCCCGGCGAGCAGCAGCACGGCTTGTCCGGGCAGCGGCGGTGAACCGCCCTCAGCCTGCTGAGCGGGAGAAGGGTGGAACAGGGGATGGGTGTAGCCGCCGCGCTTCACGAGGGTGGCGACGAGGTCTTCGGTCAGGTCGACGGTCGGGGTCAGTACCGTGCCGGCGGTCGTCACGGCCGGCGTCCGCCAGCCGCGCGCTGGTGGACCTGGCCCCACGCGCTGCCGCCGTGGCCCCGGAACACGGTCAAGCTGGCTCCCCGACCTTGACCAACAGCTCGGTCCCGTCCCGGGTCGCCAGCGTCAACCCCGAGGCCCCGGGGGCGATGCGCAGGAGTGAGCACGGCCCCAGCTCGATCCCGTCGATTCGCACGCCCCGTCGTATTGACCAGGAACCGCTCGTGGGACACGGCGCCGAGCCTGCTGCTCCACCCCGCCGGCAGGTCGCAGAGCACGGATGCGGCGTTGGTATTGGCGTTGCGGCTGAGCACCTTGCTGCGCAGCGGGGCCTCGCGCCCGTCGAGCAGTCCAGTTGCCTGGTCGGCATGGGCACGCCACACCATGTATCGCGTCTCCGCCCGGCGCTCGTAGCCTCGCGGGCCGATGTGGTCCCCCGCCCCGGCAGGGCGTTTCGCCCCGCCTCGTCGTCGGGGCGCACCACCCGCGACACCCGCCGGCTGCGCTCCGACGCCACCTCCCCCTCCATCATCAGCAGGGCCTCGAACCCCCGTGGAGCGGTCGCGGAATGCACCCGCCCCGGTGGCCGCCAGAAATCGTCCCCCGCGAGGAACCGGCCCTCTGCCGAGAGTTCCACCTCGCCGCCCAGGAAGAAGCCCTCCTCGACGCTGTCGTGGTAGGCCTCGCACAGGTCCTGGTAGCCGGGGTCGGCGCGGACGTGATCGATGCGCGCGATGAGCCGGGGTCCAGCCACATCAAGCGAATGCGATACCGCGAGAGCAGCTCCGACACGCGGGCCGGGGCGCCCAGGTTCTCCCGGAACGCTGGCTCCATCGAGTCGTAGACCGCCCTGCCGCTGACCCAGGGGGTCGCCGGGCCGTCCACGACTGTGAACGCGTCATGCAGCAGAGCCTTAGCGGCTTCGGTGCTCAAGCCGGCTCCGTTCGCGTGGAGTGACGGGTGGTTGGTTGAGCAGGTCCGGGCACCGAACGCTAACACCGCCGCATCCGCGGCATAGAGCCCGTAACACCTCGACCTGATGCAATGTCAGACAGATGGCAGGAGATACCGCAGCGCCTGCGCGCCTTCTCCGCCTGGGCCGCTGATGAGCCTCTGGTTGACACCCGGCTGATTCTGTCAGATCTTTCGCCAATAGGAGGTGCACTGATGCTGCGGGCCGGACCGCTCGACGAGCCGGCGGAGCGCCTGCGCCTGCGGGAGAGCGTGAGTCGGCTCCTCGTCCGCCGCCTGCCCCCGAAGCGGGCCCTGGCCTTGGACCGGGAAGGTTCGTTCGACCGGTCCGTGTGGGAGGCGCTCGCGCAGGTCGGGGTTCTAGGCCTCGCCGCCGATGAGGAGGTCGGAGGCAGCGGTGGGTCGCTGAGCGATTCAGTCGCGGTCACCGAGGAGGTGGCGCGCGTGCTGCTCGCGATGAACGAGCGGGGTGAGCCCGCGCTCGCCTACTCGGCGATGGCCAAGCTGCACGCGGGGGAGACTGCGGCACGCGGGGGAGACTGCGGCGCGCGTCGTGGACCGGGGGATGCGCGCCCATCGCATCCCGAGCCGCGGGTCACTAGGCCTGCAGAAGGGCCTGTCACAGCACGGACGGCTCACCAAGGTGCAGTGTGCTGCCAACCTCCCAGAGCCGTACCGGCCGGCGGCGGATCTCGACGATGCGAGGTCTGTTGCGATGGGAGTCGCGGACATCGCCACGCCGCCCGTTACGTCTGTGAGACGTTGTCGGCATGGCTGATGAGGTCCGAGCATTCCTCTGCCCCCGATGCGCTAAGCCCTCAAAGGGCTCAGTCTTGACGGCTGTTACGGCCTACAACGACATGTGGGATATCCCAACTGAGCTCGCGTTCCTTCAGTGCGAAGACGGGAATTGTCGGTCACCCCTCGTCCAGTGGCGAGAGGACTTAGGCGGCGGTTTCGATAACGACGAGCCAGCCTTCTTCTACCCTGCGCCGCGACGGCTGAGCGCGGCCGTGCCGAGGAGGCTAAAGAGCGCGTTCGAGGAAGCGCGAAAGTGCTTCGCCGCGAAGGCCTACCCGACAACGCTCGTCATGGTACGGCGGGCCTTAGAAGGAACGTGCGACGACCAAGGGGCGACGAAGCGAACGCTCGCTGAATCACTGAAGGAGTTGCAAGGAAAAGGGGCTCTTCACAATGCAGGGTGTAGCCGTGGTCTGAACCCGCCGGTCTCAAGGAGGGATCTGGCGATGTAGTTGGTGAGGTTGCGGAACCCGAGGGCGCTGCCGCGTAGGTGTTCGAGCCTGCCGTTGATCGCCTCGGTCGGGCCGTTGCTGGTGCCAGGCCGGTCGAAGTAGGCCAGGACGTCGGCGGCCCTGCGCTTCAGGGTCCGGCCGAGGGTGACCAGCTCGGTGAGCG